>Ga0209831_1000192_pt1 | contig 55825 bp, 38 predicted proteins | sample Maine_Asex4_meta_FD_187451 | JGI IMG/M metagenome (GOLD analysis project Ga0209831, IMG submission 187451) | Marine algal microbial communities from Maine, USA - Maine_Asex4_metaG (SPAdes) (version 2) | ecosystem: Host-associated > Algae > Red algae > Unclassified | place: Maine, USA | collected... | reverse complement strand
AAGGATAATCCTGATAGAGTTGTGTATCAGAGTGTAGTTGTAAAATACTAACATAGATTTTTTGGATTCGTATTGCCTGCCGGCGGCCTTCTTTCCCATTGCTGGAAAGAAGCAAAGATCTAGGCTTTACCTGGTTCTTAGCGGTATTTGGAACAATATTTACTAAATCCACAAAACTCGCTACGCTCAGACAGTTGTGGCTTCTTCACGTAAATATGGATCCAAATGCCTAAACCAGCTAAGGCCAAGGGAAAGTTTCGGAGTCGGAATGGCAAGTGCATAAGTAAAACTCGGAATACTCACTCATTTTAAAAATTCATTGTTTCTAGTAGGCTTCGCCTACGGCTCGCTATCAAGACTTTATTCTAACATAATTCTGCTTTTTGCAGTCCCATGAATACAAACTAGTCTGAACGATTATCCGTGATGTGTCTACTGGAGTTTAAGCACAGGTTAATTGAAGTAGCTTGTCGTATTGCCTGCCGGCGGCCTTCTTTCCCATTGCTGGAAAGAAGCAAAGATCTAGGCTTGACCTGGTTCTTAGCGGCATTTGGAGGAATATTTACTAAATCCACAAAACTCGCTACGCTCAAACAGTTGCGGCTTCTTCACGTAAATATTGCTCCAAATGCCTAAACCAGCTAAGGCCAGGGAGAAGTTGCTGATAATAAATGACAAGTGCATAAGTATAACTCTGACTACACACTCATTTTAAAATTTCATCGTTCCTAGTAGGCTTCGCCTATGGCTCATTATCAAGATCTACTTCTACATCATTTTCGTAAAAGAAATAGTATTGCCTGCCGGCGGCCATCTTTCCCATCGCTAGAAAGAAGCAAAGATCTAGGCTTTACCTGGTTCATAGCGGTATTTGGAACAATATGTACTAAATCCACAAAACTCGCTACGCTCAGACAGTTGTGGCTTCTTCACGTAAATATTACTCCAAATCCCTAAACCAGCTAAGGCCAGGGGGGAGTTTCGGATAATGAATGACAAGTGCATGAGTAAAACTCGGACTACTTGCTTATTTTAAAATTTCATCGTTTCTAGTAGGCTTCGCCTATGGCTCATTATCAAGATCTACTTCTACATCATTTTCGTAAAAGAAATCGTATTGCCTGCCGTCGGTCTTCTTTCCCATTGCTGGAAAGAAGCAAAGATCTAGGCTTTACCTGGTTCTTAGCGGCATTTGGAACAATATTTACTAAATCCACAAAACTCGCTACGCTCAGACCATTGTGGCTTCTTCACGTAAATATGGCTCCAAATGCCTAAACCAGCTAAGGCCAGGGGGGAGTTGCTGATAATAAATGACAAGTGCATGAGTAAGATTCGAACTACTTGCTCATTTTAAAAATTCATCGTTCCTAGTAGGCTTCGCCTACGGCTCGAGAAGCTAGACGATCAGGCTATAAGCGTTGCCGCATGAGCTGCCTAGAAGGGGAGCGCGTAGCGATCAGACCGTGACGAGCGAAAGTGTAGAGCTGGGGGCCGAGTGACAACGAGCCTGGCAGGGAGCGACCCGGAGGTACGATGGGTCATGCCCCAATAATAAATATCTTGTATGCTAAAACCGTCTCGAATATTCTCTTATAAGTATAAGAATAAAGTGAATGGTGTATTAAAATTCGGTACTCAGCAAATAAATCAAAATGTCATGTATGTGAAAGTCTGTTATTTTTTCTATTTTGATATTAAACAATCAAAACAATGCTTATGAAAAACCTTTACCTCAGCTTGGCTCTATTATTCTTTTTAAATATAGGCTACTCTGCATTACCTCAAGGAACAACTGCTCCAGACTGGACATTGACAGATATAGATGGAGAAACGCATCATCTATATGATTATTTAGATCAGGGAATTCATGTGATTTTGGATTTTTCAGCTACATGGTGTGGACCTTGTTGGAATTATCATAACAGTGGGGTTATGGAGGCACTATGGGAGGACTACGGCCCAGACGGAACAGGAGAGATTATGATCTTTATGGTGGAGGGCGATTCGGATACAAATCTGGCATGTCTATACGGATCCAGTGGATGTAATAATACAACCTATGGAGATTGGACTCAGGTACCTTATCCTATACTGAATCTAGAGGGGTCAGATCTGAGTTATACGACCGCTTATAATGTTACGTACTGGCCAACGATTTACGGAATCAATGCCAATGATTACGCTACGTATGAAGTGGGACAACCGAATGCAACTGGCTGGGAGGAAATATTCTTCCAATCTTTTGCTATGGCAGCAGCGCCTACTGCAGATCCTGGGACTTGTTCTCTAGATGGTTCTGTGTATTCTAATGTAACGGGTGGGGCTGGATCTCTGAATTATCTATGGTCTAATGGTAATAGTAATACGAATCTTATCAATGTACCTTCTGGTGTTTATGGACTTACGGTCACAGATAATAATGGTGTGTTTGTAACAAGTGAAATAGAACTTGTAAATGGAAATACGGATATAGAAATCATGTCAGAAATCATAGATAATATAAACTGTTACGGATATGGAAATGGATCTATAACTGTGGATGTAGCTTCTAATTCTGGCTTGACTTACAACTGGTCTAATAACGAATCTACCGCTGCAATTTCTAATCTAGAGCCTGGTATATATGAACTTACGATTACGAATACTAGCAATGATTGTGAAATATACGATGCTTTTTTGATTTTTGAACCAGACGAATTAGAGGTCGAATTATCATCAGAGGATGCGATATGTGGCGACGATAATGGTATAATAGATGTATATATATATGGTGGGGTAGAGCCTTATGAGATATCTGTCAATGGTAATGAAATAGGAGGTGCATCAGCGGCGGGCTTGCAGCCTGGACCTTATGATGTGGATATAGTGGATGATAATGGATGTACGGTATCTACTTTTATCACTGTATTGTCGCAGGAAGCGCCAGAGGCAGTGGTAAGTAATGCTTCAGGTATTATAAACTGTGATCAGAGTACCGTGTTGCTAGAAAGTGTAGGTTCAACTACTGGATCAAATATCAGTTATAGCTGGTACAATAGTTCTAACAGTCTGATAGGTGATGAAGCGACGGTAGAGGTATCTGAAGCGGGAGAATTTACCTTAGAGGTCATAGATGATTTTACAGGATGTAGTACGGTAGTTTCTATAGTTGTAGAGGCAGATACAGATATTCCTGCGATAGCTCTTGCTAGCGAAGGTGTACTTACTTGTGATGTTACAAGCGTAACTATAAACAGTGAGGGGTCTGAGTCAGGAGCAAATATTTCTTACATGTGGACAGATGCAGCAGGTGTTATGCTAGGAGAAGGAACTGAGCTGGAAGTAGGTGATGCTGGAGCTTATACACTTTCTGTTTCTAATAGTCTTACGGGCTGTAGTTCTGAGTTGACCACTAGTGTAGAGGCAGATACTGAGACACCAGAAGTAGCGCTCGGGATAGAGACGCTACTGAATTGTAATACAACGCTACTGACCTTAGAAGATGGCGCAAGTGAAGATGCATCGTTCAGTTACTCATGGGCTTATACAGATGCAGATGGAAATATTGTTGCAGCGGAAGGTCCTCTAGATGTGACGGAGGCAGCTACTTATATCGCCGTAATAACGCATGCAGGAAATGGGTGTATGTCTATGCAAGATGTCAATATAGAGGCTGATCTAGAAGCTCCAGAAGTAATCCTTCCTGAAGTGAATTATATATTAGATTGTTCAGATGCTGCGATAAGCTTAGATGTAGAAACGTCAGAAGGCCATGTTATTGCTTGGACAACAGAGGACGGAAATATAGCGGCAGGTAATAATTTAGCTATGCTTTCTGTAGATCAGGCAGGTACTTATACCGTTCTGGTAACTAATCCTGTCAATGGATGTACGACTACTGAGTCCGTGATGGTAAGTTTAGAAGATAATGAACCAGTAGCGATATTTGATTTTAATATAGTTGGGACTGATGTTACGATGCAAAATAATTCTGAAGGAATGGATAATACGTATGCTTGGGATTTTGGAAATGGAGAAACATCTACAGAAGAAAATCCTACAGTTACATTGACAGAAGGAACATATGACTTATGTCTTACGGTAACTAATGACTGTGGAACGGATACAAATTGTTCTTCCGTATCCATAGGAGGTCCATTGCAATCTAGTGGTACAGTAGGGGAGATCTTATGTTTTGGAGATGCTACGGGTACGATAAATCTGAGTATATCAGGAGGAGCACCGACCTATGTTATAGATTGGTCAGGTCCTAGTGGTTATAGTTCTGATGAGGAAGATATCACAGGCTTAACAGCGGGAACTTACACCGTTACTATTATAGATGCTGACGAAACGGTTCTTACACAAGAGTATACGATAACAGAGCCTACAGCGATCACTTCTGCAGACGAGCTTATAATAGACGATGAAGCCAATCTAGGAAGTGGGTCTATAGATGTCAATATATCAGGAGGGACAGGAAGTTATACCTTCTTATGGAGTAATGGTGAGACTACAGAGGATATTACTGGACTGACTACAGGTGATTATACCCTAGAGGTAACAGATGCGAATGATTGTCTTTCTACATTTACTTATACCGTAAACAATCTCATCAGTTCGCTCAATGAGATTACTAATATATCTAGCCTAAGTGTATATCCACAGCCAGCATCTAAGAGGCTTATGATAAACCTAGCGTTACACGAGGCGTCGGAATTTCAGGTAGAGCTGATCAATGTTTCTGGTGTATTATTACAAAAACATACGATAAACGGGAAGAACATTACAAAAGAACTCTCTCTTATAGATGTGGAAAGTGGGTATTACATCCTCCGAATTCTAGAAGAAGAAAAAGCTTACACACAGGGAGTTATTGTAATTAAATAATAAATAAGACTATAGTTATATGAATAATTTATAGTCTGATGTGTAGAAAAACTGATTGAGAATCAGCTTCTTAATCAGTTTTTTTATGGATTAATTTTAGGTAATGATATGTTTTGTACATAGAAATTGCAGTGTGCTAAAAGCGTCTCAATCGGTATTATTGTGAAAATAAGGTTCAGAAAGATAAATAAAGTTTTCATGACAGCATATGGAAAAGGATGTTGTCATAAGACTTGTAATAGTTCATATAAAAAATAATTGCAATAATGAATAGATAGTTAGATGCTTTTAGTGTGTTGAATTTCAGGAAGTTAGGTTTCTGAGAGGATTGGTAAATCTCTAAAAGATAAAAATAATTTATATTTTTTTTACTCAGAATGAACTAAAACCCCAAAAGTGTCGTTTCTTTAATTATGGTAGGGATATTAATTAATATATCTCGCCTATTTACATTTATATAATATAACAATGAGTAACGGTACAGTTAAATTTTTCAACGAAAGCAAAGGATTTGGATTCATCACACCAGACGATGGTTCAAAAGACGTATTTGTTCATGCAAATGGATTAAACGGCACTACAATTAATGAGGGAGACAAAGTCTCTTATGATGTGGAGGAAGGAAAGAAAGGATTGAATGCAGTTAATGTCTCAGTGAACTAACACGAAGATATAAATCTGAAATTTGTAAGGCCTGTCATTTTTTGACGGGCCTTTTTTGTTATTGGCAGAAATCTCACAAACTCAGATACTGTTTTGAGCCTTAGAATATCTGTATATAATTTTTCATTACCCTGAGAGTTTATTAGTTTCACTACTATATGAAGTTTACTTCTCGGCAGGTATTCCTTTTGTGCTGTGTAATACTTTTTTGCACGAATATGTTCTACTATCCTAAATGGAAGAAGGGAGATACGGAAGCAACTATCTCTTGGGATGCATCTGGATATTATATGTACTTGCCTGCAATATTTATCTATAAGGATATAAAGCAATGTAGATTCAAGGATGATATTCTACAAAAGTATAAGCCTACGCCTAATTTTCAACAAGCGTTTAAGCATGAGAATGGGAATTACGTAATGAAATACCCGATAGGACAAGCAATACAGTACAGTCCATTTTTTGCTATGGCTCATCTATATGCCAAAAGTTCTGAGCACTACGAAGCCGATGGTTTCTCTAGGCCCTATCAGTTTATGATGTCCATAGGAAGTTTATTCTTTGCTTTTATAGGCTTATTTTTCACAAGGAAATCTTTGCTTTGCTACTTCCCTGATAAGGTCGTCTCCTACACTTTACTTGCCCTCATTCTGGGTAGTAACTATCTGAATTATGCAGCTATAGACGGAGCAATGACGCATAATAATCTGTTTACTATATATGCCATTCTGATATATGTCAGCATATATTATTACAGACGACCTAGTAAATTGCTAGCGATAGCTATTGGTCTACTTTGCGGTCTGGCAACCATCACAAGGCCTACTGAATTGTTATCTATCATTATACCACTAGGCATAAGTATAAGTCCTCCTTTTATTGCGGGGATAAAAGAGAGAGTTATTTTTTTATGGGAGCATGTTTTCGAAATTCTCTTAGCACTAGGAGTAGGTTTTTTGACAATGATGATACAACCTCTTTATTGGAAATATGTCTCTGGAGACTGGATAGTATATTCTTATGAAGACCAGGGTTTCAGTTGGCTCCGACCACATCTCATCGATGGTATATTCAGTTATAAAAGTGGCTGGCTGATGTATTCTCCGCTGATGGTTTTTTCATTAGTGGGATTCTACTTTCTATATAAAAAGTATAAGTCAATATTCTTAGCGTGTTTTATTTTTTCCGCTATTTTTATTTATGTAGCGTTCGCTTGGGATATCTGGTGGTATGGAGGTTCCTTAGGTCAGCGTACAATGGTACAAGCATATGCAGTATTAGTTTTTCCATTAGCAGCTTTCTTTAGTTGGCTTAGAGGTCGTTCGGTTATAGCCAAAAACATTTTTGGGATTTTTATACTTTTATTCATCTACCTGAATTTATGGTTTACCCATCAGGCACACAGAGGTGGATTGCTAGTGCCAGGGCAGATGACTAAGTATTATTACTGGAATACGATCGGCACCTTCAAAAAGAATCCTGAGCATCTTAAGTTATTGGATACTAAACATATCGTTACGGGCAATAGAGAAAATGTGAAAGAGATCTTCAGAGGGATGGAAAAAGGAGAACCCTATGCATTGTATTCGGATATGCAGTTTACACCAGAATATAATTTCTCGGTAGATGATAAGCCTCCCTGGATCAGGGCGAAAGTGAAGGCTCGGATCAAATCTAAAGAGTGGAATTTCTGGAAGATGACTCAGTTTACGGTTAAGTTTAAAGAAAAAGGAGAGGAAGTGCAATCTAACTTTATAAGAATGCAGCGTCATATGCAACCTAATCAAACGAAGTATATTCATATAGATGTAAGGGCACCCAAAAAAGACTATGATTCTATTTCTATTATTTTCTGGAATGCCGAGAGTCCCAAGGAAATATTCTTGAGCGAGTTAGTTGTGGAAGGATATGATCGTAATTAAAAATAAGTTCTTATAGGCGTCTTCGCCTAACTTATGAGAGAGCAATTTATTGGTACTCTTAAAAAAGAACCTTAGCCCGTCGCTTTAGCGGCATCGAGGGAAGCCAGCCCACGCGACAAGCAATTAAAGCGACAAGAATTTTGGTTCTTTTTTTTCCGACTGAAAAATGAACAGTGTCAATTGCTGAAAATGATGATAATGAATAGAAGCAAATGTTTATAGCAATCAATATCTCATTTAAAACAAACCAGTGTTTTGATTATAAATGTTTGTAGTCAGTGGACTACAAACAGCAATCGATCTGCTCTTATACTTTTATTTTTTTAAGCAAATTTAAAATGTCAAAATATCAGCCCATTTCAGTATGTATTATATTATACCAATTTAGTTTAGAATGACGGTAATCATTTATTTTGTTCTTCATGTTCCTTCGTTAAAAAGCCTCGCCGAACCTATGGGTTCTTTGCTAGCCCGCCCGCTAAGCGGTTCTCTTATTTAAAGCACCTTCGTACTTTATTCGACTACGTCGAACTCATTCGTTCTTGCCTTGATCCATTTTGAACAATTCTAAATCCTTTTCCGTCATCTAAAAATAGAAATGGTATTACTAAAAAGATGGGTGCTATAGCTATACAGATTTTTTCCATAGCGTAGTTTATTAGAGTACTAGGAATTCAGAACAATCATATGTATTTCTAATTTAAATAATTAGTAGACTGCTGAATTAGAACTTGCTGAATTAGAACTATGCCTCTTTCATCTTATCTTTCAGCTCCACTAATTTTAGCATACATTCTACTGGCGTCATGGCATTGACATCTAGCACCTCTAGTGCATTAGCGATCTCCTTATGTTTAGGATCATCATAGCTAAACATTTGTAGCTGGAATTGTTGTGATGGTGGCGAGGGAATCCTTATCGCATCTTTAGACCCATTGGTAACAGATTTTTTTTCTAGTTCTTTTAGAATTTCCTCTGCTCTTCGCAAAATTTCCTTAGGCATACCGGCAAGTTTAGCGACATGGATACCAAAACTATGTAAGCTTCCACCTGCCACCAGCTTTCGTAAAAATATGACTGTATTACCTGTTTCCCTAGTGGATACATTATAGTTTTTTATACGTGGATATTGGTTGGCAAGTTCGTTCAGCTCGTGGTAGTGGGTAGCGAATAAGGTTTTAGGTCTTGCAGCAGCGTTTTCATGTAAATATTCGGCTATAGACCATGCTATAGAGATGCCGTCATAGGTACTCGTCCCTCTTCCTATTTCGTCAAGGAGAATCAGACTTCTATCCGTAATATTATTCATGATATTAGAGGTCTCATTCATTTCTACCATGAAAGTAGATTCTCCACTAGATATATTATCCGAAGCACCTACTCTAGTGAAAAGCTTGTCTACGATACCTATACTTGCAGACTTAGCAGGAACAAACGACCCCGCCTGTGCAAGCAAAACAATCAGTGCACTCTGTCGTAGGACGGCAGATTTCCCCGACATGTTAGGACCTGTGATCATGATGATCTGCTGGTCTTCATTGCTGAGGAAAAGATCGTTAGGAACATAGTTATCACCTAGCTTCATCTGTTGCTCTATCACAGGATGCCTGCCTTGTTTTATGTCAATAACTAGAGTATCATTTATTTCAGGCTCGCAGTAGTCATGCTTGTATGCTAGCTTCCCAAAAGAAAGCAAACAATCTATCTTAGCCAGAAGGTGCGCATTGAGCTGGATGCTTTCCATATAGCCAGCAAGAAATACAACGATCTCATTATAGAGGGAGCTCTCCAGGTTCTGGATAAGATCCTGTGCATTAAGTATTTTAGTTTCTAGTTTTTTTAGTTCGTCTGTAATATACCGTTCCGCATTGGTAAGGGTTTGCTTACGTATCCAGTTGTCTGGGATTAGATCTTTGTTTTTGTACTTGTTTGTAACTTCTAGGTAATAACCGAAGACATTATTAAAGCCTATTTTCAGATTTGCTATACCCGTTCTTTCCGCTTCTACTACCTGTATATCTGTCAATAACTGTTTACTGTTATTAATGGTATTTCTAAGATCATCTAACTCTGCGTTATAACCTTCTTGGATGCAGTTACCTTTCAGTACATTGACAGGTGGATCTTCCTGTAAGGAATCTTTTATTTTCAGAATCAGTTTCTCTGAGGGATTTATCTGATCTGCTAGCAATATGAGTTCCTCATTTTCTGTATGCTGCAATAAGTCTTTTATCACTGCAAAACACTCTGCCGCATTTCTAAGCGCAATAACCTCTTTAGGGTGGATTCTTCCTGTAGCAATCTTAGAAACCATTCTTTCTAGATCACCTATTTTCTTCAGGTAACTTTCTACTTCATCTGATAATTCTAGATGACTTTTAAAATGTCCTACAGCCTTATGTCTTGCTTTTATTTTGTTAGCAGAAAGCAGTGGCATCAGAATCCATTGCTTTAGCATTCTTGCACCCATAGGGGTAGTTGTCCTATCTATAATATCAGTGAGCGAACTGCCTGTATGGTGCTGAGAAAAGACAAGCTCTAGATTTTTTATCGTAAAGCTATCTAGCCACATAAAGTCCTCAGCCTGTATGCGAGTAATTTTTGTAATGTGATCTAGATGATTTTTTTCTGTCGACTCTAGATAATGTAAGATACTACCTGCAGCTATCTGAGCGGCTTCCAGTTTATCTATACCGAAACCCTTTAGTGTAAGTACACCAAACTGAGCAAGGATTTTTTCTCTTGTAAAATCTGTTTGGTAGATCCACTCGTCTAACTGATATGAATAATACTGATCTTGGAAAAGATCGTGGTAGAGATTCTTCTTTGCTTTAGAGATTAAGATCTCAGCAGGGGAGAAGCTATTGACTAGTTTTTTGATCAGTTCTGCATTCCCTTCGGCCACGTAAAATTCTCCAGTGGAGATATCTAGGAAAGAAATACCGTAGAAATTATTTTTCTCTATCTGTATGCTACATAGAAAGTTGTTTTCCTTGTGGTTGAGTAATTTGTCATTAAGCGTAACACCTGGGGTAACCACATCGGTGACACCTCTTTTTACAATCTTCTTTTCTTTACTCGGTTTTTCTAATTGCTCACAGATGGCTACTCTAAAACCTGCTTTCACTAGCCGAGGAAGATACAGGTCTAAAGAATGGTAGGGGAAACCAGCCAGTTCTATCTTAGAACCTCCATTGTTTCTTTTTGTCAGGATAATACCTAGTGCTTTAGAAGCCTTGATCGCATCTTCGCCAAAGGTCTCATAAAAATCGCCCACTCTAAATAATAGGATAGCATCACTATATTTAGCTTTCAGTTCAAAGTACTGAACCATTAAGGGGGTAGGTTTTTTCTTTTTTTCCGCTTTCTTCACCTTCTTTTCTGTGTGTGCTCTAAGGTATAAAAACCTTTATAGATCTAGAAAGATACAAGATAAAAAGCCATCGTTTTATCATGATTCATGCGATTAGCTTCTTATTATTTATGTCAAATAAACTATATCTATTGATTATCAATATGTTACTTATTTACTTTCTATAAGCTAAATGGTGTTTTATATAATAAATAATGATAACTTTGCACCCGTTAAAAATCTGTCACTTGATATTCAAGTTAGATGGATATGGTTGAACCATTGTAAATTTTAATAAAAATATGTCAGTAAAAATTAGATTAGCGAGAAGAGGACGAACAAAGAATCCTTATTATCACATCGTGGTAGCCGATGCAAGAGCTCCAAGGGACGGTAAGTTTATAGAAAAAATAGGAATGTATAATCCTATGACAAAGCCTGCCACTATAGATCTTGATAGAGATAGAGCATTTGATTGGTTAAACAGAGGTGCACAGCCGACTGATACCACAAAAGCAATCCTTAAATTCAAAGGTGTACTGTACAGAAAACATCTTATGAGAGGTGTAGCTAAAGGTGCTATGACAGAAGAGCTTGCCATGAAGAAATACCAAGAATTTGTAGATGCTAAGGAGTCTAAAGTAGCTGAGAGATTCGAGGAAACTAGAATAGAAAGAGAAAATTACTGGAAAACACTTTCTGGTGAGATTAAGCCTAAACAGGCTAAAAAAGTAGACGAAGATACGGCAGCAGCCTTTAGAGAAGATGGGGCAGATGCTACACCAGCTGTAGAAGGAGCCGAAGGTGATAATAAAGCACCAGAAACAGTTGCAGCAGCGGCAGTAGCAACAGAAGTTGTGGCAGAAGCAGCAGCGAAAGTTGAGGAGAAAGCAACAGATGCACCAGTAGCTGAAGCAGAAGCGAAAGTAGAGGATAAAGCAACAGAAGCAGCAGCACCAGTAACGGAAGCAGCACCAGTAACGGAAGCAGCACCAGCAACAGAAGCAGCAGCACCAGTAGCGGAAGCAGCACCAGTAACGGAAGCAGCACCAGCAACAGAAGCAGCAGCACCAGTAGCGGAAGCAGCAGCAGAAACTGTAGAGCAAATAAAAGAGGTAACAAACACTGCAAAAGAAGCAGCATCAGAGATGGTAGAAAAAATGAAGGAAGTGGCATCTGATGCAAAAGATGCAGTAGCAGATGTTGTAGAGAAAATAAAAGATGCGGCGACTGACGCTACAGAAGAAAGCAAATAAGACTAATATTTTTTAGAATCTTTCTGGAGCAACTATACCTAGAAAGATAAAAACAAGATTGTAATAAGAAACCTAGTTAGGCCTAATATCCTCGCTAGGTTTCCTAATATTAATAGCAAAACTCATTTTTATGAAACCTTTAGACATTAGATATTCTACTATACTGGATGATATTAAAGTAAGTATTCAGAATTCTCCTGAATTACAAACTTATTTAGATGAGGAAGAAGATGAACAATACAAAGCGTTTCAAGAAAAGTTTGAACCGTCACTACACGAATTATACGAAAGGGTAGCTAGAGAGAATCCATTGCAGTTAGAATCTTTTGAGAAGTATCTTCTAGATCCAGAATTCGAAGGATTATACTTACCTAAGGTGCTAGGTTATTCTGTGCTTAGAGGAGAGGTGAATGATCTTATAAAATATTCGAGGCCACAGAATCACTTCAAAGATATCTTATTAGCTATAGCGAATTCATCTAATTTTGATCAGGTAAGAAATAGAGCTGGGCAGTCGATACAGATAGGATTTGCACTCAGTAGTGATATCTGGATCTCTAACTTGCTAGAGAAAGTAGAAAACAAAAAAGTAAGATCATATCTTCTGTCTCAGAAGATAGATAAGTATAGACATGAGCCATCCAGAAGGACAGGACTTGTCAAGTATAGAAAGCAATTTGAGTCACTGGTATTTAACTCTACAGACTTTCCTAAAACCAAGGCAGAGTTGAATCTAAATGCTCACTCTATGGATAGATTCCTTAGATATAGAGCTAAGGCAGGGTTTGATAATTCTAGCTTTTCATCAGAGATACTAGAGTTAGTACAGAACAAAGAACTCAGATCTGAATCTAAGTATGCAGATATACTCATGCTTATTGCCAGAGACTATTCTCAAGATATTGTTCCACAAGTAACTGCTGCTTTTGATGAATTAAGAACTAAGCCAGGATTTGCAGATTGGTTCTTTAAAAATATGTTAGATTTTCTGACTACTTCTACAAAAGGTGTATCTGGAGAATCTGAAAAAAGATTAGCAGCTTGTCTTTCTAGATCTACAGATGATAAGATAACGCAATACTATAATACAATCGATACAGTCCATGGGAAAGGTGTAGTTCACGATGATAGTATAGAAAAAGTACGAGAATATTACTATCAGAATGCAGGTAGGTCTACAGAAAACGCTTGTATAAGAGAAACTATTAAAGGTTATTTCCAAACATTTCTAGGTAATTTGCCAGAAGAGGACTACGCTGAATATTTCGAGATCAACAAAATATTTGCTCAATACATGGAAATCTTCTCTAACCAGAAGTTTAACCAAGATATTAAGCAGATGAGCATGAAATACGTGACGAAGCTCAAGAAAAAATATCCAGACAAGAGAGGTAGAGATTATCAAGATTTTAAGAAATTTGTCAAAACTACTTTTGTTGATTTTGGGTTTATGACAGAGAAGCAATTGAAGGAATATTTTAAGACAAAGCGTAAAAAGCCACCTGTGGCTAAAGCTTAAAATAAGAAGATCGATCTATTTTTCTATTCCGTTCGTAGATAATTGTGTACTTATGAGATGCTTATCCTTTATATTGACAACAATATGATAAGACAAGGTAAAGAAGCCATCTCTGCTTATTTTGACGCCTTGCCGGCGATAGGAGAATACGGCTTAATAAAGTATTTTATACTTTCGGGCATTTTAGGAGTTATTGTTGCTATAGGCTTGTTTATTGCAGCACAAGGTCTAGGTACTTATGTAACAGATTTTGCAGATGCATTCTATAAAATAAGCTTCGGGAAAAAGTATTTTTCGACAGCTATAAGTTGGATTTCTACTGCTAGCTTTGTCATCGCTTTTTCATTTATATTTAGATATGTGATGCTTATTGTTCAGGCTCCTCTTATGAGTCTGATCAGTGCAGAGATAGAAAAAAAACATACAGGTATAGAGCCAGAAAAATTCTCAATGGCTAAGGCACTAGGAGATTTGTTGAGGGGAATTAGGATCGCCTTGAGAAATATTTCTAGAGAACTACTACTGACTATACTGCTTATGTTGATTGGGCTGTTTCCCTTATTTAGTATTTTTTCTGCGATAGGTATTTTTATGGTTCAGGCCTTCTATGCTGGTTTTGGTAATATCGATTACTACCTAGAACGTAGAATGAATGTTAGGGAAAGTGTAGGGTTCGTAAAAGAGAATAAAGGTATGGCAATGGGTAATGGTATTGTGTATCTAGCTATCTTGCTCATCCCGATTTTAGGTGTCATGTTTGGTCCTGCTTTAGGAACCATCAGCGCGACATTGGATGCTTTAGATTATGAGATAGATTAATTTTTGTGGGATGGATTATATAGTTTCTAAACTTGACTTATGCTAACTCTTACAGTTCACTTGGTATTCCATCTTAGATTTTGACTGGATTATTTCCTTTAAACCACTAGGAACAATTATATGCGTCTGATACTTTCTTCTAGCGTTACTGTGATGATTCCATGGAAAGAATAAATTAATTAATAAGTATAATACCAATTCTAGTTTAGAATGACGGTAATTATTTATTTTGTTCTTCATGTTCCTTCGTTAAAAAGCCTCGCCGAACCTATGGGTTCGCCTACGTTTTTTTCCTTGATCCATTTTGAACAATTCTAAATCCTTTTCCGTCATCTAAAAATAGAAATGGTATAAGTATCTCTACAAAATCTTGAGCTTTATAATTTAATATAGACTATGAAAACTCACAAAGGTCTACTCAACTTTGATAATTTTCCTAATAGAATACTGTCCTGCAGCAGCAGAGAACTTTAGGAAATAGATACCTGCGCTAAGATGCTCAAGATATATCGGACCACTGTATAGGTTTATATTCTGAATATAGTTTCCATATAGGCCATAGAGTTCTGCTGAGATCGATGGAGTATCGATTTCTATGTTGAGTATATCCCTAAATGGATTAGGACTAAGAACTATTTGTGACTGGTAAGATACAGGTGTTATAGTCTCAGATAGAATGTCAGGCGTATCACAAGGGAGATCTAGTGAGAGGACTAGCGGGAACTGTTTCGATATTTCAATATCTGCTACATTAGCCAGCACTACGGTCTTATTTTCTGAAGTAATCATAAGATCTGCAGGTATCGTCTGTTTTTCGGCTTCAAATGTATTTTTACAAATGACTTCCATGTTGCTATCTAAGACAAACAAAATTGTTTCTGAAGCTTCTATATTGGCGTTGTACTCTAGAGCCGAGAGTAGCAACTGATTATTATCCATGGACAATATATTTTTTGTCTCACAAGTAGTAGCGCTCTGTACAATAAATTCATCTAAGATATTTCCTTCTAGATCTATATCGAGTATTTTACATTGATTTGTAGATCCAGAATTGACGAATGTATTCGCTGCAATGATGTGTTGCTGATCTTCTGAGAAGATCATATCTGTGACTAATCCATTTCCTAGATTTTTTTCCCAAAGATAGTCTCCTGTTGCTAAGTTCCACCTACTTATAATGATCTCTGGTTCATCTGAAATATTCTCAGAAGGTAGAAAGGAAGATGTATAAACTGTATTGTTAGACGATACTGCGATATCTAGGAAATACTGTATGCTAGACATCGGTTGGGTCTTATCGTAGACTATCGCTCCATCAGAATCTATTCTCAATAGAAATTTTTCATATTCCTCGATATTACTATCTGGGTTAATATCAGAAAAACCAAAGATCAGATAATCTCCATTTCCAAGAAGTTCTATACCGCTAACTAGACTTCTTTTATCTTCCTTGAAATATAGTACTTTGGTCCATACACCGATATCTAATAGTTCCATGAAAATGATTCCAGCATTACCGTTCTGACCTATCATTACGAACCCCTCATCAGGCTTATTTACAACCCCTTTCGCCGTGCCATAGCCAGGTGCAGGAAAATCAAACTGCCATATGATGTCTCCTTCTGGTGTTATTTTGTAATAGAATATGTCGCCACCATTTGTATAATCTAGAACATATCCAGCAATTACGTAGTTGCCATCGGAAGTCTGTACGATAGAGTTCATGCGCTCACTCGCGCCCGGGTCTTCAAAATATTTCTTAGCCCAAGATTGTCCAAAAGAATCCTGAGTAAAAAAGAGCATACAAAAAATGAAAGGCATTAATCTAAACATAAAAGCTTGATTAGACTTTTAAGTTACGTAATTATTTACCAGGTTTATTAAAATTTGGAGGTTCAATTTTTGACCTAATATACTTTAGGAGATACAAGTAGTAAATGGCATTAAAAAGAATGACATGTTTAAGGAGAGACGTAGAAGCAAATTCACTAAGTAACTACTACCTAATATTTTACTCCTTAATAAGCCTCACAGAACTTGTGCTAGACTGTGTTGATACTTTTGCAAGATATACGCCTGCTGCAATTTTAGAAGCATCTATCTTTACAGTATGACGATCAGGAGATACCGAGATGATTAGCCTTCCATGTATATCAAATAGATTTACAGTTGTAATAGCTTCTTTCTTAGAATCAAGTACCCATTCATCATAAGATGGATTCGGGAAAACCTTAAGATCTTCAATCTCAGGGATAGAAGTTCCAAGTGCTAAACCTCCAAATTCTACATCATCGAAGTAGTATGTTTTTTCTCCTGCAGTTTCTCCTTTCGTATCGAAGTTAAAAAAGATAGATGCCTTGTTATAGGTCCAGCCCATACCTAAGCCTACACTTAGTGATTGAGTGCCAGGTGCTTCGTTGACAAAGTCAAATTCTAATTCTTCCCATTCTCCTGAAAGGGTCGTATTTGTTTCTGTCTCACAAGTGTGTGTAGGATCATCAGAATCTTCTACTTTCAGACGGATAGTTGTCCCCGCATCTGGAGACCATACCCTTACGGTCATTTTAGAGTTGCTCAAGGTCAAGGGAATATCTGTAGCAAAGCCAGCAGGCGTTCCTATAGTAGTGCCCGCCCATGTAGCTGCTTGATCTGTCTTGATGGTCTGTATAACTTTATTAGCAGTGTTCGTTGGATCTTCAACTAGCGAGGAGACATTACCGCCAAAGTCAGTTACCGTATAATTTATTTCTGTAGATTCAAAATCCACTGGAAAATCTATTTGAATACCTCCGAATGATTGTGAGATATCATCAAATAGGAAAGTCGATGTCTCAGATCCGTCGCCAACATTTCCAAAATCAAACATAAAAACAATAGAATTAAAATCACTAGGTGCTCCGGTGAAATCCCAAGTCAGTTCTTCCCATTCATCGCTAACAGTTGTGACTACATCTCTTTCCGTCTCACCTGCTCCTTCGAGTTTGATTTTTACAGTTGTACCTACAGGTGCAGACGTGAAAACTTTCATTGATACAAGGTTCATTGTTGAGAAGTCTAGATTCGCAGCTAAATTGATTTTGCTGCCTCCCCAAATTTGCCCACCTTCTCTAACGATTTGAGCAACTTTCGTACTTGTATTAATACCATTGGCTTGTGGATTGTCGATAACAGTTGCCGTTCCACCATCAAAATCTATAAAGTCTGAAGTAGTTATGGTAGATTCAAAATTTATAGATAAGTTTTGGCCGATATTTATAGATAGGGGAGTTGATAATAAAGAATCATTTGTACAAATTCCATTTTCATTATCTGTTGAAATACCGTATTCTAAAATAAAATTTACACCACCTATTGTTCCATCTGAAATAAATACATCAGTATTGTCACCTATATCACCTATAACATCAAAGCATAATTCATAAACTGAACTGTTGTTTTCAACACATATTCCACCGCCTATAGCATTGAACCACAATACACCTATTTTTCCCTGGTCTGCCTCATCTGTATTAAAGCTAAGAATCTGAGGGAGTAGCATTAATTCATTTATCGAATTGAGTTGTAGAACGGATGGGTCAAAACCTATCATATATGTAAAAGATACCAAGTATTGAAAATCACTAACTGAAACATCTACACATACTTGATCACCAGTGTTTACAGAGGTCAGAGGGGAAGTCAGTATTACAGCTGGCACAAGGGTGTCACATACAATATCTTGGTCCGCACCTAGCTCGCACTCTGAAATTTGTGCTTGTAGATTGTGTACAAATATCACGAAGGGTAACACCATCAATAGTTTCATCAATTTGCTCATAATGTGCGTTCTATGTAATTAAAGTTGTTAAGATACGATATTCACAGCTTTATGTATAAAAACCTTGAGTTTAGATACTAATCAATTAGGTCTCACTTTCTGAACTTCCTTATCACCGCGTTGTTTGTGTTTTTTAACTTCAAACCAAGATCTCTTGAGTTTGTATCTCGAGGAAACTGCAATGGCAAACGTCCCTAACTCAGTTTCTGAATATATGTATGCATAAACAATTTAGTTTCTACCAAATTGTCTATACTATATTTCATAAAAAATATATACAAGCGGGAGGCCCGTCACAATAGCGGGTGCGGGTGTCTACTTGCGTGTCTAGTATTTATTGTGACTAGCGTTTTTTGGTTCCGTTTTTTTGGCAATCGCAATTGCAAAAAATGAACAATGCCATGTGCAACATGTATTACTGGATTATACCTATCGTATCTATGTGCAATGACTTAGCTTTACTTAATTTAGAAAACAACTGATTCGTGACTGCAAGATAGATCTTGTTCCATTATAAATGAGTCATTTTCATACCTAATATTCCTTCATTTTTCAAACGAAAAAAACGAAGCAAAAATCTTGTCGCTTCAATGGCTACGCTACGTATGCTGGCATCCCTCGTCCCGCTGAATCGACGAGCTATACTTCTATTATTTACGTTCCTGAACTAATATAGTGCTTATGCGATATAGCTCTTGAATAAATACTAAAATATAACCTTAGCCAAATTACTAAGGTATTGCTAGTGTGCATAAACTGACATCCTATAAATGGTCTTAACTAGTTACTTACCTAAGCACAACATTCACCATCCTTTTCGGCACCACAATTACCTTTACAACTTGCTTGCCTTCAGTCCATTTCATTATGGTCTCGTCAGCTAGTGCTAATTTTTCTATTGCTTCTTTATCCAGATTGACATCGATCATAATCTCAGATCTTTTCTTACCATTGATACTTAGTGGAATCATCACTTCGGATTCCTTAAGATATTGTTCATCGTGGATAGGGTAGCTACTGAGGTGCACACTAGCGTCATGACCTAACTTATGCCATAGCTCTTCTGTAAGGAAAGGAGCAAATGGTGCAAGTAAACGAACCAATGGATCTAGGATAGCTCTTTTGTTACATCCTAGTTTCTTCAGTTCATTGGTGCAAACCATAAACTGACTTACCGAGGTATTAAAAGAAAAATTAGGAATATCGTGATGTAGTTTCTTTATTGTAGTATGTAATATTTTCAGTTCGTCTTTCGTCGCCTCAGCCTCAGTTATAGAAAAGACTCCTTCTTCATTGTGGAACAAGTTCCAGAATTTTCTGATAAACTTTGACACGCCATCGATACCGTTTATATCCCATGGCTTAGACTGTTCTATAGGACCTAGGAACATCTCGTACATTCTGAAACAGTCAGCACCATATTTCCCTACAACATCATCAGGATTGATGACATTAAATTTTGATTTTGACATCTTACCCACCTCAGAGTGAGTAACAAGTTCAGCGTCAACTGCTTTTTCCTTAGCCGTAAATTTCCCGTTTTGGTAAGTTCCTTTGCTACACTCAAATATTGCTCCTACGTATTCTGGTCTCCACGCCAGAAACTGATCTATGCTACTCTTGTTAAGATAGGAATTATCACTTCCATAATCGACAACGAAATCTATATGTATTGGAATTTTCACAAATTCTAGATCTTCCATTTTTTCGGCTAAGCCTGCACAATAGAATTTACTTACTCCATCTACTTTCTCACGTAGCATGTAGACAAACTCTATAACTCCCTGTATCATACCCTGATTGATAAGCTTTTTGAAGGGCTCATTAGTAGGAACTCTACCTGTGTCAAACAAGAACTTATGCCAGAACCGTGCGTACAATAAGTGAGCAACCGCATGTTCGGCGCCTCCTATGTATAGGTCTACATCTTTCCAATAATTTATGATATCCTGACTAGCAAATTCCTTATCATTATTAGGATCCATATATCTGAGGAAATACCATGAAGATCCCGCTACAGCAGGCATGACATCTGTCTCTCTTGTTCTGCCATCAGGAAGGGTATTCCATTCCGTCAGTCTAGATAGGGGAGACTGTCCTCCTTTTCCTGGCTTAAAGTCTTCTGTATCAGGAAGCACAAGTGGTAGTTCCGTTACGGGAAGCACCTGAGCTATACCATCTTCCGTATAGACAACCGGAAAAGGTTCGCCCCAGTATCTTTGTCTAGAGAAGTTTGCATCACGCAGTCTATAGTTGATTTCTTTTTGACCTATACCCATTTCCGCTACCTTATGGAACATGGCTTTTATAGCCTTCTTCACAGACATGCCGTCTAGGAATTCGGAGTTGATCATCGTACCTATCTTATCATTCCTACCTGCACCTTCATGAGCCGACTTATCTACGACATCTATAATTTCTAATCCGAACTTCGTTGCAAAGGCATGATCTCTTTCATCATCACTAGGTACAGCCATGATTGCGCCTGTACCATAATCCTTCAGAACATATTCACCTATCCATATAGGAATTCTTTTATTGTTGAACGGATTGATAGCATAAGCTCCTAGCGGTACACCTGTAACTTTTTTCTCAGATATTCTCTCTAACTCACTCTTGCCATTGACATAAGAAACGTACTCCTCTACCGCCTGTTTATTTTCTTCTGTAACGAGCTGGCTTACTAATTCGTGCTTAGGTGCAAGCACCATATAAGTAGCTCCGAAAATTGTATCAGGTCTTGTCGTAAATACCTCTATTTTTTCATCACTGTTTTCTATATCAAAACGCACACTCGCTCCTTCCGATTTTCCTATCCAGTTGCGCTGCATTGTTTTCAGCGCATCAGACCAGTCTATATGAGTCATATCTTGAAGCAGTCGCTCAGCGTAAGCGGTGATTCTAAGATACCACTGGCTCATCGCTTTTTGTTCCACAGGATGGCCACCTCTTTCTGATATACCATCTTTTACCTGATCATTTGCCAGTACAGTTCCGAGTCCTTCACACCAGTTGACATAACCTATTTTCTTATAAGCTAGTCTATAATCCATAATGATCGTTTCTTGCTCTAGAGTCGACATCTTATTCCAGTCGTCAGCAGAGAAAGTAGATTCATGATCAGTTTCAGCATGGATCTTAGTATTGCCCTCAGCTGCAAAAGTCTTTCTCAATTCGGAAATAGCCACAGCTTTATCTAGATCTATATCATAGTAATGTTCGAATATTTCTGCAAAGATCCATTGTGTCCACTTATAGTATTGCGGATCACAAGTACTCACCTGTCTGTCCCAGTCAAAAGATAAACCTAAGTCTCCAAACTGCTCTTTGTACCGCACAATATTCTGAGAGGTAGAAATGGCCGGATGGATACCCGTCTGTATAGCGTATTCCTCTGCTGGTAATCCGAACGCATCAAAACCCATAGGATGCAAGACATTATAACCCATCAGCCGCTTATATCGAGAAAAAATATCTGAAGCAATATAACCCAGGGGATGACCTACATGCAGACCAGCACCAGAAGGGTAAGGGAACATGTCTAGCACATAAAATTTTTCCTTATCTGGATCTTCTGTGATCTTATAGATCTGTTTTGCTTTCCAGTCCGACTTCCACTTAGCCTCTATTTCCTTGTGATTATAATCCATTCCCGACTATATTTTTCTTTTTAAAATTCTTATACTTTTCAGCGTGTAACTACTAGGCTTATTATCTATAAGTCCCCAGCGTTCCCTCCATTCTAGCTTTTCATTTACCTGCGTGACTTGATAATTTTCTTTGAATATAATCTCGCCCGCAGGATTAATTATGGTCACCATATTTTCATTACCATCTTGGTCATAGGTATACACATATCTTCTCTGCGTCACATCATCACTAGATTTGACATCCTTGATTCGCTTACGTCCTTTTTCATCATACTCAAATGATTCTATACGGAGCATATCATCATTTGATGCATCGAAGGCTATTTTCCTAAGCAACTTAGCATCCTTATATACAAACTTGTAATAGCTCAGCAGAGAGTCAAGACCATCATAATATTTAGAACCCAGCACCTTATCGGACTTTGGATCTAGTTCGAATATTTCTTTCCCCTTGAAACTACCATCTGCATTATAGAAATTATGCTGAACAATTCTACCCTCAGGATCGATCAGATCTGATTCTGAGAAAGTCATAGGACCCCGTACAGACTCACCATTCTCATTATTTACTTGGTATACTTCAGTAATATCTTCCGTATAATTTTTCTCACTTTCTGACTTACAAGCCATCATAACCGTGAGGGCAACAACAAGCAGAATAGTATATTTTGTAATCTTTTTCATAAGTATGCAAAATTATAGTTTTATTCTAGAATATAGCCTTTAGACGAGTATAATAACGAAGGTATCACCCTATATTTGACATTTATTACCGATGCGGATCTATATAATGATTTGGGCGTCCCTGCAGCGCTCCCATTCCCTCACAAATGCCCTAACCAACTCCTGCCTAAGCACACAAACACCCACCCAAAACACCTCATCACAAAAGGGCTCTGCCCGCCAAAGCCTTAGCGCAGGCGGGCCATCCGATACTCCACATTCGTTTCGGTGCTACGCACATGTCTTCCGTTACACTACAGCCATTATCTACTACCCCTGACGCGGAAATTAATTGACAATTGATAGTTGATAATTTTGTTTTTATTTTAACGATTTATCTACCACCATTCCCATGCTCGTTTACGCATTTATTGTGACTAGTTTTTTTAGTTCTTCATTTATATCAATGAACAAAATGAACAAAATGAACAAAGCTAGGCGTAAGTTTATCGTCAGATAATTGCTTTGCCTTAAACTAGTAGATACTTCTATTCGTCCTCTATCGATCTACCAGAGCGTAATTTCCCGACCGCAATAATCTAAAAATCCTAATTCAGGCATTATACCAATTCTAATTTAGAATGACGGTAATTATTTATTTTGTTCTTCATGTTCCTTCGTTAAAAAGCCTCGTCGAACCTATGGGTTCGCCTACGTTTTTTGCCTTGATCCATTTTGAACAATTCTAAATCCTTTTCCGTCATCTAAAAATAGAAATGGTATTACATAAAAAAAGAATCCGTGAGATCCCGTAATCCGTTACCTACTTGCGCTAAAGCTTCAGCAGGCAAGTCCGTGATTCAGACAAAAGAAAATCCCACTAATTCTAAAACTCCTAAAAAAAGAATCCGTGAGATCCCGTAATCCGTTACCTACTTGCGCTGAAGCTTCAGCAGGCAAGTCCGTGATTCCGACAAAAAGGAAATTCCACAAAACCACTGGTTCTATTTCAGACCTTTCCTTCTGCCTCCTCCAGCGCCTCCTCTACAGAATACCTAGAGCTAGAAAGCAACAAGAAAAATTGTTCGATATAATCAACTGATCTTGCACGATTCGCCTCATCGAGAGGACCAATATATCTAGATGCATTAGCTTCTAAAAAAGCCTCCTCCATTTGTTCTGCAGGATTGATACAAGCGGTCGTGAATATACATTCTTTATGCAACACTCCAGAGGTTTCTACTTGCACCGCAGTAAAAATTACCTTTGATTTATCTAGAGTATTTTCTTTTAAATTAGATAGTGGTAAAACAAATCCATCTACATTGCCCATTCCGCAAATAATAATATAATCTGTAAATCCTATCTGCCTACTCGTACCTTCTAGATAATTTCTAAAATCTAAAGCATCGTTAATAGGGTACTGGCGTACCTGAAAACCTAAGTTTTCTAGAGCATCACTTATGGATTGCGCTTCATCTGGACTTGGATGTAAGTCGATAATATCTATAACCATCATACGTCAAGCTTCGTAAAAAAGTGAAGGATCTCTTCCTCATGCCAGTAGATATCTTTTCTCCATTGTACAAAGCCCACATGGCCTCCATACTTTGGAGCTTGGAATCTGACGAACTTATTGCTCGCCGCAAGTTCTATTGGGTAAGAACTTTCGGAAAGGAAGGAATCATCGCGTGCATTAATAATGAGGGTAGGGTAACTAAGGCTCTTAATAAATTGCTTACTATTACACTGCGCATAATAATCCTCAGCATCTTTGAATCCATGTATAGGTGCTGTGATTTTATCATCGAAATCCCATACGTTTTTTATACTCTCAAGTATATCCAGATCTACAAGACCTGGATACTGTTTGTTTTTCTGTCTAGCTTTTTCGCTCAGGTCCTTTAAAAACCTATTAGAGAAAACCTCATTGGCAGGAGATCGTAATTCTAAAGAGCAGGCTCTTAGGTCTAAGGGAACAGATACAGCTGCTACTTTTTTCAGATTGGGTATTTTTTTTTGCTTGGGATCTCCTGCATATTTGAGTACTAGATTTCCACCTAGACTGAAACCTACGAGATAAACTTCATGGTAATCTTTTGTTTTTTGTTCTAGAACTTCTGCCAGGTCATCCGTTGCGCCACTATGATAAATACGTTTTGCCTTATTGATTTCTCCACTACAACCTCTATAATTTATAGCAAGAATATCAAAACCTAAGTTATGGAGATGCTCGCTTATTTTTCGGATATACTTAGAGGAGGTACTACCTTCTAGACCATGGCATAGGACAGCGATTTTAGAGCTAGTTTTTTCTGGCTTAAGCATCCAGTCTACATCTAAAAAATCTCCATCCACTAGGCTTAGTCTTTCGCGCGTCATTTTAGTATCTACACGCCTAAAAAAATAAGGGTATACCGTATTTAGCTTAGCAATCGTAAACGGAAAGGGAGGTGTGTAAGGACGGACTAGATACATACTTTACTTATGTTTAAAGTATATGAAAAGTCTACCAAAATTTTTACTATCCTTATCTAGTCTGTGATATTTCTGCTTGATCCTTTTCTGATCTAGAAATCGAAGTACTTTTTTCTTAAGCTGGCCACTACCTTTTCCAGGGATAATTTCCACCGTTTTTATTTTCTTATCTATTGCCTCTTCTATGATTTCTTCTAGCGCCTTATCTATGAGCCAGCCTTTGTTGTAGATATCATGAAGGTCTAGTTTTAGTTTAGCCACGTTTGTTGATTTCTTCTATAACTCTATTTGGATAGTCACTGATAATACCATCAACTTTTAGTTCTATCATTGACTGTATGTCGGAAAGTTCATTAGTTGTCCAAGGTATCAGTTTTATGCTACGCTGCTTACAATAATCTACAAGTTCTTTATTGACAAATTTATAATATGGACTGTAAATAGCAGGTGTAAACCCCAGTAATTCCATGTTAACTTCTACGCTATTTCTATTTTCTATCAAATATGCTAGTGGTATAGAAGGATCCTCTCTGTGCATAATTTGTAGGCACTCTATATCGAAACATTGTAGTGAAGTTTTCTTCTGAATACCTAGATCATATAAAGTTTTAAGTGCAATATCTACAAACTCATCTACAGGAGGTAAGAAGCTATTATCCCATTCTGGTTTTCGCTTCAGTTCTATATTGTATAAGATTTTTTCTCGACCTAGATAACTAGCTTTTGCTTCTATGTGCTGTACCATATCTTCTAAGCTCGGTTTATACACTTTTATTTTTTTCTGCTCAGGAAACTTTCCAAAGAAAGTAGTTCCTACATCATAGTTTTGTATTTCAGAATAATCTAGCAGGTAAGTTTTATGATCCTGTTCTTCTTCTTTGCTTATAGCTGATCCATCTGGTGTCTTCGATATTTCATGATTGAAAAATGGCTCATGAGAAATGATCAATTTTTTATCTTTAGAGACCACTACATCTAACTCTAATGTTGTGACACCTAATTCTAGCGCATGTTCGAATGCAGGAATCGTGTTTTCTGGGAATAATCCTCTACATCCTCTATGTCCTTGTATGTCTATCTTATTACTCATCATTATTTTATTACTGGCAGTAGTCTTGTTTTTACATGATGTCAATGGCAGAATACTCCAAAGTATAATACCTAAAAATATATTTCTAAGAACACTCATCTGATCATTTTTACAAAGGTAGTTGCTTAATCTTAAATATATAGGAATATTATCATAATCAAACTAGAGTACTTCTATCTGAGCACTTTTTATATATCTCACTTAACGATCAATTCTCAACAATTGTAGATTACAAAAAACCCCAACAAATCCTCAAATCCTCAAATCCTCAAATTCTCAAATTCTCAAATCTTCAAATCCTCAAATCCACAAATCCACAAATCCTCAAAATATTCCAATCTAAAAAGACCCCTTCTACATCGCAAAAGAGGTCTTATATTATATCTGTTTTCGTAGTAAATTCTAAAAGAAGATACCAGCAGCTATAGCAAATCCATCTAGATCGCTTAGCAATACAAACTTGGGTTCCAAATAGACATTAAGGAAGTCTGATACAGGAAAATTTGCATGCACTCCTAGATTTATACCAAGTTCAGCATCAAGACCTTCTGTTTTGGCAAAATTAAGTCCTGCAAAAGGAAAGATAAGGGTATTGTCACCTATCGTTGCTAGTTTGAATTGTACATCCGCGTCTATAGAGAAAAATGTTCCTTCCTCGAAATAATAATGAAAACTAGGTGCTGCTCTGAGGGACTCAGTAACATCAAAGGCTGTTTTAACACCTACTCCTATGGCAGAATTGGACGAAGAAACGAACGATATGCCCCCTCCAAACTGTGTCTGTCCGAAACCACTGTAACCAAATGTCAATGCTATAAATATTGTAAAAATTAATTTTTTCATTGGATATTTTTTAGTGAAATAATTTTTGTATAAACTCAATAATTGATTGTTTTGTTTGATTTTAATGACCGCTAGAGACCGCTTAAGCTATAATTGGTCGCGCTTAGCTGCAAATTAATAAATTTTCTTAAGCTTGAAATCATTAGATCATTAAGTTGTAAAAATAGCCAGAGAAGGTTCAAAATCTAATGAGAGTCGCATTTGGAATAGATGAGCTAAAGAACTAGGCGCCAGAACATATAACTATTGGACGGATATTATCCACTAAGATGTTCCCTTTGTGCGAGAAGCTGCCATCATCATGAAAAGCCTCTATGTGTATGTATCTGGCATCTTCCTCTGGAGTAAACTCTACTTCATATTGTTTCCAATCCTTATGACTGATTTTTTCTGAGAAAAATATCAGTTGATCCTTATCGCATTTTTCTTCACCTATCCAGATTTTAAGGCGAATAACCTTATTGAATCCAGAATAGGTTTTAGAATGAGCAAGATCTAGTGCGAAGCGATAACAATTGTTAGCCTTAAGGTCTCCTGAGCATCTTGTGCTAATACTTTCGAAAGTCCCGTTATCTCTAGTTATCAGGCCGACATAGGTGTCACCTTCATTGGCATCAGTATATACGCCCCAGAATCCTGGAAGAATATCTGGTGTGGTAAAATCAGCACATGGCAACCATCCCATTGGTGTCGTAGCATCAGCTGGTTCCTCTTCAAACGATGCGTTGGGTAATACAATTTGTCCTATTATTACAGACGAATTAGCACATAATAAAAAGAAGACACATATATAAATTTTAGTTATATAACTATTTGTTATTTTTACACTCATAATTGAAAATATATTGACAAATAATAATAAAAAAGGCAATCAGTACTACGTTCTACTTTCTACAAGTATTGTACTTTTCTTTGCAGGTTTGTACTTCTTGCTCTTTTTACATGCAAACAATATTACGCAGATTCTGAAAGAAAAGGTAAAACACGTGATAGAGTTTAACGATGTGTACAACAAGCAAGATCTAGCTTCAGTTCGTGATTTGTTAGAAAATAGAGCAGAAATTATCCCGGAATCCATCACTTTTATAGAAAAGAGCGAGGCGACAGATATTATGGAGATAGAAATGGACACTTCCTTGTTCAGTGTAGATAGTAATCCGTTTAGAGATGTGGTTATATTTAACTTATTTCATCAGCAGTCAGATGCGATTACAGCTATAGAAAAGGAACTACAAGGAAAGAATGGAATACGGAATATTTACAGTCAGAGCGTGCTATATGATCAGCTGAAATCTAACTTGTTTAAGGTAGGATGGGTTGTGCTGGGACTAGCTATACTTTTTGGTCTATTAGCACTTGTAATTATATTTAGTACACTGAATCTGAAGTTGTATGCAGACCGGTTCGAGATAAAGACGATGGAGCTAGTAGGTGCAGAAGATGATTTTATAAGAAAGCCTTACATAAGAGAAGCTACGAAGCTGGGCGTTATATCAGGTATCATATCATCACTTCTGATAGCATTTATTTTCCTTATCATAAAATATGGAGATTCCTTCTTTGGTTCCATCTTGCAGTGGCACTGGCTAGTAATTACGATAATTATCGTACTTTCGGTAGGAATTCTATTTTTGCGCTTGAGTAGTCGTCGATTAATCAATAAATATTTGTCTAAACAATTGTATGATTTATATAATTAAAGGATGAGAACTACGGGTAAAAGTGAATTATAGATACATTTGTAAAAGCTTAATACAGTTTTTCATATTACCACTACCTAAAATAAATACGCTCTCCGCTGAGTTTTACAATCTCCAGGATGAGAAATAAAATATTATACACATGTCAAAAAAATCTAAATCCAATAAAAAAGTTGTCGTTACTACTAAGAGAGAGAAACTTAAACCTACTGTTTCTGCTAGGTCTGGTAATGCTAAATCTGCAATGACTACGTCAATAGACCCATCACAACTTATTTTTAATAAGGGGCATTACACGTTTATTTTAGCCAGTATTGGACTTATTGTTCTAGGTATGATCCTAATGCTAGGAGGTGATATGCCTGATCCTGGTACCTGGGATGATTCTCTTATATACAGCACGACACGCACCGTTATTGCCCCTATTGTTATTTTAGGCGGTATAGGAGTAGGTGTGTATGCGATCTTTAAGAGATAGTTATTCCATAGATGAGTGAAATAATAGAGGCGATAATCCTAGGCGTCATTCAGGGGCTCACAGAGTTTTTACCCGTAAGTAGCAGTGGTCACCTAGAGATAGGTAAAGTGCTATTACAAGACGATAGTCTGGACGAGCAAAGTATGCTGATGACTGTTAGCCTGCATGCCGCTACAGCGCTGAGTACTATAGTTATCTTCTGGAAGGATATATGGGAAATCATCACTAGGGCGATTGTAAAAGTAGGAGATGAGCAGAGATCGTTCATAGCAAAGATCATTGTATCCATGATTCCAGCAGCTTTTATAGGTATTTTCTTTGATGACCTGATAGAATCGTTTTTCAGTAGAAATCTTCTTCTTGTTGGCTGTATGCTCATCGTTACCGGATTAATTCTGTTTGTTGCAGATCGAGCTAAGCACACAACTAAGTCTGTAGGATTCAAGGAAGCCATTATTGTTGGCATTGCTCAGGCTATAGCTATATTACCTGGTATTTCTAGATCTGGTGCTACAATATCTACTGCGGTATTACTAGGCGTAGATAGAGAGAAGTCGGCTAGATTTTCTTTCTTGATGGTTGTTCCGCTTATTTTTGGAAAAATGGCAAAGGATCTATTAGATGGTTCCTTTCAGTCCTACGGAAGCTCTTATCTTCCGCTTGTTATTGGGTTCGCTTGTGCATTTTTTACAGGCTTAGCTGCTTGTACACTCATGATATCTATTGTGAAACGTAGCCAGTTGAAGTACTTTTCTTACTATTGTTTCGCTGTTGCAATAATAGCTATCATATACAGTTTACGTTAAGATGGAACATATTATAACAAATAGTAATCTACCTGAAGATCATGATTTTCTTTCAGGAGCAATGTTTTTGGTGGATAAGCCGGTGGGCTGGACTTCTTTTGACGTAGTGAACAAACTTAGATTTAAGCTAAAACATAGGCTAGGCATCAAAAAAATAAAAGTAGGTCATTCTGGTACCCTAGATCCACTTGCAACAGGTCTATTACTCATCTGTTGTGGAAAATATACAAAGCAACTAACACAGCTAACTGTAGAGGATAAAAAATACACGGGAACGATCAAGTTAGGTGCAACTACTGCTAGCTATGATGCAGAACTGGAAGAAGAAAATTTACAATCTACAGATCATATTACCAGAGACCAGATAGAAGAAGTCTTACCTGCTTACAGGGGGAAAATATCACAGTATCCTCCTATATTCTCCGCAATAAAGAAGAATGGTCAGGCACTATATAAATTAGCCAGAAAAGGTATAGATGTGAAGCCTGATCCGAGAGATGTGGAAATATTCTCCCTTAATCTAGGAAAGGTGGATTTGCCTTATGTCAATTTAGATATTCATTGTGGAAAAGGGACGTACATCAGATCACTTGCCCATGACATAGGACAGTCATTAGGAGTAGGTGGCTATCTCAGTCAGTTAAGAAGAACGACAATTGGGGCTTATAATGTAGCCGATGCCTTGAATATTGAGGAAATAGTTAATTATATTGAGCAACCAAAAAATATAGATATATAAGTGTCACTGCTATTAGAAAATATTACCAAGGTTTACGGTGAACAGAAAGCGCTAAATAATGTAAGCTTCTCAGCAAAAAAAGGAGAAATTATCGCTTTGCTAGGGCCCAATGGAGCGGGAAAAAGTACTTCTATGAAGATACTGTCATGCTTCCTGCAGTCTGATGAAGGAACAGCTATGGTATGTGGTTATGATGTCAAAAAAAATCCGCAAGAAGTAAAAAATAGATTGGGCTATCTTCCAGAAAATAATCCTCTTTATTTTGACATGTATATAAAAGAATATCTGCAATTTGTATCAGAGATACACAAGATAAGAGATAAGAAAAATAGGGTAGAGGAAGTTATAGATCTAGTAGGTCTAGAACAGGAACAATCTAAGAAGATAGGCCAATTATCAAAGGGGTATAAACAGAGAGTGGGTATAGCTCAAGCCATTATACATGATCCAGAAGTACTGATTCTAGATGAGCCTACATCTGGTCTAGATCCTAACCAATTAGCAGAAGTAAGAAATCTCATTCAGAAATTAGGCGCGGAAAAAACGGTTATTCTTTCTACTCATATTATGCAAGAGGTAGAAGCTATCTGCGATAGAGTGGTAGTGATCAACAAAGGAGAGATCGTTGCTGATAAAGCTACAACAGCATTTGTCTCGGCACCATCAGATCAGGCTATTGTAACCATAGAGTTACTGCAAGGTCTAGATGTTGTACATTTTGAAAAAATAAAAGGTGTTCAGGATATAAAAAAAATAGGAAACAAAAAAATTAAGATTTACAGTAATAAAGATTTAGATATAAGGCCTCAGATTTTTGACATGGTAGTGCAGTATGGAGATAAGTTACTTTCTATGCAACAAGAGGAACAAGGGATAGAGGATGTATTCAAGAAACTTACAAATACTAAAAACTAATGTGGAGTATTTATAAGAAAGAAATGAATGGCTTTTTTAGTTCTCTCATCGCCTACTTGACGATTGGGATATTTCTGATTATAATCGGACTATTCATGTGGGTATTTACAGAGACAAGTATACTGAATGGGCGATATGCTAATATGGATCAGTTATTTAGCCTAGCTCCATTTATATTTATGTTTCTGATTCCTGCCATCACGATGAGAAGTTTCGCTGAAGAAAAGCAGTACGGAACTTTTGAGTTTTTAGTCACTAAGCCAGTAACGGATGCTCAGATTATCTTAGCCAAATACTTTGCCTGTTTAAGCTTAGTCTTATTTGCTTTGTTGCCTACGTTGATATATTTTTATTCAATATACAGTCTAGGTAGTCCGGTCGGAAATCTAGATGTAGGAGCTATTATAGGTTCATACGTGGGACTATTTTTTCTGGCGGCAATATTTGTGGCTATAGGAATATTTGCATCCTCATTGAGTGCTAACCAGATCGTGGCTTTTATATTAGCCGTGTTCTTATGTTTCTTTATGTATCTAGCTTGGTCCTACCTAAGTGGTCTACCTTTATTTTTTGGTAAGACAGATCTGATCGTTAGAAGTATAGGAATAGATGATCATTATATTTCTATGAGTAAGGGAAAAATAGACACTAGAGATCTCGTATACTTCTTGACTGTCATTAGCTTTTTTATATATCTCACTTTTGTTTCACTCAGTAAAAGAAAGTGGGCATGAGTAAGAAATATTTCGCACAATCTATAGTACAGATAATTATTGTCTTAGGCATATTGATAATTGTCAATGTATTGGCTCAGTTTTTTTACACACATATAGATCTAACACAAGACAAACGGTTCACCCTATCAGATTCTACCTTAGATCTTGTGGATGATATAGATGATAATGTATATATACAAGTACTACTAGAAGGTGATCTGGCTGCAGGGTTTAAGAGGCTTAAGATTTCTACCGAGGACATACTGAGAGAATTTGAGGATCGAAATAGTAATATACAGTATGAGTTTCTAGATCCCAATGAAGGAACAATAGCTGAAGTGAACACACAAAGAGTATCGCTTAAGAATATGGGCATAACGCCTACAAGTATTAGAATAGAAGATGGCAAGGAGACCGTGGAAAAATATATCTACCCTTATGCTATTGTGAAATTTGCTAAGAGAACTGCGGTTGTGAATCTGCTAGAGCAACAGCAATTAGGTGTGCCGAATGAATTGATTCTCAACAATTCGGTCAGTCTACTAGAATATAAATTTACAGATGCCTTATATAAGGTATGGAATAAGAATAAACCTAATATTGTTTTTACAGCTGGTCACGGAGAACTGGATGTTTCTCAGACGGCTGCTTTAGAGGGAGTACTGAAGCGACATTATGATACGGGAAGATTAAATATAGATAGTCTTTTTCAGATTAGTAAGGAAGTAGATGTCTTAGTCGTAGCAAAGCCGCAGGTGGCCATAAGTCAGAGATCACAGTTTATCATAGACCAGTATATCATGAATGGTGGTAATGTTATCTGGCTTATAGATCAGTATGATATTAGCCTTGACAGCATAGCCAGAAATCAGTTTTATGTCCCTCGAGTATTGGGACTTGATCTGGATGATATGTTTTTTAATTATGGTGTAAGGATAAAGGATAATCTTATTCTAGACTTAGAGTCTTCTAAGATTCCGCAAGTAGTCGGGCAACAAGGAGATAAGCCACAGCTAGAGATGTTTAACTGGTTCTATCATCCTCTGATTGCATCTAGCTCTGTGCATCCTGTTGTAAAAAATATAGATAGAATCAATATGTTTTTTCCGAGTACCTTAGACACGGTCAAAACAAAATTACCTTTAAGGAAAACTTTTCTACTGAAGTCTTCTCCATACTCTAGGTTCCAGGGATATCCTATGCGGCTCAATTTTGAAATATTAAGATATGAGCCTGATCCTAAAAAATACGATAAAGGACAACAAGAGGTAGCTTTGTTAGTAGAGGGCAAATTCGAGTCACTATATAAGAATAGAGTATCAGAAAATATGTTGACAACACTTGCGCAGATAGATGCTGATTTTGTAGAGCTAAGTCCTGACACAAAACAGCTATTTGTTACTGATGGGGATTTTATAAAAAACCTTTACAATGCGGACAGAAATCAGATCAGTCCAATGGGATATAATAAGTGGGAAGAGAAAGTATATAAAGGAAACCAAGACTTTATAATTAACGCTATAGATTATATGGTAGATGATTATGGACTTCTGGATTCTAGATCTAAAGAGGTAAAGCTGAGCTTACTGAATACTATAAAAGCAAATAAAGATAGTGTTTTTTATAGGTTGCTAAATATTGGTTTACCTCTATTATTGTTATTAGTATTTGGATTTACATTTAATTTTCTGAGAAAGAGAAAGTACAGTCAATAAGAGTATATGAAAAAAACATGGTTATTATTATTGTTACTTATAGGTCTATCTATACTTGCTGTTCTAGTGCTAAGGAACAAGTTGTCAGATGAGAATACTATAGATGTTTCTGATAGAGCTTTCAAGATAGAAGAAATAGACAAGATCGGTAAGATATTTATAGCTCAGAAAAACGACGAGCCAGTCACGTTGACTAAAGAAAATAATGTCTGGCTAATAGAGGGAAAGTACAAGACGAATGATATAATTATAAGCGATCTGTTAGGTTTTTTTAAGAATGCTCAGATTAAATACATACCGCCTAAGGCAGCTACAAAAAATATTATCAATGAGATAGCTAAAATAGGAACTAAAGTAGAAGTGTATAATACGAGTGATGAACTTATACGAACTTTTTACGTAGGGGGAAATACTCCTGATGGAAGAGCAACATACTTTCTCATGGCTGGTGCTGATCAGCCATACGTTCTAGAGTATCCAGGGCAAGATATCCTACTGAGAGAGAAATTCTTAAAGAAACCTATGTCATGGAGGAGTAAAATGGTATTTGAGGAGAATCCGGAAAATATTGTCTATGCGGCAATGGAGTATCCAAAGCAGAAAAACTTATCTTTCAAAATAGAAAAGAAAGATGGCAAGTTTACGGTCAACCCCTTCTTCGAAGGTGTACCAAAATTTACAACTGAACTAAACCAAAATCTGGCAGAGACTTATATGCAGAATTTTAGAAGCCTAGGAGCGGAGTATCTGGAAAATCTTAATCCTAGAAAAGACTCAATTAATAGACTGATACCTTTTGCTACCATCTATCTAGAGTATGAGAATGGGGGTAAAAAAAGTATGAAGTTATATCCTTTACTACAAGTTGTGAACCCTAATATTAACGAAGTAGAATTAGAATCATTAAAGAAGGTAGAACGTTTCTATGGTCAGTCCAGTTGGGGTGATTTCTACTTATTACAACAACGTCTTTTGTTGAAATATTTGCGAACCTATGATTATTTCTATCAGTGATGCTAAGGATAGATTATATAAAATACGTATTCGTCCTAACGCTGGTTATGCTAGTAGGTATGGGATTTGTTTTACATAATGGAGAAGAGAAAACAGAAGAAGAAACTTCAGAACAGCAATATCATACTGTAGGCTGTGGAGACCATGACGAGGAAACGGTATGGGGCTTCTATGGACATAGAAAGATAAATAGGATGGCAGTGTTCACATTGCCTATTGAAATGATTCCTTTTTTTAAATCAAACATTGAGTTTATTACAGAACATGCGGTGGACCCGGATAAGCGACGTTACGCGATTAAAGAAGAAGCAATACGTCACTACATAGATATAGATCACTGGGGAAAGGAAGGTGTTAAAGACGTACCTAGGGAGTTTTCTCAAGCCTTCTGGAAGTATGCAAGATGTTACGTGATAAATGGTGCTGATACAGTAAGTTTTGATAGTCTATTCTATGCAGAGCACATTCATAATAGTCCTCAGCTTAACCGTTTGTATGATGAGGTAATAGAACAGAAGCGATATGATGAGGAAGTGAGCTTAGATAAAAAAGAACTAGGACTAATAGCCCCTATGAAAATTGTAGAGCTGGAAAATGCGGATAAGCTTATCATAGAAGATGTTTTTAGTGGATATGGTATATTGCCTTATTTTCTACCTGACTATTACAGGCGATTAGTAGGTGCTTTCAAGACAAGAGATCAGAAAAGAATACTACGGTTTGCAGCGGAGATCGGCCATTATATTGGGGATGCTCATGTTCCATTGCACACCACAGAAAATTATAATGGCCAACTTACAAATCAGCTAGGCATTCATGCTTTTTGGGAAAGTAGAATACCCGAGTTATTTGCTGATGAAACTTATGATTTTTTTGTTGGTGACGCGGAATATATAGGAGATGTAGATAGCTACATATGGAAGGTGGTAAATGATAGTCATGCACTACTGGATAGCGTATTATCAATAGAGAAAAGATTAACGCTTACTGTACCCGAAGATAGACAGTTCTGTTTTGACGAAAGATTAGAAAAAACAATCCGAACGCAGTGCCCTGAGTTTGCAGAGCTATATCAGAGAGAGATGGGAGGAATGGTAGAAGATAGGATGCGGGCATCTGTGCAGTCATTAGGATCGGTCTGGATGTCTGCTTGGATAGATGCGGGTAGGCCTGATATATCCGTTATCGGAATTGACGAATGGACAGAAAAAGATAAAAAAAAATCTGAAGAATTAGATGCCTCATTTAGAAGAGGAGCAATATATGGAAGAGAACATTAAGGTAAAAATAACTGATAAAGCAAATCTTATTTCACTTGTACTGAAGGGAATGGCGATGGGGATGGCGGAGGTTGTACCAGGTGTATCTGGCGGTACAATAGCTTTGATCACAGGTATATACAAAGAACTGATAGGCACTATTACCGCTTTTAACTTATCTCTAATAGGAATTTTTAAGGAAGATGGAGTACAGGGACTGTGGAAAGCGATTAATGGAAATTTCCTAGTATTTCTTCTAGGTGGAATGCTTCTTGGAATAGGGATTGGTGTTGTGGGAATAAGCTATCTCTTAGACTTATTTCCCGAACCATTGTGGGGATTTTTCTTTGGACTTATTTTGGCCTCTGTTGTATATGTATTTAGAAGAATTAGTAAGATAAAGTGGCTAGAAATTGTACTTTTTATAATGGGTACATTGTTTGCATATGCAATTACTACGATCAATCCAGGAGTCGGAAATACGAATCTTATTTTCGTTTTCTTTTGTGGAACGATAGCTATATCAGCATTAATATTACCGGGGATCTCGGGAAGTTTTATTTTACTCTTACTGGGTATGTACACCGTAATTGTACCTGGACTGCGGAAGCTATTGACGGACTTTGATAGTGAAACCTTTACAATAATTACGGTATTTGCATTAGGATGCCTGACGGGCTTGCTTATATTTAGTAGAGTACTATCATATATTTTTAAGAGATTTCCAGATCCTACCTTCGCCATATTATCAGGATTCATGTTAGGATCGCTAAATAAAATCTGGCCATGGAGACATCCCACTATGTTGCTCAAAAAAGAAGGAGGTATACAGATCCCTATAAAAGACTTGAGCTCCTACCAGACTAGTGAACACTTCAAAGTAATACAAGAACATAATGTATTACCAGCTGAGTATTATAGTTCTCCGAGAACGTTACTGGTTGTTGGGGCATTTTTATTTGGTATGCTCCTAGTGTATTTATTGTCTAGAATAGAGGACTAAACGTCAAGAGGAAATCGAAAATAAGCTAAGAGAAATAGGATATCTAATCTTTAGAATAGATGAAAAGTAACTCTTATAAACTTAGAGCTTTAAATTCTATAAGTGTCAATACAGATATAAAAATATCCGATATTCTTTTTGTTCCCATAAGGAAGTTAAGTGAATTTTATACTAATTTTAAAGAGCTGTTAAAAACGAAATAATAATCGCTATTATACCATTTCTATTTTTAGATGACGGAAAAGGATTTAGAATTGTTCAAAATGGATCAAGGCAAAAAAAGTAGGCGAACCCATAGGTTCGGCGAGGCTTTTTAACGAAGGAACATGAAGAACAAAATAAATTATTACCGTCGTTCTAAATTAGAATTGGTATTAGTCCATTCTATGTTGACTTCTAGTTTACCAAGACCTCATCTATAAATATCCAATTTTTTGCACCTGGCGCAGCATGCCACTCAGGATTTTTTAAATTTCCATTTATATCGGTCTTTATATATCTAGCTTCTGTTGGTGCAAACTCTATTAAAAATGATTTTATTTCTCCAGGGTGAGGACCTTCGGCGATAGGTATTTCTAATGTTTCTATAGGCTTATAATTTTTACCATCTACAGAACTAGAAAGCTCGATGGATTTTGGGAAGAAGATATAGTTAGTGGTTTCTTCTAATGCACTTACAGTGACGCTGCTTATCGATTTTGTTGCTCCTAGATCAAGCGTTGCATTTAAGTTTTCAGCTTCATATCCTAACCACTTGTTGTCTGTGAAAATAAGACTACCTTTTACGAAATCTATAAGAGTAGCTGCTCCTTGGGCTTTATATTTATCATTAGGAGGTCTTGAAATTTTTGCTTCCGCAATCTGATGTCCAGCTTTTAAAAATACTTTTTCTGAAGTCTTGGATGTTGTCCATCCAGCCTTTGTAGTTATCGCTTTAATTCTAGAGGTTTCCTTTATTAAGAAAGGAGATACATATTGGTTAGAGTTAGTGTCCGGTTCTGAACCATCTGTTGTATAGTAGATAGTTGTACTTTTGAAGTTAAGTTCTAATGCTACGCTCAGCGTATCCCTGAATATTTCTTTCTCGGCAATAATTGCAGGCGGCTTAAGGCTAGCGTCTCCAAATATATCTGGATCTATCTGATAGACAAGCTGGACTAGCGGTTTTTCTTCTGCAAAAGCTTTTACAGCTTCAGGCGTAATTTTTGTCTGCCAGATATATAGCGATTGTAGGCTGGGAATTTCTTTTAATTTTTTTAGACCATCATCATCTATTTGAGTTCCATAGAGATTTAGAACACGTAGATTTTTTAGCGTGCTTAGTTCATTAAGTCCGTTATTTGTGATATCTGTTTTTTGTAATTTTAGAACTTGTAAATTTTTATATGCTTTAATGGAGGATAACATTTTATCTGTTACATTAGTGAAAGAAAGATCTAGATCAGTTATATTATTTTTAACCTTGTTTAATTTTGAAATTTGTGATGAGCTTATACTAGTGTCTCTAGATAGGCTGACTGCTAAAAATGGACTTTCCTCGTGCTGTCTCATTGCTAGGATATTAATGGATAGAAGGTCTGTAATTTTTCCTTCTGTAATGCTAGCAAGATCTGTGGAATCTAATAGGCTGGTACGTTGTTCGTAATCCTTTAGAATGTTTTCTATTTCTGCTCCTTTATTAATTTGTCCAACTTTCTTATCCGTAACCGCTCCTTCGTTTATCCACCATTCTAGGAGTCGTACCTCTTTTTTATTTAGCTGCTTCTTACCCTTAGGAGGCATATGTTCATCTTCCTCTACAGGTAAATGTACCCTTTGTATCATAGCACTTTGCTCGGCATTTCCGATTACCAATGCAGGTCCCTGTTCCCCTCCACTAAGTAGGTCATCTAGGGTAACCATAATAAGGTTTCCTTTCTTTTTGCCTTCATTGTGACAGCTATAGCATTTCTTCTGTATAATAGGCTGAACGATGTCAGCATAGATCATAAGTTGATTGACATCTGCAACAGCTACATTCTTTTCCTTGCTGAGAGGCTTTGTAAGGAAGTCTTCACCATGAGTAAGGCTACCTCCAAAATGTCCAGTTATGGTAAGAAGTATCATGGTTATACTAAACATGGGGAAATATAGTTTTTTATATTTTTCGTTGCTTGTTGTATGTAAGAAATATACAATACACGTTGCTACGGTCATGGATACAGCAAACCAAAAGTGTAGACCGATAAGCCTCTCATCAAAATCTCCTTCCTTCGGCATAATCCATCCAGTAAACCAAGCAACAGCCGAGCTTAGCATAGCAATCACTAATACAAATTTTATTGCTGGCTTGATATACTCGTAATTCTTTAAACGACTTGCACATTCCATAATAAACGCAAGAATTATAATGCCTATCGGTAAGTGCACGAGTAGTGGATGTAATCTACCTATCAATTCTCCCATTATTCTATTATTACTTCATCAATAAATAACCAAGGTGCAGTTCCTTTTCCCTGATGCCAATCCGGTATTGTCGATAAACTCCTTACACGAATACTTAATGCTGTGTATAATTTATTTGGAACATCTATACCTATAAATTCTAGACTAGATGGGTGCTGTTCTACGGGATATGGAATTTCAGTTTTACTTACTAAACTTTTATCTTCCCAGATCTCAATTTCTTTTGGTAAAAAGATCCAAGCATTATGATCTGAAAGACAAGACAGATATATTTTGTTGAGAACTTTGCTGTCTATAAATTTTAGATTTATTTCTTGGACTTCATTTTGAAATCCTAGCCAGGCGCTTCCTACTCTAAAATTTAAGCCTCCTTTTATAAAATCTGTTAAAGACCTAGCTCCTTTTCCAGGATAGTTTTTATGAGCTGCAGGTAATACAACTACCTCAGTATCGGAGAGCATGTTGCTGCTTTTGATCAATGATGCCTTGAGGGTATCACTATTGATGTATCCTTTCTTATGAGCAAATACACTTAGTGTAGTGGTGTTGTTTAATTCTAGCTTGGTTGTGTATTTCGAATAATCAGTATCATTTACGCTGTAATAAATTTCTGAATTGGCAATACCAAAGGCCATTTCTATTTTGGACTTTTCTACAAATAAAAGAGAATCAATGATAAGTTTTGGCGGGGCTAGCTGCACATTACTTTCTTGTAAAAGAGCAGATGGAGCATTATTCCTTTCTGACTTAACTCCCTCAATTACTTTTTTAGAAGTTGTGCAACTACTTATAAAAACTAAAAATATGAAAACGAAAATTCTCATATGCGTAAAAGTTTAATAGGGTAGGATTGACCTGCATTCCATTGACATACATAAAGATTTTCATCGTCGTCTACACATACATCATGTGGATGCTTAAATATTTTCATGGTCTGGTACATCCTTTGTAAATTGCCATCGACATACTGTGGTTGATTAGCTCCTGGAGCTGAAACCATTCTATTATTCTTATCTAAGATCGAGATAAATCCTGAGTTGGCACTGCCATCGTTTGACCAGATGGTTGCTAAGTATACATGATCTCTTTTTATGACTGGTCTACAAATATAAGCTCCAGGTAAATCAATTGTCTCTATCCATTCTCCTAGTAGCGAAAACCGTTTAAGCTTATTCTGTATCCTAGCTGTGATCAAGAGGGTCTCTGTCCCAGTTCTATTATCTACACATATGCCATGAGCGTTTTCAAAATTACTTTGTTGATTTCCTCTTCCACCAAAACTATTTATCAGTTCACCATTAGGGCTGTAATGATGTATGTATTGCAGGCCATATCCATCAGCTATATATAGATCACCATTACTTGTTACGCATGATTCAGTAGGAATATATTGTTCCTTATTTTCATAAAGACCTGAAGTTTCTGGGTAAGGAAATATTTGTACCACTTTCCCATCTATCGTTGTCTTGATAACTTCGTGTCGCTCGTTATCACAGATGTAAAGAAAATCTTTACCATCTTCTACAGTTAAACTAAGGCCATGTGCTCCTGGAAATTCTGTTCCCCAGACCTCTATTAGTTTTCCACTCTTATTGTAAATGATTACGTTGTTTTTTACATGATTTGTTAGCATGACAATTCTTCCCTTACTATCTTGGATCATCTCATGACAATCATTAATTGGAAATAAATTATTGTCAAGCGCACCCCAGTTCATATCCACCTTGTATTGATGTGTTCCATGACCTATTATCACATCTTTTACAGATGATTTATTATTGTACCTATCAATAGATGGTAAAAATCCTGCTAGGGCAAGTCCGGGTACATATTTGATAAATTTTCGTCTGATCATTTTTTAAGCTAATAAATCATTCATAACCTTACCATGTACGTCTGTCAATCTGAATCTTCTGCCCTGATACTTATAAGTTAGTTTTTCATGATCTATACCTAATAGATGTAGCATAGTCGCTTGGAAGTCGTGAACATGTACTGGATCTTTAGTGATGTTGTAGCCAAAATCATCAGTCTCACCATATACCATGCCCGGCTTAATGCCTCCGCCTGCCATCCAGATAGTAAAGCATCGAGGATGATGATCTCTACCATAATTATTATCTGTAAGAATACCCTGAGAATAGTTTGTTCTTCCAAATTCTCCTCCCCATATAACTAATGTGTCTTCTAGCATACCTCTTTGCTTCAGGTCCATAATTAATGCAGCGGAAGCCTGATCTACATCATGTGCTTGGTTCTTTACAGCAGAAGGGAGATTGTCATGATGATCCCAACCCATATGGTATAACTGAATAAATCGTACATCTTTCTCAGCAAGCCTTCTTGCAAGCAAACAGTTAGAAGCAAAGGTTCCAGGTTGTGTTGCTTCTGGGCCATACATCTTATAGATATGGTCTGGTTCGTCAGAGATATCCATCAGACCCGGAACAGAAGTTTGCATTTTATAAGCCATTTCATATTGTGAGATCCTACTTTGTATTTCTGGATCTCCTTGTTCTTCATATTGTAATTGATTCAGTTGCGCAACACGATCGAGCATATTTCTTCTACTCACTTTATTCATCCCTTCTGGATTATTGAGATATAGAACAGGGTCTTTGCCAGATCGGAACTGCACCCCCTGATGAAGAGAATGTAGAAAACCATTTCCCCATAATCTAGAGTAGAGCGGTTGCCCAAAAGGTCTTCCTGTGCCTCTAGATAGAAGCACGCAGAATCCTGGTAAGTTTTCATTTTCGCTTCCTAGACCGTAACTTAACCACGACCCTATAGCCGGTCGTCCTGGCTGTTGCGATCCCGTCTGGAAAAAGGTTACTGCAGGATCGTGATTTATGGCTTCTGTGTACATTGATTTCACCATGCATATATCGTCGACTATATTAGAGGTGTAAGGTAATAATTCACTTAGCCATGTTCCGCTCTGTCCATACTGATCGAAGGAGTATAAAGAATCTGCCAGTGGGAAACTGGACTGACCAGAAGTCATGCCTGTTAATCGCTGACCTCCTCTAATAGATTCTGGTAATTCTTGCCCCCTTAGTTTAGACAACAAGGGCTTGTAGTCGAAGAGTTCTAGCTGAGAAGGGCCACCACTTTGGAATAGATAAATCACCCGCTTGGCCTTAGGAGCGAAATGGAGATTAGATAACATACCAGAGTTCTTGCTAAGCAGGCTAGAAGGACTCATAGTACTAGATCCAGCGTTACAACCTATAAGTCCAGTTCCTAATAAACTAGATAACGCTGCTGCTCCTATCCCAACACTACCTTTAGCTAGGAAGGCTCTTCTATTCAGAAGATAAGAACGCTCTTCTATGGGATTTTTCATATTATGATTTTCTTATAGTTTCGTCGATATTGAATATAGTGTTGGCAACAAGAGAAAGGGCTGCAAGTTCTTCCTTTTTTTCTTCATGCTGAAATTTTCCAAATTGTAATAATGCATCAGCTGTGGAAATGTTATCCTCATAAATCCCTAATTCTTCTTGGTACATTTCCTGGAGACTTGATAGTTCTTCGTCTGTTGCTTTTCTAGATGTTGCAAGCATAAACATATTTTGTATAGTTTCCTTAATATCTATTTCCTGTGCTCCATTATCTTCAGCAAATTTTAGATTATTCTTCATAGCATTATTAGCCAGGTTAACGGAACATTCTAAAAACTGAGGATCATTCATTAAGACTAAAGCTTGTAATGGTGTACTTGTATGCTCTCTTTTTACCATACAGAAATCTCTTGTAGGTGTGTCAAATAAAAGCATATTTGGAGGTGGAACGGTTCTTTTCCAAAAGGTATAAATACTTCGTCTATAATTATTATCGCCTTTGTCTTGGACATATCTTGCCGTGCTACCGCCACCTCCTCCTGTTACTGCCTGCCAAAGTCCTTCTGGTTGATAAGGTTTAACACTTGGACCTCCTACTTCAGGAACAAGCAGTCCGCTAATGCTTAGAGCGTGATCTCTCAGCATCTCCGCAGAAAGTCTTACTCTAGGAGATCGTGCAAACCATCTGTTACTAGGGTCGTACTCTAGTAGACTATCATCTACCTTGCTATCCTGTCTATAAGTAGCAGAGGATACAATGTATTTCATCATCTTTTTAATATCCCAACCATCCTTTCGGAATTTTACAGCTAGGTGATCGAGCAGTTCCGGGTGTGTTGGTAGACTTCCTTGATTGCCAAAATCATAAGAAGAACTTACTATTCCTTTTCCATAGATCTGCTGCCAAAGTCTGTTGACCATTACTCTAGCTGTCAAGGGATTCTCTTTTTCGAAAAGCCACTCCGCCAACTGTAGTCTATCATTAGATGAAGTCTCTACAGGTGCTTTACCAAAACTCGGAACATTAGGAAAAACTTCATCTGCTTTTTGGTCATAGACACCTCTATTTAGGATATGTGTTTTTCTGGGTTTAGCTAAGTCCTCCATGACGAGCAGCGGAATATTATCTAGCGTATCCAGATTATTAATAAATTGCAAGGTGCTGGCTATTTCTTCTTTAGTGATCGTGATATATGGTTCAGGAATTGCTCCATATTCTTCTATCAATCCTTTTTCATCTACACTATTAAAATAACTGAATAGCTGGAAGTATTCTTTCTGACTTATAGGGTCATACTTATGATCATGACACTTGGCACATTCAAAGGTAAGACCTAGGAAAGCAGTACCAAAAGTATTTGCTCTATCCGTTACATATTCTGCTCTATATTCTTCTGGTATCACACCACCTTCTTGTGTGATCTTATGATTTCTATTGAAGGCAGTAGCGATGATCTGTTCTTTGCTTGCATTGGGTAGAAGATCTCCAGCTAATTGCCATATAACAAACTGATCATAGGGCATGTTCTCCTTGAAGGCGTGGATCACCCAGTCTCTCCAAGGCCACATGGTTCTTTCTAGATCGTCCTGATATCCATGTGTGTCAGCATATCGAGCCAGATCTAACCACTCACTAGTCATTCTTTCAGCGTATGCATCAGAATCTAAGAACTGATCTATAAGTCTCTGATAATTTTCCTCCGAGTTATCTTCCAGAAAAGAATTAATCTCTGCTAAGGTAGGTGGGATACCCCTAAGGTCAAAACTCAATTTCCTAAGTAATTTTTCACTACGGATTGCCTTTGTTGTGTTTAGCTTATGTTCATCTAACTTAGCTAATATGAAATGATCTATTTCATTAATAGGCCAAGAGGGATTGCTAACTTCTGGAATTTCTGGAGCAGTAGGCCTTACAAAAGCCCAATGCTCTTTCCATTCTGCACCTTGTTCGATCCATCTTTTAATTATTGCCTTTTCTCTTTCGTCTAGTGATAGGTTGGATTCAGGAGGAGGCATTAGGTCGTCTGGGTCGTTTGAATAGATGCGATCAATTAGGCTACTTTTTTCGGGGTGGTTAGCTACAATCGCCCATCTGTCTTTATCTTTTCCTAACGCAGCAAATGCCTTTTCTTCACTGTGTAATTGTAGATCGCCTTCTATCTTATTTTCATCAGGGCCATGACACTTGAAGCATCTGTCAGATAAGATCGGTTTGACATGAAAGATGAAGTCTACTACTTCAGGAATTTGTTGATTCTCATTAGCGCTGATATCTGTCTTATTAGTATTCAAGTCAGGACTGCAAGCCTCAGCAAGCATAACCAGTGTAGTTATACTAAGTAAAATAAAGCCAGATAAAATTGTCTTTTTTCTTACACGATGATTCATGTTCCTTAAGTTTAATATATAACTGAAGTTGTCTGTGTAAATATTTCCTTATTCTTTTCCCACTTTATAACCTTTAGCCGCATAGAAGAAAATGTATATAAATGCAAAAATAGGAACAACATAGCTGATTTGTAAACCAACATTATCTGCTATCGCGCCCTGTATAAGAGGTAAGATTGCTCCACCAACAATTGCTGTAACAAGTAATCCCGATCCTTGACTTGTGAATTTCCCAAGGCCATCTATAGAAAGAGTGAAAATATTACTCCACATAATCGAATTACAAAATCCTACTAAAATTATTGCCCAAGCAGCAAACCAGCCAGTACTCATAATGCCTACAGCTAAAAATATAATCGCCAGTACTGACATGATAGCAAGTAATTTATTTGAGGCTACCTTTTGTAAAATAGCGGCACCTAAAAATCTACCTATCATAAGTCCTCCCCAATAGAATGATAGATACTTACCTGCATTTTCGGGTTTTAATCCTGCTATGTAATCTTCCCCTAAAAAACTTGTTAGAAAACTTGCGACAGAAACCTCTGCACCCACATACATAAATATTGCTAGTGCGCCAAGTAATAAATGAGGGAATTCCCAAATTGAACTTCTAGTATGGTCAACTTGGTTTTCTTCATTTTGGGAATCCAAGTCCTTCATATCTGGCAAGTTCAAAAAAGAAAATACACCAGCAAGTAAAAATAAAGCTATGCCTAATCCTATGTAAGGAAGTTGGACTGCTGAAGCTTGCTCCGCCTTAGGAAGGCCTTCCATTCCAGCAAGTATAAGCGTAGATCCAAATATAGGTGCTATAATTTTTGCCACTGAATTAAATCCTTGGGCTAAGTTCAGTCTACTTGCTGCAGTTTTAGATGGCCCTAGGACCGCCACATAGGGATTAGCTGCTACTTGTAGCATGGTAACTCCAGTAGCTAGAACAAAGAGCGCACCTAGGAATAATGGATAATAAACTGCCTTAGAAGCGGGGTAGAAAAGTAACGCTCCGATACCCATAATACATAAGCCGATTACAATTCCTTTTTTGTATCCTACTTTTTCTAAAACCTTAGCTGCAGGTAAAGCCATCAATGCGAAAGCACCAAAAAAACAGAACTGAACTAAAGCTGCTTGTGTATAGCCAAAGTCAAATAATTCTTTTACAAATGGAATAAGGATATCATTCATCGCTGTGAGGAAAGCCCACATGAAAAATAAACTTACTAGAAATGCAAAGGCTGTTTTAGTATTATTTTGTCTCGCCATTATTATTTTAGTCTATTATAATTATTTTCTGCGAATGAAGACCTTGCTTATCATCAGTGATATTGATAAGGTACATTCCTGCTTGCTCTATAACTATTTCATTTTCAGAAATAGCTCTAAACGATTGTATCAGTTTCCCAGTAGTATTGAAGATTTCTATTTTTACTAGCTTATGGTCATCTTTATTTTTTATCGTAATTACTCCTGTACTAGGATTAGGATAGATCTCTATTCCTGATAATAAATTATCATTTGTAGAATTTATAATTTCAGAGAGATCTCTTTTGATGAAGTCATCTCCTATATTTTGATCATTATTATAATCTATCTGGGCGATTATGTTTCCTGCTGTTGAGACAATACCATCTGTCCCTGCAAAAGTATGTACCACGACATCACCGGGATTGATAGTGCCATTGTAAGTCTCTTCTGCCATCAGTACATTATCTACAAAATATCTTACTGTAGGGTCTACTGATAGAACGGTACCATTATTTTCTATGGTAAGTTCTAGTGCACCGATAGGGTTTCCGTCATTGTCTAAATCTATATTTAATTCGCTGGCTAATAAATTTCTATAGAAATTATATCGCTTGCTACTTTCTTCTATCAGGAATGCATGTATTCTGTAATGTGGTTCCGTATGAGATTCACCGTTATATCCTGTGTTCAATAAATTGACATAATCTTCTAAATTATAGTCTATTCTAGTCAGGAATCCAGCTTGTAAATGATCTGATAAGTTAAGGACGAAAGGCTCTACGGCTTGACCTGGACACCATCCAGCCCTATCGAATAACCAGTTTCCAGCTTGGTTGCTACAGCTGTTAAATTCGCAATCGTCTTTCCATAAGTAATGATCTGCTATAGGAGTATTATCTATGGTAACCTGATGTGTCTTAGGAGAGAATTCTGCAGCATTATCTGTATTAGCCTGTCCATGTCCAGAAATGGTCATTCTCATGTGACTAGACTCAGTATCATTATCTACAATGATTGTTTGTTCTTCTAGATCATGAGAAATACCTGGGTCTCCATATACGTGATAGTCTTTTTGCCATAAAGGGCTTAGTTTATGAAAAGTACTTTCTCCAGTTCCTTTAAGTTCTACATCTGCAGTAAGATTCCATCCAGAGCCACCCCAAACTTGTATATAAGATTTAAATTCATTTATGCCACCCATAATAGATTTGAAGTCTGTGATATCTACTGTCCAGCTATCACACGATATGCCGTATGGAGTTACATATCTTGCTATTTCATATTCTACACCCTCTTTTATTAAAGAAAAATTTGCAGGCTGATCCCAAGGATCACAGCCTCCAGAAGGACAAGTCAAATGTATATGAAGTAATATTTGATTATAAGTTTGTAGATCCGTTGGGAGAATAACCTGTTTTATATGTGTCTGCCCATCGCCTCCAAAATTATGGGTACGCATATTAAATAAACGTATGGTCGATCCGTCTGGTTTAGAATAGGTGAGGGATTCACCATCGTTGAGTGTATTTGTGTCTTCTGTATTAGATGTCCTTACTTCTATTGTAGCGTTTGTCAAATTTGTCGCATCTATATATTTAGAAAAACTATAAGTCGTCTTGGCACCAGAGGCTAAATTCTTATTTACAGATTCCTTAGCTATAAATTCTTCATTTAGGTATAATTCTATGTCAAATTGAGTTAGATCTTCATTACCGAAATTTTTAATCTCTGCAACTACTTCGACCGGTCTCTTAAAAAGATCGAGTAGATTAGGATTTAATATGGCCGTTACTCCTAGATCTTTTCCACTTAAGGCAGCGCCACCTACCCAGGCACTCTCATCCATATTGAAAAGTTTTCCTGGATTATCTTCATTTGTAAGATTTGCAGTTGTAAGACCTGTTCCTTCATCTAGTGGTAAGTAGGCGATAAGCCCTGGCTCATCTCCATTCAGCTGCTGGGTACTGAAATCAAATAATTCTTGACCAGTCTTAACTATATTCCATATTCTAACTTCGTCGATCGCACCATTAAATGTTCTTCCAGGAAATGCTCCTGAGGCACCTATCTTAGTTCCTAGGATATCAGCACCAGTGAAGGTGCCACTATAGGTGCCTGAAGCTGAAGATTCGCCATTGACAAATAAAGTCATATCATTACCATCGATAACTATGGCGACATGATTCCAGACCGACTCGTCCATCATGGGACTCGTAGCGATTTCATTCCATACATTGTTAGCACTCATTACAAAACTGAGTGTTCCGTTTTTCCCGCATCTAAACGCAAATCCCTCATCGAGTTCCGACTTATCTTTTCCAACAATCGTCCCTTGCCATGACTCATCTCTCCATTGAGAAGCATTGATCCATGCTTCTATCGTGAAGGCGTCGCCGATGGTATGAGCGTTTTCTACGCTCATTCGCAGCTCATCATCAATTCCATCAAAATTCAAAGCAAAATTTTGCGAGTATGAATTGTTGTATAAAAAAATAAATAGAGTTAGAGAAAGTAGAAAATTATTTTTCATAATTATTATTTTTTGACATAGAAAAAGGCGTAGCTTCTGATGAAGTTCCCCAGGTAGTATTTATTTTGTTACTCATGTAAAAATCCAGCGTCCCTCCCATGATAATATCACTATGTTTTAGATAGGTCTTTTCGTAAGATTTTTGATTGAGTTTCATATCATCAATATAAATATTCTTCTTTGAATTATTGGCAGCATTAATGGTAAATGTTGTACCATTAGGAAGATTAAGTGTAGCTTTGTTGAACAGGGGACTTCCTATAACATACTCTGCTGACCCCGGTGTAACAGGGTAGAAGCCTAGAGCACTGAAAACATACCATGCAGATGTCTGACCATTGTCCTCATCTCCGCAATAGCCATCGGGTGTGGCGCTATACATTCTGTTCAGAACATCTCTTATTTTTTCTTGAGTCTTGTAGGGCTGACTTGCATAATTATAAAGATAGATCATATGCTGAATAGGCTGGTTACCGTGCGCATAATTACCCATATTAGCAATCTGCATTTCTCTTATTTCGTGGATAGTAAAACCATAATATGAGTTGTCAAAATCTGGTGGCATAGAAAATACATCATCTAATTTCTGTGTAAAGTTTTTCTTACCTCCCATAAGTTGTATGAGCCCTTCTATGTCATGCAATACAGACCATGTGTAATGTAGGCTATTCCCTTCTGTAAAAGCGTCCCCCCATTTAAGTGGATTGAAAGGAGATTGGAAAGTGCCGTCTTCGTTTTTGCCACGCATCCATCCAGTTTCTGGGTCAAACAAGTTTTTATAATTTTCAGACTGCTTCATGAATTTATTAGCAGCATCTTTCTTACCCATTTTCATAGCCATCTTACCCGCTGCAAAATCTGCAAAAGCATATTCTAAAGTTCTAGCAGCATTCTCATTGATACCAACATTGTAGGGTATAAAACCAAGTGTCTTATAATATTCTAATCCCCATCGGCCTACAGATGGTTCTGGTCTACCATCTTCTACTTGTGCACCTTTCGTAATCGCTTCCATTAATAACTCAGCATCGAAATCTTCAATGCCTTTGACATAAGCATCAGCAATCAAACAGGCAGAATTAGAACCTACCATACAATTCCTATGACCTGGACTTGCCCATTCTGGTAGCCATCCAGATTCTTTATAAGTGTTAGCTAAGCCCTGCATAATCTGCGCATCTAGCTCTGGATACATTAGTGTAAAAAATGGGAATACTGCTCTAAAGGTATCCCAGAAGCCATTGTCTGTAAACATATAACCTTTTTCTACTTTTCCATTATAGGGACTATAGTGTACAATATCATTTTGCTCATTATATTCATAGAACTTTCTAGGAAATAACAGTAGTCTGTAAAGGCAACTATAGAAAGTTCTTATGTTGTCGATGTTACTATCTTCTATTTCTATTTTATGAAATTCTTTGTTCCATGCTTGGTAGGCTTTCACTTTCGTCGTTTCGAAATCATCTTTTCCTAGTTCTCGCTCTAGATTAATTGCTGCTTGCTCTGGACTTATAAAACTAGAAGCTATCTTCATATGTACAGCCTCTCCTTTTTTTGTTTTGAATCCTACAATTGCGCCTACATGGTCACCCTCGCTAGCAAGTGTGTTCTCCATGAGTTGCATAGAATCTTGCCAGGTATGCATCATTTCGAATTCTTTGTCAAACTCTACTACAAAGTAATTATGAAAATTATCAGGAACACCGCCATGATTATTTCTACAATATCCTATAATCTTATTTTCTTCAGGTATAATTCTAACCATAGATCCTTGATCAAAACCATCGATAATAATATAGCTACTATCATTTTCCGGGAATGTAATTTTTGTATGTAAACCTCTCTCAGTAGGAGAGAACTCAGTTGTCACATCATAATCGGCTAAGTAGACACTATAATAATGTGGTTGCACTACTTCTGCTTTATGGCTAAACCACGACTGCCGCTCTTCTTCCTTGTAGACCAGCTTGCCAGTTACCGGCATAAAGGAGAAAGCTGCATAATCATTTATCCATGGACTTGGCTGATGCGTTTGTTTGAACCCTCGAATTCTATTTTCGTCATATTTGTATGTCCATCCGTCACCCATCTTACTGGTCATGGCAGTCCAAAAGTTCATACCCCACGGTGTTGCTATTGCTGGATAAGTGTTTCCATTAGATAAGCTAAAATCGGAATCTGTTCCCATTAGTGGATTAGCATATTGAACAAGATCTTCTTGGGCAATTACTCCAAGCGGAAGAATTAGTAAGTATAGGTAAAATAATATCTGTTTACTCATATTTATTTTTTATAGAATTGTAAGGTTCCTCCCTCAGTAAGATCCTTATGACGGATTCTAAGATTGTCAATGGCCTTTCCGTTTAGCGTGGCTCTAGAAGCGTTTTCTCCAGGTGCGTCACTTTTTATAGTAAAGGTTTTTCCATTATCTAGATTGATATTTACTTCGTCAAACATCGTTAGCCCAAGGTCATATTGTCCAATTGCAGGATTCATAGGATAGATTCCTATAGCGCTAAAAACATACCAAGCTGACATTTGTCCACAGTCTTCATTTCCACAAAGACCATGAGGGGTATCATTATATTGGGTCGTTAGAATTTCTCGAATTCTATCCTGTGTTTTATCATACCTATCTGCATAGTTATACATATAGGCTATGTGGTGACTTGGCTCGTTACCATGTGCATATTGTCCAATCAATCCAGATATATCTGCACTTGCAAAATCTCCTTTTATCTCTGAGTTGGCATTAAATAAACCATCTAGTTTACTGACAAATTTTTCATTGCCACCGTGTAAATCGATTAGGTCTTCAACAGCATGAGGAACAAACCAAGAGTGTTGCCACGCATTACCCTCTGTATATTCTGCAACATCAAAATCATGACTAGAATATTGCGGATCAAAAGGTTCTTTCCAAGATCCATCTTCTAACTTAGCTCTCATGAATCCTGTTTCCTTGTTATATAAATTTTCATAATAAGAGGCCCTGTCCATATAAGTTTTGTAATCTTCTTCTTTGCCAAGAGCCTTGGCCATCTGAGCGATACACCAGTCATCGAAAGCGTACTCTAGTGTTCTAGTCACACTCTGTCCAGCTTTGTCATGCGGAATATATTTGTGTTCACGCAACAGATCTGTAGCACGTATATTTTGCATAGAACTTTTCTTGATCGCTTCGTAAGCCTTAGCTACATCATAATCTGTAAAACCTTTTAGATAGGCGTCCACTATCACGGGGACAGCATGATAACCAGTCATCGTATTTGTTTCGTTGGCTAATAGATCCCATACGGGTAGTAATCCGTATTCATCATAGTGAGCGAGCATACTAGCAATAAAATCATTTACCTTGCGCGGTTGAGTTATTGTATGTAAAGGATTACAAGCTCTAAATGTGTCCCAGAGAGAAAATAAACCATATCTAGTGTATCCATCAGAGGAATGAACCTTTCCGTCCACACCCTTGTATTCTCCATTAGCGTCTTCTAATAAAGTAGGTGCTAGGCAGGTTCTGTATAATGAGGTATAAAATACATTCTTAAGATTTTCGTCATTAGATTTTACGGTGATTTTAGAAAGCTCTTTTTTCCATTTGTTTTCTGCATTTTTTCTGTGTGAATTAAAATCCCAAGAATTAATCTCAGAAAGACCTTTCTCCGCACCTGAGATACTTGCTGTAGAAAGTGCTACTTTCAATTGTACTTCTGGATTATTAAATTTGAATTGAGATCTAAGCTTCAGTCCCGTAACATTTTTATCTTCTTTTACGCGTGTGCTGTCTGCAGTTATGTATGTAAATGGTTTGGAAAATTCCATTGCAAAATATACGCGTTGATCTTTAGCCCATCCAGTACTATATCTATACCCATTTACATGCGTATCATCCATAATTTCTATATAAGTCTCTATAGGTTTGTCCCAGTTAAGTGCGAACCCTAGATCTAAAAGTAGGGTAGGATCTGCTCCTTCAGGAAATGTATATTTGTGGAATCCGAAGCGATCTCCTGCAGTTAATTCTACCCGTATTCCATTGTCTAAGGTGACAGTATAATAACCTGGGGAAGCTTGCTCGTTATCGTGATCAAAAGTAGCCGCATAACTAGAAGCTCTAGGTTCAGGCTGAGTTTTGAAATCTATGCTTTGGTTTGTTGGCATTACAGAGATGTCTAATAGATCACCGATACCTGTCCCGCTGAGATGCGTATGGCTAAATCCCACAATCATACTATCTATCCAGTTATAACCTGAGCACCAATCCCAACCAGCAGTTCCATTGTCAGGACTTAGCTGTACCATTCCGAAAGGTACCGTTGCTCCAGGATAGACATGACCATGATCAGCAGTACCTACGAATGGATCAACATAACTTAATATATCTATTTCCGAATCAGAATTACTTTCAGACTGCTTATCTGATGAACAAGAAAATAGTATTAAGCTTAATGTAAATGTAAAAAGTAGAAATATGTGTTTATGCATAGTTTATGGTTCCATCGGTTTCAGTGAAAAATGTAGCGTTCCTCCTTCCGTTAATTTATGATGATCTATAAAAAAACGATTATGTTTATTCTTATTCCATTCTATATTATCTATGAGGTATATGCCATCTTTTATAGTAGCGTCTCTTTTTATGATAATAGATTTTCCTTTATAATATTTTTGATTTAAACTAATTTCTATCTCATCAAACATAGGAGTAGAAATAGCGTAATCCATATCTCCTGGACAGTGAGGATATAATCCTATCATACTGTACAATAACCAGCAGGAAAGTGTTCCGGTATCATCATTACCAGGCAGCCCATCAGGCGCGTTTTTATAATGTTTTTGTACTAATTCTTGCACGGTCTTTTGTGTCCTCCATTCTTCTCCTTTTATAAAATTGAAAAGAAACGGATACGTTATATCTGGTTCGTTTGCAGCGTCATAATGTCCCTCATCAAAACACGACTGCAAAGCTGTAAGAAAATTCTTATCACCGCCTAGAAGTTGTATGAGTCCCTTAGTATCATGAGGAACAAAAAATCTATACTGCCACGCATTGCCTTCTACAAAACCTACATTCGCCTCAAAATTCTTACCAAGTTCAGGATCAAATTTGTCATAGAAAGCACCTCCTTCTACACGAGGTCTTAGCATCTGAGTACTAGGATCATAATACTTTTTGTAACTCATAGATCGCTCCAAAAAAAATGTGTAATCCTGTTTCTTATCTAAGCGATGTGCAAGCTGAGCTAGATTCCAGTCTGCAATATTATATTCTAGTGATGCTGATACTGATCCATAATATAGATCATCAAAATTTTGTGGTATATAACCTAGTGCATCATAGTCTTTTATATCTTTTCTTATAGGGTTCTCTTCTAGCTGCGTTGCTGTTTTTTTTGCAGCAGTATAAGCTTTTGTAATGTCAAAATCTTGTACGCCTCTGAGATAGGTATCTGCTAGCACGGGAGTAGCTGGATCTCCCACCATAACATTAGTCTCCATACCCATCAGTTCCCATTTAGGAAGCCAGCCACTTTCGGAATACATATCTACCATATTTTGACATAATACGGATTGTAGTTCTGGATAGACTAGGGAAAGAAATGGATGTACGTTCCTGTAGGTATCCCATAGCGAAAAAACAGTATAACGATTTTCACCTCCAGTATTAAGAATTTCTGAGGATTCCATGGCAGGATAATCTCCATTTACATCTTGCAGTATATTTGGATGCAGTAGAAGATGATATAGCGCTGTGTAAAATATAGTCTTATTTTCCAAATTGTCATCCTTGATTTTTATTCTACTCAGCTTCTTATTCCATGCCTTGTAGGAGTCCTCTTTTACCTGATCAAACCTTTTACCTAAGGTCTCAGTTTCTAGATTTTTTTTAGCATTTTCTACGCTGGTATAAGAAATTCCTATTGCTACTTCTACTGAAGTTTTTTCGTCGAAATGATAACTTAGATAAGCGCCCAGGTTTTCTCCAGCTAGATCTTGCTGATATGAAGGGTAGGGTTTGTACTTATCATTGTAAGCTGACCATTCCCCCTCGACTCCTGTGTAGTGAGGCATCTTTTTCCATGCGCCGTACTCGTCTGGAGTTTTATCTATTTTCATGTAAAAATAGACAGGTCTTACTGCTGAAGGGGTATAACAAAAATCTCCAAAAATTTTGTAACCAGAAATTTCTGTTGGTGATATGATTTTAAGTTGAGCTCCTGTTTCGTTAGTTAGGCCTAGGCCAAGATCTAGTAGGATATTTGCCTGTCCTTTCTGGAAAGTATATCTAGATAATCCCGTCCTTGTAGTGGATGTGAGTTCTACATCTATTGCATGCTTGTCTATCATGCAAGTGTAACTACCCGGTTTTGCAGATTGTGAAGATATTGTACTGCCGTTTTTTTCTGGGTCAAAAAATAAACTATCTGCTGTAGGCATAACAATAATGCTACCTAGATCGGGGCACCCAACACCAGAAAGATTGACATGAGAGAAACCAGTCAAGAAGTTATTGTCATGTACATAGGGGCGAGAATGCCACTCACTATCTTTCTCGAATTTATTCTCAGCTCCTTTTC
>Ga0209831_1000190_pt1 | contig 56048 bp, 34 predicted proteins | sample Maine_Asex4_meta_FD_187451 | JGI IMG/M metagenome (GOLD analysis project Ga0209831, IMG submission 187451) | Marine algal microbial communities from Maine, USA - Maine_Asex4_metaG (SPAdes) (version 2) | ecosystem: Host-associated > Algae > Red algae > Unclassified | place: Maine, USA | collected... | reverse complement strand
TTTTAAAAAATCGTCGTCTAAAAATTTTTCGCTGTCCATAATATGTAAAATTTAAAATTAATCAAAAAAATATCGGGGGTCTAGACCCCCGATATTTTAAACTTTACACACTTAGTGAGATACTGCCACTTTTAAGTTAAGACGTTATTTTTTAAACTTTTTTTTAATTTGAGAGTAAACTAAATTAATAATTTTTTTCAATTTATTATTAATCCAGTATTATATGTTGATGTTGCAGCTATTGTAAAGTAGTTGCTATTGTTGTTCAATTATATTAGTCTCGAATTTAGTTATCATTTCTTTAAATAATCCTAATAAAAACTTCAGTTTTCCAGAATCACCTGAAGCGTTAAATTTTTGGTTTTCAATTTTTACACCATACCAATCTTGTGGTCCGTTTTCGTTAAGAATGCACTTTATATTAATATTAGCTATTGAAGTATTTGAAATATCAATTTCAACTTCCCACCCAGGGTTATCTAAAGTGGTTATTTGGATAGCTTCACCGTGTTCCCAATCTCCATCATAATTCTCTTTAAACCAATTTTGTATCCAGTCTAAAATTTCCATCTGTATTTTTATTTTAAATTGATTAATTAAGGTTATGGTTTCGTGTAGATTTTCTCAGCCAAGTAAACAAATCTAAGCTTTTTTGAATTGTCTTATTCGTAAAATTAAGTGCCAAAATTTATAATATACTAAACTGAGTTTGTCAAGTTTCAAACTATAAAAGTAAAGACATAAATAAGTCATTACCTGCTATTTATTACAGCATATATAAATTAGAACTAAGAAAATCATTTAGCTATAAAAGCTCAAAATACCTTTAGTCAATCAACGGAGCGCATACCTTAAACTCCAAAAAATATAAACACAACAAAAGGTGTAAATACATTTTAATATTTTATATGCTTAAGATGAGTTACTTACTAAATTGGAATCGCTTTTATCTAAGTGTTAAATATTACATGAGTTATCTTATTTTTAATATGTTGCTATCTTTTTAGAGTGATATGGTCTTTTATTTCCTGACCATCAGCAAGTTTGATCAAAACCCAATAATCATCACTTGGAAGTGGAATTCCATTATAAGTCCCATCCCAACCAGCACTTTTAGAGGTAAGTGTTTTTAATAATTTTCCAAATCTACTATATACATAAACTAAAGTCTGCGGAATTTCTTCAACACCTATTATATGCCAAGTTTCGGAAATTTCTGGACCGCTTCCATTAGGGGTAAAAGCGGGTAAATAGTTTATGAAAGGAACGTCTATGCGAGTAGGATCACAACCTTTTTTATTAAATACATATACTGTAAATTTACCAGGTAGCAAGTCTTGAAATACATTAGACTCTTGAGTGTTATCAATATTTGGTTCAGCTCCAAAATCAACTAAACTGTATAAGTATTCTCCAGGTTCGGGTACACGTATTTCTATCTCGTCGGATTCAAAATTAGTAATAGCTATTGGGTTCACAATAGGACTTGTTGCTTCTTCAATTTTAGCTATTCTCACACTATTACAATTGGTTTCAGAAGTATTATCAGTTACAGTTAAGCGTACATTTGTACCTATATCAGAAGGACTTAAGTTAATAGAGCTATTCGTTTCAGCTGTACGAGTAGTATTACCTATTTCATCAAAAAATTCCCAACGGTAAGTAAAAACTTTGCCTGGTACTGTAATTTCAGCATTTATTTGTCTTGAAGGATCATTAGTACAAAAAACAATAATATCTTCTAAAAGGTTCTCTGGTGGAGATTCTATATCTAAGTTTATGGATACTATATTTCTACAGCCAGCAGAAACACTAATTACTTTAACAAAGTATTCGCCACTAGATAGTGGTTGATTACTTCCAATACTTATGTTATTTAAAGCATTATCAGCAGTTGTGTGGAAAGTTATAGCCAATTCTTTTGTTGGGTCAATTTGCATATTTTGTATATCATCCCTTGTAAAAGTAAAGTCAAAAGTAGCTAATCCATCATTTATACCATCAAGATTATCACAAGTAGCTCTAGCTTCACTTCTAATTCTCGCTACATCTATAATAGGAGGATTTACAGGTTGCAATATAATTTCTCTAATATTTTCACATTCTGTAATTGTTACTCCATTGTCAAATCTATTTACAACTTTAACAAATATATTTGTGGGGGTAATATCAGTATCTTGGATTTCATTAGATGCAGTTGCACTTGCACCGGTATGAAAAGTTACTTGATCTACTTTAGGAGCATAGGCACGTATAAGACGTTGCCGTCTATCTGCAAATGTTTCGCCAATACAAAACTCTGGAGGACTACTCAATATATTAATTACAGGAAGAATATTAACAGTAACATTAAATGTAACTGTAGTAAAACATGGGGTTAATCGATCTTTGATTTTAGCAAGATATATATTTGTAGAGATTTGATTACGTGTAAAATCATCCGCTATAATATTTCTTTCCGCATCTTCAATAGAGGTATGGTAGGTAACTTCAAAATCAGCGGGTGATTCAGTTCCTAAAATTATATTTGTTAAGTCTGTTTGTGCTGTAATATCAAAATCAACAATACCATCTTGGGTAGAGTCTTCATCACATAAAAACATATCTAAAGGAGCAATGGCTAAAGGTATTGGATTTATAGATATACTAAAAGGAGCGGTTGTATTACTACATGCTGGTGCGCTAAGTGGAGGGACTTTTTCTGTAATTGTAGCAGTGTAATCGCCAGTAGAAATTATACTATTAATAAGAACCTCAGTATTACTACTATCAAAATATCTAATATCATAATCACTTAAACTACGACCATTTAAAATAGCGTTATCCAATTCGACTTTAAAGTCGAAAACAGTCATATTATCTCTATCACTGCCAACAGTACCACTACTATCTAGTTTGTCACAAAAAGTTCTTAAATTAACAGGTGGGATACCAATCGTAGGGATTCTTTTGGGAGAAATACTTATTTGTTTTGTTGCAGCACATCTTAATGGATCACTAACATCTGTTAAAACCACAAATATATCCGTAGCCATTTGATTTGTTAGTATACCATTAATAATTTCATTTGCGGGAATGGGATTTGTTTCTCCATTAACAAAGAAATAACTGTACTCTAGATTAACATTTGTAGAGGAAAAATAATTGTTTAAATCATCAGATATTTGATTACTTCCAGAGGCATTTTCACAAATCAAAATTGTGTTTTCAATTGTTAAATCTGGAGGTAATGTGATTTGCAATTCGAAAGCAATAACTTCAAAACAATTTACATTAGTATTTGTTATTTTAGCATAATAAGTACCGTTAGATAATTGACTTAAATTAGCTGTATTTTCAGGGATTTCTAATCCAGAAATAGCGTTTGCTTCAGACGTATGATAAGTAACAATATACTCTGGAGCTGTTTGCGAACCTTTTACTGTTGTATCAAAGTTATTTAAATTAATATCAATTATTCCGTCTTGGTTTACATCACATCGAGATACAATACCTGCCTCAGGAGCTGTAGCAGTTGGAATGTCATTTAAAGTAAATTGAAATGATATTATATTATTACATGTAGGGTCGGTAGTAAGTACGGCTTTTTCTGTAACTGAAACGCGATACATTCCGGTACTTATTTCAGATGTTTCATTAAGTAATACATTAGCGCTATCAAAATACTGTAAAGTATATTCCGTTGTTGTTCTACCTTTAGCTATTTCTTTCTCTAAAATAATAGCATTAAATTTAGAGTTAAAATCAATTACTTTTTGTCCATTATTTGGTGTAATATCGTCGTCACAATCAGTAGCTTGTAAAAGCGTAGGGGTAGTTAAATCGGGTAAAGATCTAGCTATTAGAGGTATTGAAATAATTCTTGAGGTACAACCAGTATTACTATCCATTACTGAGGCAAAAATAGAATTAATAGCATTTGTTTTTGCAAAATTACTAGTAATAGGTATTGTAGCAGCAGCATCTGAAAAATAGGATAATGAGAGTGATGAATCAGTGGTATCAACAAATTCGTAAGAGGTATTTAATGTTGTTACATCCTTAATTTCAAATTGATTAGATCCAAAAGTGTCTTCACATATAACAATTGATTTAGGAGTAATTGTTGGTAGTGTGTTTAATTTTATGTTAAAATCAGTATCAAATGAACAACCAGTATTGGTTACAATAATTTTTATAAAAACAGCTGTATTTTCTGCTGTAACTTGAAAATTACGAATTAAAGTTCCAGATAAGTTTTTAGGACTAGTTTTTGGATCGTGGGTATCTCTATCACTTTCGGTTCTAAAATATTGCACAGTAATTTCGGAAGGTGATGGAGGTCTAATATTGGAACTAAAGGTAAATGAGGACTCAATTGTGGTTAAGTCAATATTTTCTCTGTTATCAGAATCAATGTCACAAGCAGATAGTTCTGGTATTGGGTCTGCAATAGGTCTTTCTCTTACAGCTAAAAAGAATCTTTGGAAAGTAGTACAATTATTAGTATTTGTAATTCGAGCAAAAATTTCTTGTGATAAAGGAGTTACATTTTTATATATTCTTGGTAATGGGATGCCAGGAGCATCAGGTACTTCTACAGTACTACTAGTTGTAAATCCAGCATCAGTTGCAGTAGCAAAAAAGTCAATGTTTAATCCTGAAATAGTACCACCGTTAGTTATTACATCCACAGCAACTTGTAAATCGAATATAGTAAAACCTATGTCCGAGGGATCAATAATGCCACTTCCGTCTAAATTATCATCATCACAAACAGCAATATTGGGCGCAGTATTTGTAGCTGTATTTCTTGCTATTTTTAATGCAAAACTTCCTGTGTCAAAACAATTCTCATCATCATCATTTTCAATTCTAAAAAAAACGGTTCTTTCAGGTATATCACTAGGGAACAAAATATTTTTTGGAATAAAACCAGCTGTAGGGTCAGTTTCTTTTCTTTGAGCTGCTGGAGCATCAGTATAGTAAGAAATAATTTTTCCAACCTGACCATCTAAAATAGATACATCTCTACTTTGTAAATCAAAATCAGCCTCTAAAGTAGCAGCAGGGTCTATACAAAGTAAAAAATCAATATTAACTCTATCTGCGACTGGCCTAGATAAGGCATTAACTACAATAGGTTCAGTATTTATAATAAATCGTTGGGGTATTACAACAGGGCATCCAGTTGATTTATTTTCGATACGGACCCATACAATAGCATCACTACTAGCATCATTTTCAGTAGCAAAAGCTATATCAAAAGCAGCAAATGGATTAGCAATTAAATTATCTGTAGTTTTAGGAGACTCATTTGCAGAAGCTAGAGTTGTGTAATAATCAAAATTAAATTGTCCTTGCTGTGCAGGTGGGATAACTTGGTTTTGTCTTTGATTTACAATTTGATTAGGAATAGATCCACTTCTATCATAACATACAAAAATAGTATCAGGAACAGTGGTATTAGGTGCAGGGTTTATAATTACACGGTAAGATGTAATGTCAAAACATCCATCATCAGAAATTCCTTTAGCAAAAAACTCAATAGCAGTAGCAGAGGCAGTATTTGTATACGTATTGTCCAAAGCTCCTGAGTTAGCAGGATCTTGTGCAGCTGTTAAGCTAGTGAAAATAAAGAAATTTAGATCTGGATCAGTAGTAATTTCAGCTTTTACAACGACTTGGAAATGTTGTACAAAATTATCAACTACTCCATCAGCATCATTATCACATCTTGCAAACGGTGCTTTGGAGGTAGGAATATCAGTTAATATAACTTCGGATCCAACAATAAGGTTTAGCGTACCTTGATCTCTGCACACTGGATCATTATCTCTTATGCCAATAATTAACGATTGTTGATTTATAGTAGTATTAGTAAAAGAGGCTAGCTCAGCATTTGTAAGGGGAATATCAAGATCAAAATTAGTTTGATTCAGATAAATTTCTGCAGTAAAGCCAATGGAATCAAAATTGAGTATATCTACTCGAGTATTTGATAAATCAAATGTTGCAAAACCATTTCGGGGATCGGAATCGTTAGCACTATTATCGCATAAAAGAATATCAACCGCCCTAGTATTATTATCTAAATTAGAATCAGTAATTAGGTGTCTAGCTTTTAATGATACAAGTCGTATTATAGGACAATCTCCACCTGTTCTGGTTATTCTTGCAGCTACTCTTTGCTCATTAATAATTGTATTCCTAAAGTTTGATATACCAATAATTTCATTGGATCCAGATTCTGCTTCAATTACGGAAGGGTGAATAGAAATATCAATACCAGTTGTTCCTCCAGCATTTATTTTTGTAATAATTTCATTTAAATTGAAAGTAGCAATACCATCTTTATCGTCAGGAGTACCCAGAGGCGGTAAGACATCATCTTCATCACAAACAATAATATCGTCAAAAATAGCTAAATCACCTTCAATATCGTCATTGGGAATTCCAGTAGGTGGTAATTGAATTCTAATATTTATAGGTACAGCATTACTACGGCAACCACTTGTAGCTAAATTTGTTACAAATATTTGATTAGTACTTGTGCCATTATCAGAAGCAGAAAAGCCTGTTCTAGCAGATGTAGTTAAACTGATATCATCAAAATATTCGAAACTACCACTAATACCAGAAAAAAAATTGACAGTTACCTCATTATAATCAACACTTTCAATACCGTCGGCATCAATTACACTACCGCTACTAATAAGTTCAGAATCACAAAGATCAAATATGCGGGATCCAGTAGGGAGTGAGTTACCTGCTTGTATATTTAAGGTAACCTCAGAAATTACTTTACATCCGTCAGGATTGATAACTCTCGAAAAAATTACTTGACCGTCAGTTCCGTTAAAAGAATTTGGGTTTGCAATTGGAGTACCAGTATCACTTTCAGCAGCAGTTCTAGAAGTAAAATAATCACTCCCTGTAGGTAACATAAAAGTTGCTGTAGTTGAACCCGTAGGCGCACAAGTACTAATATTACTAGCGGGAGCGTTAATAATATCTTGAAAAGTGAGGGTGACAGATTTTGATCTTGAAATACCAGCAACAGTTATTGTTAAAGTATATGTTCCTGAGTCGGTAATAGTAATATCTCTGCCACTTTGTGTAAAAGGACCGGTACCACTCCAAACAATACTTGCAATTTGAAATTCAGTTGGACCAGCGATCATTTCTGAAGCTGTACAGGTTGTAAAATCAGTAGGTAAATTAAAATCAAGCTCATTATCAAAACTAGATATAAAAACGGCAGAGTCTAAAGAAGAATCTGTTGCATTCAATAATACATTAACGGTATAAATCTCTCCAATTGTTGTTGTTAATGGAATAGTTTGTGTAGTGGTATATCTGGCGAAGAAAGGAAAGGGGTTTCCAGACCCTTGTCCACCAGCTATTTCCGAAGCTCTTGAAGCTGGACATGCAGGGAGTGTTTGTTCTTCTCTAACGTCTTGCACTCTTAAAACTGTATTTTCACTTGGAGTACCTGTAACACCTGTGCCATTAATATTAAATGTAACACCTTCTGTACTGGTACATACTTGTGATCCAGCATACTCATCTGATGCAAAAACAAATGGAATAATTATATTTTCTTGAAGTGCTACAAAAGTAAATTGATAGGAGGAGTTACCACCACCAGCAGGCCCAATAGTTGAAGCGGCAGCTTGTGATGCTTGATTGGTACTTAATATTACACCATTATTAAGAAAAAAACTACTGTTTCCAGAAGCTTCGAAAAAAGCGATATTGCCGTTAACTCCTGTTTTGCTTTGGGATGAATTAGAATCTCCAGGCACATAAGTGGCGTCAGTATTATCTTCTTCGATAATTAATTGATCCGTTAACTCTGCAGGAGTAAGACTATCATTAATATTAAGAGTTTGGCTTATAATAGGGCTAACAGCACTAAACAGAAGAGTACAAACGGTTAGTAAAAACTTATTCATTGTAGGTAAATTTAGAGATGGTTTTTAATAAAAAACACTCGACAAAGTAACAAAAAAACACGATAAAAGCGAATTATTCTCGCGTTTTATCGTGTTTAAGAATTTTACGATAATCTAGTAATTTAACTTAGGCTTATAATACTAGTTTTTAAAGTTTCAATTTTTGCTTGTGCATCGGTCATTTTATTTCGTTCATTAGCTATAACTTGCTCGGGTGCGTTAGATACAAATCTTTCGTTTTCTAATTTTTTAGAAACACTTTTTAAAAAGCCTTCTGTATATTTCAACTCTTCTTTTAATTTAGCTAGCTCTTCTTCAACATTAATAGTACCTTTTAAAGGAATAAAATACTCGTTTGATTTTACTCTAAACGATTGTGCGCCTTCAGGTGTAGTATCTACATATTCTAAATTTTCAATATTTCCAAGTTTTGAAATTATTGTGTCAAAATCTGAAGTTATTTTTTCATTATTTAAAATAAGGAGTTCAATAGCATCTTTAAAAGAAATATTTTTGTTTTTTCGAATAGTTCTAATTCCTGAAATTACTTCGGACGCAATATCAAACTGAGCTAAGATATTGGAATCAAAATCTACCTGTTTTGGATAGGTATTGATAATTAGAGCATCTTCGGGTTTTCTGTCATTAATATTTTGCCAAATTTCTTCGGAAGCAAAAGGAACGAATGGGTGTAATAAGCGTAAATTATCTTCTAACAAATTAATAATTGTCTTATACGTTTTTTGGTCAATAGGTTGCTCGTAACTGGGTTTAATAATTTCTAATAACCATCCGCAAAAATCATTATAAATTAATTTGTAAATTGACATTAATGAATCACTTAAACGGTATTTTTCAAAATTATTGTCAATATCTTTTAAAGTACTTTGAAATTTAGCTGTATACCATTCTATTGCTTTCGCAGAAACTTGCGGCTGTTCAATATCTGCAACATTCCATCCTTTAATTAAACGGAAAGCATTCCATATTTTGTTAACAAAGCTTTTTCCTTGCTTACATAAATCTTCATCAAACATTAAATCGTTACCAGCAGCAGAACTTAAAAGTAAACCAACACGAACTCCGTCAGCTCCATAATCCTCAATTAGTTTGAGAGCATCAGGGGAATTCCCTAAGGATTTAGACATTTTACGGCGTTGCTTATCACGAACTAGTCCAGTAAGGTAAACGTTTTGAAATGGCTCTTTATCAGTATACTCATATCCAGCAATAATCATACGTGCTACCCAAAAGAATAAAATATCCGGTCCTGTTACTAAATCGTTAGTAGGGTAGTAGTACTTAAATTCTTTATTGTCAGGATCTGTTATACCATTAAATACACTCATTGGCCATAACCAAGAAGAAAACCAAGTATCCAGTGCATCATTATCTTGTTTTAAATCATTAAGAGTTAACTCTTTTTTACCTGATTTTTCCTGTGCTAATGGTAATGCCAATTCTTTTGTTTCAGCAACTACAAAATCTTCCTTGCCATCTCCAAAAAAGAAAGCAGGTATTTGGTGTCCCCACCATAGTTGGCGAGAAATATTCCAATCACGAATATTTTCTAACCAATGGCGGTAGGTGTTTTCGAATTTTTTCGGATATAAATTAATTGCTCCATCTTCATCCAAAACAGCTTTAATAGCAGGTTTAACTAATTCTTCCATCTTTAAAAACCATTGATCAGATAGTCGAGGTTCTATAATAGCTTTAGTGCGTTCAGAAGTTCCTACCTTATTTGTATGTTCTTCAACCTTAATAAGTATTCCTTTTTCTTCCAATTCTTTAGCAAACTCTTTTCGAGCTAGAAAGCGATCCTTTCCTTTATAATGAAGACCAAAACTATTTAATGAAGCATCATCATTAAAAATATCAATAACTTCTAAATTGTGTTTGTCTCCTAAAACTTTATCATTTTCATCGTGAGCAGGAGTAACTTTTAAACACCCTGTTCCAAATTCAAGATCTACATATTCATCCTCAATAATTGGAATTACACGATTTACAATAGGTACAATAGCTTTTTTTCCTTTTAAATGAGCAAAGCGCTCATCGTTTGGATTAATACAAATAGCAGTGTCTCCAAAAATGGTTTCAGGTCGAGTGGTAGCTACAGTTAAGAAATCCTTGCTTCCTTCAATTTGATAATTGATATAGTATAGTTTTCCTTGCTTTTCAACATGAATAACTTCCTCGTCAGAAAGTGTAGTTTTAGCTTCAGGGTCCCAGTTTACCATTCGGTATCCACGATATATTAATCCTTTATTATACAGGTCAACAAAAGTTTTAATTACTTGCGCAGATAATTCATCATCCAACGTAAATTTGGTACGTTTCCAGTCGCAAGAAGCGCCTAGTTTTTTTAATTGTTCTAAAATTACACCACCATATTCATCGGTCCAATCCCAAGCATATTTTAAAAATTCTTCACGAGTTAAATCGTTTTTAGAAATTCCTTGTTCTTTTAAACGAGCTACTACTTTAGCTTCGGTAGCTATAGAGGCATGATCCGTACCAGCAACCCAACAGGCATTGTAGCCTCTCAAACGGGCTCTTCTAATCAATACATCTTGGATAGTATTGTTTAGCATATGTCCCATATGTAATATTCCTGTTACGTTTGGAGGAGGTATTACAATAGTATATGGTTCTCTATCGTCAACTTCAGAATGAAAAAAATCGTGTTTCATCCAGTAGTCGTACCATTTTTCTTCTACTATTTTTGAGTCGTATTTTGAAGCTAAAGCCATTTTTGGTCTAATTTTTGAAAAGAACAAAAGTAATTATATAAATGTGAACATGAAAGGTTTTAAATGCTTTGAGTGGTTCAAAAAAATAATTACATTTACATTTCTAACAAATTTCATAACATGAAAAAATTATCAATTTTATTACTATCAATGTTTCTAGGCCTATCAGTTAATGCGCAGGAGTCTGATGCTATTGAAAAAGAGGCGACAGTAACTGAATCGGGAGCTAAAATAGAGTTCAAATCTGAGGTAATTGATTACGGGATTATTGAAAAAGGTGCCGACGGAATTCGAAAATTCGAATTTACAAATACAGGAGATGAACCTTTAATTATTTCTAGAGTATATTCTACTTGTGGTTGTACGGTTCCAAAAAAGCCTGAAGCACCAATAGCACCAGGAGAAACGGGTGTAATTGAAGTAAAATACGATACTAAAAGAGTAGGTCCTATTCGTAAAACAATTACAGTATATAGTAATGCGGGACAAGTACCTCATCCATTAAAAATAAAAGGAACAATTACTCCTGTAGGCCAGGCAGAGTAAAATAATTTACTGTAATACAAAACATTACTTTATACATAATTGCATAAATTTTAATCTCTGAGGGTTAATTCCCAGTTGTTTGCAGCATATGTGATATATTTTTTATATTAAAGAGTGAATAAATCACATACTGTTTCAGTTTTGTTTTATCATTTTGTTTGTCTTGTCAATATCGAAGAGTTGATTTTTACAAATATATTGATGAAACTTTTGTTGAAGTTTGTCTAGATACTTCAAAAAGATACGAGATTCTTTTTTTAGAAATAGATATGGATAAAGATCCTGTTCATTTTCTATTACAATCCGTACCAACAGAAAGTGCTACATCGATAGTCAAGAAGTAAAAAAGTATAACAGCAAGAGATATTTTTTAAAAGACACCCAGATGCTCAAAAAGTTTTATGGGAGGTTCATTTTGGTTAAGTGACTACTTTGTAAATACAGTAAGTAAATTTGGAGATGAAAATTCCATATCAAAATATTTTCGGAACCAAGGCGTAGTAAAGGATTGTGTGATATTCTACATAAAATTAATCAATTGACACTGTTTTTAAATGAACTACCCCGTCTGCTTGCGGCGGGGTAGCTCATTTAAAATAAGTATAAAAAAAAGCCTCAATATTTTGAGGCTTTTTTTATTTAAGGCTTTTTTTTATAAGAATAAATGTATTTTTTTAATATAAAAATCTTAATGCAATTTTATCATTTTCATTGAAACCACCACTAGTTTCACCTCTTGAACAGGCTAGCATATATGAAGTAGGATCGTATCCCAATGGAGTTCCTGGAATTCGGATAACACCTACATCAGCACTTCCTTCATTACCTGTTTCAGCAATCCCTATACAGCTCTGACGACTAAACCAATCAGTATGTCTTAAGCCAATGGAGTGTCCCATTTCATGAGCAATAACGGTAGCATTTATATTTACTGAAGCATTTGCTAAACCATAAATTTGTAAACGACTATTTGGGTTTCCGCTGGATGGGAATCCTGCTATACCACCTGATTTAGGATTAAATGGATCATAATAGATAACCATATCATAATTATCTAAATTTCTTGAACCAAACTCTAAACTCATAGGGATACTTAAATCAAGGTCATTATAATTATTTACGGCTTGTATTAAGCCTCTTCGGGAATTATTGGGTAAACCATATGTAGATCCATTAAACCCTAGTATTCGTAACCTTCTAGGCCTAACTAAATTTGATGTTCTATACTGTTCAGACTTAACACCACCATTTAAATTAGTATTCAGTATATAGTCTTCTGTTAAAGCTATATCACCTTCAATAATATATCTTTTTTCAGAAGTTCCATCAGGTAAAAGAAAATCGTCAATTACAACATCTTTAGTATTAAAAGATAAAGCTTCTAATTTTTCTAAAATTTCACTAGATATGGTATTCATATTCGTATTTGTTATTTCTTCTGAATTTTCTTTTTCACACGAAGTTGAAAATACAACTGTAAGAAGTAATAGACTTTTTGTTATAAGTAATTTCATAATTGTTTTTGTTAAATTAATTTTTTGTAGGTTTAAACTTTGTTATGCATGCATTGTAAATTTATCGAAAAATCAATATAAGTTACATATGATTCATTATTTTTTTATATAAATGAATAATAATTGAATTATATGTAATTTATTGGGTTTGTTTACTTGTTAGAATGATAATTTTATAATTTTTTATTAGAGTTATTAATAAATTGAAATTGAGAATCAATTGAAATAGTTATTACTATTAAGTAATTGTATATAAATTGATTATAATTTAGTTTAAATTCGTGTTGATTATTCATGAAACAAAAAAAAACATATTACTTTTTCATTATTTTAAGCCTTTTAATTTTTCAATTTTTGAATATTAAACCCTTTAAAAATGAGCAAATTTTAGAAGTTAGTCAAGAATTAAGTTCTGTTACAGATCTCAATCTATCCGTTAATAGTATAATAAAATTAAAGGATCAGTTATCACTACAAAACTTTGTTATACCTATAATAGCAATAAAAGATAACTTACCAGACAATCAAAACTTAGATTTGTTAAATAAAATTTTGATATCAGGTTTAGCTTCAAGCAAAATAGACTCACATGCTACAGTAATGGCTACAATTATTGCAGGAAACGGAAATAATGGAATAGAAGGCAAGGGGGTTGTTGAAAAAAGTTTAATTTTTCCTTCCGATTTTGAAAATATTTCACCGGATTCAGAAGTAATTTTAAGAAAAAATAACATTCAAGTTCAAAATCATTCCTATGGTACTACTATCGAAAATTTTTATGGCTTAGAAGCCATACAGTATGATAATATGGTTTATAAAAATCCTGAAATATTGCATGTTTTTTCTAGCGGTAATTCAGGATTAAGGACATCTTCTAAAGGCCCTTATAAGGGTATAAAAGGTTATGCTAATCTAACAGGGAATTTTAAAATGGGTAAAAATATTCTTACAGTAGGAGCAGTTAATCAAAAACTAGAAGTTTTAGAAATATCTTCTAAAGGACCTGCTTATGATGGTAGGATAAAACCAGAAATAGTAGCTTACAGTTCCACAGGCACTTCTAATAGTGCTGCGCTTGTCACGGGAACTGCATCTTTACTACAGCAAGAATATCAAATAATGACTTCGAGAAAAGCTTCTGCAGCCTTAATAAAAGCATTTTTACTTAATGGTGCCGATGATATTTATAATGAAGGCCCTGATTTTGAAACAGGTTTTGGTAATATGAATGCTTATAGTAGTATGAAAATGTTGAAGAATAAAAATTACATTATTTCAAGTTTATCTTCAAATCAATCGAAAGAGTTTCCGATTATAATTCCTGAGAACATAACAAATTTAAAAATAATGCTTACGTGGACAGATATTCCTGCTTCTACCAAAGATATTATTGCTTTAAAAAATGACCTTGATTTAAAATTAACTTATGGTTCTCAAACTTTTTTGCCTTGGATTCTTACAAATAATAAAAATTTGAAATTCATACAACAACCTGCAAATAAAGGAATTGATAAGTTAAATACTATTGAACAGGTAACTATAAAAAATCCCATAGCAGGAAATTATAAGATTGTAGTTTCTTCAGGAGGCCTAAGTTCTGAAAAAACATTTTTTAATATTACTTATTCTTGGGGTCTTTTGAATACTTTTGAGTGGAATTACCCTTTGAAAAATAATAATTTTCCTTATTCAGGCGAAGGATTTGGGTTTTTTAGATGGAAATCAAATATAGCCAGTAAAAGTAATGGAATTTTAGAAATTAGATTTCCTGACACTAAAGAATGGAAGGTTATTAACTCGAAAGTAAATTTAAAAAAAGGATACTATCAATGGAAACCTCCTAATGATATTGAAGGGCAAGCAATAGTTAGAATGAGGATTGGCGATAAAATATTTACAAATGATTTATTTACAATTTCGACTCCAACCGATATAACTTGTAATCTTAATTGTGATGAGATTGTTCAATTTAGTTGGACTAGGAAAAAAAATATCCAATTTTATAATATTTACAAGCTTGAAAATGATAAGCTATCCTTTTTAAGGCAGGAACAAAAAAACGTATTTACTTTTAATAAAAAAGAGTTTAGTAACTTAAAATTTTCGGTGGAACCTATTTTAAAAAACAATTCAAAATTACCAAGAAGTAAAATATTAAACATAGATACCGAGAAAGAAAAATGTTATTTTGATTTGTCTTTTGCAGAAATAAATAAAGAAAATGAGATCTTGATTTTCACAAAATTAAATAGCATTTTAAATGTTAATTCTATTGAAGTCCTTAGTGTAACTAAAAATCAAATTATTTCTAATAAAACAAATATAAACACACTTGATCATCAATTTTTAGATATACAACCAAACGAAGGTCAAAACACTTACCAACTTAAGGTAACAACTAATGACAATAAAGTGTTTTTTTCAAAGAAAATAAATATTACCTATATATCTAAAAATGGAACGTTTGCTATTTTCCCAAACCCTATAAAGAAAAATATTTCTTTAAATATTTATTCTAACAATATTGAGGGTAAAGAGTTCATATTAGAAATATTTAACATGTATGGCATAAAAGTTTTTAATAAAAAAATTAATACCGAAAGACAAATAATTGAAACTAATAATCTAGAATTAGGGGTATACGTGTGTAAAATATCAGGGTTTGATATAAATCAAGTTTTTAAACTTATAGTTATTTAATCAAAATTATTAAAATCAGTTAGCGTATGCTTTTTAAAAATTTACCAACATTCTTTTTTAACTTCAGAGTCATCTTTATAGCTCCACAATATATCGCTAGCTGTTTTACGTGATTTAACAAGTTCGATAATGGGAGGGAGATAATTTTACCAAAAAATCCAGAAAATTGTTGTTCCAAAGATGGAATTAAATTTGGCTTATGAATACAGGCTATGGGTACATTTTCCAGTTCGGTAATCCATTTTTTTACAAATATTCCTTGTGGATCGTGCTCCTTACTGTTTTTTACAGGATTGTAAATTCGCAATTGATTAATACCTGTTTCTCCAGCTAGCATTTGCAATTGTGGAAAGTGAATTTTAGGTTCAAAATCCAAAAATTGTTTGGATAAGTGTTTAGAGCAATTTTGCCAAGGCTGCCATAAATTATGAGTATAAAAGGATACGACTAAAGCACGCATTCTAAAGTTGAGATATCCAGTAATGTACAAACATCACATACAAGCGTCTACTATTGGAAAGCCTGTTTTACCAGTAAACCATACTTCGTAATATTTTTCGGAAACACTTTTTTTAATTTATGAAACCCTTAATTAATACTTTCAAATTCCATAGTGTCTTCCATTTCAAATTTTTGAAAGAATGAGCTTGCCATTGTAATCGGGAAGTAAAACCACCAATACAGCGTTTACTAGTTGCATTTGGTCTAAAAACTTTAGTATATTGCTATACTTGTCTTACAGAAAGATTTCCTTATGCTAATTAGGGTTCGCTTAAAAAGTATTAGTTAAGAACATAAAACTTTATCTTTTTCATTAAAAAATGAATCCATTAAAGAGATTTACTATTTTGTAATGCACTAACTTTTATAAGGAGTTGTTTTTATACTTTTTCAGTAAACCCTATTTAGCTTTATTTACTAAAAATTTATAGCACTTAATTCTTCTAATTCAATACCTTTTTCTTCATTTTTAGTTAAACGATATTGAAACAAACCAGTTTCTCCGATAACTATTAATAAATCATTTTGAATAATTACATCAAAAGCACTTCTGTTTACTGAATTAACTAATTTAGAGTCTTTAGGATTAGAAACATCAAATATTTTGATTTCATCATCGCAAACAATAAGATAATCACCAAATAATCCTAACCCTCTTGGAAACGTTAAGTTTCTACTATTTATTAATATAGGTTCCGTTATTTTGGTAATATCATAAACTTCAAGTACGTTTATATTGTTGCCACAAAATGTTTCAGAATGTAAGGTTACAAAAGCATATTTGTCGTTTGCAACCACAGGATCACAGGCAGTAAAGTGATTAACAGAAGCTAATTGTTTTGGGAATTCTGGATTTTTAATATCATAAATAAACATACCATTTTGTGAACCTATATACAGGTAATTTTTGTAACCAAACAATGTTTCAATGTTAAAGCCAATATTTTCGGAGTTTACTTTTATAGGATCTTTTTCATTCTCAATATTAAATACGCTTAGATTTCGCTCATCTACAGTGTATAGGTACTTACCTTTTAATGTAAATTTAGCTAGTGATCCACCTTGACCATCTTGCGTAGTAGCCTCTGGACTTTGTGTTGAAGTGTCATTAGTATTATTGCTTTCACAAGCTATAAGTATAAAAACACTTATAAAATATATAATTTTTTTCATGATAATTAATTTTGAGGAGGGTTTGTGTTTTCCTTCTTTTTCCAATCAATAATTACATGATCTTCAGGTATAGGATCACTAAAAAAACCGTCAGGTGGTGTAATTTTCGGAAATGTATTAGGAATTCGTTTTGTAATTTTAATTGAATTTTCATTAATATTTGTTGAAATTGCAATTAAATCGGTGGCTTGATTTATGTAGAATGTATCATTTCTGATAGCTAAATCTGTTGCTCCAGGAACGGACAAAAAGTGTAATAGAATTGGATTTACAGGATCAGAATTATCATAAATGTGAAAGCCTTTATTCACATCATTGATGTATAAAAATTTTTTTATAACGTAAATTTTTCCTGATTTTTGAATTTTTCTAGGGGATGAGAGAATTATTGATTCTTCAAACTCCTTTCTATTTAGTGTAATAGGTTCGTATTTTGAATTTATAGGTTCAACATTGTCATCATCATCACATACCCCATTCCAACAGCAACTGTAAACTAATAGAGGCATTGTAATACAGGTTATAAACTTAAGTACTTTCATGATTTGTTATTTTAATTTATTCTTAATAACAACAAATGTGCCAAAACATAAAAGAGTGTATGTTTATTATTGAATCCATCAGATTAAATGTTCACCGTATTTAATATCTAATCAAAATTATTGCGATCTGTTAATGTGTGTTTCTTTAGAATTCGCCAACTTTCTTTTTTAACTTCAGGGTCATCTTTATAGCCCCACAATGTATCGCTAGCTTTTTTACGCGATTTAGCAAGTTCTATAATGGGAAGGGGATAATTTTCACCAATAATAAATCCAGAAAATTGTTGTTCTAAAGGTGGAATTAAGTGTGGCTCATGAATATAGGCTATGGGTACATTTTCCAGTCCGGGAATCCATTTTTTTATAAATATTCCTTGTGGATCATGCTCCTTACTGTTTTTTACAGGATTGTAAATTCGCAATTGATTAGTACCTGTTTCTCCAGCTTGCATTTGTAATTGAGGAAAGTGAATACCAGGTTCAAAATCCAAAAAATGTTTGGATAAGTGTTTAGAGCAATTTTGCCAAGGCTGCCATAAATTATGAGTATAAAATGAAACTACTAAAGCACGCATTCTAAAGTTGAGATATCCAGTAGTATTTAAGCAACGCATACAAGCGTCTACTATCGGAAAACCCGTTTTACCAGTAATCCAAGCTTGGTGATATTTTTCAGAAACACTTTTCTTTAATTTATGAAAGCCTTTATTAATACTTTCAAATTCCATAGTGTCTTCCATTTCAAATTTCTGAATAAAATGAGCTTGCCAACGTAAACGGGAAGTAAAACTATCGATACAGCGTTTACTAGGTGCATTCATTCTAAAAACTTTAATGTGTTGCCATACCTGTCTTACAGAAAGATTTCCCCATGCAAGATATGGAGATAATCTACTACAGCTTTTTCTAGCTTCAGTGGGTTTTGAAATATGGGAATTGTAATTTTTATAGCGCTCATTTTTTAGAAAGGAATGCAAGTATTTAATGCCAGTATCAGTACCTCCCTTTTGGAAAATAGCATTCTTAGGAGTTTGTAGATAGGTTTCTTTAAAATAGGAAGCTACATTTTTAAGAGTATCTAAATTAATACAATCTCCTTTTTTTAAAATAATATCTAATTTAGGCAGAAGCATATAATTGGTCCATTTTTCGCTCCAATCTTTTCTGTTTTCCAAAGCACGTTCCACACCATTGGTAATACTTTCTTCCCAATTGATTAAGTTGTTTTTACAAAAGCGCTTTACGGTTTTATCACGATCAAAAGTAACTTTAATACCTGTTTCCTGATGTGAGTATAGGTTTTTAATATTCCAAAACTGTTGTAGTTTACTAAGTGTTGGAATAAATTCATTGGTAACCGCTAGTACTTTGGAGTCGAACTCTAAGAGTTCTTCGTTCATATTTACAATCGATTCCTTAATAAAATTCCAATGACGGTCGCTATAATGTGGATCGTTTAACAGTAAAGGTTCAAAAACATATAAAAGAAGTGTTGGTAAATTATTAGTAATAGCTTTATGTAGTGGTTCGTGATCCAACAAGCGTAAATCACGTTTAAGCCAAACAATATTTATAGCAGGTTTAGTAGTCATTTGGGTTTTCGATTATGTGTTGTGCCCGTTCTTTATGTGCCACTAATTGTTCTCGATCCATTTTATCTAATAATCTATACATCATACTCATACGTTGGTTTCCATTTAATAAATTCCGCTTTTCATCCAAGAAATTCCAGTACAATGAATTGAATGGGCAGGCGTCTTCGCCTGATTTTTTAGAAACTTTATAGTGACAATCTTTACAATAGTTACTCATCTTATTAATATAGCTTCCGCTAGATACATAAGGTTTAGTGGCTACCAAACCACCATCAGCAAATTGACTCATCCCACGAGTATTGGTGATTTCTACCCACTGTATGGCATCAGCATAAATCCCCAAATACCAACTGTCGACTGCATCTGGATGTGTTTGTGTAAGTAATGCATAATTTCCTGTTACCATTAAACGTTGGATATGGTGCGCATAACTGGTATCTAAACTTTGTTTGATGGAACATTTTAAACAATTCATTTTAGTATTTCCAGTCCAATAAAAATCGGGTAGGGGGTTGTGGTTTTCTAATTTATTGAATGTTTCATATTCAGGCATTTTCATCCAATACATTCCTCGCATGTATTCGCGCCAGCCAATAATTTGCCTTACAAAGCCTTCCACTTGTGAAATATCAATTTCATCTTTGTTATTTCTCCAATGTTCAATAACTTTTTCTACAACCTCCAAAGGATGTAGCATTTTACTATTCATAGCAAATGATAAATTACTGTGGAATAAATAGTATTGGTTAGTATGCATAGCATCTTGGTAGGTACCGAAATGAATTAATAGGTAGTTACAAAAATAATCTAAAATCGATAAACATTCTTTTCTGCATGTAGGCCAGTTGAATCGTTTGGCATCAATTTTACCAATTGTTTCAATTTTTTCTTTTTCTAAAGTAATAACAATATCCAATGCATTTTCTATGGTATCTTTTTTAGAAGGAATTAAGTGTTCTCCTTTCCACTTATTACGATTATTATGATCAAAGTTCCATTTTCCACCTTCTGGATTTTTGTCATCTAACATCATTATATTATAACGTTTACGCATGTATCGATAAAAATATTCCATGGTAAACTGTTTTTTCCCCTCAAAAAAGGAAGCCAAGTCAGTGCGGCTAGTTAAAAAATGTTCAGTATCAAAAAAAGTGGTTTTTACATGGATTGAATCACAAAAATCAAGAAGTTGTTTTTCTAAGCGATACTCATCTGGCAGTTGATATTCAAAAGCAGTTGCATTGTATTTTTTTATAAGTAGTTCGATATTTTTTGTAAGTATGTGTGTATTTTCTTTGTTGTCTAATTCGTAATAAACCACATTATGACCTTCTTTTTTTAAAGAACCTGAAAAATTTCGCATAGCGGAAAAAAAAGCGACAACTTTTTGAACGTGATGCTTCACATAATCTGTTTCCTGACGCATTTCTGCCATAAAATAAATAACAGAATTATCAACTTTTTTAAACCAAGAATGATTAGAGTTCAATTGATCGCCAAGAATTAATCGTATCGTCATATTTATTGTTGTTGTTATTTTGGTTTTATATTAACCTTATAGGGTTTTATCAGTTAAAGTTGTTTGTAATATTTTGGTGTGATTCTGAAACAATTTCAGAATAATGTTAGTTAAAAATTAAAACAACGTTGGTTCTAACCACAATCGTTGAAACGTTCCGTTTGGGTCGTAGTGTTCTGCTTGTAATTTAATATTGAATTTTCGATCTCTTGGATCATTTCCTACACCTGCAACATACATCCAATTCCCATAATTACTGTGCACATCATAATCAATCAGCATCGATTCAAAATATTGAGCTCCAATACGCCAATCCAATTCCAAGTCTTTTGCGAAATACGAAGCTACATTTTGTCTCCCACGGTTACTCATCCATCCTGTTTGCTGCAATTCTTTCATATTTGCATCTACAAAGGGTTTACCTGTTTCTCCGTTGATCCATTTATTAATCAGATTTTTATTGTTTGACCATTTGTAGTCTTTTTCTAAAATACCACCAACTTTAAAAATTGAGTTCTCATGTTTTAAAGCGATATATTTAAAATAATCACGCCATAGCAATTCAAAAATTAACCAGTAAGTTGATTGATTTTTAATAACCTCTTTCTCATATTTTTGAACCTCATAATAAATTGTTTTTGCAGAAATACTTCCGTTAGCCAGCCAAGCAGAAAATTTAGAACTGTAGTCTGTGCCCAACAATCCATTTCTGGTTTTTTTATAAAATGAAAGTTTTTTGGTTTCCCATAAATACTGTTGTAAACGCTTTAATCCACTATTTTCTCCCCCTTTAAACGGAAAGGCGTTGTGTGCAGGAGTTATAAATTTGTTAAACCCTAAATTAGTTAATGTTGGAATTACTGTTGTGTTGGTAATTGTTTTTTGTGTAAAATCCTGTTTAATAGAAGCAAGAGGATTTACTGAAGCGTATTTTTCTAGTTTTTTTCTAAAAACAGTAAATACTTGCGGTGTCTTTTCAATTTCAAAAGGAATACTATTAGGGTGAAATAAAAATTGATCGTAATGCTCAATCCAATCTACATTATTAGAAGCAATAGATTGTTTTACAATTTTTGCAGTTTCAACCTCTTCACTTGTAAATTCTTTTTGGGTATAAATATGGCTGCTATTATACGTTTCAACTAGCTGAGGAATTATTTTTTCTGGTAAGGATTGATATACAAATAATGGAATATTATATTTTGCTAAATTTTCGTGTAATTCAGTAATTGTTTCAATTAAAAATTGGGCTCTAAATTGATGCGTTTTTTTAAACCCAAAAACAGAGGTTTTAAAATGACTAGGATCAAAACAATACACACCGATTACTTTATTGTGATTTCTTGTAGCTTCAGCTACAGATTGATTGTCAAGTGTTCGTAAATTGTTTCTAAACCAAATTAATCCAGACATATTTTTATTTATTTCTTCGGCATTTTTCACTACAATATTTTACTTCGTCCCAAACTTTTTCCCATTTTTTGCGCCAGGTAAAAGGTTTATTACAAACAATACATGTTTTTGTAGGGAGGTGCTGTTTTTTCATTATAAATTAATAATTACTAAAAATACTACTTAGTCTAGTGTGATATTTTGATTTAACTTGTTTTAACAACGGATGAAGATTGCGTAAATTCACACTAAATAAAAACAATAGATTTTAATTGGAAAGCAAAAAATTAATCCCTCATCTTTTTATACCTTTTAAAACTGATATTTCAGGAATTAAGCTTCCTCAGAAATTTACTTTCCCATTTTATTACACACCTCATTTATTAAGTGAAATAGCTTCGCAAGAGCTTCAGAAATATATCCAAACACAAAAAGAATGGAGGCATAATTTTGGACTGGATAACACTGGTTCAAAAGGAGCTGTTGGAAAAATGTTTGGTGTATTAATTTGTAAAACCAGGAATGGAGAATTGGGGCAACTTTGGGCTTTTTCAGGAAAACTAGCAGAAAGTAATCAATGGTCCTATTTTGTGCCCACAGTTTTTGATATGCTTACCGAAGAAGGATTTTACAAAAAAGGAGAAGAAATTCTTAATAGTTATAATAATAAAATTAAAGAGATTAATGAAAATGAACGTTACTTAGAGTTAAAAAGCATTAAAGATGGTTTGAAAATTGAAGCTAATACTATTACTTTAGAACAAAAAAAGCGTATTAAAACACTAAAAGTTGGGAGAGATCAGAAAAGAATAGAAGCAAAGCAACATTTATCTACCACTGGGTTTAAAGAATTCAATTTTCAGTTAAGTGAAGAAAGTAAAAAAGAAAATATAATTCTTAAAAAGTTAAATAAATATTTTAAGAACAAATTAGAGGAAGTAAATGTTGAAATTAAGATTTACGAAGATCAGGTTATAGTACTTAAACAAACTAGAAGATTAAAATCAGCCCAGTTACAACAGCAACTTTTTAAAGAATATTCCTTTTTAAATAATAATAATGAGGTTAAAAGTTTGGGAGCATTTTTTGATAATAATCCACCTGCAGGAGCTGGGGAGTGTTGTGCTCCTAAGTTATTACAATATGCTTTTAAAAATAAATTAAAACCAATTGCTTTGGCAGAGTTTTGGTGGGGGAAATCTCCTAATTCTGAAATTAGAACACACAAACAATTTTACCCCTCTTGCAATAGTAAGTGTAAACCGATCTTGCAAGGACATATGTTACAAGGTTTAGAAATAGAAAGAAATCCCTTAGAAATTGATACATATAAAGGTAAGTATATGGAGGTGCTATTTGAAGATGAATGGCTTATGATTATTCATAAACCGCACGATTTTTTATCAGTACCAGGTAAAGTGGTACGTGATAGTGTGTACGAGCGTATTAAAAAAATAAGACCGAATGCGACAGGCCCATTGATGGTGCATCGTTTGGATAGAGCTACTTCGGGTTTAATGATAATAGCTAAGGATGAACAAGCATATGTAAATCTACAAAAACAGTTTACTGAACGGACAGTTAAAAAACGATATATAGCATTGTTAGATGGAATTGTAAAGCAACCTAAAGGAAAAATCGATTTGCCTTTACGTGTGGATTTAGAGGATCGACCAAGGCAATTAGTATGTCATGAACATGGGAAAAAAGCGATTACGGAATATGAGGTAATCAAAATCAATAAAAATAAATCGTTAATTTATTTTTATCCAATTACAGGGCGTACACATCAGTTAAGAGTGCATAGTGCTCATAACTTAGGGTTGGGAATTCCTATTGTAGGAGATGATTTATATGGAAATATGAAAGAAAGACTTTGCTTACATGCTGAATGGATTGAATTTAGTCATCCAGTACTGAATAAAAGAGTGAATTTTTCAAGTAAAATAGATTTTATTTAAGTATAGTCATAAAAAAAGTACCTCATTTGAGGTACTTTAAAGTATTTTAGAAATTAGTTTCTAATTAGTTTTTTGCAAATTTGTAAGTACCATTTTCAATAGCTAAAAAGTAAATACCAGTTGATAAGCTTTCAACATTTACAGAACTATCAAAAGTACCTGCTTGTACTGTTTGTCCAGCAATGTTGCTAATTGAATAATCACCATTAGCATTTAATTTGATAGTGGTTGATACAGGGTTTTGAGAGGTTACAATACTAGAAATGTCTTTATTTGTAAATTCTGAAATGCTTAATGCGGGATCAACAGTAAAAGGAACATTTGGAGATGAAATTTTATTAGTAAAACCACCACCAGTACTAAAAGAGGCTCCCACGAATACATAATCACCTGCTGGTAAATTTTGTCCATCATTTATATTAATCATGTTACTATCCAAAAGTATTGGAGTTATAGTTGTAGTTTGATTTATGTAAGGGTCTATTGATCCTAGTATAACTCCTGTTGGGTTATCAGTTCCATCATTTTTATAAACTTCTATATACATATCAACGGATACATCACTCACATATTCAATGGAAATAGGGTAGGAATTGCTTGATCCATAATTAGGACCACCAATAGCTTTAATTACAGCACTATTTTCGGGTATTACGGTAAAAGGTATATTCAGCGCAGAAACTTTGCCTTCAAAATCACTACCAGCATTATAAAATGCCCCTGTAAATAAATAATCTACTCCAGTAGTTAGATCTAAATTATCTAAAGTTGTAATTCTATTTGTAGAACCGTCAGATACAGGTTGATTGTTTAAAATTATTCCACCTAAAAAGTCTCCGGTTGGGTTGCCTGTACCGTCGTCTAATTTTACTTCAATATATATATCTACAGGTATAGTAGTAACATAGTTAAACTCAAAATTTGGAAGTGTATTAGAATTTTGATAAGTAGTATTAGTATTTACAAAACTAAGACTTTGACTAAATAGATTGAAACTCACTAATAATAATAGTAATAAAAGAGTAATTTTTTTCATATTCATTATTTTAATTGTTAAGATAGTAGCTATTCACTAACTAAGATAACGAAACAATATACACTAACTATAATTTATTTAATTTTGTTTACAAAAAAAAGGTAACCTTTTAAAGGTTACCTTTTTAATTATAGCGAAATTTCTAAGATTTAGAAATAAATTATTTTACTTGTGCAATAATAGCTTTGAACGCCTCTGGGTTGTTCATTGCTAAATCTGCTAATACTTTACGGTTAAGCTCAATATTATTGGCTTTTAATTTCCCCATAAATTGAGAGTAAGACAAACCTTCTTGTCTTGCTCCTGCATTAATACGAGTAATCCATAAAGCACGGAAAGTTCTTTTCTTATTTCTACGGTCTCTATAAGCATAAGACATTGCCTTATCCACCGCATTTTTTGCTACTGTCCATACGTTTTTACGACGTCCGAAGTAACCTTTTGCTTGTTTTAATACTTTTTTTCTACGTGCTCTTTTGGCAACAGAATTTACTGATCTTGGCATACTTTAAATTTTTTAGTAGCAGGCGACTCAAATTATATTTGAACTCTTTTAATTGGCCTAACTCCTGGGTTGATACTAATTTTAACCAGATGGGCTTTAATTTAACAAAATTACTTTAAACGTAATTGAGTTAAAATATTAGCAACATCACTTTTGTCCACTAACCCTGTATGAGTTAATGCTAACTTACGTTTTTTAGACTTTTTTGTTAAGATGTGACTTTTAAACGCATGTTTTCTTTTAATTTTTCCAGTACCTGTAAGCTTAAAACGCTTTTTAGCACTAGATTTTGTCTTCATTTTAGGCATAATATCCTGTTTTATTTAAAAATTTCGCTATTTTTTATTTTCATTATAAATATAAATTTTTGTCAAACTGAATTTGCTTCAGCTTGACAAAAAGCATACACTATAATATTCTATTTATTTCTTTTTGGGAGCAATAAACATAATCATACGTTTACCTTCTAATTTAGGCATTTGCTCTACTTTACCTAATTCTTCCAATTCCTGAGCTAATTTTAACAATAAAATTTGCCCTTGATCCTTATAGATAATTGAACGTCCTTTAAAAAAAACATACGCCTTTAATTTAGCTCCTTCTTCTAAAAACTTAATGGCATGTTTCTTTTTAAATTCATAATCGTGCTCATCGGTATTGGGTCCGAATCTTATTTCTTTAACGATTACTTTGGTAGCTTTCGATTTAAGAACTTTGTCACGCTTTTTCTGTTCATATAAAAACTTCTTGTAGTCTATAATTTTACAAACAGGAGGAATAGCTTTAGGGGAAATTTCTACTAAATCTAATTCCTGCTCTTCTGCTAACTTTAGAGCATCACGTGTTTTGTACACACCTACTTCAACATTTTCTCCTACAAGACGAACTTCTTCGGCACGTATAAGTCTGTTAATTTTGTGTGGATCCTCTTTGATTTCTCTTAGAGGCCTTCTAGATCTTTTTCTTCGAATTGCTATGACTAAATAATTTTAATTAATATTCTTTTTATTTATCCGTTAAATACTTTTAACGTTTTTGATACTTCTTCATTTACCATTTCTATAAAAGTTTCAATAGTAATGCTTCCAATATCTTCTTTATTCCCATGTTTCCTAACAGAAACGGTACCTTCATTTTCTTCATTTTCTCCGATAATCAGCATAAATGGATATTTATTCATCTCTGCTTCTCGAATTTTCTTGCCGATGGTTTCGTTTCTGTTGTCTACTAGTGCGCGAATTTCGTTATTTTCTAATTGATTTAAAACTTTTTCGGCATATTTTTCATACTTCTCACTCAAAGAAAGTATAATAGCTTGTTCTGGCATTAACCAAAGAGGGAAATTTCCTCCTGTATGTTCTAATAAAATTGCAATAAAACGTTCCAGACTTCCAAAAGGAGCACGATGTATCATAACTGGACGATGCATTTCGTTATCTGCACCTTTATACGTTAAATCAAAACGTTCAGGCAGGTTGTAGTCTACCTGGATTGTTCCTAATTGCCATTTTCGACCTAGAGCATCCTTAACCATAAAGTCTAATTTTGGGCCGTAAAAAGCAGCTTCACCACTTTCTATAACATAATTTAGCCCCTTTTCTTTAGCAGCATTTATGATTGCATTTTCTGCTTTTTCCCAATTCTCTATACTACCAATATATTTTTCAGGTTTATCTAAATCCCTAATTGATACTTGAGCCGTAAAGTCTTCAAAACCTAAAGAACCAAAAACATATAGTACTAAATCGATTACTTTTTTAAATTCATTATCTAATTGCTCTGGCATGCAAAAGATATGTGCATCATCCTGAGTGAATCCTCTTACACGTGTTAAACCATGTAATTCACCACTTTGCTCATATCTATATACAGTTCCAAACTCAGCATAGCGTTTTGGTAAATCTCTATACGACCACGGTCCACTATTATAAATTTCACAATGGTGAGGGCAATTCATGGGTTTTAATAAAAACTCCTCACCTTCATTTGGAGTGGTAATAGGTTGGAAGCTATCCTCTCCGTATTTAGCATAGTGCCCAGAAGTTTCGTATAATTCTTTTTGCCCAATATGCGGTGTAACCACCATTTCATATCCTGCTTTTTTCTGTGCTTTTTTCAAGAAATTTTCCAAACGTTCACGCAATGCAGCTCCCTTAGGTAACCATAAAGGTAAACCCTGGCCAACACGTTTGGAGAAAGTAAATAATTCTAATTCCTTTCCTAATTTACGATGATCTCTGCGTTTTGCTTCTTCAAGAAGTTCTAAATATATTTTTAAATCTTTTTGTTTAGGAAATGAAGTTCCATAAATACGCGTTAATTGTTTGTTGTTTTCATCGCCTCTCCAATAAGCACCAGCTATACTCATTAATTTTACCGCTTTTATGTACCCAGTATGAGGAAGATGGCCTCCACGGCATAAGTCCGTAAAAGTGTCGTGTTGCACAAAAGTAATTGTACCATCGTCAAGATTTTCGATCAATTCAACCTTGTATTCGTTATTTTGTTTTTTATACTTGTTTAATGCTTCTTCTTTACTTATTGAAGTCAAATTGAATTCGTGTTTTCCACGAGCAATTTCTAACATTTTGTCTTCAATTTTCTTAAAGTCTTTATCAGAAATACTTTGATCTCCTAAATCTACATCATAGTAAAAACCATTGTCAATAGCTGGACCAATACTTAATTTTACTCCAGGGTATAATTCTTCGAGCGCTTGTGCTAAAACGTGAGCAGATGAGTGACGAAAAGCAGTTTTACCTTCATCGTCATTCCAAGTGTATAAAGTTAGATTTCCATCAGTGGTTAATGCAGTGGAGGTTTCAATAGTCGATCCATTAAAGTTTGCGGAGATTACGTTTCTAGCAAAACCTTCACTAATATTTTTAGCAACATCCATTGCTGTAACACCACTTTCGTAGTTTCTTACGGAGCCATCAGGCAAAGTAATATCAATCATATTCTTTATTTACTATAAGTAACAAATATAGATACTATTTTGTAGGGTTCAAAGCTTGATTATAACCGATTGACATAAAAAAGAAAAAATAAATTGTATATTTCTGCAACATTAGGAAATGAAGTAACGTTTTTTAGGAACATAACACTACTAATTTTGGACAATAAAACTTTAATAGAAAAATGCAGGAATAATGACCGTATAGCCCAAATGGAGTTGTATAAAAAATATTCCCGAGGAATGTATTTTGTTGCATTACGTTTTTTTAAAGATTCTTTTTTAGCTGAGGAAGCAATGCAAGAATCATTTATCAAAGCATTTACAAAATTGCATCAATTTTCAGGAGATGTAACTTTTGGCGCTTGGTTAAAACGTATTGTTATCAATAAAAGTATTGATATGTTGAAAGCTCGTAAGTTGGAAACTACGGCGCTTAACGAGCAAATAATGGGTACGGCGGAAGAGTTTAGTGACTGGGAAGTAGAGGATAATACAACAGTAGACGAAGTAAAGGCTGCTATTGATTCATTACCAGAAAAATATAAATTCCCTGTACATTTATTTTTGTTAGAAGGATACGATCATAATGAAATTGCAGAAGTATTAAGCATTACTCCTGTTTCTTCTAGAACATTGGTGCATAGAGGAAAAAAGAGACTTCAAGAAAAATTAAAACACTTGCGTTATGGGACAGGATCTTAGAGAGTTGTTTCAAAACAATTTACAAGATTCGCAGCTAGTAGAGTTAAAAGAAAATCACGAGTTACGCTTCTTAGATAAATTGAATTCTTCTTTTTTAAAAGAAAATGAAGAAGCTACTTTGGTTGGAACTAAAGAATTAGCAATAGTTTCTTCCGTCAAAGGAAATTTTTATAAAAAATGGTTTTCTATTGCTGCCTCTATCATTGTTAGCATTGGTTTAGGAGTATATTTAGTGCAACAAACACAAGACTTGCAACATCTTTCAGAGCCAATAGTTCTTATAAAAAAGCAAGCTCAAGATATACCATCAATAGCAGATGTTTCTCCAGAGTTTAAGAGGTTTGAGGAAATGTCATTGGCTACTATAAATGTTGGTTTGTCCCAATTAGACATAAACGATACAAATAGATTAATGGTACGGAGTTATATGACTCAGTTGGAGCATTTAAAAAATGAGTATCAGCTAATACAAAAAGAGCTTAGATTAGGGCAAGTAAACTCTCAAATATTAGAAGTGCTTATCCAGAATTTACAAATGCAATTATCTCTTTTAGAGCAACTAAAGAAAAACGTTAAAAATATAAATGAATACTCACCAAGTAGCGCATATCAAAATCTCCAAACCTAATTTTTTATTAGGGTTACTGCTTTTATTTTCTGTAAATCTTTTTTTAGGACAAAATAAATTACTAAAATTAGAAAAAGAGTTTAGTTTTTCACAAGTACCACTTTTTAAATTAAATGCCTCTCATACCAAAATTATATTTACTACTTGGAATAAAAAAACAATCGGTATTTCAGCTTACGTAAAAGGGGATATTGACAAAGACTATTTAAAAGAAATTAATAGACTTTGGGAAATACAAATAGAACCATCAGATTCAATTTTAATATTAAGTACTGATGCCAGTAAGCAAATACCTCAAAAAGTAATATCTACTTACAATACTGGTGTAAGTAATGTCAATCAAATTAATAGTTTACTAAAAACAATATTAGATCCAATGCTTGTGGATTTAAATGCAGTTTCAATTCCTGTAGTTCTTCAAGAGCGCTTACCACAACTTAAGTTTGATTTTGAAGCCTACAATAGCTTGGGTGAAACTTATTTTAAAGTGTGGGAACATAATTTGGTGAAAGATTTGGATGAAGCCTCAACCAAAGAAGTTTTGAACTGGTCTAAACAAGTGGGGGCAAAATTAACTACCGTTTCCCAAAATGTTTCTAACAATTTACCTAATACTATAAATGATAACAAGGTTACTTATAGTTTTTATAAAAGGCATACAATTATACCTAATATTGCTGTAAAAAGAGTAATTGAATTAAAAGTGCCAAAAGAAACGCTATCTTTTTTCAACACACGTTATGGGAGTGTTCATTTAATTAATGAAGTTAAAAACCTTAAAGCAAAACTCAAATATACTTCGTTAGAGGCAGAAAGTATTGGGGGAAAGAAAACAAATATTGAAGTGGCGTTTGCTCCTGTAAAAATTCAGTTTTGGAAGGAAGGTAATTTGCAATTAAATTACGTAAAAAGTGGTCAAATTAAAACGGTAAAAAATATTGTTTTAAATAGTAATTCTAGTAAAGTAGTACTATATTATTTAGAAGGTAGCGGAATGTTTAAGAGCACTTTTAGTCAATTAGGAATTGATAGCATTTCCATTGGTTTTTCTCAAATAAGTTTTTTAAGCACCAATAGTGATTTGGTTTTAAATTTACCAGATCAAGCCTATGGTTTCGTCTATTCCGGCGAAATGAGTGGTATTACTCTACCTAAAAATAAATTAGAATTAAAACAATTAGGAGACTATAGAAATTTAATGCTTCACGGATATTCCCAATCTAGAAATACGGAAAGAGAAATTCAAATGAATGTCGTTAATAGTCAAATAATTTTAAAATAATCTATTTAATTTTTGAGCTTAAATCTAAAAGTTTTAAATATTGATTTTAAATAATCTAAACAAAAGGTACTTAAAAGTTTTAAAAAAATTATTTTTGCCATTGTTTTAATCTTTGAGCATGAATAGATTTATAGGTTTGTTTGGAATATTTATTCTAATTGGTTTTGCTTTCTTAATGAGTAACAACCGTAAAAAAGTAGATTATAAGTTATTGCTTAAAGGTTTTGGGCTTCAAATAGCTTTTGCTGTTCTAATCTTAAAAACGCCTATAGGTCTTCCTTTCTTCAATTTTTTTGATATATTAATAAAAAAGCTTCTTGCTTTTGCAGACAAAGGAGGGGATTTTTTGTTTGCTTCTTTTATAACAGGTCAAGTGGAGTCTCCTATTATAAATTTTGCAGTCCGTGTCTTACCAACTATTATTTTCTTTTCGGCTTTAATGAGTTTGTTGTATCATTTAAGAATTATGCAAGTAATTGTTAAAGTGTTTTCCAAACTTATGCAAAAAGTACTAGGTACAAGTGGTAGTGAAACCTTAAGTGTTGTTGGTAGTATTTTTGTAGGGCAAACAGAGGCACCATTACTAGTAAAGCCTTATATAAAAAATATGACAAAATCAGAATTACTTACCGTTATGGTAGGTGGTTTTGCCACAGTAGCAGGTGGTGTTATGGCTATTTATGTAAAAATGTTAGGCAATATACCAGGAATAGCAGGGCATTTGATGGCTGCTTCCATAATGAGTGCTCCAGCAGCTATTGTTATTGCAAAAATAATATTTCCAGAAACAGATAATTCAGAAACTAAAGGGAGTATAGCTATTGAAAAAAACACTTCTGACAGTAATGTTATAGAATCAATAGGAGATGGGGCGGTAGATGGGTTAAAATTAGCAGCAAATATTGCAGCAATGTTAATAGCCATAGTAGGAATGATAGCTTTAGTAGACGGTTTGTTGAGCCTTCTTAATACTTCATTAGCTGAAATTTTTGGTTTCTTTTTTAAACCACTAGCTTTTACAATGGGAATCCCTTGGTCTGAAGCAGGTTTTTTTGGAACACTTTTAGGAGAAAAAATAGCTTTAACCGAGTTGATTGCTTACAAAGATTTAGGAATTATGGTAGATAAGGGGCAAGTTTCTGCGCGAACAGCTAAAGTAGCAAGTTATGCACTTTGTGGGTTTGCTAATTTTGCATCAATAGGTATACAAATTGGAGGAATTTCTGGAATAGCACCAACACGAAAAAAAGATGTAGCTAAATTAGCAATAAAAGCTATGGCGGGTGGAGCTATTGCTAGTTGGATTACAGCTTGTATTGCAGGAATTATTTTATAAAAAATATATTAATAACTACTATTTTGATAACATTTAGTAAATATTGGAAAATGCCATTTATTCAGCACCAATACCATGCATGCATAGTATTGGTGCTGAATAAATAAGAAATTAGTATAAACTTTATGAGCACTTTAGAATAATTACTTTGGTTTTTTCGATCTCTGTAATTTTAGGAATGGTCATTAGATGAAAGCCTGTTGTAAAAATTATTTTTCGCTAGCTAAATAAGTTTTATTTTGAAATTTAATCTAAAATTAAAAAAATAATGAATTGCTAACCATGAACTCGTTTAAACTTTTTTGATTGAAGCGAGAAATAGAGATTTTTTGCTCAATTGAAATCATTTTATGGTTGTATAGCATCGCTACGGAACAAAAAAATGATAAAAAGTGAGTGAAAAAGATCATTTTGCAGCCAATTGAAAAAAGTTTAAACGAGTTCCATTTGTATAATTTACAACTACCCTTAGGGATAGCAACAAAATCAAACAATAACCTTATGGCATATTGTAAGTTTTGTGGATAAAATTATAAGAGTTAACAATTAATTTACGTTAAAAAAAATTATGTAAACGAAATTTATAAAAAATATAAAACAAATAAAACTTTATGAAGGTAATTACAAGTTTGCTAATCTTACTTATGTCAGTGGCTAGTATTTTTGGTCAAGAAAGGAATATATCAGGAACTATTAAAGATAAACAGGGCATTCCATTATTAGGAGCTAACATCAAAATAAAAGGAACTGATATTGGTACTTCTGCAAACTTTGATGGAAAATTTGAATTGACGCTCTCAAAGGAGTCAGGTATATTAGTTGTTTCGTATTTGGGGTGTATTTCTAAGGAAGTTTCTTTTACTACAGTAACAAAAGAAATAGAAGTTGTTTTAGAAAATAGTTCTGAAAATTTGGGGGAAGTAGAATTGTTTGCTTCAAGAGTGATTGATCGAAAAACTCCTGTAGCCTCATCTATAATTACCAAAGAAGATATAGAAATAAATCTTGGGAACCAGGAATTTGTAGAAGTATTTAAATCAACACCAGGTGTATATGCAACCAAAGATAGTGGTGGTTTTGGAGATGGAGAAATATTAGTTAGGGGTTTTCAATCTGCCAATGTAGCTGTATTAATTAACGGAATTCCGATAAATGATTTTAGGGATGGACGTGTTTTTTGGAGCAATTGGGGAGGTATAGGAAATGTAACTTCATCTACACAAATTCAACGGGGACTTGGGGCTTCAAAAGTAGCGGCACCTTCAATAGGAGGTACTATGAATATTATTACAGAAACCTCTAATAAAGAAAAAGGAGGACAACTCTTATATGGTTTAGGAAATGATGGATATACCAAATATGGTATAAAGCTATCTACTGGAATTTTAAAGAATGATTGGTCTGCAACCGTATATGTTGATAGGACTTATGGAGATGGCTATGTAGATGGGACACCTTTTGATGCTGTTACCTACTTTGGAAGCATTACAAAGAAAATAAACGATCAACATAAATTAGTATTCACAGGTACAGGTGCTCCACAGCGCCACGGTGGACGTTTTTCAAGAGCTCCTATTCAAACTTACAGAACTAACCAAAGAGGCATCCGCCTAAATCAAGATTGGGGTATAAGAAATGGGAAAGTATTTTCATTAAGTGAAAATTTTTTCCATAAACCTTTTGTTTCTTTAAATCATTATTGGAAAATAAACGATTATAATAAGTTAGCAACTTCTGCATATTACTCAAGCGGAGAAGGAGGAATAACCTTTAATTCTACAGCAACAAATTTTAGTAATGACGAAAGTGCTAATCGGGATAATTATAGGTTAGGAGAATTGGGACCAATTGATATTGATGCAATAGTAAGAGCAAATCAAGAAAATGAAGAGTCTAAAATATTTTTACAAACAAGTACCAATAAGCACGTTTGGTATGGTGGTATTTCGACCTTAAATAGCAGTTTAGCCGATGGGTTAAACCTTTCAAGCGGAATAGATATAAGATACGGAGAAAGAGAAGGCGGACGTAGAGTTGAAGATTTACTTGGTGGTCAGTTTATTACAATAAGGGAAAGTGATTCTAACGTAAATAATCCAACAACTATAGCCAAACAAGGAGACAGGATAGGCTTTTATAACAGTTCAATAGTTAGAAGTTTAGGAGCTTTTACACAATTAGAGTACGATTATGAAAATATAACACTTTTTGCAGCAGGAAATTTTGCCAACTCCAGTTATAAAAGAGTAGATACTTTTAGCATTAAAAATGGTGATGAAAATCAAAAAACAGATTGGGTAGATTTTTTTACTTTTGGAGCAAAAGGAGGTGGTAATTACCGACTTGATAAGCAAAATAATATTTTTTTTAACGGTGGATATTTTCAAAGAGCACCATTTTTTAATGCCGTATGGCCAAGTAATAATAATGCTGAAACTAATGAAAATGCAGAAAATGAAAAGATTTTTAGTTTAGAATTAGGTTATGGATTACGATTAAAAAATTTACGTTTAAATTTAAATGTTTATAGAACCGAATGGTTAGATCGTTCAGAAACAAGACGATCAAACGTAGTTAACCAAGCAGGGGAAAGGGAATTTAATAATATTACAGGAATTAATGCATTACATCAAGGTATAGAAATGGATTTTGAATACAGGCCATTAAAATCGCTAACCTTAACAGGAATGCTTTCAGTAGGAGATTGGACTTGGCAGGATGATGTAAATGTAACTCGATTGGATATTAATCAAAAAGTGATAGAAAATTCTGATTTTTTAGTTGCAGGTTTACCAGTAGGACGATCCGCACAAACAACCTCGGCATTTGGGATTGATTATGAAATAACACCTCACACAACTCTTTATGCAGATTATAACTTATATTATCGATATTTTTCGGACTTTAACCCAAACGATAACAGTAGAGTAGTTAATGTTTTGGAAGCAGATCCAGAAAAAGTAGAAGAAGCAATAGCTATAGCAAGAAGAAATCCATACGAATTACCAAGTTATGGACTATTTGATTTAGCAATAAAACACAAATTTGAAATAGCGAAACTTAATGCTAGTATTATTGCAAGAATGAATAATGTGTTTAATACCCAGTATATTACAAGAGCTGATGACGGCGATAACCCAGATGAAGCAAGTAGACCAGGTACAGCAGCTGGTGCTCAAGTATTTTTTGGAACAGGTAGGACTTTTACAGTAAGTACTTCAATTAACTTTTAAATTGTAAAAAATGAAATTTTTTAAAAATATAGTATGGTTTACAGTAGCTTGTTTTGCTACGATTTCTTGTCAAGAACCTTTGGAAAGTACATTTAACGAATTAGATGAATTTGAAAACGAAAAAGCTAAAGCAAAAGCAGCTGATGAATTAAAAAATGGAATAATTTTAAAAGATACAGTTTACACTTTGACTGAGGATGATTATAAAAATATTGATCCTACTACTGATAAAGATGATATCGAAAATTTTGAGAGTTTTTCTTCATTAAGTGAGGCTAAAAATAAGATAGCAGCATTGTTATCAAATAAATTCCCAACATTTAAAAACAACTCATCAGGATTAATTTCATTCAACTTATTTGATGGAAACCCTGTAGAAATATCAAATTTTGTAAATGCACAATTTGTAGAATTGGATACTAAAAACTATCCTACAGGTGGCGGTAATGCTTTTTTAATTAGTGAAAAACCAATAGATTTAATAAGTGATATTTTGAACACTAAAACAATTCCGACAGAAGGAAAAATAGTTAGAGTTCAGTACAATCAGTTTACAGAGGAGGCAAAAATAGGATCTACTCCAATTATTGAATATAATTTTCAAAGTAGTTTAGAAGGCTGGACACCTATAGATATTTTAGGAGGTACTAAAAATTGGAGAAATCGTGATGATTTTATAGAAATGAATGGTTTTGATAGACCTAGAGCTGAGCAGGAAGACTGGTTAGTATCTCCCGAAATCAGTTTAAAAGATAAATCAAATATTAAATTTCAAATAACACAAAGTATAGGTTTTGGAGATGATTCATTACTTAAAATTTTGGTTTCTAAAGATTATACAGGAGATGTTGATACAACAACTTGGACAGAAGTTGAATTAAAGACTAAACCAGTAGATGATAGAGATGCTGCACCTACATTATCGGAAGAATACGATTTGTCAGTATTTGATAATGAAACAATTCATATAGCCTTAAAATACAACTCAACAACAACGGCATCAACAAGATGGCGAATCAATAAAATAACACTTAATTCTATTGGTTTAGCAGGAAGTAAAATTACAACAAATCAGTTTTTTATAGCAGATGCAAGCGGTAATTGGAATGTTGATAAAAATGCAATATTTCTTTCAAAAGCAGACTACGATACAATGGGAGAAGAAAGTGGACAACCAGGAAATCGTGATAATTTTAGTAATTCAATTAAACCTGAAAATTATATACCAACACTTTTAAAAATTAAATATCCTTTTGCACAGCAAGATGATGCTTTATTTATGATTTATAAATTTTTTGTTGGAGGAGATTTAAAAACAATAAATAGAGGTAATCAGTATAGCTTTAATAAAGGTAATTGGGAAACAAGCTTATCGAAATTGCAATTTGGGTTGAAAAAAAGAATTTGGATCCCTGACAATACTATTAAGTATACTTTTTCAAGTTCTGATTATAAGGAGGTTGTGGCTTCTCTTACAGGTAAAGATGGATTTGCTGATGCCGTTAGTAATTTAGAAAACTTCAATAACTTTAATAGAACTGGAGGAGGTAATAGTTGGACTGATGAAATGTTACTTGAGGCTTTTAATGTTGTATTAAAAAATAATTTTGCCAAAGCAGAAGTTGGACAGAAATATTTAATAACCTTTTCAACTTTTAATTCAGGAAGAAAGGATGAAAATAAAAGTGTAATATTGGATGAAACAAACACTTATATTTTTGACGAAAAGTAATTAGTAGTAAATAAAAAATGATAGTTTTTTACAATTATTCAAATAACTATTCAAAATGAAAAAAAGCATAATGAAAAAGCTATTTATATTATTTTTGTTTCCATTGTATTTATTAGCACAACAGCCTTATTACAATGGTTTGAATTTTAATAAATCAGGTTTAAGCTTAAAAGCAGACTTAGCTAAAAGAGTAACAACTACTCATACTAATTTTTTAACGTATACTCCAGGCATATGGGGAGCAAGTAAAGTTACAGATGTAGACCCAAACAATTCTAGCAAAGTTTTACTGTTTTATGGTTTTGATAATGGATCAACTCTACAAATTGATGATGATAAAACTCGTGGAGTTAATGATAATGGAGGCAGGTCTACCCAATGGAATCGCGAACATGTATTTCCGCGATCGTTAGGGGCGCCCAATTTAGGTTCAGAAGGTCCAGGTTCAGACTCGCATCATTTAAGGCCCGCAGATCCAGCAAGAAATAGTGATAGGTCTAATCGAAAATTTGCCAATGCAAGCGGTAACTCTAGAAGAATTAATGGTAATTGGTATCCTGGAGATGAATGGAAAGGTGATGTAGCTCGAATGATGATGTATATGTATATACGTTATGGAAACCGTTGTTTACCATCAGCAGTAGGAGTTGGTAATAGTGCTGCTACACCCGACGCTATGATCGATTTATTTTTAAAGTGGAATGCAGAAGATCCTCCAACTCCTATTGAAGATCAAAGAAACACCTATCATGATAGCAAAGCAACTTATGCACAAGGAAATAGAAACCCATTTATTGATAATCCTTATTTAGCAACATTAATATGGGGAGGGCCTAAAGCTCAGGACCGGTGGAGTATAGCAACCGACGACAAAGAAGCGCCAACTATTGTTAGAAATATAAAGGTAATTGCAGTTAGTTCTAATAATGCAACCATTTTATGGAATAAAGCAACTGATAATATAGCAGTTACAACTTACGAAATATATATAAATGGTATTTTAAACACCACAAGTTCAAACACAACTATTAGTATAGAGGGACTAAAGCCCAAAACCGACTACGAAATTACAATTTTAGCAAAAGATGCCAAAGGAAATAAATCCCCCGTAAGTGCTTCAGTAAAATTTGTAACTAAGAAAAGTAATACAACTGCTAAAGAAATTTTCTTTTCAGAATATATTGAAGGTAGTGGTTTTAATAAAGCAATAGAAATAGCAAATTTTACAGGAGCTAATGTAGATTTATCAGAATATAACCTAAGAAGGCAAAGTAATGGTTCGGGAAGTTGGGATTTTAAGTATAATTTATCAGGAAGATTAAATCAAGGAGATGTTATTGTGTTGGCAAATAGTTTAACAACCGATAATGTTTTGAAATCGAAAGCAGATGTTTTAATTGTTGATAGTTTTCCAGATAACCCAAGCCCATTAAATTTTAATGGAAATGACCCTATTGGTTTATTTAAAAACGATATATTAATAGATATTGTAGGAACTTTTAATAATTCTAATGATTTTGGTAAAAATATTACATTACAAAGAAAAGAATCAATAACAGCTCCCAATACTATTTTTAATAAAAAATTAGAATGGAATGAATTGGTTATTAATTATTTTCTGGATTTAGGGACACATAAAATTAAGTCGAATCTAAATTTAAAACAAAATGATACCAAATTAATTTTTGAAGTAAAGGGTATTAGTGAAACTTGTAGTGTTTCAAATAATGGAAAAATTGAAATTAAAGCACAAACAAGGGGCAATTACAATGTTGCTGTAAATAACGGTAATATATTTAAGCAAACTTCTTTTACAACAAAAACAACTTTTTCAAAATTAAAATCAGGATATTACGATGTGGTTGTAACAAATAAAGAAACCTTTTTAAAATACGCATATAAAGTAAAGGTGACAGAACCTAATAATTTAAATGTGAAATTTGAAATTAGTAAAGAGAAAAATGTATTAAACTTAAACCTTAGTGGCGGATCTAATTATTTTATTACCTTAAATAATAAAAATTTTGTTACACGAAGAAATTCTTTTTCTTTGAAATTAATCACTGGAACAAATAAAATTTTTATAAAAACAGATAAAGACTGCCAAGGTACATTTGTAAAACAAATATCTATTGATACTGATTTACCTATAATTTACCCTAATCCATTCAAAGAAACCCTTTTTATTGATTTCAATAAAGACTTTACATCAAAACCAAAAATTTCTGTTTTTGATATAAAGGATAATTTAATTTATCAAAAAGTTTTAAATAATAGAAGATTAAATTTAAGGCAGTTAAACTCGGGTGTATATTTAATTAAGGTCGATACACCTCAAAAATCTACAATTCATAGAGTTGTTAAAAAATAAAATAGAATGAAAAACTTATTTTGTTTATACATATTAGCCATCGTTATTATTACAGCTTGTAGTGCAGATGATTCAAGTAATGCCGTTAATGATACTTCTACATTAGCTAATGATAAGCCAGAACCAGCATTGCTAATTTTTCCAAATAAAAATTCGGTTTGCACCGAAGGAAAAGATTTTACCGAAGTTAGTAATACAGTTGAGTTTATTTGGGAATCTGGGGAAAATACAGATGCTTTTGAAATAGTCCTAACAAATTTAGATGAGAATAATAGTGTAAGAAAATTTAAGACTAAAGAAACTAAATTTAATATAACCAAACTGATCAGAGGCAATCGGTATAAATGGCAAATTATAGCAATTAATAATAATACAAAAAAACAAACAGTTTCTAAGGAATGGAACTTTTATAACGCGGGTGCTCCTGTTGTGTTTTACGCCCCCTTTGCGGCAGAAATTTTGAGCCCCGAAGATAAATCTGAAGTTAATACAACCAAAATAAATTTGAGTTGGAAAGCTAAAGATCTAGACAACGATATTAAAAGCTATGATTTATTTTTGGGAACAAAAAATCCACCAAGTTTTTTTGAAACCGGGTTAAAATCACCAGAAAAAAAGGGAATCAATATATTGTTGGGTACTACTTATTATTGGCGTATAATTACTAATGATGGTAGAGAAAACAGTTCAATATCATCCGTCTTTAGTTTTGTTACTAAGTAATTATATAAAGAATCTGGATATAAAATAATTTATTGTATACGCTTTCAATATTTCTACCCTATTTTATACCGCTCCATTTTTTTTGTGGTAACGTCATTCGAACTTGTTTTAAACCACACACATTTTTAATAACATATTAGTTGCTGATATGAATTTATATGACGGAATTGTATAACAAGTCGTATTACGGAAATCATATAATATTTTTGGAAATCGCCTGCTTTTATTCTTAAAAAAACGATTATGTGTGCAGCAAATTTTTAATATGTAGTATTGAACTCGTTTCAACTTTTTTCAATTGGCTGCAAAATGATCTTTTTCACTCACTTTATATCATTTTTTTGTTCCGTAGCGATGCTATGCAACCATAAAATGATTTCAATTGAGCAAAAAATCTCTATTTTTCGCTTCAATCAAAAAAGTTTAAATGAGTTCATTAAAAAAATGAGAGCTATTATATTTTAGCTAAAAATTCATCAATCCATTTAGATTTTTTTTTCATTGTTTGTTGTATTAAGTATGCCAAACGTATTCCTCCTTTTTGTAATTGAGACCTTGCAATCGGAAAGTTTTTATACATATACTTATACGTTAAATTGTCTTCAGCTTTAGCAGAATTATAAACTTCGTTTGCTAACATTTTAGATTCATAAACCCAATCCAAAAGAGAGCCTTTTTTAATTGTGCAAATTTCACCCTTAGTTAGTTTAGTAGTATTGCTAGCTAGTTCAGAATAACTCATTTTAAAAGAATCAATCATCTCACTATCCCATACCCTATGCAAGTTACTATCCTTATAAAACCATTTTAACTTAATGTTGTTGCCTCCCTTATCTTCGCTATTTCCAACGTGTAAAGGTTGATGTAAATCTCCAATAAAATGAACTAGCATTTTTATAAAAAAAGCTTTTTCTTTTTTGTTTGATTCTTTCGACCGAATGGTTTCAATGCATTTTTTAATTCCTTGGACTAAATCTCCTTTTTTATTAATGGGATCTTCACCGTATTTTTTATCCTGTTGAAAATTTACATAATGCCAAGGGAAATACTTACTGAATTTAGAGTCACTTTTAATATCATCCGAGTGGTTAGAAATTAAAGCCAAGGAATCATAATTAAGAATCTTATTTAACTTTCGTTTAGTACAGTTATTTAAATAATTCTCAGCTATTTCACCAATAGTACGATGTCCCGTTTTACCCCAGTCATCATTAGCTTGTAATGTATTGATCAAAATAAAAAAGTTAATAATTAGTAGTGTTATTTTCATATTGTAAAAATATTAAAATAACTTTTCTATCAGAGTATTATTACATTATTATCATAGATTTATTATCAAAAATAATGGAAGTAAGTATTAACTTGCAATTTCAAAAATAGTATATATGAAATTTAGATTTTTAGGGGTTTTAATTTTTGTAAGTTTCAACCTTTTTTCTCAAACCAAAAAATATACCGATTCTCCTAAGTTAGTAGTTGGAGTAGTGGTAGATCAAATGCGTTTTGATTATATTTCACGCTTTTATCTTCAATTTGGAAACGATGGTTTTAAGAGGTTAATAAATGAAGGTTTTGAGTGTAGAAACCATCATTTTAATTATATGCCGACTTATACAGGGCCTGGGCATGCATCAATTTTTACAGGTACTTCTCCTCAAAATCACGGAATTATTGGTAACAATTGGTACGATAAGTTTGAAGATAAAGTAGTGTATTGTGCAAGTGATGCAGACGTAAAAACATTGGGAACAGATAGCCCATCAGAAAAAATGTCTCCCAAAAGAATACTAACAATGACCTTGGGTGATGCTAATAGATTGCATACACAGTTTAAAGGAAAAACAATAGGAGTAAGTATTAAAAATAGAGGCGCAATTTTACCAGCAGGGCATTCTGCTAACGGAGCTTATTGGTTTAGAGGGAAAGAAGAAGGCCAGTGGATTTCTACTAATTATTATAACGAAGAATTACCAAAATGGGTAAAGAACTTTAATAACAATAAAACAGTAAATAACTATTTAAAACAATGGAATACTTTATACCCGATTGAAAGCTATTTAGAAAGTGGAAAAGATCTTAATAATTATGAAATTGGTTTTGAAGGAAAAGAGACTGCTACATTTCCATATGATTTAAAATCGTTAAAAAAGAAAAATTCAGGGTATGATATTTTAAAATATACTCCCTATGGAAACTCCATTGTTACTGATTTTGTGTTGGAAGCTATAGAAAAAGAAGGCTTAGGAGCAGATGATGTTACAGATGTTTTGACTGTAAGTTTTTCAAGTACCGATTATATTGGACACAATTTTGGTGTAAATTCAGTAGAAATTGAAGATACTTACATTAGATTAGATTTAGAGCTTGCTAAATTATTAGCCTATTTGGATACTAAAGTTGGAAAAGGAGAGTACACTTTATTTTTAACAGCAGATCATGGGGCAGTACATGTGCCGCAATATTTAAGTGATCGTAAAATACCAGCTTATTATTTTAATCAGCTTACTTTTGATAAAGGAATAAAGCAATACTTAAAATCGGTATTTAAAATCGAAGGATTAGTAAAAAATATATCTAATCAACAAGTTTTCTTAAATTATAAGCTTCTTGAAGAAGAAAAAATTTCATTAAATAAAGTTATAAAAAAATTACAATTTTATATTTCCCAACAAAAATATGTGCAATATGTTTTTACTAGAGGTCAGTTATCCCAAAGAAGTTTAAATAATGCCACAGGGCAGTTGGTTCAAAATGGATTTCATCAACGGCTTAGTGGAGATATAGCTTATGTATTAACACCAGCTACAATTACTTATCCTAAAAAAGGATCAACTCATGGAAGTCCACAAAATTACGATACACATGTACCGATGTTATTTTTTGGTAAAGGAGTTAATCAGGGGCGAACATTCAAAAAAACAAGAGTGATTGATATTGTGCCTACAGTATGCTCTTTATTAGGTATAGCATCACCAAACGGAACCACTGGCGAAGTATTGGATTTTATTATAAAATAAAGGAAATAACCTAAAAATTTTGTTAAAAAATAGTTTTAGATCTTCTAGTATAATTCGTAAATCTACTTAGCTTTTCTTAATTTCGTTGTCCTTAATTATTGTATAACAAATGAAAAAAGTATTATTTATAGATAGGGATGGAACTTTAGTTTTGGAACCTCCTGTAGATTATCAGCTAGATAGTCTTGAGAAATTAGAATTTTACCCTAAAGTTTTTCAATACTTGGCAAGAATTGCTAGTGAGTTGGATTATGAGTTGGTAATGGTTACCAATCAGGATGGATTAGGAACGGATAGTTTTCCTGAAGATACATTTTGGCCAGCTCAAAATAAAGTAATCGAAGCCTTTAAGAAAGAGGGAGTTGAGTTTAGAGCAGTACACATTGACAAGACTTTTCCTCATGAAAATGCAGAAACACGTAAACCACGAACGGGTTTGTTAACAGGGTATTTTGATAAAGAAATTTATGATTTAGAAAATTCTTTTGTTTTAGGAGACCGTATTACAGATATGGAATTGGCCAAAAATTTGGGTGCTAAAGGAATTTTTTTATCCGAAAATTCAGAATTAGGTTTGGATGAAACTGAAGCAGGTAAAGATGAAATACATAGTGTGATTTCTTTAAAATCGATTGATTGGAAAGAAATTTATGAATTTTTGAAATTAGAGGATAGGGTTGCAGAGATTACGAGAAACACTAATGAAACCAAAATTTATATTAAATTAAATTTAGACGGTTCAGGGAAAAATAACATCTCTACAGGTTTAGACTTTTTTGATCATATGTTAGATCAAATCGGACGTCATGGATCAATGGATTTGACTGTGCAAGTAAATGGTGATTTACATGTAGATGAACACCATACAGTTGAAGATACTATGATTGCTTTAGGAGAATTATTCAATAAAGCATTAGGAAATAAATTAGGAATTGAACGCTACGGTTTTTGCTTACCAATGGATGATTGTTTAGCACAAGTAGCTGTGGATTTTGGTGGTCGTAATTGGTTAGAATGGGATGCTAATTTTAAGCGCGAAATGATTGGTAAGATGCCAACAGAAATGTTTTTTCATTTATTTAAGTCTTTTACAGATGGTGCAAAATGTAACCTCAATATAAAAGCAGAAGGTGTTAATGAACATCATAAGATAGAAGGAATTTTTAAAGCTTTTGCTAAAGCAATGAAAATGGCTGTAAAACGTGATCCTAATAAAATGTTTTTACCTAGTACAAAAGGAATGCTATAATTTGTCATATTCTTATGATTTAGATTTTTTGATAAAACTTAATTAAAGTTTTAGGTCAATAAGTGTTTGATTTAGCAATTTTTAGGCGAATAGCTAAGTACTTATTTAATTTAGAAAACCAATATTAACCACATTATAAATTAATAACATTAAAAAAATTCATTAAAAGTAAGTTGAAACAAAGTTTTTTTTTACTTTTGGCATTAATAAAATCATCAATTATGAAAAAACTCATACTATTAGTAGCGCTAATACCAACATTAATGGTTGCGCAAGAAACTGATTACAACAAATGGTCTATTAGCATCGATGCAGGTGCAAACAAATTTTTTAGAACTATTAACCCAGGGTACAGTTCAGAAACACCAGGTTTTGTTACTGTAAATGCAGGTTTACGATACATGATAAATCCTAAGGTCGGATTTATGGGAGATGTTGGATTTAGTAATTTAAAAAATGGGGATTCCTCAAGGGATTTTGATAATCAATATTACAGAGGGTCATTACAATTAGTAACTAACCTTACCAATATATTAGATGTTAGAAATACTTGGTGGAAGAATGCAGGTGTCTTATTTCATTTTGGAGCAGGAATATCTGCAAATAATGTAGAGAGACCTCAGGGAGATACAAGAGACTTCTTGGGTAATTTAATCATAGGTATTACACCTCAATTAAAGCTGTCTGAAAGAATTTCTCTTAAAGGAGATTTTAGTATGTTAGGACATTTATCTCAAGATCTTGGCTGGGAAGGAAGACCTATCAATACAGGATTTATAGATGGAGGATTACTTACAACTACTTTAGGTATAGAAATTGCTTTAGGTAAAAAAGGAAAGCATGCTGATTGGATTGATTTAGGAATAAATAGAAAAGAAATTGAAGAACTCAAAGAGAAAATAGCTAATATTGAAACAGACCTTATTGATTCTGATCAAGATGGTGTTGCAGATTACTTAGATAGAGAGCCAAATACGGTTGCAGGTGTAACTGTAAACACAAAAGGTATTACTGTTGATAACAACAGAAATGGTATTCCTGATGAATTTGAAACTGCACTAGATAGAAAATATGCTATAGCAGGAAATGAGCCAGTAGTAGCAACTTATGATGATGCTATTAAGAAGTTATTAACTGACGGATACATAAATGTATACTTTAACACAGCGAGTGCCACTCCTACAGTATATTCTACAGATGCAGTTAATTACTTAATTAATTATTTAAATAACAACCCAAGCACTTCAGGTGAGTTAGTTGGTTTTGCTGATAAGAGAGGATCAAATTCTTACAATACAACTTTATCTACTAAAAGAGCTAAGACGGTATATGATTTATTAATCGAGTCAGGAATTTCAGCAAGTCGTTTAACTTACAAGGGAAATGGAGAAGAGCCATCTGGTGATTCTAAGACTTCATTACAATTAAGAAGAAAAGTTACTTTTAAATTAAAGTAATAGTATTTTTTTAAAATAGTAAAAAGCTATCTGAATTTTATTCAGATAGCTTTTTTTATTGAGTATCTTAAAGTACTCGTTGTTATAAAAAAAGTAAACTTGTTTAGAAAGTATTTAGGGAATTTAAAAAGTAGAATCTATAAAATTACAATCTAGGCATTAGTATTATAGTAGTCTTAGATATATTTATTTGGAGTAATTATATTCGTTGGTACTAATTTTATCTAGCCATAAAATAATAACTGGGTGCACGACAAATTTCCGTTTGTTAAAAAATATTTATCTTGTTATAAAAAACAGATGAGTAAAAAATCCCAAGCCCTAGCAATTTTTGAGAAGCACTTTTCTCAATGGGAATCAGATTCTATCCGAATGGATAGCGGTTGTTAGTATAAATCTACTTAAGCTGTAATGATGCTTACCAAGGGGATAGCCCCGTTAATCGAAGCACTCGAAAAATTACCAAAACAACAAAAACTACAGCAAAAAGAAAAACCTTGGTTAACTATTATCGCAAAAATAAATAAAGAATGCAGTATCACCAATATCTTGAAAAAGGGTTACTCATAGCATCAGGAGCAATAGAATCAGCACACAAAGATGTGCTACAGCAACGGCTCAAATTATTTGGACAACGATGGACAATGGAAGGTTCTCAACACATAGGCACAATTAAGAGTCATCTATAAAGGCAAAAATCAGCATAGAATCAAACAATTATGCCAAAATGTAGCTTGAACGGAAATTTGGCATGCACCTTGATTATATTTTAATGCATTATTTAAAAATATCAAGTAATTGTTATACAGCTTGTTAAACTAAAACTTAAGTTTTAAGTTCGCTAAACACAAATTATTTTAAATGCTTATAAAAGTTTACGGTAGTTCCGTTTTTGGAGTGGAAGCTACTACTATTACCGTTGAAGTTAATATTGATAAGGGAGTAGGGTATCATTTAGTAGGTTTACCTGATAATGCTATAAGAGAAAGTAGTTATCGTATAGCAGCGGCACTTAAAAATGTAGGATACAAATTTCCAGGTAAAAAAATCACTATTAATATGGCACCAGCGGATCTTCGAAAAGAAGGAGCAGCCTATGATTTAACGTTAGCTTTGGGAATATTATCAGCGAGTAGTCAAATACAAACTGAAGCAATAGGAGACTATATTATTATGGGAGAATTGTCCCTTGATGGAAGTTTACAACCAATAAGAGGAGTTTTACCAATTGCTATAAAAGCCAGAGAAGAAGGCTTTAAAGGATTTATTTTACCTAAGCAAAATGCGAGAGAAGCTGGTATAGTAGATAATCTCAAAGTATATGGAGTGGATCATATAAGTGAAGTTATTGACTTTTTTGATAAAGATATTCCCTTGGAACCTACCATTGTTGATACTAGGGAGGAGTTTGAAAATGCCAACAGTAATACCGACTTTGATTTTGAAGATGTAAAGGGGCAAGAAAGTATTAAACGCTGTATGGAAATAGCAGCTGCAGGTGGACACAATATTATATTAGTTGGGCCTCCAGGTAGCGGTAAAACCATGCTCGCCAAAAGACTACCAAGTATTTTACCACCAATGACATTACACGAGGCTCTGGAAACGACGAAAATACACAGTGTTTCAGGGAGATTGAAAGAAGAATGTGGTTTACTTTCTGTACGTCCTTTTCGAAGTCCTCATCACACCATATCAAATGTAGCTTTAGTCGGTGGCGGTAGCTACCCTCAACCAGGAGAAATATCCTTAGCGCACAATGGAGTACTTTTTTTAGATGAGTTACCCGAGTTTCAAAGAACAGTGCTAGAAGTTATGCGTCAGCCCTTGGAAGATAGAGAAGTAACCATTTCTAGAGCAAAATTTACAATCACATATCCGTCTAGCTTTATGTTGGTTGCCAGTATGAACCCTAGCCCAGGAGGATACTTTAATGATCCAGATGCACCAGTAACATCATCCCCAGCAGAAATGCAACGCTATTTAAGCAAAATATCAGGACCACTTTTAGATCGAATCGACATACATATTGAAGTAACCCCAGTCCCTTTTGAAAAATTAAGTGACGAGCGTAAGGGAGAACCCAGTAAAACAGTAAGAGAAAGAGTAATAAAAGCTCGTAGAGTTCAAACTGAACGTTTTAAAGAAAAAGACCATATTCATTACAATGCACAAATGGGAGTAAAGCAAATTAGAGAATTTTGTGGTTTATCTAAAAATTCGTTGGAATTATTAAAAAAAGCAATGGAACGTTTAAATCTTTCTGCGCGAGCTTACGATCGAATCTTAAAAGTCTCACGTACAATTGCAGATTTAGAAAGTTCAGAAACAATCAAAGACGATCATATTATGGAAGCGATTCAATACCGTAGTTTGGATAGAGAAGGATGGTTGGGTTAAACAAAGTAAATGATTGATAATTTTAAAAATCCTAAGTTATCATTACACTCCTTAAAACTAAATGATACTAAATATAGAAAAATAATACTATAATATACTGTAAATTAGTGTGATACAAAATAAGAATGCCTCAAAATAACGCACCTATAACATTAATATAATTTTATAATTAAATTTCCAAATATCCTAACTATTTTTGTGCTGAATTTAGGTTTGTTGAAGTGTATTCATACTTCAATAATTAATAGGGAATTCAGTAAAATAATAATATTTTAATCTGAAGCTGTTCCCGCAACTGTAAGCTAAGTGTAATAATTTCACGATTGTAATTCGTAATTTTTGAGTCACTGTACTAAAAAGTATGGGAAGGCCAATTACAATACGCAAGCCAGGAGACCTGCCTATATTTATAATTAATTTCGTTGACTTTCGGGTAAAAGGTCGCCGACTTATGGATTGGATTAAAACTTACATACTAGCAGGAGTAATGCTCTACAGCGTAAATATATTTGCGCAAATTAATACTATTTCCACGGAAAAGAAAGTAGCTGAAAACGATTCCATAACTAAATTGAACGAAGTTAGGGTGAAGGGAGTTGGTTTTTTAAAAGAAAAAGAAATAAAAGGACAAAAGATTGTAGAGTTAACAAGTCGAGATATTGTACGTAACTCTACAAACCCAACAGAAGTATTAAGATTTAATAGCCCAATTGCTTTTCGGGATTATGGTAATGGAGGTATCAGTACCGCACGATTTAGAGGAACATCTCCTACAAACACCTCAGTATTATGGAATGGAATTCCTATAAATAATTCAGGAAATGGATTAACGGATTTTAATGCATTGTCTATAAATACTATCGACGAAATTAAGATTGTAAGTGGTGGAGCAAGCGTGCTTTATGGAACAGGAGCTATAGGAGGTGTGGTAATTTTAAAAGATAAAATTATATTTGAAAAACATAAAGACTTTCAGCTATTTTCACAATACGGAAGTTTTAATACGTTTTCTAATTTTTTCAAAGCTAATTTAAGTGAAGGTAAATGGGGGCTTAAAGTAAGCGGATCATACAATAGTTCAAATAACGACTATGAATATATAGATACCCGTTTTAAAGATGAAAATAATAATGAACTTAAGAACGAAAATGCGAACTACGAAAATTATAGTTTTAATACCAGTTTTGGCTATAAGTTTTCCAATATAAATAAGCTTTATTATTTCTCTTCTTTATATGATGGGGACAGATTGTTCTCGGCAGGTATACCCAATCCATCAGCTGGCAAGGAAAGAAATCAGGACTTCAGTTTACGTAATTTACTTAAATGGGACGTAAGTTTTGGGAAATTCAATCAAACTATAAAAATAGGATATTTAATCCAAGATTATAAGTATTTTAATAATCGTTCTTTCAATCAGTTTAGTTTTGCAAATACTAAAAACATTTATGTTAATTATAATTTAAAATATAATATTTCAAATAAATTACAAATTAGTTATTTACTTACAGCTAATTTTTCGAGTATAGTTACAGATAAAATTTCTGAAAAAAATAGACGCTCTATTGCTATGGTTGGACTATTAAATTATAAACCATTAAAAAAAACAGATATTCTTTTAAGTTTTAGCAATGAAGAGAATACTGACTTTAATGTTCCAGTGGCAGTAAATATTGGAATTGAACAACAAATAATTTCTTCAATAAAATTGAAAGGAAATTATTCTAAAAACTTTAGAACACCCACATTTAACGAATTGTTTTGGCCAGTAGCTGGTAATAAAAACCTCCTCCCAGAAACATCAAATCAATTGGAATTAGGAATAGAAGCTATTTGGAAAGGACTTAATTTTCAGACCTCATTATTTGACATTCAAATCGATGATAAAATTTTATGGCTTCCTACTGCAGGATCTATCCTTTGGAAACCAAAAAACGTTAAAAATACTAGAAATAGCGGAGTGGAAATGACTTTAGATTATACGTTTTCAATATTTAGAAATCATCAAATAAAAATTAAAACTAATTACACATATACACTAGCTAAAAATTTAGAAACAGATAGAAGGTTACCATACGCACCATTAAAGTTTTGGAATTTTAATTTAGATTATAATTATAAATGGTTCAATATATTCATACAAGGCTTACAGCAAAGTAGGTCGTTTACTACGGAAGATATGAATGAATTTTTTTCTATTAACCCAGTAAAAGTATACAATACAGGAATTAATATTCAAGTATTAAAAAAAGAAAAACATAACATAATTGTGGGAGGTAAAATAAATAACATTACAAATAGCCTCTATTATTTTACCAACTTAAGACCAAATCCAGGAAGAAATTATTCAATAAATATCAATTATAAATTTTAATTAAAATGAAAACTAAATTTAAATTATTATTACTTTTAATTCCCGTAATACTTACTTCTTGTGAGGGAGATGATGCTTCACAACCTTTAACGGTCGAAAGACTAGTAGATAAGGATGTTCCTGTGGACGTTCCTGTAAATGTGTTGGTAACCGATGAACTTACAATTACAGAAGAAACAAAATTTGACAATGGTTTTTTTGTAAGTGCAGAAGGCAACTTTGGAGATAAAAATGGATCTATATCTTTTGTTACAGATGATTTAAAAACATCAACAAATTTTATTTTTAGCAGGCAAAATGAAAAAACTCCATTAGGAGGTTTAATTCAATCAATAACTTTTGGAGAAGAAAATGCATACGTAATCTTAAATGATGTATCTACTATTGTAGTTGTAGATAAATTAACTTTTAAGAAAAAAGCAACTATAACTTCAGGTCTTAATAGTCCTAGATATATGACTATTATAGGAGATAAAGGTTATGTTACAAATTGGGGAAGTTTTAGTCCTGATGATGATTTTATAGCAGTGCTAAACTTAACAACTAATAAAATAGAGGATATAGCAATTCCAGTAAAAGTAGGTGTAGGGCGTATAATAAATAAGGAAGGAAAGTTGTATGTTTCCCATGGAGCAGTAATTACTAATAATATTGTTAGCGTAGTTGATATTAATGATAGTAATAAAATAACAACAATAGAGGTTAAAGATGGAGCAGATGAGCTGTTTTTTAATGCTTCAGGTCAATTAGTGGTATTGTCAGAAGGAACCGATTTTTATAACTCAGATTTTTCAGCTATAGAAAGAAAATCAGATGGAGCAATTTCTTTTATAAATATCAATACAAACACGATTACCAAAGAAATTGTATTGCCAGTAGGAAAAAGAGCAACACTGCTATCTCAACAAGGAGATAATTTGTACTATTATTCAAAAGGAAAGGTATTTATGGTCAATTCAAGTACGGATGTATTACCAACTGAAGGAATTGAAGTTGGAAAGACTTACGGCATGAATATTAATAATGGTAAATTATTTACTGCAAGTTATGCTTTTACTACATTTAGCACACTTAAAGGATTTGATTTACAATCCCAATCTTTAATTTTCGCCAGTGTTGTAGGTTTAGGAGCTTCAAAAATTTATTTTAGCAACTAGATTAACACTATGTCGGACTTTAGTACAATAAGTAGCTTCTAAAAATAGATCTAGTTTTTAATAAAGTAAATAGACTTAAATCTAACTAAATTATTTATACACCTCGTTGCATTTAGAAATATTATTCTTAGCCTAATAAACTATGAGTCTGTATAGTATCATGTGTTCAATAGTAAAAATTCACTATTAATTGATTAGCTCAATGGATAAATTGCATTGACTGTAAATTATAAAAAAAGCTCTAAAATATTTTAGAGCTTTTTTTATTACAAAAACCTAAATTGCCAAAACAATTTAAAAGTTAAATAAATTCATATAACACATTTGTATTACTTTTAATTAATCTATCGTAATACTAATTATTTTAATTTTAAAAATATAATGTATTAAATAAATTTTTCTATGAAACTTTTGCTTAAATTACATGTTAAAATGCATTTAATCGTCTTTATTTAATCTTTAGGCGACTTATTTAACTAATTTTTTGCATTTATTTCATTGTAAATCGTATTTATAGATATTTTTGATAAATAAGATTTATTGATAATTAAATAAATAACTACTCAAAAGAATGAAAAAAATTACCCTCAATTTTTTCATAAAACATTTTTATGTTGTTTTATTCATGTGCTTTGGATTATTTCAGAAAACATATGCTCAAAATTTTGAAAATGTATCAGTTACAGGAATCTCTAGTGGTAACCTAACACCTAATGCCCTTTATACAGCAACAAGTCCAACAATTCCTTCCTTAGCCTTTGTAAGAGCAACTGTAATAGGAGGTCCTGCTAATGGTGTCTTTAGATTTATCAATGGAGGGGGGGTAGATAATATTCAATTCGAAACTGTTTCAGGGGGTACTGCACGTATAAGATATCAATTTTTAACAGTAAACTTTTTACCAGTACCTATAAACGATTTCCGAATAGTTATAAATGATTTAGATGGACCAAATAATGAATCAGTAGATACAGATTGTAGCGATAATGCACGCTTTACAGCATCTGATAGTCCCACAAACTTAATTATTGATAATGTGCCGCCTCAGCTATCAGCAACAGGTACTCAAAGAGAACTGGGAGGAAACACAAGTCGCATCATGTACGAATTTAATGATGTTACAGGAGTAGAAATGAATGTAACAGCAGTATCGGCAGGTTGGTTCAAGGAATTCGATTTTAATCAATCTGAATTTGCTATCACAACACCCCTATATTCAGTTTGTGGTGGAGATGCGGATAAGGACGGTATCAATGATTTTGTAGATTTAGATGATGATAATGACGGTATTCTAGATGTAGACGAATCGGGTGGTAATGATCCCAATGGCGATGCAGATGGCGATGGATTACCTAATTATTTAGATGTGAGTGACGATTCAGCAAACCCAGCTTATGCGGGACTTGGTGATGGTTCTCTTACAGATTATACAGATGCAGACAGTGATGGACAACCCGATATTTTTGAAAGTAGTATTGATTCAGATTTATTATCAAACCACTTGGACTCAGATTCCGATGGAGACGGGTGTACTGATGTTTTCGAAGCAGGGTATACAGATGCAGACGGCGATGGACAAGTAGACGGTGTAGATCTTGATAAGGATGGAGATACAATAAATGCTGACGGTACTGTGGAAGGAAGTGATGGATACGGTACTCCAAATGACACACAGCCTGTAAATGGTGTAGCCGATTATTTAGAGCCAGCTTTTGCACCGTTACCTGATGCTGGTCCAGATCAAAATTTATTTACACTAAACTCAACAACTTTAGCAGGTAATATTCCCGGTAGTGGTCTAGGTACTTGGTCTGTAGTTAGCGGTAATGCAGATATTGCAAATACAAATGATCCCAATACAGCAGTATCTAATTTAATTATAGGACAAACAGTTTTACGTTGGACTTTTGTAGAACTACCTTGTGAGTCTTCTGATGATGTTGTTATTAATGTTATTAATGTAGATTTTGATAATGATGGTATTGACGATATTTCTGATCTAGATGATGATAACGATGGTATTTTAGATACGCAGGAACTTTGCGGTACAAATGCTGCTCCTTCGACAACCGCAACCATTACTGTAAATATAGATTTGGATGAATTTGAAAATGAAACCACATGGAGATTAACTTCGCCGAATGGTACGTTAATAGCTTCTGGGGGGGCTTTTACAGATGTAGACGATATAATTACTGTCAACACTATTGTAAGTATAACAGGAACATATTTTTTTCAAATAAATGATTCGTTTGGTGATGGATTAACTGGTACTGGTGGCTCAAATGAAAATGGACAAGCAAGCTACAGTGTTGATGTTGATGGAATTCAAATTTTTGGTTCCGGAATTAATCCAAATTATCGCCAAGATTTTAGAAACATTCCTGTTGTTACGGAAAATGATGGGTTTTCTTGTTTGAACTCCGACCCAATGGGTGATGATGATAATGACGGTATTCTTAATTATAGAGATATAGATTATGCCGTAGCCAACGGCTCAACACTTAATGCCAATGGTGTAGTTGCAAGCTTAGATTCTGATGGAGATGGTTTAATCAATTCTATAGATACGAATTCTGATAACGATGTTTGTGTTGATGCTATAGAGGCTGGCCACACAGATCCAGATCGGGATGGTCAATTAGGTTCAGCTCCTGTTACTGTAGATACTAATGGTTTGGTAAATAATCAGCCTGGAGGATATACAGGAACAACAGCAGATGTTACCACTCCAGATGGTATTTTACCAGATGCAGGGCCAGACCAGGCAATAAATATAGCCAATACAACGCTTGCTGGAAATGCTGCTTTAGTTCCAGCAACAGGTCTTTGGTCAGTTGTTACGGGTTCAGGTTTTTTCTTTAATCCAGCACAATTTGATACTAATGTTACAGGATTATCATTAGGAACAAATGTGTTTAGATGGACATTTACTGATGGCCCTTGTGTAAATACAGATGATGTTGTTATTACTGTATTCGATCCTTTAGCGCCAACCATAAGTATTTCAGATGAATCAGAAATAGAGGGAACTAGTTTGGTGTTTACAGTCACTCTTAGTAATACTTCTACAACGGATATTGTTATACCCTATAATACTAATGACGGAACAGCTACGACAGCAAATAATGACTATACAGATAATGACGCTAGTTTAACAATAACTGCAGGAAATTTAACAGGTACAATTACTATAGTTACAACTAATGACTCTGATGTTGAAGCTAACGAAACATTAACTGTTCTTTTAGGAAACCCAACTTCAGGGACAGCCACTTTTGGAGATAATACTGGTGATGGAATAATTATAAATAATGACTTAGTCCTAGCCGATGTAAACGAAAACACCCCAGAAAACACCCCAATAACAGCAAGCGCCCCAGTATTAACAGGCACCCCAATCGGAACAGCAACGTATACCATAACCGGGGGTGCAGATCAAGGTTTATTTACAATCGATACCACTACAGGCGAAGTAACCTTATCAGGACAAGATTTTGAGAATCCAGCCGATGCAAATGCCGACAATATCTACGAAGTAGCAGTAACGATCACCGATAGTGATGGCAATACAGATACAGCCGATGTAAATATCACAGTAACGGATGTCACAGAAGTTTCAAGCTTAGTCCTAGCCGATGTAAACGAAAACACCCCAGAAAACACCCCAATAACAGCAAGCGCCCCAGTATTAACAGGCACCCCAATCGGAACAGCAACGTATACCATAACCGGGGGTGCAGATCAAGGT
>Ga0209831_1000186_pt1 | contig 56434 bp, 44 predicted proteins | sample Maine_Asex4_meta_FD_187451 | JGI IMG/M metagenome (GOLD analysis project Ga0209831, IMG submission 187451) | Marine algal microbial communities from Maine, USA - Maine_Asex4_metaG (SPAdes) (version 2) | ecosystem: Host-associated > Algae > Red algae > Unclassified | place: Maine, USA | collected... | reverse complement strand
ATTTCAATTGGAATGTCTCAAACTAAAACATAAAATTAATCATTTTGCTCTGCGAGGTCGCATTTACATTAAAGCTTTGCAACAGGCTATGTGTGAACTTAGTTTTCTGAAAAATGCGTAACATCAGAACTTAAGTTAAAATTTAACGGGATAGACTTGCGTGTTGTTTTAGCCTGTAACTAAAACATCATCTGCCTATCTTAATTGTTTCTAAGGTTAGGATATGACGAAAAGGTAGATAGATTGCCGTTCGGGTATCCGATAACTCAACTACTATTGCCAATATTGCCAAAGGAATAATATTTTGAAGCTGACAAAATTAACGAATTGGTTTTCTGATGAAGAGCCTAAGAAAAACAAGCCTAATGAACAGCTAGAATCGCCAGCAAGTGGGCAATTAGCCAAAACGCAGCTAAGGATAGAACGACTAAGTAGAGACCTGGAGGCTGCTCAAAAAGAATTAGCTCAGACTAAAGCACAACTTCAAATTTATCGGGGTTTCCAAATCGAACTAGGTGAAGCTCAACTCAAGCTGCAGCAAACAGATGCCGAACTACAGCGCTACAAAAAAGATATTTTTGAACGGCAAAAAGAGTTGAGCGCCACTCAGACACAATATCAAAAGGTAGAGCAGAGCTTAGCAGAACTATCTCAAGGACAAAATTGGCTCAGTCAACTTAAAATGCCGATTCAAGTTGTTGATATCAAAAAAACTTTGCCCAAGCAAGATTTTGAGACTTTGTGGGGATTTGGCATCTTAAGTCCCACTTTAGGAACGACGATTTCTACTGGCGCAATTTTGGTTCGAGGCTGGGTTTTAGGTAAGAAATCTCAGGCTGAAACTATAGAGATTAAATATCAAAACGAGAGTTTATTGGTCGCTCCCGTCAAGCTTAGTCGTCCAGTTGTGGCACAGCAGTATCCCGATATTCCCTCTGCTGCTAATAGTGGTTTTGAATTTGCCTTTGCCTTAGCTGGTATCACCGATGAGATCGAAATAAGCCTCGAAGCTATGTTAGAAGACCAAACCGTCGTTTCTCTCTGTAATTTTGTGCTTAAACCTCAAGCAATTGAATCAAATGACACATAAAGTTTCTCTTAGAATTAGTTAAACTTAAAAAAATACTTTTGCAAAATTACATAGTGTGGTCAAAGTGCGGTCAAAAATCTTCAGAAAAACTTTAAAAAGCACTTGAGCGTCTACAATAAAACTTAAGGTGTTCGGAGGAACAGAGTGTTTACAAGACTTGCACAACAACATCGCCGATTTGTTCGGGATTTGGTCATGACTCTCCAGGCGTTAGCAATTGTTCTGGAAAATAAAGGCTATCTGGCATCTTGCTATACCTGCGGTGGCGAAATGAATAGTGCGTCCTTTATGGTCAGCCTAGGTGATGAACATCTTATTCGTTTTTTAGTTTCAGACTACGGTATCACCTGGACAGAAATGCGAGACGATCGCGAACTGATGAAACTGGAGGGAGCAGAAGCAATTAATCAGCTACAGGATCTAGCAGATCTAGTTAAATATAAGTCTCCAGCATCTACATCTTCAGTCTCCAACTCGGATAGTTCTTTACAACATATCCAGCTATAGTTTTCTAAATTTGGTAATCATCGTCAGATTACCTATACCCAGATCGGCTAATTTATCTATCTGGGTATCCTAAGCTAGCTCGGCTTTAAATACAGGAGCTTTGTCTAGCTTAACGACTGACTTCAATTCCCCTTTCTCGTAGCTGCTGCATAAAAAATTCTTCTAGAGAAGGTCTTGCCAGCCCGATACTGACTAACCGAGCATCAGTATTGTTAAGTTGAGCTACAAAATGATTTGGTTCTACCTTCAATTGACCATGCCAATGATGATTGTCCCGAACAAGATTGGTCATCCAAGGCGCTAAAACTTCAGGATTTCCTCCCGTTACCGTTGCCTGATAGGCATTACTGGTACCTAGCAGCTCGTCGAGAGAACCCTGACAAATCAACTCTCCTAAAGCCAAAAAAGCGATGCGATCGCAAATTTGCTCGATATCAGACAAAACGTGAGAATTGAAAAAAATGGTTTTTCCCTGTTGCTTAAGAGATAAGACAATTTCCTTCATGCGGTAGCGTCCCATCGGATCGAGTCCCGACATTGGTTCATCCAAAAAGACAATTTCAGGATCGTTAATTAACGCCTGTGCCATTCCCACCCGCTGAAGCATACCTTTAGAATATTGCTTCAACTTCTTGTTGCGAGCGGTAGACTGAGCCAATCCTACCAGGTCTAATAGTTCAGCAATGCGTTTTCTTTTTATCGCCTTGGGGATCTGGAATAGCCCTGCAATAAATTCTAAAAACTCCCAAGCTGTCAAAAAGTCATAGAGATAGGCATTTTCAGGTAAATAGCCGATCTTTTGTTTGACTCCGCGATTGCCAATTGGCTGACCAAAAATAACCGCCTTGCCAGTAGAGGGACGAGTGATGCCTAATAAAGTTTTGAGCAGAGTAGTCTTACCCGCACCATTTGGCCCTAACAAACCAAAAGTTTCCCCGCGATAAATACTCAAAGAACAGCTTTTTAGGGACTCAATTTTTTGATTCATCCAAAAGCCAGCACGATAAGTTTTGCTGAGATTCCAAGTTTGCACTACGGGAGACGGATTGCTATGAGAAGAAGCAGATGATAAATCAGCAGAATGCATAAATTTAAAGTTTGCCTAAGAAAGTATTATTCATTAACAATGAGAAAACCCTCCTCTAAAACAGCAGGGTTTCTCATACATATAATTCCCCTCAAACATCTTTTTTAAACACTTTTGATTATTTTCTGCCGAATAATTTACCAAAAAAACATAGAATTTTTCGGTGAATTCACTTATGGTAAATATAATTTGCATAATTTACTCAACTTAATAAATTAATCTAATTTTTTTATCCCTATTTTATAAAATATGAATATTCTGTTTGTGATTACTAGAGCAGATGCTATAGGAGGCGCTCAAGTACATGTAAAAGATTTGGCAACAGCACTCCAGGCAGATAATCATAAAGTTTTGGTTCTTACAGGAGAACAAGGAGTTTATAATCAGCATTTAGAACGGGCAGGGATCGAATCAGTTGCTTGCAAAGACTTGCAAAAACAAATTAGTCCAGTTGCTGACGGCAAAAGTCTGCGTTATATCCTGCACATCATCAATTTATTCAAACCAGATTTGATTGCAGCACACTCCAGCAAAACAGGAATTTTGGGTCGTTTAGCCAGTCAAATCACTAAAATACCCTGTATCTTTACAGCCCACGGCTGGTCTTTTACTACGGGTATTCCCGAACCCAACCGCTCGATTTTTCGCTGGCTAGAAAAGCTGACTGCACCTCTAGCAGACAAGATTATCTGTGTTTCGGAATACGATCGTCAGATTGGACTAAAAGCGCGCATGGGTTCCGAGCAGCTACTAACGATTCATAATGGGATGAAAGATATTCCTAGTGCCTTGAAAGCAGATCCTGGTCGAGCTAAACCAGTGAAAATAGCAATGGTAGCTCGTTTCGACCGACAAAAAGACCATGCTACATTGATCGAAGCTTTTCGAGATCTAAATGCCGAGCTGGTTTTGATTGGCGATGGACCCAGTTTAAACAAAACACGCGACCGAGTCGAAAAACTGGGCCTTAGCGATCGCGTATCTTTCCTCGGCTTTCGTCAAGACATAGCCGAAATTCTCGCTGAGGTGCAAATTTACGCCCTGATTTCTCACTGGGAAGGTCTGCCCTGCACCATTATTGAAGCCATGCGCGCTGGACTACCCGTAGTCGCTTCTGATGTTGGTGGCGTTAAAGAAATTGTGATTGAAGGACAAACAGGCTATGTCGTACCTCGTGGCGACGTTGCGACTCTCAAAAACAGGCTCAATTATCTGCTTGGTAATGAACAAGCCCGAATCAGTATGGGCATTATGGGTCGTCAGAAATACGAAGCGCAGCTCACTTTCCAACACATGTACGAACAAACTCTATCAGCATACCAAGCCGTTGTTGCTCAGAAGCTCTAGTTATTAAACCTCAATAATTTATTTTATTTACATCCCTATAATTTAGTGAAACAACCGATTCTTCTTTCTACCCCTCACATTGGCGATCGAGAACTAAAATTTGTCCAAGAAGCGTTTGATACCAACTGGGTTGCTCCTGTTGGACCTCATATCAATGCTTTTGAACGGGAATTTTCTCAGGCTGTAGGCGTGAAACATGCTGCAGCACTATCTTCTGGGACAGCAGCACTACACCTGGCATTAAAATTAGCTGGAGTTTCCCCAGGAGATGAGGTTTTTTGTTCTACCTTTACCTTCGTAGCTAGTGTCAGTCCCATAATTTATCTTGGTGCAACTCCTGTTTTTATTGATAGCGATCGCACTTCCTGGAACATGGATCCCGATCTGTTAGCCAGCGCTTTAGCTAAAAAAGATAAATTAGGCAAGCTGCCTAAAGCAGTAGTATTAGTCCATCTCTACGGTCAAAGTGCTGACATCGAGCCGATTGCTAAAACTTGCGATCGCTATGGTGTAGCTCTAATCGAAGATGCAGCCGAAGCTCTGGGTGCAACATACAAGAACACATCACCTGGCACCTGGGGTCGTGCGGGAATCTTCTCTTTTAACGGCAATAAAATTATTACGACCTCTGGAGGCGGAATGCTCGTTTCTAATGATGGAGAATCGATCGAGCAGGCAAAATTTCTAGCCACTCAAGCAAGAGATCCTCAGCCTCATTACGAACATACTCAAATTGGCTTTAATTATCGATTGAGCAATATCTGTGCGGGAATCGGTCGAGGACAGCTAATGGTTCTGTCTGACAGGGTTGCTGCCCGCCGTCGCAATTTTGACTTTTATCAGAAAACCCTGGGAGATTTACCTGGAGTCGAATTTATGCCTGAAGCTGATTTTGGCACAAGTACTCGCTGGCTGAGCTGTATTACCTTTGACCCAGAAGCTGGGGGGATTCCCAGGGAAAAAGTTCGGCTCAAACTTTTGGAACAGCAGATCGAGACTCGACCTGTCTGGAAACCAATGCATCTGCAGCCAGTTTTTGCTGACTGTGAATGTGCCAACAATGGAGTTGCCGAAGACCTGTTTCAACAAGGCTTATGCTTGCCGTCTGGTTCCAATCTCACTTCTGACGACTTGAAAAGAGTAGCGACCGAAATTAAGAAATTATATACCAAACAAGCACGTTTTAGGAAGTTATGAAATGAAACTTTTTATCTTTTTTTTAATTATTCGGCTATTATAGTCTAAGCAGATTTACGTATGTGTTTCCTCTTAAAGTAATTTTAAATAACGCCACCAACTATAACAATTGATTATGAACTCTTCACAAACCTCTGTAGGTACCGAGCAATACTGGCAAATGCTCAAAAGACGTTGGCTGCCAGGAAGTGCAGTTTTTTTGACAGTATTAATTTTGGGAGTAGTTGCTAATACATTAAAACAAAGTATTTATGAAGCAAATGCCAAATTAAAGTTTAAGGGAAGTACTGTAAGTTCTTCTTTGACAGAAGTCAGTAAAGCGCTTGGTGCATTATCACCGATTGCCGAGCAGGGTAATCCGATCGATACAGAAGCAGAGGTATTGCGTTCAGTACCCTTGATCAAAAAAACAATCAACGCTCCCGATCTCGAGCTTAAAGATGAAGATGGAAATAAATTAAGCGTTGCAGATTTTCTCAAAAAACTAAAGGTTGGTTCGATTACGGCAACAGATATTTTGGAAGTCAGCTACATTAGTGAAGATCCAGAAGAAGCATCCAAGGTTGTAAATACTCTGGTCAAAAATTATTTAGAAAACAACTTAACCGTAAACAAAGCTGAAGCCGTATCAGCTAGAGAGTTTCTTGAAGAGCAGTTGCCTAAAGTTGAAGATTCTCTCCGAAAAACTGAAAATGCAATTCGTCAGCTAAAAGAGAGTAATGATTTTGTCGCTCCAGATGAAGATACCAGAACTCTAATTGAAGGTTTGAGAGAGCTTCAGGCAGAAATAGCAAAAGCAAGAGGAGAAATGGCAAATGCCGATTCTCAAGCTAACTACATCATTAACAAGTTGGGTCTGACTGCAGAGCAAGCAGTTGTTCTAACTACGGTTAGCCAAGCTCCTGAAGTTAGAGAAACAATTTCGAAGCTTCAAAGTGCCGAATCAGAATTAGCGATCGTTCAGGCTCGTTTTACTTCTAACAGTCCTAACGTCATCGAGCTGCAAGAACAGGTCAACTCCCTAAAGAATTTGTTAGGACAGCAGACAGTATCAATTGGTGGCGAACAGGCAAAAGACATTGTTAACAATATTAAGACTGGAGAAATTCAGCAGCAGCTCACCAGTGAGTTGATTAAGTTAGAAGCGACTAACTTTGGTCTTAGAAAGCAGATTTCGAGCTTGAGTGAAATTGAAGAAGGTCGTCGCAACAAAATTAGACGAGTACCCGAACTAGAACAAAAGCTACGGCAGTTAACTAGAGAATTAGAGTCTTTTGAATCTACCTATAAGATTCTCTGGCAGCAGCTACAGACGGTCAGAATTGCTGAAAGCCAAGATCCTGGAAACGTTAGAGTAATTTCTAATGCAGTTATTCCTACTAAGCCAATTTCTTCTCGTGCAGTGGGCTATTTGGCTTCTGGTTCGCTGGCGCTGTTGGCTGCTGCTGGCGTAATTTATCTATTAGAAATTAGTGATAAATCAATCAAAACTATTGATGAGGCAAAACAACTTTATGGTTATGCTTGGCTAGGGACAATTCCAGGAATAGACAAAATTAAGGTCTTGAATCTACCAGAATCCAAACAAGATCCATCCATTCCTAAAATAGTAGTTCGAGATTACCCTTCTTTGCCTTTGAGCGAATCCTATCGGATGTTGCAGTCCAACATTCAGTTTTTGAACTCAGATAAGTCAGTTAAGAGCGTTGTTATAACTAGCTCCGCCGCTCAAGAAGGAAAATCAACCGTGGCTGCCAATCTTGCCGCATCCATGGCTCAGGTTGGAAACAAAGTTTTATTGGTTGATGCCAATCTACATCACCCAATGCAGCATCACATCTGGAACACACATAATGATAATGGTTTGAGTAACGTTATTGCCGAACAGCTCGACCCTAGAACAATCATGGAAGAAGTGCTGCCCAATTTGGATTTGATTACTTCTGGAACAATGATTCCCTCTCCAGCTACTCTGCTTGACTCTCAGAGAATGAGAAGGTTAATCGACTATTGGTCTGAAACCTACGACTTTGTTATCTTTGACACGCCTTCACTGGACTTAACTGCCGACGCACCGATTATGGGTCGTATCGCTGATGGCGTACTTCTCGTGGTCAAGCCTGGTTCTGTGGAGCGTTCTCAAGCATCCTTCACTAAGGAAATCTTAGATCAGTCTGGTCTTAATATGCTAGGAATCGTCTTCAATGGAGTTGCTCCTCAGTTTGATTCTCGCTCTTACTCTGCCCCGGTTATTGCCGAACCTAGAATTTCTGCTCCTTTAAACAAGCTACCAGGAACTTCTGAGCGAGGAGAGCTATGGGACACAATCTCTAATTTGTCAAAAGAATCGAAAAAGGATCGTTTGGGTGCCAACCTAGATGAATCCGAACTAAGACAAGCTCCTCTTGATAAGTTAGAAGAAATGGTATTCCATTTACAGCAGGATTTATCTGATATTACTCGATTGGTAAAAGAGCAAGAAGATGAGCTTTCTACCCAGCGCCAAAAAGTGAAAAAACTTCAGCGCCGAACTAACGTTGCCAGTGCAGACGAACTTCTCCATATTGAAAGCCAGCTCAATCAGGAACAGGAGCGGAAGAAAATGCTAGATCGTACTTTGGTTGGTCAAAGACGAAATCTAGAGAAGCGCCGTGAAATATTGCTTCAGTATCAACAGGTATTGGAAAGTCGCAAAAACACCGCTTCGATAATCTAGCTGTTCGACATACAGCAAATTTAAGCAGGAGACAAAACTTTTCTCTTCTTCTTGCAAAAAATAGGCGATCGCCGTATTTACAGGCTCTTAATCTCAGTCTTTGATATAAAGCGATCGCCTATTTTTTGAACTTATGTTTTCTGGCTGTATTGGTTTTTAACTAGTCGGGATAAAAGCTAGATAATTCAAATGAGCTGTTTTCATTCCTGTCGGGAACAATATAGTTAGTAGTCACAGTCTATTTTTATTAGGGGTGGTAATGCACGGTCTAGATTTTGGGATTGAAACCATTACGGATTAAATCGCCAGAATGATAACAGAATCTTACCGATCGATTTGAGGCACTCTTACAGACTATGGATTTATCAAAACAGATTTCTTCGCCCACACCGACAATTATTCGCTTAGAAGCAGTTGAAAAGCTATATGGTAGTGGCAATACGGAAGTATATGCTCTAGATAAAGTCGATCTTACTATTCACCAGGGAGAATACTGCTCGATTATGGGTGCGTCTGGATCGGGCAAATCTACGGTAATGAATATCATTGGCTGTTTGGATCGACCAACCGCAGGCAAATATTATCTCGATAACGTCAGCGTTGCAGCATTAGCAGACGAACAGCTAGCAGACATTCGCAATCGTCAGATTGGTTTTGTGTTTCAGCAGTTCCATTTGCTACCCCAGGTGAGCGCCTTAGAAAACGTGATGCTGCCCATGGTTTATGCAGGTTTACCCAAGCAGGAAAGGCGGGATCGCGCTATAGAAGCCCTAGTAAAAGTAGGTCTGGGCAACCGCCTTCACAATCGTCCCAATCAGCTTTCAGGAGGACAGCAGCAGCGAGTCGCAATCGCTAGAGCAATTGTCAATCAACCTCTATTACTATTGGCAGATGAGCCGACAGGCGCATTAGACTCTCAGACGACAAAAGAGGTGTTGGGTATTTTTGGAGAACTGCATGCTAGCGGTATCACAGTGGTGATGGTCACCCATGAAACAGAGGTAGCCAAACTGACCGAAAGAATCGTTTGGTTCAAAGATGGTCGCATTGTCCATTCTCACCTTACTCCTGAAGAAATGCTGAATGTCGCGATCGCTTCTTGAGGAAACCTAACCAAGAGAAGTTTTTTTGACAGAGACAAACACTTTTACACGGTCAGAATACTTTAGATTAAGCAAAATGTAGTTTTGTATACTAATATAATTAGAGGCTAGTCACAGATTGATAATTAGCTTTTGGCATTCAGCCAAGTTAGTAGACGTACAGTTAAATTTAAGAGCGAAACGTATTTATCTGCACGCTTCGGCGTTCAGCAATCAACAATGAATTATTCTCAGCTAGAACCTGGTCAATCCTTACGTTACGATGCAAAAACGATTGCGTCTTATTATCGTTTCCGACCCTGGCAGGTTATCTGGCGGGCGCTTGCTGTTGTTTGGCTGTTCGGGAATTTTGCCTTGCATTTATATTGGGATAAGTTAACTAAGCGAGAATTAATTAATCAGCCCAAGAGAGCGAGAGAAATACGCAAAATTATTACGGCTCTTGGTCCAGCCTACATTAAGGTGGGACAGGCACTATCAACTCGACCAGATTTGATCCGTAAAGACTTTCTCGATGAGTTAACCAAGCTACAGGATCAGCTACCCGCTTTTCCCAATCATATTGCCTTCAATATCATTGAACGGGGTTTAGGGCGCTCGATTTCGGAAGTCTACCGCGAATTTTCTCCAGATCCTGTTGCTGCTGCTAGTTTGGGTCAGGTATACAAAGCTGTTTTGTACAGTGGCGAAACCGTTGCGGTCAAGGTGCAGCGTCCTAATCTGCGTCCTCAGCTAAGTCTCGATCTTTACTTGATGAGAGTTTTAGCGGGCATTGTAGAACCTTGGCTACCTCTTAACTTAGGACACGATCTCAGCTTGATTGTCGATGAATTTGGTTTGAAGTTATTTGAAGAAATAGACTATCTCAATGAAGCCAAAAACGCGGAAAAGTTTGCAGAAAACTTTGCAGGCGATCCTGAAGTTAAAGTTCCCGTAATCTATAACCAGTTTTGCAACCATTTTGTTCTGACCTTGGAATGGATCGACGGGATCAAATTAACCGACCTTGCTAAGTTAGAGGCTGCGGGACTAGATGCTGACGATTTAGTTCGTATTGGTGTAACATCTGGGCTGCGCCAACTATTAGAATATGGCTTTTTTCATGCCGATCCCCATCCTGGCAACCTGTTTGCCACTCTCGATGGACGCATGGCCTATATTGACTTTGGCATGATGGATCAACTTTCCGAGTCAATGAAAGAAACGATCGCTAGTGCGGTAGTCCAGCTAATAAACCGTGATTACGAAGCCCTGGCACAAGATTTTGTTAATCTAGGGTTTTTGACTCCCGACACAGATATTCGTCCGATCGTTCCTGCTTTGGAGATAGTTTTGGGTAATGCCGTGGGGGAAAGCGTTGGCGACTTCAACTTCAAGACTATCACCGACGAGTTTTCTGAGTTGATGTATGAATATCCTTTCCGCCTCCCTGCTAAGTTTGCCCTAATCATTCGTTCTCTAATTACTCAAGAAGGTTTAGCCTTGAGCCTTAACCCCAACTTCAAAATTGTCGAAGTATCCTATCCCTACGTCTCTCAAAGATTGCTTACAGGAGAATCTCCTCAGCTTAGAAGACGCTTACTAGATGTTTTGATCGATGATGGTCAGTTCCAATGGGAAAGGTTGGAAAACATGATTGAAATTGCTAGCTCTGACGAGAGCTTTGATATCTTGCCCACTGCTCGATTGGGTTTACAGTATATTCTCTCTGAAGAAGGTCAGTATTTACGTCAGCAGCTACTAATTGCCTTGACAGAAGGAGATCGCCTCCATACGGATGAGGTACAACGGCTATGGAGTTTAATTCAAGACGATATTAAGCCGCAAAAAATATTAGACTTTGCTTTTAATACTTTTCGTCAAATTTCGGCCGAACGTGTAGCTGCAATTATTCCTTCGGCTACCGCTTCAAGATAGAGTAGTAAAGCATTTACTCTCAGTTCAAAACACAGTTTATATGTATTATTTACCTCAGCCACCCTTCTTTGTCGCGATCGTTGGCGTATTTATTGCCATCACCTTCGGCTCGGCTTTTCAAAATCTTTTAGAGCAAAAACTTAGAGAATCATACCTAGACAAGAAAAGAGATACTTCTTTTAAAATCGATCGCAGCAAAGATCCTGCCATATATCTTACTTTTGCAGGTATTTGTCTGGGGGTTTGGGTTTTTCTGGGTGGAGGACTGCTGGTTCTTGGTTTTGGCGTTATTCCAGCCTACGGAGTCTCACTGCTTCTGACACTGTTTACTAGCGGACTAGTTTGGGATCAGATTAATGATGTCTTAAAGCAGCTTCAAGAAGGCGGTTCTAAAGCCCTAGAGCTTGATTAGTCTGGTGTTGATAAGGATTGTTTAAGATAGCTAAAACTTATCCTAATTGAGATCGCTCTTGTCGCCAAATCCATAGGGTGCAAAAATGAAGGGAGTTATTAAAAATAAATAAGAGTAATAAATAACTAATAACTTTAACAAATTAAGTTCAGGAGAAAATTCTCATGGCTGAAGAAAATAAGCCCAGCAGCACCCCTGCAAAAGCAACTACTGGCACTAGCAAGGCAACACCAGCTAAAACTACTGCTGCTAAAAGTACCTCAACAAGTAAGGCTGAATCTGGGAAGAAAGAAGGTGGAGAACAATCTCTAGCCTTGTCAACCCAGCCTGCAAATCCCCTTCCCCAAAATCGTCCGATTGAACCCAGCCATTTGGAAATAGTTAATACCTACTCTTCCGTTGGCTCAAACCGTCCCGTTACTAAAGGTACAGTCGACTTTACCAGCTCTTTGACTATATCTGGTAGCCGCCCTATTGCTGCTAGTACTCTTCAAGTAAGCGACTCCTTTATTATGGGTAATCGTCCCGTTGCCTCTAATGAATCTGACGAGACTACTGTATTGCTTGAATATCTAGACTAGATAGATTAAAAACTTTTTAATTACTGGTGACAAGTAAGGAGCGAGGAACAGTTTTGCTTTTCATCCAGTAATTATCTAATCATAGACAAAGTTTTGCTTCAGCCCTTTAACTGTTCGAGCTGAAGTTTTTAAATTGTGTATCGCGATCGCAACTATATCTGCTTTAGCCGACTCGCTCGTACATATCCAAATACTGTTGAGCAATATGAGCGCGATCGAATCGATTAATATCCTCTCGAGCTAAAACGTGAGGATGCTGCATTACCTCAACTAAAGCTTGGCTTAAATTGTTTAAGGCATCATTTTCCAAAGAGAAATAGGTGCATTTCTCTGTGGCAATTTCACGGAAGATCGGAATATCAGAGCAGACAACGCGATCGCTAAAGTGTAGAGCTTCTGCTAGAGGCAAACAGAACCCTTCTGTAGAAGAAGGTATGACAAATGCTTCGCAGTTTTGGTAAAGCCAGCCTAGTTCCGAATCATCAAGCGCCGATAGCAAATTTACCTTATCTTCCAAACCATGTTCGGTAATTAAGCTCTTTAGCTTTTCGGTTTCAGGACCAGTCGTGCCAACGATTACGAGATTGTAGTTTAAATCGATCTTGTTTGCTGAGCGCAAGCCCGCATAGGCTCGAATCAATAAGTCTAAGTTTTTATTTTGTCGGTGTTGGGCAACGGTGAGGAGGAATTTGAAGTCTGCTGTGAGCGGTTTGGGAGCATAAGTTTCTAGCCCTTCAAAATCCACATAGTTATAGACTACCTCTAGCTGCTGCTGTGGCTTTAGCTGGGGAAAGTAGAGATTCAGTTTATCTAAGGTTATCTGAGATACGCAGGGTAGTCCATCACTGCTGGCGATCGCCTGTTTGAGAAAGAGCTGATTAAATAGAACTCTGGGAAAACCAAAATTCTCAGGACACTCATAAGGATAGAGATCGTGAACGGTAGTGACGACGGGAGCTTGAAACTTGCTTCTCAAAAACGGAAACGGAAATGAAAGATGGACAACGTCTACATTTAGCTGATTGGCTAATTTTGGTAAGCCTCGCAAAAACCAGAGATTGCGAACTATCGAACTATTTTTAAGCTCGACGATGACTAACTCGATTTTGTCAGACTCCAAAGCAAAAGCGGTTTTAAAATAATTTTTTTGCCAAGAGCCAATTACCAGACTAATTTTAGTAACTTCAGGTTTTGACGCCAGACAGCGAGCTAGATTAGCAGCATGTCGGCATACGCCAGTAGGTTTGATTGGTCGGTGTAAAGCAGCTATAAATACGTGCATCTTAAGTCTGGTATGAGTTATTTATTTAAGTGAAAACTTGGCTTAAAATTTTATTTAGCGATCGTACCGATTCATCTCGTATCTCAAACTAGACCCCGCTCTCCATACAGGAGCATCTTTTTCATAAGCGCCAATATCAGGAGCTTTGCCCTCATAGTCTTTGGTAATGCCTGGAATAATTACCCCGCGATCGATCGCCGTAATATTTTCTGGAATAAAGTTGGGTTTAGATTTGGATTTGGCAGAAATGGGTTGAGCAAATTTTATTTTAGTAGTCTCAAATAAATTATGAGATTGGCGAGCAGACACGATTTTTTGAGAACCTGCAAAAATGTTATTGCGGGCTTCTACAGGGCCACCATCCAGGCGCACGTCAGTCATAAAAGTATTGTTATAGATGCGTTCAGATCCTCTCGGGCTTCCTGCCAATAAACTGTAGTTATCTTGACCGCCAGTTAAATTCCAAACAACGTTGTGATGGATAGTGCTATTGAAAGTTTCAATATCTAAATAGATGCCGCGAGTTCCCCAAAAGGCACTGAAAGAGTGAGCATCATGAATCCAGTTATGATGAATCGAGCCATCGTCTAAATTCACCTGACAGCAGACATATATCGCGCCCAAATCGGTACTGAGCATTCCAAACTCGGAGATGTCGTTATAGGCAATTTCTAGGTTACGCCCATCTGTACCTGCAGAGTGCCAGTCCCAGGCAATCGCATCTCTACCAGTGCGTTTAATCGTGTTGTAGGAGATTTTGTGACCGTTGCCATTAAGACGGACAGGTGCAGCATAAGACACCTGATAGTTAGTGTTGAGGATAATATTATTTGTTACCTGATGGTCTTTACCCTCCAAAAGCACGCCGTTACCAGAACTCCAGTCGATGACTGAATTTCTGAGGATGTTATTATTACCTCGAAGCTGAATGCCAGTGTCGTGACCATGAGCAGCTAAAAACAAGGCATCATCTGCTTCGTAAGCTTTTTCTGACTTTGGCAAGGGGGGCAGAGTCATGTGGTGCGAGACATATTTAGCTCGTATACCATCAATGATAATTCCCGTACTGCGATCGCCAGTAACGATAGTATTGGCAAACAGGTTGAGGTTGCGGATCTCAATGTGGGAGCGATCGCTTAAGTCAAAAGCATAGTTGCGTTGTTTAACTTCTACCGCCTGGGGTGCTTTATCATCGGGCGACCAGAGAAGTAGATCTTCTCCGTCATAGAACCATTCACCTTTGTCATCTAAGAATGATTGTTTGCCAAACAGATAAAACCAGAATCCTCCTCGATCCCAGGAGGCAGTCATCTCTGCCGTTAGTTTGTCGGCTGTTCCTCCCGTGATTTCTCCCGTGCGAGTTGTATACCACTCGTTTGTCCAAACTCTCGCTCCTGCCCAATCTTCGTCAATCTCAGGTACATCCTTGTTCTCGATGATAGCTGCCGTTCCGCCTTGACTTTGAAGTCCACCACCCAAGAATTTAGGACGCAAATAATCTCTCTGCTTATTCAGGTTGGGTAAACGAGCCTCTGGCATCATTTCTCCATTGACAAAAATCTGATTGGCAAAGAATCCTGTATCGCTATAGCCGTCTACGGGCAGACCTATATTAGCTCGATAAATGGAGTCGCGATCGATCGACCAATTATCGACTATTTCCGTACCTGAGATTGTTACCCGTTCGTTCTGATAGGCAGCAAAAATAATTGGCTTGGTTTCAGTTCCAGAAACCTGGGGTACGATTGTTTCGCGATAAGTGCCAGCCCTAAGCCAGCAGGTAGATCCAGGCTGAACTAACTCCGCACATTTCTGTACTGTTTTCAATGGACGCATCCGCGTACCTGGATTTTTATCCGAACCATCAGGAGCGACAAAATAGCCTGCTTGTTCGTTCTTGGCTGGAGCAAGACAGGCAAAGATACCTATACCGAAGAGAATTAACTTAAATTTTTTCATCGAGCTTTAATTAAAAATTGTTTTATAAACTTGAGAGCTATACAAATACCTGCTGCATGTAGCCTTTCAGCACCTCTTCATAAGTAAATTCTTGCTCCATGATTTGACGGCTTTTCTGCTTCATTTCTTTAATCAGAGCCTTGTTTTCGATTAACTCCGATAGTTTTTCGAGTAATTCTTCTTTAGAAACGCAGATATAGCCGTTTTCGCCTTCGCGAATCACTTCAGCAGCACCCAAAGCATACTTGGTAGTTAAAATTGCCAGACCCGAACAGGCTGCTTCTCCGAGGACAGAAGGATAGCTGTCGCAGTTGGTGGGTAAAACAAAAATATCCTGACTGCCAAATAGCTCTATATGCTTTTCTTGTCCATATTGAATTCCCGTTGCCTTGACAACTCCAGGAATATCTTCGAAAGGATGATTTGTCATCATGGTCAGCTTGAGCTTGGGATTATTCTGCTGCTTAAACCACTCCAGCAGCACGTCCCCGCCCTTACGGGCAAAATCTCCACCGACAAACAGTAAGCGTATTTCGTCGTCTGTCCTGGGATTTCCTGGTTTGAAGAGGCTGAGATCGCCTGAGAACGGCAGCTTGACTTTTTTGAGCTTACTGTGGGGCAGCTCATAATCTTTGGCGATTTGCTCGATCACGTTATTGGTCAGACCAAGTACAGAGGTTTGAGCATTAAGAATTTTCTTATGTAGCCAGGTTAACCAGCCAGGAGAACCCGAACTTTTCCAGATTGGTTCGTAGAGCTTGCGCGTCCATTCGGTAACGATATAGCTTTGATTTTTTCCCGTTGCTAAAAAGCCAAACAGAGCCGTAGAAACTCCGTGGAACAATACCTTACGGTTTTCCTTGCGAGCGCTTTTAATTGCTTTCCAAAGATCCATCGACACCCGCAATCTTTTCAGAAAAATTGTCAAATAGGCAAGGGAAAAAATAGACTTGGGATGGGGATTATTTTGCTTGGTCACGAAACGGAACAGTTCGAGATCGAGATCTGGGTCTTGTTCAAATAAATCGACAAAGCGCTTTTCAAAGGTTGCATTACCGAGATCGACGGGAAAAGTTACTAATAGAAGCTTTTTCATAATTGTTTGGGGATAATAGATTAAAAAATAGAAACAAAGTTAAGCGTGGGTCTTAGCAAATTCAGCTACGCAGTCCTGATAGACACCTGATAAACGTTCTGCCTTTGCTTCCCAGCTATAAAATTCGCGAATACGCTGCTGTCCCTTTTGTCCCATCTGTAAACAAAGTTCGGGATCTGACGCTAACTGCACCATTGCTGCTGCCAAATCTGTGACTGCCTGTTCGGGATTTTCTGCGGGAACTTTGATGCCGATATCTTGCGTGACTGTTTCTCCTGGACCACCCAAGTCAAGACATAAAATAGGTCTACCTGATGCCATTGCTTCGAGGGGAACCCAGCCACCCGAATCATGCAGGCTAGGATGCACCAAAGCCGTAGATTGACCCAAGCGATATAACACCTCTTCGCGGTCGATTAAGCCAAAAAATGTAACTCGGTCGGCAATATTCAACTCTTGCGCCATCGCCTCTAGCTTGTCTCTTTCGGGTCCCGCACCGACTACCCAATATTGAGCATCGGTCAGATTAGCCTCGGCAAAGGCACGTAGACCCAAGTAAATACCTTTCCAATGCAGTAGTCGCGCCACGTTGATAAAGCGCACCTGTTCCCCTGGTGGAGGACACTGACTCAATCGTTCGATCTCTGCCTGAGAAATTCCCGTTTCCGAACCCTGCTTAATATTTTCTGCCCCTAGCTTGGCTAGCTTTTTCGCCGTATCTCTAGTGGTGGCATAGGCAATAGTACTTTTTCTGGCAGTTAGATGGGTTAGGGGATCTAGTTCGCCAATACCGCGCCATGCGCCTCGTAGCCATTCGTAGAGCTTGTTTTTAAGATTAAAATCTGTCCAAAATTTAGAAGGTGCTGATTCGCCACCACCAACAGGACCCCAAATAAATGGAATAGGCAACAGAGCCAAAAGACTGGGAACGGAATAGCGCACAAAAGTAACGTGATGGGCGATATCAAAATTAATTTCGCGATGCATTTTCTTGGCAACGAAATATGCCTGAATTTGCCAGAGATAATAGTGAAGCTGCATCGCTCCAGACTGCCCCCAACGCAGACTATCCTGCCAAAAAGGCAGAGTAAAATAGACAAAATGGAGAGTAGGAATAGGGTTACTGGCTAATTCTGCCTCGATCGCCTCTTTACTTTCGTCTGGTCTGGTAAATACCCAAACTTCGTGATGTTTAGCGATCGCTTTGGCGTAACTCCAGCCCACACCTCGCTCTGAGCCTTTGCCTGGTTCGCATGAATATGCAGATAATAGTACTTTCATTAGTTAGTTAGTTATATTTAGTAGTTAATAGTTAGTTATGAATCTTTAAGCCAAAACTTTGCTTTTACTTGCAACAACCTGTTGATAAAAACTTGCAGTCTGCTCGGCAGTTTTTTGCCAGCCAAATTCTTTGACTCTTGCCAAGCCTCTGTCAATTAAATCTTGGCGATAGTTTGGATCGTCATTAATTTGTCTGACAGCCCGAACTATGGCATCAATATCCGTTGGCTCGACTAAAACGGCTGCATTGCCCGCAACTTCTGGTAGAGAAGAAACGTTCGAGGTAATCGTTGGTGTACCGCAGCCCATTGCCTCTAGAATCGTTAGACCAAAGCCTTCATAAAGGGAGGGAGCGAGTAAAATGTCCGCAGCATTGTAATAGCGGATTAAATCCTCATGATTAGGTTTACCGAGAAAGGTAATATGCTCGGCTAGATTATTAGCATCAACAAACTGCTGCTGTTCGCCAGTAAACTCTTCGCCAATTTTCCAGAGGCGGACAGGGACATCTTGTTCTGATAGTTGCTTTATTACCTTTAAAACTGTCTCAATATTCTTGCGCTGATGATTTGAGCCAACGTTTAATAGACATATTTCTTCCTCAGATTTAATCTGTTCTTGGCGAAACTTAGCAACAACTTCGGAATCTAAAACTCGAAAGCTAGGATCTACCCCGTTAAGAACTACAGAAACTTTTTCTGGCTCAACTTTGAGCCATTTAATAACGTCTTGGGCTGTATTACTAGAAATTGCGATCGCTCCATCAGCAGCAGCAATTCCTCTAACTGAATGTTGCCAAACTGCCATACTCAAAGCAGGAAAGCGGGACTGATCTTTGAGTATTTCTGGATAGACATACTGCACTAAATCGTGACAGGTAACTACTACAGATTTACCCGATTTTTTCAACCCATAGGCAACATGAGCATTTGTATGATCGATAATGTGAAAGAGATCGGCATCAAGCTGATTTACCGTACGAGGATGATTATAAAAACGTTCGTAATACTTTTTGAGAGGATTGCCTGAGTGCCAAAGATTTTCTAGGTCATCACTCCAGGGTTCGGGAGCAACTTCGACGATCTCCCAGTCTGGATGTACCTCTTTCAAACCCGCGATCAGATTATCGGCATAGACGTCCATGCTAAAAGCAACTTTTGGCTCACGTCTGACAATGGCAACTCGCATTTTGACTCCTCGGTAATTGTTAGTTGAAAATAATATTTACTAAATATATTGAGCGATAAATTTATGGCGCTGCATGAGATAAATAACCAACCAGCTAACCAGAAAAGTAAGCGTGCTGTAGGTCAGCATTGAGAGAATTGAAATGCTTAGAGCAATCTGTGGTAAGAACTTAGCTAGTAAAATATCTACGCCACTTTTAATTAGGGGATGGATTAAATAAATACCAAACGAGCAAGCGCCCAGATTAGTAATCCACTTACTTGCTGGTAGATATTTAGAGAGAGAAATACCAAACAGTAAGAGAGAATAGGCGATAATAGTTTCGCTTAAGGCTATGGGTAAAGTTTGCTCGGCAAAAGCATTAGCTAAGATACAAATTACGAACAAAGTAACTACTGTTGTCAGGCTATAAAACCAGCGACCAACATTTTGTTTCAAAATATGATTGACTAATAAGGCGATCGCAAAATAGGGTAAGCAGCGAACTGTCCAAGATAAATAAACTAGAACTACCCGCGCAGGCTGATAAATAATATCGTTTTGGGGGACTAGCTCCATTAATCCAGAGAAAGCAGTAGCCGTACCGAGGTTAAAATCGTTATTAGCATTAATTAATAGCTGATAGGCAATCAGGCTAAAGACCGAAAATGATACTAGGACTAGAATTTGATTTGGTAATTTGGTTAAATAGTTAGCAGCGTAGAGTAAAACTAATCCTGCTACTAGTAAAGGCATGAAGTAAAGGTGATAGGAAGCACCACCAAAGAAGATGAGCGAAATTGGATCTGATAACAATTGTTTTACTTCAGCCGTCTTACCTGTGAGGGAATATATAACCATTTTCATGACCACATAAAGCAAACTCCAGAGCCAATATGGGAGGACAATTCGCTTAAACTTTTTCTGCCAAAAATGGCGATCGATCGTTAATGGTAGCTTCTTTGTTCCGAAGTAAAAAAATGCTGCCAAAAAAAACGGGACGGCAAAATAAAATAAATAGCGGAAGCGAATTGCTGCTTCGCTAATCGGCAGACCCCAAGTTTCATCTCCTGAATGAACCAAAATTACTGCAAATGCTGCCAAACCCCGACACAGATCGATGCCGTTTAATCTTGTTACCTTACTCATATCAATTCAGATAGATTCACAACAGGAACTAACTTTTGCCACTTCTCGATTAAGCGTCTTGCAATACGTTCGTGAGAATAATATTGGGCGACTCTCTCTATTCCATAGTTCCCCATTTCTGCTCGCCAATTGCGATCGCAGATAATCCGTTTGAGGATGGCTGCTAGAGCAGCGGGATTACCTTCAGCAAAAACCAGATCGTCGCAAGCAATTACGTGAGGAATTTCGCCACAGGTAGAACCAATCACGGGAATGCCCATCGCCATTGCCTCAATGATGACGTGACCAAACTGCTCTTTCCAAGTGGCAACAGTACGAGAAGGCAGAACTAAGACATCAAACCTACCCAATTCAACTGGCGCAGCCTCATGTTTTACTGCACCTCGCCAAACTACGCGATCGTTAATTTGCCGTTCGTTTGCCTCTTGGCGTAACTCGGCTTCACTTGCTCCCGAACCACAGATCGTAACCTGGCACTCTAGATCCTGCTGTTTGAGCTGGCTTACGGCAGTAAAGAGAATATCCAAGCCTTTTTCTGGCACTAAGCGCCCTAAGAAGCCAATATTCAAAGTTTCTTGCTGCTGTTTGATAGCGGGATTAAATAGTTCTGTGTCTACCCCCATTTGAGGCATCACTTCAATTTCTCCCTGATAATTCCAGTTACGCATTACTTCTGCGCCGTCTTCATTACCTGCCAAATAAATTTGGGTGGCATTCATCACAAAGTCTCTTACCCAGCGACGAAAAGTAGGCAGAGTACGCTGCTGGTTTTCCCAGCCAAAAACTACCATCGGTTTTTTGTATACCTTCGCCCAGAAAGCAACCTGCAAAGCGCAAAGAGAGAATATTTCCTCTTCTACCTGAATTACATCGGGCTGAAAATCTTTAATTACCTGGCGTATTTTCCAAGGATTATAGATGTGTGCGCCAACTCTGCCTGTAAACAGGACGGGTGCGGGATAAATTTTAAGGTCGGGAAAAGGAGTTTCTAATTCCAGAGAACGATTCCATTCCGTAGCTTTCCAGTTGCTCGGAGCGAGTAAAGCCAGCTCTACCTCTCCCGTATCGGCGATCGCTTTTAGCTTGCCCTGATTGACTCCGACTACATAGGTATGACTGATAAAAAGGACTCTGAGTTTGCGTTTGACAGAAGCATTATCTACGCCGATAGTATTTTGCTGAGTGTTAACCATAATAATTAGGGATATAAAATTTAAAAATTAAGCTTTGGTCACTTGCCGATCTTGCTCGAACTTCAGACGTTTTTGCTGCCACGCTAGCCCTAGTAATAAAGCGATCGATAGCATATAGCCAGGCTCTTCTAACTGAGTAAAAATAAAGCCCAAAATTGCCGTTGACAGCAGAGTGATTTTGAGAGAATTATCCAGACCAAAATTGCGCCAGACCAAATAAGCCAAATATAGATAGGCGCTCAAACCAACAAGTCCGATATCGCCCCAAATTCCAGCCCAGCCAAAGATCGGGCTAAACAGGCTAGAACCTTTTGCCAGCCAGAAGGTGTTAATAAATTCGCGGGACTCAATCCCAATGGAGGTAGTGGTTGCTCCTAGAGGACCCAAGATCGAACGATAATCCTGCATAAACCAAGCTCCCAGACGGCTAACCCCATGACCAGGCCCTAAGCCAAACAGCCAGTTACCGACCGATCTAAACTCCGCCAAAATAATCTTGATGGAGTAGAACTTTGTAAACCAGGCATCGCCGTTTTCTCCGTATAATTCTGGTCTAGACCAGGAGGTAAAGGGAGCGAATATAGTTAGGTTTTGGATACACCATAAGAAAGCCAAACCTGCGAAGGTTATGCCAACTAGCAGCTTAATGGTCTTGCCTACATCTTTGAAGTTGAAGACAATCAGCAAAACCCAGGCAATTGAATAAGCTAAGACAAGCTGTTTGGAATCAGAAAACAACAGTTGCCAACCCGCAGCCGAAAAGGCAGCGATTCTGACCCAAAGGGGGAAGTTTTTACCGTTAATCAAAAAGTAAATTCCGAAAGCGATCGATACCGAAGCGGAAACATAATTACCTGCCCCAGAGACAAAAAACACGCCACCGCAACCATCCGTACCGTCGAAGCCGTTGGCATAAAGCTTGCCCATATCAATCAGAGGCTTTTGCACCGCAGCTAGGAGAAAGTTAATCAGCACCGATGCCATAAACCACTTTTTAATTCTGCTCAAAGACTGACCCGACATGGGAATACAGACAATAGCAGTGATAAACATAATTGGTTCACCCAGCATCATGAAGCTGGCAACGGCATTGATTAAACCCGCACCATTCCAGATAGCACTGGCTAAGTTGGTCATGAAGAAGATAAACAGCCCTGCGAGTAAAGTTTTGACTAGAGCAAGCTGCTGTCGATCTTTTGCGGGAGTAGTAGCTAGAGCCACACAAAAAACAAAGGGTACGGCAACAAAGTGGGCATGAACTAGAATTGATGGCGCAGGGGTAAAGGTTGTAAAAATACGCCCATAGAAGACCAGAGAAAAAGCAAAAATAATTAAATTAGTATTGCTAGTCCAGCCTAAGTTACCCTGATTGCTAGCTATAGGTTTGGCGCTATTAAGCATGATTGAATGACTTTAAATAAGTGACTGCTAATTAATGGCACTGCGAAGCTTAGTTACAGTCCAGTTAATTAGTTTCGGGCGGTGGTGGGGAGCATAGAGCCAAGAAATTGCGGGTTTAGCCAGGGGCAAAGGCATCCAGCCTACCCAGATAAACCAGAGACTATAGAAAACTCGTTTGGGAAAATTAAAGTCGGAATACTTCCAAAGACACTTAATTCCCCAGTAAATTAATTGATAAGAGCGATCGCCTTGAATGGGATGGGCATCTTGATTGAGCCTAAAAGATATAATTCGCGACCAAAGGCGACCTATGGAACGATGTTCTAGGTCTGCAGGAATTTTATGCCCTAAATCTTCTGCTTTTTTGCTTAATAGGTCAAAATTCTGGAGATCGTGATGGACAAAACGCTTAAAGCGATCTCCCGTTACCGTTGCTAATGCCCACTGATTGCTGTCATGGACGCGGTAAACCCCCAGAGGTTGTTCGATTGCCACGACTTCGCCATAAAACGGCACTTGAAACGAGAGATAGTCATCTGCCGTCAGCTTGTATCGATCGGGAATAGGAAATAAGTCGTTCAAAGCTTTACGACTCAAAGCGTTACCACTGGTAGGAGTACTGATATAGCCTCCTTTAGATAGCAGAGTTTGCCAGACTTTTCCCTGAGATAAAGGCACGCTTCCTTGGGGTGACGAATAGCCCAAAGATTTTCCTTCACCATCAACGACGCTGAGACGATAATGCACCTTAGCTAGGTCGGAATGCCACTGCTCGACAATCTTCGCTACAGCCTGGGGAAACAGGTAATCGTCAGAGTCGAGAAAGATAATAATTTTTCCCTGGCTGCGGGCAAAACCACTGTTAAAAGCTGCTGCCTGCTTACCGTTAGGCTGCAAGATAGGAATCAGGCGATCGCCATATTCAGCAATAATCTGACGAGAGTTATCTGTCGAACCGTCATCAACTACAATTACCTCAATATTTTGATAGCTTTGATTCAAAGCACTATCAATCGCTTCGGCTAGAAAGCGTTCATAGTTGTAGTTATTGATAATAATGCTGACTAAGATTTGGTCATTCATCTGACTATTACCTCTGAAGGAAGCTCGATAGGTTGAAAATCGCTAACTGTCTCTAGAAAACGTAGGGCTGTTGGTTTGGGGGCATAATGCTCGATCGCCCAAGCACGACCTTGCGCCGAAATTTGCGCCAGTAACTCTGGCTGTTCGGTAATCCTGGCGATCTCTTCGGGAATATTGTCTAAATCGATGCCGATGTAGTGTTTCCAGTTGATTGGCATCACGGGCAGTTCAAAACCATACTTCTCAAAATCCACGTGCAGAGTAATGCAGCCTGCGACCATTGACTCCCATAAGCGCCAGCTATCCCACTGCCCAATACGGCTAGTTTTAAATCCCAATTCGCCAATGATTTTGGCAGAGTAATAGGCTAAAGAGTCTTGGCGATCGAATATGCCTGGGGCGAGGAAAAAGCCCCCAAAGCAGGCGCAGGCTGCAGACTGCTTGAGACGACGGTAGTAGCTGGGATAGTGTCTTCTGCCCGTCTGTACCCACTGCAGGTAGTGATAGGGATCTGAATTTACCTGTGTTGGATCGTCTGAGGATTTATCAACGGTGAAATATTTCCCAAGCTGGGGGACAAAAGCTTTCTGAACATAACGTCTTAAGGAATGAGTAAACTTTTTATGGCGAAAATTAACTAGTACCGATGGCTGCTTAGCGGCGAATAAAATAGGATTATCTAGCTCCTGAATGACTCTCGCCGATAGCCCAAAAGCCCAAGGATAAACATTATCGGGATATTTAGTGTGGGTAGTATAGTGAGGACGCAAAATATAGTCAAACTGTCTAAATTCAGGCTGCCAGGAGGCGCTTCTAATTCCTGCAATACCGTCTTCGCAGTCAAGATAGACGGTTTTGTACTGGCGATTGGCTGCAAACAAATCCTCTGGCAAGCACCCGTGTTTTTCGTACCACTGTCTTTCAATCACCACCACGTCGCAATCATGATGGCTAACATCGGCATCTGATTTGAGCAGAAAGTCGCTGCCGGGAGTCATGCGCCAATAGTCATTGCTGGCATAATATTCAATACCTAGCTCCTGCATTCCCGTAGCAATATTGATAATTAAATCTTGAAAATAAGCGTTATCTGCCTTTCCTTCATCGATAGCCGTGAAGAAAAAGACTTTTGGTAAAGTACTCATAATAAAAACTCATAAATTGCCCAAAGAAATCTAGCCCGCAGTGGCATCCACCACTACTTCCTGATAGCTACCAGACTTGAGAATGTGACCGTTTTCTAGCTGATAGATGCGATCGCAATGTTCGATAGTTGAAAGACGGTGAGCGATGATAATAATCGTCTTCGAGCCAGAAAGTACCTTGGTCGCATCGGTAATCAGACTCTCGGTTTCGTTGTCTAAAGCTGCTGTTGCTTCATCAAAAACTAAGATTTCTTTTTCGTGATAGAGAGCGCGAGCAATACCGACCCGTTGACGCTGTCCCCCTGACAACAGGACTCCTCTTTCCCCTACTACAGTGTTTAGTCCCATCGGTAGTCTTTCGACTACTTCGTTTAGCTGGGCTGCAACTAGCGCATTCTGTAGTCGCTCCTTATCGATCAAACGATCTTCAATTCCAAAAGCAATATTTTTTTCAAGGGTGTCGTCAATTAAGAAGATCGACTGAGGTACATAGCCGATTAGGTTTTGCCAGGCTCTCAATTGGGGATAGACAGATACGCCATCTAAAGTAATGTCGCCACTTTGAGGAGAAAGCAGACCCATCAAAACGTCTACGAGGGTAGTCTTTCCCGATCCTGACTTGCCGATTAAACCAATAGAGTCGCCTTTTTTGATGCTTAGGCTAATTTCATGCAGGGCATTTCCCGCTGCACCAGGATACTTATAAACCAGATTATCGATCGCAATTTCTGACTGAAAATCTAGTTTCGCTTCTCGTTGAGTACTATCCGCCAACTGAGGAAATTCGGCATTCTTTTCTAAATCCTCTGCCTCTTTTAACTCGTTGTAAAGAGAATCAAGGGAGTGAATGTTATAGCGAATGACGCTAATACAGGAAATAGTGTTACCCGTGGCAGGCAATAAACGGATAGATGCGATCGCAAAAATACCAAAAATAGAGGTTAGATTTTGGGAGTTGTCTTGATTGAAGGTGACGAACAAAAAGGCAAAAACAATCAAAAAGCTAATAATCACCGCTTCGACAATATAGCGCGGTAGATTTGCATAGCCAGAAGCTAGCCCCATGTTTTTAGCATACTTTCTAGCTGCATCATTCATCTGCCCCTCGAAATATGGCTCACAGCCAATAATGCGAGTTTCCTTTAACCCGCCTAATCCATGGTTGAGGACGCGGATCATTTCTGCCGAAGCATCAAAACCTTCTTTACCCCAGCGACTCAATCTACCTTTCAAGGGATTCAAGACAGCTAGAGCAACTAAAAGCACGACAGAAATACCAACTGTTGCATAGGCGTTGGTGGTAACTAGGAGAATTACCAGAGCGACTATCACTACCGCATTTGAGATCGCCGTCAGCAAAGACAAAACTAAACCAATACAAAAGCGATCGGTAAAAGTTACGACACTTTGAACCAAATTTGCCGAATTTCTTGATAAGTGTAGGGTGTAGGGAGCAGCTAAATAAGACTTCATTAACTTAGAAGATAAATCGCCTTTTAAGTCATGGGAAAATTGAGCAATTGACTTTTGAGATAAAAATCCCAAAACAGCTTTAATATAAAAAGCAATTACCGTAAAAATACCGAAATACAATATAAATTGCCGTGGCGAATTTAGGGCTAATTTCTGATAAATAGCGTTGAGCCAGCTAGTATTTGTAATAAAGCTAGAATCAGTCACCATTGCTGCAAAAGGACCCATCAAGCCGACCCCTAGCATTTCGAATATCGAGCTAACTACAAATAAGCAGCTTATGCTTAAAAAAGCCTTGTTCTTTCCTCTGGTTACGTAGAAAAATTTAGATAAAAACTTATTCATAATGATAGAAGCGCTTTATATTTGCGCAGGCACAACCTATTTTCAAACAAAAAAATGTACGGATATTAGTATGAAATAAGCACTTTAATTTAAATATCGCTAACTGTATATATGATTTCTGTTATAACCTTAATAATTTGGTTTAGCAATTATCAATCTAAGTATATTTATCACTTTATAAGGTCAACAAATAAACCTCAAAACGATTTGCGAATTTCAAGCGCAGGTTGTGCAATTGTCGGTCGGGCAAAATGTTAGAGCAGTTTAATTCATGCCAAAAGGGAGTAGCGATATCCCTTTACTTAAGCGCATTTAGAATCTGGAAAGTATAATGTCAATGTATTTTCTTGGCACTATATTTCTCCGCAACAAAAGATATTAAGAGTGGCGATCGCGATCGACAGGGAAAATACTTAAAAATGTTACCGATTGAAACTTGAATTTATCGATAGATCGCTTTATATGATATTCTCCATCAGTAGGACATAATTACGGTCGCAGCCTATATATTTCTGCTCTATGTTTCCCATGCTGCACTATGTTATGTTGCTAGAAAGCGAAAATAACCCCTTATTTAGTTAATCAACAAAGCATCATGTCTTCAGAAAACATCGAGATTTGCCCTGTATGTCAAGTGCAAATCAAAAACGATCGCGAGGTGATCTTTAGCTCTGGAAAACCAGGCGATCGCACCAAGCTTTGGGCGAGAGTTTGCCAGTATGTAGCAGGAAAAAAAGACGGCTGTATAAATCAAGATGTCGATAAGATTTCGAGCATTAAGCCCACAGACAGCTATCAACCCGTTACTTTTAAGCAAGAATAGTTTTAAGAATCGAGTAAGCTTTTATTAGAATGCATCCTAACTGAGAAACAGTTTGTAAGAAGGATTCGAACTTTCGTCCCAGTGACGATAGCCGATCGAGTTGAGAAATATTTGCCATTCTTTCATTTCATCTGGAGGAACCTGCATTCCAACGGCAATACGTCCGTAATCTGAACCATTATTGCGATAGTGGAAAAGGCTGATATTCCAGTTAGGACTCATGCAGCTTAGAAACTTAACTAATGCCCCTGGACGTTCGGGAAATTCAAAACGATAGAGCAGTTCATTTTCTGACAAGGGCGATCTCCCGCCCACCATATGGCGCAGGTGCATCTTAGCTAGCTCATCATCAGTTAGATCGATAGTTTTAAACTCTTGCGCTTCAAAAGCTTCGACAATTGAGGCTGCATCGGCGCGATCTTTAATCTGAATGCCGACAAAGATATAGGCCTTTTTATCATCGGAAATACGGTAATTAAATTCTGTTAGGTTGCGCTTACCAATACACTCACAGAACTTACGAAAGCTACCCCTAGCTTCGGGGATGGTTACGGCAAAGATAGCCTCACGACGTTCGCCAAATTCTGCCCGTTCGGAGACAAACCGCAGACGATCGAAGTTCATGTTTGCACCACAGGCGATCGCAACTAAGGTTTCGCCAGTAATATTTTCCCGTTCCACATAGGCTTTGGCGCCTGCGATCGCTAATGCCCCAGCAGGTTCTAAAATTGAGCGAGTATCCTGAAAAACATCCTTAATCGCCGCACAGGTATCGTCAGTATCAATCAAGATGATCTCGTCTACATAGTCTTGACAGAGACGAAATGTTTCTGCTCCTACTTCTCTCACCGCCACACCATCGGCAAACAAACCAACTCTAGGCAGACAGACTCGGTAGCCTGCCTTGAGCGATCGATACATAGCGTCAGCATCAACTGGTTCTACGCCAATAATCTTAATTTCGGGGCGTAATCGTTTAATATATGCCGAAATTCCAGCAATTAAGCCACCTCCGCCAATCGCCACAAAGATTGCATGAATCGGCTGCTGATACTGCCTCAAAATTTCCATGCCAATTGTTCCTTGCCCAGCAATTACGTCGGGATCGTCAAAAGGATGAATAAAAGTCAAACCCTTCTGCTGACATAGCTGTTTAGCATGGGCGCAGGCATCATCATAGGTATCTCCGCGCAAGACCACTTCACCCCCACGGGCTTTTACTGCATCTATCTTTACTTGGGGAGTGGTTACGGGCATTACAATAACTGCCGTCGTGCCGAGATGTTGGGCTGCTAGGGCTACACCCTGAGCATGATTACCTGCTGAAGCTGCGATTACACCCTGCTGGAGAACATCTGGAGGTAACTTTACCATTTTGTTATACGCACCCCGCAGTTTAAAGGAAAATACTGACTGCATATCTTCCCGCTTCAGCAGCAGCTTATTGTTTAGTCTAGCTGACAAACTGGGGGCGTATTCTAGGGGTGATTCTTGAGCAACATCATATACACGGGCGTTCAGAATCCTCTCTAGGTAATCCGATTTCATGGGCGGGGTGACGATGTTAAAGATAACCCTAGAATTCTACCAAAGTTTACTAGTTAGTTATCAGCTCTTAGCCCTCAACTAAAGGAATTATTGAAAATCGATTCGTTGATGCTTAAAGTCCTACTATCTTCGATTATTTATAATTCGCACTAAGACGTTTCTTCGTAAGTGCGATCGCTATAGCCATTCTAATTAATTTTCGTACTGTCGTTGGTTATCTCTTTTGGGTAGTAGGTAGCAGGTAGTAATTAAAAAATAACAGTATTTATTAAAATCGAATGGTTGCTATTTAGAATGACCGTATCAATAAAAAAGCCGTAAGTTAGATCGAGAACCTCTCTAATAAGCGAGGCTTGTTTCTTGAGCTTACGGCTAATAGTTAGTCACAACAAAAACTTACGATCGGCTAAAAACTGAAGGTAGTTCGCAACGTGCCGATAAACAAATCATCGTTATCAGCATTGTTGTCTGGTTTATTAACGTAGATAACACCTGGAGTGATGGCAATATTGTCATTGAAACGATATTCGTAGAAAACTTCCGCGTGTAATGCTCTCTCTTCATCTTCATCAAAGCCATCTACGTCGATACTAGACTTGGCTACCCAAGGTTCCATACCGACGATGATTCCCCCCATGCTGCCTTCCTTAATTAGATCGGGAAAGGCAAGAGTTGCAGCCCAGTTCCAAATATCCTGAGTTCCCCGACCGATATTTTGTCCGTTGACGTTGACGGCTTCTAAGGTTTGGACTTTACTCAAGCCACCCCAGCCACCAATAATAATGCGATCGCTCAAGGCAAAAGAGAACTGTGCGCCGTAGGAATTACTAGAGGTTGGCACGCCTCCCTCAAATACTCCAGGATCGAGAGGATCTATATCATCACCTGCTGCGGTGAGAGATTGAATATTGGCGAGATCGCTACCTACTCCCGTATCGCTTTGGTCTTCTGCATGGACGTAAGTCAGGGCAATACCTAACTTTTCAAAGGGAGTAATAGTTAATTGTCCCAGCGCGCTAAAAGAACCATCAAATAGTCCTGCATCTTCTTCAGGATTGCTAGCATCTCCCGCGAGATAACCCGCGCTAAACTCCAGCTTATCCCCAAAGCTATGGATAATTCCCAAACCTGTTTCTCCAGGTGGAAAATAGATTGGACTACGAGTTCCAAAAGCAGAAACCGCACCCGAACCGCCGTCACCATCCAAGACACTCAAGGTATTGGCAATATCATCCGCAGCTAAGCCTATTGCACCAATTAAAACATTGGTATTTTCGCCAAGGGGGCGATCGTAAAATAAGACTTCTAAGCCTAAATTACCCTCTGCGGGTTCGGCAAAGGCAATTTCTCCCTGAAACGTACCTGTAGTTTCAGAAAACTCTGGGAAGTTACCAGTAGATAGACGAGTAAAGAGTAAATCTTCTCCCGTAAAGCTGCTTTCCAATTCCAAACGAGTACGATAGCCAAACACAGGCACTCGCTCGATGTCATCGTCAGGATCTAAATCTGCATTTGAACCACTAATTACCGAAGCAATACCAAAGATTGCCTCTCCCGCCAACTTAGTTGTCGTCGAAAACTGACTATCTTCGAGTATAGCCGTACGGCTTTCAATTTCATCAACTCTACCACCCAGAGAAGCCAATTCTGCCTCAAATTCCTGGCTTAGCTGGCTAACTGCCTCAAGATCTTCTTGTTCGACCGAAGAACCTCCCGAAGAAGCAATCAGGCGTTCAATTTGATTGAGACAGGAGTTTAAACCCGCAGCAAACTCATAACGAGATAGGGGCTGGCTTCCGCGATAAGTTTGGTTGGGAAAACCAGAAATACAGCCATAGCGATCGACTAAACTCCGCAGGGCTTCATATGCCCAATCTGTAGGAGCAACATCTCGTAACTGGTTAACATTCGTAACTTGACCGATACTTTTATTTTGAGCTTCTTGCCCGTAGCGATCGATCTGTTTTAACAGCTCGCTATCTTGAGCTTGGGCTGCGTCACTGTAAATTCCTGTAGCCAAAATAGCTAAAATAATTGGCGCAGTTTTTCCAAAAAATTTAAACACTGTATCAATTCTCACACACTGTACATTCGATCTAATATTAAAATGGGGAATTGACCGAAGTAAAGCGAATAAATCCCCCATTATTTCATGAACTCTGAGCTTTTAAAGCGCGCCCCATTCTTCAGGCATAACGTTGGCAACAACCTCCATGCCACCGTTACCGTCAGGCTTAACTACATAAGCTATGCCTTGAGGATCGGGATAAATACCCGTTGCCGATTCAAAGATGTCATCATGTCCGACAATGATGTTATTTGTACCGTCAGCAGGAGCAGCCGTTAGTAATGGCGTAACGTTCGCCTTCATTTGTGCTACTTGTTCTTCAGTGTAGTCTTCAAAAGGCAAAAAGTTGAGGGCAGGATCTTTCTCGTAGTCCCCACCAAATGCCAAAGCTGCAGTACTCCAGGCGCGACAGTATTCACTGGTAGTAACTGTTCCCACAGGAATTTCCGCATTGGAAAAACCATCCCCAATAGTTAAAGCCTGCTGCAATCCTGCTTCACTCAATACCCTTTGAGTAGAGCAGTTATTTACGTCTGCCGTTACCTGATCGGCATAGTCTTTTTCTGTCTGTGCGTGTCTAAAATAAATTACGTAACCGCCATTTTGCAGTTCGCTCAATAATTCCGAACCACTAAGCTTATCTTGAAAGTCGGCATTTGCCTGTTCCCCAGGACTAAGTTCAGCACCGCCTTCACCGCCTTCGCCACCTTCACCGCCTTCACCACCTTCACCACCTTCACCGCCTTCGCCACCTTCGGCAACTATTAAAGACTCGATCGCTGCTTCGGATTCCAAGTTTGTCTCGTACTCATTGCTATTAGCGATTTCTGTACCAGCTAAAGTAATACCAGCAGTTAATCCTAATGCAAAAAATAATTCTATCGATTTCATGTTGAGAATAATTATTGTTAATAGTTGAACTTTTGAGAATACATTTAATGAAAACTATTGTCAACTAGCAAGATAAACAAGGCATCTATTCCTCAGATCTAGCAAAACGAGGCGGAGATAGTTGGAAAAGGGGAAGAGAGATCCTGGGGTCAACTCAAAAAATGAAGTTTAACTGAATACTCCAATTTTTAGAACCATCGCGAATAATCATAATTTGCTGAATAAATTCGCGAAAATAGAAACGTCTTTCGGCTTCGGAAAGGTCTAGCCAAAACTGTTCTATAGAAACAGCTTGAGCGATCGCTTTTAAATTGCCTGGGGGTAGTTGTGCCATTTGCTGTTCTAACTGGGCAATTTCGCTCCGAAGACTGTAGGTTCTTAACTCTAGAGTTTCTCGATCTAAAATATTGCGCTCAAACAGGTCTGGCAATTGCTGTAATACGTCTTGTCTTTCTTTTATTTGCTGCTTATATTTTTTCTCAATAATTGAATCAGCAGGTAAATTTAATTGAGCTACTGCCATTGGTAATTCAACACAGATCTTATTGATAGTAGAAGTCAAGACTTTCTCGTAGGCGATCGCTTTGCACTTAGGCTGTTGGGGACATTTGTGACAACGCAGATATAAATATTCGTTTTTTTTCTGATGTTGGGTAACGCGGGTAATATTCATTCCTAACTGGCAATCTTGACAGACAACTAGCCCAGCTAAGGAGCGTGGCGCGCTGGCGGTACGGCTGGGTAGAGAGCGATTACGACGCAGCAAGCGATCTATTTGAGCAGCCTCTTCTGGGTTAATAATTGCCGTGTGGGTATGGGAAATTAAAGACCGATTCTTATATTGCAAATTGCCTCGATATACAGGATTGACCAGCCAGTTGCGTCCTGTAGTTGGGGAAATTTTTTTACCGTAGCGTTTTTCTAAATATCTAACCGCACCCCGTAGCGATCCAAAAAGAATGAACCTTTCAAAAAAATCTTTGACCACTGGCGCAGTACTTTTATCAATGATGTAGCGATCTTGCCCTCGGCGATAGCCATAGGGAGCTTTTCCAGGGGGAGGCAACATTTTGAGGCGGTTACGTGCATGACCCTGTTTCATTCGGGTACGCTGTTTACTTGTCTGCAATTCTTGGAGCAGATTACCGAGATTGAGCTTATATTGCTCTGGATCTAACCGACGAGCTTGGGACGAACTATAGTCTTGCTCGGTAGTAATAACTTCGACCCCAAAAGATTCCAATTGGTTGAGGCGATCGCAAATTAATTCTAGATTATCACCCAGTTCCTCAAGGCGACGAATAAGTAAGTAATTAGGCGATTGCGAATCGCAATCGATGATGAGCTGCTCTAACTCTTGATGATTGCCAATATCTTGATAGACGCGATCGACTTCTAAACCCCAGATATCTCGATTGGGAACAGTTTCTAATAAAGGATCGCTGTGAAGATAAGCAACAATTTTCATAAGGCAAGATTCAAATAATTTGTATAGCAAAATGCATAATCTTTTATAATATCGAGAGGCTCATTTAAGCTAAATCCGACAATATCTATAAAACTTTTTATTAACACTTTAAAAGAGCGAAATAAGCCAATAAAAGAGATTAAGTTTAATTTTATGTAGTTTTATAATGCAATAGAAACAAAAGGAGTTAAATAAAAATTAAATTTGCCCTGTTGCGACGGTCTGCTGTTAGATTTTTATTGAGGGAAGCGACGATCGAAGAGATATGGAACTACATCAAAAGACACTATTAGAAAAAAGAAGCTTTTTTTTGTTATCAAACAAACTCAAACTTCATTCAAAAGATGCCCAGGGAGAACAAGAAAATTATATAAGCTATGAAAGTCTTAGGGGAGAAGCAAAAATAAGCTGTCGCAAAAATTCTATGTTGCTATTTGGCGCGATGGCAATGTTAACTTTTGCGGTCTGTGTCTTTTTACAAAGCTTGATTATGAATCAGGGTTTCATCTATATCGTTCTGCCCCTAATGTTAGCTTTTTTGTCGGGAGTTCTATATCAATATCGCCGACAAGACTATATTATTTTAGAAACTAGCGATCGCCGCAAAGTAGTTTTTTTAAGAGATAAACCAAACCGTCAAACTTTAGAAATTTTTTTGGCAAGACTATGGCTATATCGCCGACAATATTTGAGAGACAAGTATTTTTATATTAATTACGATCGCGATTTAAAACAGCAAACAGAACGCTTAAGATGGCTATTACAAGAAAACGTAATTAGCAAATCAGAATATAAGTTTGCTCAAGAGGATTGGATTATCGATCGCAGTTATTAATCTCATTAGGATCGAGGTATACCTTACATACAACTTACCTCTACAATAATAGTTAAAGCTGTTCGAACGTAGAGTAAATATGAGATTGGCGATTATTGGCTGTGGCTATGTCGGCAGCGCCGTAGCGCGTTTATGGCACACAGCAGGAAACGAAGTAAAGGTTACTACTACAACCCCCGATCGGGTTACTGAACTAAAAGAAATCTCATCTCAGGTGGTCGTCCTCGAAGGAAATGACATATCGGGTTTAAAACAGATAGTAGCCGATCGAGATTTAGTTCTATTAAGTATTGGTTCAAAACAGCGAACTCCCAAAATTTATCGTCAGACGTACCTAGAAACAGCTAAGAATTTAGTTCTGGCGATCGCAAATTCTCAAGTCAAACAGCTTATTTATACTGGTAGCTACGGAATCATCAACGACAAAAGCGGAAAGATCATCGATGAAACCGTCGTCGTCAACCCCAAAGACGAATTTGGCGAAATTCTCTACCAAACGGAGCAGGTATTGCTCTCCGCAGCTAGTAAAGATCTAAAAGTTTGTATCTTGCGCCTCACGGGAATATACGGACAAGGAAGAGAATTAATTAGGATCTTTGGACGGGCTGCAGGCACAACTCGCCCAGGATCGGGAGATAGCTATACAAACTGGGTTCATCAGGAAGATATTGTACGGGCGATCGATTTTGCCAAGGATAAGCAGCTAGAGGGTTTATACCATCTCAACAGCGATGAGATGATGACCACCAAAGAGTTTCTTAATAAATTGTTTCAGGCTCACAACCAGCCTCCAGTGGTTTGGGATAGCTCACAAACTTCTTCCCGTGGATATAACATGAAGCTCTCTAATCAGAAGATTAAAAATGCTGGGTTTGAATTAGCTCATCCAAAGATTGAGTTTAAGTAAACAGCAGATAGATCCGACTTGATTGAAGACGATCTCAGTTAGGAGAATGCGCGCTAATCTATTCCTACTAACTTTTATTGAAACGAAACAGTATTAGAAAACCTTACTATTTGCTCATAACAACAAATGTCTCTGCAAATAAGATTGACTTAACTGCTGAAATTGATTTTTGTAAAGCATTAATCATACCTGTAGTACATAAAGCTGTAACATTTGACTCAAATCTATCTTTAAGCTTTTCTAGCTTACACACGCTATGAAGAAAGTTCTATTCTTCCCCTTACAGCTTGGCTTTTTTACTATTGGATATCTTTATGCTTCAAGTAGTATTTTACAAGCTCAAGTCACTAGTGACGGTACAGTTAATACTCAAGTTAACCAGGATGGTAATAGTGCCGAGATAGTGGGGGGAGAAACAAGAGGAGGCAATCTATTTCATAGCTTTCAAGACTTTTCTGTCGGTACAGGGAACGAAGCCTTTTTCAACAATGCTAATGATATAGCTAATATCTTCAGTCGAGTAACAGGCGGAAATATATCCAATATTGATGGATTAATTCGGGCTAACGGTAGCGCCAGCTTATTTCTAGTCAATCCCGCAGGAATTATTTTTGGCGAGAATGCCAGATTAGATATAGGTGGTTCGTTTTATGGCTCTACTGCCAGTAGTGTTTTGTTTGAGGATGGAGAGTTCAACGCAACAGATTTAGAGAATCCACCTTTGTTAACGGTGAATGCTCCTATCGGCTTGGGTTTTCGGGATAATCCAGGTGATATTGTCAACAGTTCTATAGCTAATAGAGATAAAGGATTGTCAGTGAATCCAGGAAATAATATTAGTTTATTTGGTGGCAATGTCGATTTTGACGGGGGAAAAATCACCGCACCTGGAGGGAAAGTGGAATTAGGCGGTTTATCCGCAACAGGAAACATTAGTTTTGATGCAGATGGTGATTTGGACTTTCCTGCTGCCATAAATAAGGCAAATATATCTTTATCCAATCGAGCAACAATAAACGTTCGTGGCAATAATGGCGGTGCAATTAATATTAATGCTAATAATTTAGAATTTGCAGGGGCAAGTCTGTTTTTGGCAGGAATTGATACCAACTTAGGTTTTGCAGAAGCTCAGGCAGGCAATATAGAGATAGATACTAACAACATTATTGCTCGACAAGATTCTCAAATTCGTAACGAAACTCTAGGTATTGGCAATTCAGGTGATATTAATCTTACCGTGGACAATTTAGATTTCACCGAAGGTTCTGGCATAGCTGCATCATCCTTCGGACAAGGAAATGCAGGAGACATAAACATTGACGCGAGAGGAGATCTGGCATTCGATCTTCAATTTGGTGGTATAAACACTAATATCGGTTTGCAGCCTGACGATATTGTGGTTGCTAATTCTGTTGGTAATGCGGGAGATATCAATATTGATGCTCGATCTCTTTCCTTGACTAATGGCGCACGTTTGGTCAGTAAGACATCTGGAGTTGGTAATGCTGGCAATATTAATGTTAATACCATTGAAAAATTATTTATAGATGGAGAGAGCAGTACTCTAATAAATAGAAATAACTTCTCTTTCTTTTTTGCTTCAGGAATTTTTACTCAAGCAACACCTGATGGAATTGGCAATTCTGGGAATATAACCATTAACGCTCAAGAATTCAGTCTAGATAATCGAGCTTTAATTTCTTCAGATAGTTCCACTGTTGGCAATGCGGGAAATATTACTATTAATGCTTCGGAAAACGCCTTTTTTGGGCAGGATACAATAACTCAGGCTCAAATACAGCCTGGTGGAACTGGTAATGGGGGAGACATTACTATTAATACCAGCAATCTTAGTTTGACTGATGCTTTTCTTCTGTCAGATAGCAGAGGAAGAGGAGATGCGGGAAGTATAATCATCAACGCTAGCGAAAGTCTTCTTCTACAAGATTCTCCAGATACCGAGACCTCTAAATTTAGAGAAGGTAGCTTGATTATTAGCGGCGTGGGCATTTTAGGAGACGAGACGGAGGGAAATGCAGGAAATATTGAGATCGCTACCAAATCTCTAACTTCTGAAGGATCGTCTTTTATTGTGGCTCAAACTAATGGAATAGGTGATGGAGGAGACATAATTATTCAAAGTGAAGAAGGAGTATTTCTCAACGGAAGTAGTCGCATTCTCTCTCAAGTTCAGGAAAATGCTGTAGGTGATGGTGGAGAAATTAACATCACATCTTCAGTAATCAATCTCAACGGTTTATCGGCAATTTCTACCACGACTTTGGCTGGAGGAGAAGGGACAGCAGGAAATATAATCCTTGATACTAATAATTTAACCCTGACTGATGCAGCCATTGTCGATGCTCTAACTGAAAATAATTTTGATGGTGGCAATATTACAATTTCAGCCAATACACTAAACCTTCTTGGCGGAGGCAAAATTGTTACTGCTACTGATGGTGGCGGAAATGCAGGCAACGTCAGAATTAGTGTAAGTGAAACTATTGATATTTCGGGCAAAAATCCCGAATTTGAGCAGTTTATCGTCGAATTGAGTCAAGACGAGATAATTCGTCGAGAAGGAAATACAACGCCAGACAATCGCTTTAGATTTGCAACTCCTTCTAGTGTTCTTGATATTTTGGGCGGTAGCAGCGGCTTGTTTGCCAACACCAGTCTAAACTCTACTGGTAACGGAGGAAATATTAACATTGACAACCCAACTGAATTTAGTCTAACTGATACGGCTTTGATTTCAGTGGGCAGTCAGGGGAATGGTAGTGCAGGAAACTTAGTAATTGAATCTAATACTTTATCTTTAGAAAATGGATCTTTATTAGCTGCAACCCCTTCTGGTACTGGTGGTAATATCGCTTTATCAACTGTAGAGAATTTGGAATTACGTAACCAAAGTTTAATTTCTTCTCAGGCAACAGGAAGTGCTAATGGAGGTAATATTAACGTTGATTCTCAGTTTGTTATCGCTTTCCCCGACGGCAACAACGATATCATCGCCACAGCCGAGCAAGGAAATGGCGGGAATATTAATATCAATGCCGAGTCTTTGTTTGGTATTCAACAACGGCAATTAGGTAATTCATCTAACGATATTAATGCAAGCTCTGAGTTTAGTTTAGACGGTACTGTGACTATTTCTACTCCTGACATTAATCCAGTTCAAGGCGTGGTAGAGCTACCTAGCAATGTAGTCGATTTAGCAAAAATTGCCCAACAGGTTTGCAAGGTAAATAGTAGAGCAGAAGGTCAAAACGGACTCAGCATTATTGGGAAGGGTGGTATTCCCAGCGCACCAGCATCACCTCTAGATTCTCTCAACGTCACTGTTAATGGTCAGACCAATACTGCACCAAGTCTTCAGCCAATAGAAACCAGTAAAGGTACAATACAGCCAGCCAGAGGCATTAAGGTAAGTGAAACTGGGGAAATAAGTTTAACGGCATATCGAACTAACAACGCAGGCGATCGCCTTCTGGAAATCAAACGAAACTGCGGTTAGATTTCAAGCAAAATATATTGCAATATATTCCATATCACGCAGCTTATACTTTCTTATTGCTCGATTTATCTTGCAAATGACATATTCTATATTGAAAGCAGTTAATCCCCATTCAGGGACAACGGCAATTAGCGATCGCATAAATAAATAAATATATGTCTTCCCCAGTTCCTAATATCCTGGCATTAGATTTTGATGGTGTAGTCTGTAATGGCTTAAAGGAGTATTTTGCCAGCACCCAGCGAGCCTACCAACAGATCTGGTCTGAATCAGCAGCAGATAGTTTTGCCCCCAGTTTCTATCGTTTGCGTCCCGTAATAGAGACTGGCTGGGAAATGCCAATTTTATTGCGAGCATTAGTATTGGGAATGAATGAGACAGAAATTGCCAATCATTTCCAGGAGATTGCGATCCAGATAGTAGCCAAAGAAGGTTTATCAACACAAGAGTTAGTAAACTGCCTCGATCGGGTTCGGGACGAGTGGATTAAAAGCAGTTTAGATGACTGGCTAGCACTACATTCTTTTTATCCTGGGATAATTGAGAAACTGCTCGAAGTTATTAATTCTCAAACCACACTTTATATTGTCACCACTAAAGAAGGTCGATTTGTCAAGCAGCTACTTCAGCAGCAGGGAATAGATTTGCCTGTAGCCCAAATTATTGGTAAAGAAAGCAAGCGTCCTAAATATGAAACTCTAAGAATCCTCAGAGATAAACATCAAGAGTCAGAATCGAAGATCGGCATGATTTTTGTTGAGGATCGTTTAAAAGCTCTACAGGAGGTAGCGCAACAAGACGATCTACAGTTCGTCGATCTGTTCTTAGCCGACTGGGGCTATAACTTAGAAGGCGATCGCCTTTTAGCTGCTCAGGATCGGCGGATTAAACTCTTGTCTTTAGAAAGTTTTCAGCAGGATTATATTGCTTAATAGTTATTAAAATTGAAGACTGTTGCCAAACCATTAACTTGGAAAAGATATTCGGAGAAGATCGTAGCCTAAACGCAATAAAAGCTACAACATTTTCTGTTTGACTGTAGCTTTATTGTTTTGTTTTCTATCAGCAGAGATTTGTGCATTAAATAACTTAACATGAGCTAAAATAAAGTAGTAATTAGCTTTGTTTTCTGTTTATTTTGAGAAAATGCATTAACTCTACATATCAAAGTTAGCTTCTTTTCCTTATGTAAAATGCTATATCCAGGAAATCTATTTCTTGTAGATAGAATCTTCCCATAGACCGCTATTTCTACCTCGTACTTTATGAGTATTAACTGCTTCTGGGTCTTGTTCCTTTAATTCTGCCAAAATAGGTTTAACTAATCTAACCACATTCTTCCAGGTTAGATCTCTCTCGGGCAAATAATCGGCTAATTCCTGTAAAGCAGCTTTAGCTTCTTTAATACTTTTGTCCGCTTCAGCATCGCTTTCTGATAGTAACGGAGTTGAAGTGCGTAGAAGATCCTGCTGAATTGCTGCAAAACCTTTGCGAACTTCTTGAGTAATATTAACGCTATATTCTGAGCGTCCTTTTATTTTTTGTTTATTAAATCCCTGCTGTGATGAAGCATACAAAGCTGGCAATCTGTTGAGAGCGTAGGTGGCTACTTCAACGGGATTAATAAACTTTTTAATATTGCTGGGAAGGCGAACTATTTGGCGCTCGATTTCTTCGGAAACTAACACCTCCATGACATTACGATGAATGAAATCGCTTTCTGACTGGTTATTTTTCATTTAATCAATTTTGCTGGTAAATGATAACGGAGCAGATCGGAGTCAAGCTCTTCGATCTCGCCTTCTCCATATATACACAGATAACCATGATTGCCCAGACAGCACCACCGTGAAATAGCGGAAATTTACTTTCTGTTTACACTATTAACCGAAGAACACCTTTTATCTTTACCAAAAACTCAAATATAGCTAGCAAAAATACTAGTTTCAAGGTTAGGTAAATTTATTGAGACTGCGTTTGGATTTTCTAAATGATAGAGCTAGGCAATTGTTTCCTATTAGAAAAATTCAGATTGCCTTTGGATAGCGCAAATATTTAGATAAGATTGCGATCGCCAACAAGTATTATCAAGTACTCAATAACTTATGGATAGTCAAGTTAATTTAGCTGTATCTGCTTTTTTTTCATGTGCTGCTTGACTAGATCGATTGCTGGATCGACTTTTTCAGGAAAGATAACCACCAGACTGTCTTTTTGAGCCAGCCCTAAAGCTTTTTCGGTTGCTTTTATTTCGTCGAGAATAATTTCATGAGTCTGCTCGGCGTTCACCTGATAGATTCCCTTTTGAATCAGCTCTGCTACTTCCCCAGGTTTTCTACCTCTAGTATCTTTATCTTCTTTGATAATAATTCGATCGAAAGTTTGAGCCGAAATATTGCCCATTAAGATAAGATCTTCATCACGGCGATCGCCAGGACCACCGACAACTCCTATTTTTGCTCCCTGCCAGTTACGAACAAAGTCACCTACTGCCTGAAACCCATGCGGATTATGAGCGTAATCGATCAGCACTTGATAATCGTTAATATCGAATAGATTCATTCTGCCTGGAGTTTGCTCTGCCGACATCTGGAAAGTTCTCACTCCCTGACGGATTAGCTCGATATCAACTCCCTGAGCAAAGGTAGCCAGACAGCTAGCCAAAGCATTAGCAATCATAAAGGGAGCCATACCGTTCATGGTCATGGGAATATTGACTGCCTTCTCAATTCTAAGCGTCCATTTCCCTTCCAGAATTGAAAGATAGCCGTTTTCATACACTGCTGCCAATCCGTTACGACGGGCATGTTCGATGATAATAGGATTATCGGGATTCATCGAAAAGTAAGCTACTTTACAGTTGACCTTAGCTGCCATTGCTGCCACGAGAGGATCGTCCGCATTGAGGACTGCATGACCGTCTGCCTTGACAGTTTCGGCAATCACTCCTTTTACTCTCGCCATCTGCTCGATGGTATCAATACCGCCGATTCCTAGATGATCCTCGGCTACGTTTAGCACTACCCCCACATCGCAGCTATCAAAAGCCAATCCCGAACGTAGAATTCCCCCTCTAGCGGTTTCCAATACGGCAACTTCAACCGTTGGATCTTTGAGGATTGCCCCCGCGCTATAAGGACCTGTATTATCTCCCTGTTCGACGAGGTATTCTTGAATATAAATACCGTCAGTCGCAGTAAAACCAACAACTTTGCCAGTTTGACGATAAATATGAGCCGTTAAGCGGGTAGTGGTAGTTTTACCGTTCGTACCTGTAATCGCCACAATTGGGATACGACTGCGAGTTTGTTCTGGAAACAGCATTTCCAAAACCGAAGCGCCAACGTTGCGAGGTAGTCCATAGCTAGGTGCAGCGTGCATTCTAAAGCCTGGAGCTGCATTGACCTCAACGATTACTCCCTTAGTTTCTGTCAGAGGTTTACTTATATCTGAGGTAACGATATCGATACCAGCAATGTCTAAACCAATGATTTTTGCCACTCTTTGAGCCAGCCAAATATTTCGGGGATGAATTTCATCCGTACGATCGATCGCCACCCCTCCCGTACTTAGATTAGCCGTGGCACGCAGATAAGCTGTTTCTCGATCTGGCAAGACTGAAGTCAGCTCATAACCTTGCTTATGAAGGACTGCCTCAGAAGTGCGATCGACAACGATTTTAGTCAAAACATTATCGTGTCCGTTGCCTCTTCTAGGATCCTGGTTAGTTTGCTCGATCAGTTCTTTAACCGTGTTCTTGCCATTGCCAACCACATGAGCGGGGACTCTTTCGGCTACGGCGACAACTTTACCATTAATGACTAGAACTCGATGATCGTTACCCTGGTAATACTGTTCGACAATTACCGAACGGGTTTTAGAAGCCTTGCTTGCTAGGTCGTAGGCTAATTCTGCCTCTTCTTGGCTATTAATGTTAATGGTAATACCGCGACCGTGATTACCATCTAAAGGCTTGATCACAATGGGAAAACCACCAACATCGGCGATCGCCTTGTCAATTTCGTCTAAATATTCAATTACGGTTCCCTTTGGTACGGGTACGCCAGCATTGCCCAGAATATTTTTTGTTCCTTCTTTATCACAGGCAAGTTCGACGGCAAGAATACTAGTACTGTTGCTCAAGGTAGCCTGAATTCGTTTTTGTCTCGCTCCATAGCCTAGCTGCAACATTGCTCTGGCACTAAGCCACATCCAGGGAATTTTTCTGGCTTCAGCCTCTTTAATTATCGTCTCTGTCGAAGGACCTAACGCTGCATTTGTAGCCAGCTCGCGCAGGTCACTCAAATCTTGTTTTAACTCTTCTCCAGAATAGGTTCCTGTTGTGACGATTGATTGACACAATCTGACTGCTGCTCGTCCAGCATAACGCCCAGCCTGTTCTTCAACATATTCAAAAGCAACGTTGAATACTCCTGGGGTTGAAGTTTCTCTGGTACGCCCAAAACCCACTGGCATCCCCGCAAGCTCCTGCAATTCGAGGGCAATATGTTCGATAATATGACCCATCAAAGTCCCTTCTTTGATTCTTTCGAGGAATCCTCCCTGATGACCGCGAGAGCAGTGATGCTCGATCAGACTAGGTAAAACTTGAATTATACCTTCATAAAATCCAGGAATTTCACTAGACATTTTTTCGGTCAACTCTTCTAGAGCTAGCTGCATGACGATTAGCTTGTTGCGTCGAATGCTCCAGTAGTTAGGACCGCGTAGGGTCTGAGTCTTTAAAATTCTCATGGTTTTTGCTGTTCTTTATTTTGATGCAGCATTAAGTGAGGATAAAATAGTTAGCCCATCATCTCGTTTGGGCTAACCGTCAAACTGTTCTCAGTGAACAATTTACTAATTCTACCAAGGCTTGCTGCTTGCCGATTTTCTGGCATTTACTTGAGTGGCTGGTGACGTTGTAAATCATAGCGATCGCCATAACTCAATACGTGTAGCTTGAGATTGTGCATACTCAAAGGTTGACTGCCAAAAGCTTCTCGATGATTGGTATAGGACATATCTTTAGCATCAACAATAGTTACTGCTCCCTTACCAATTACCTGAATCGTCCCGTCACTTTCAAACATCGCACAGGTATCCTCATCAATCCCAATTCCTAATAATTGGGGATGGGCGCAAACTGCACTCAGTAAGCGAGCCAAACGATTACGATTGTAAAAGTGCTGATCGACCAAAACCCCAGGAATAATATCCAGTCCTTTTGCCATATCTACCAAGGCGCGGTTGGGGCATTCGGCGCTGCTGCCTCCAGAAATCATGTGATGTCCCATAATAGCTGCCCCAGCACTAGTTCCTGCCAGGCTAATTTCCCGCTTTTGGGCTTTTTCAACAATGCGATTCATTAGAGGAGTATCCGCTAATAAACCGCAAAGACGAAGCTGATCGCCACCAGTCAAGAAAATCCCCGTACAGTCTTCGACAAAATCACGGTATCCCGAATCATCCGCGCCAGAGCGATCGCGCACGTCTAAAACTTTGATTTCTTTTGCACCCATGTCATCAAAGAGACGATAGTATCTCTCGCCAATGAGAGTTGGTTCTCTAGAAGCGCAGGGGACAATGCCAATAATGGCATCTCTGCCTCCCGAACGTTGGAAGAAAGTTTGGAGTATTTCTTTGCCGTGTACTTTATCTTCCGCACCACCAATCACCAAAATGGCGTTTTTGGTAGATTGAGAGGCAGAGGGGGTTTGATGGTGAACTTTAGTGTCGATCATAAATTGAATTGGCGGGCAAGAGACATTATCTCTGATAGTAAATCGTAGCGACGATCGCCATCTTAAGACTGTGTCGAATACTACTTAATTTTTGGAGTCAGCCAGACTTATACTAAATATTCTGAATAACTGGGTAAATTTTTAATCGTGCGTTTTGATATTATCACTCTTTTTCCCGACTTTTTTAACTCTCCTTGCAATTGCAGTTTACTAGGTAAAGCGATCGCCAAGGAAATTGCCACTGTAAATTTAGTCAATCCCCGTGATTTTACAACCGACAAGCACCGTAAGGTAGACGACATAACCTATGGTGGCGGTGTAGGAATGCTGCTCAAGCCCGAACCAATGTTTGCTGCGGTGGAATCTTTGCCCGTATTTCCTAAGCGGGAGATTATTCTGATGACTCCTCAAGGTCAGCCAATGAATCAAGCATTGTTCAAGGAATTGGCAATTAATTATCAGCAGCTTGTCCTAATTTGCGGTCATTATGAAGGAGTGGATGAGCGCATACGGCAGCATCTCGTAACGAAAGAAGTCTCTTTGGGAGATTTTGTGCTTACCTGTGGCGAAATCCCCGCTCTTGCCTTAATTAACGGTGTAACTAGGCTTCTACCAGGTACAGTCGGCAAAGAAGCATCTCTAAAAACTGAAAGCTTTGAAACCGAACTGTTAGACTATCCTCAATACACAAGACCTGCGGAATATCGTGGCTGGGAAGTTCCTGAGGTTTTGAGGAATGGTAATCATAAGTTGATTGATGAGTGGCGCAAAGAGGAACAGATTAAACGGACTCGCGATCGCCGTCCCGACTTATATAAACGATGGACAATGGACAATGGACAATAAACAATGAACAATTACGAGCTAGCCGAGCGAAAAAACAGCGATCGATGAGTGCGCGATCGTAACTTAGTTGAGTTTTGCTAAAAGCATCTCTATTGCGATCGCTATTAATTTACCAGACTCAATCGAGCCAAAATGTTAAATTAATACTTTGGATAGCGATAGATGATAAAAGGAAGTCTACTTTGAGACTCTCTCAGAACTGAAGTTAGACTATCGCGATTTGTATTAAATTGAAACGCTCTCTCTCTTACAGACTGCCGCAGTGCTGATGTAGGAGAAGTATTGTAGCGTCTGGTATAAGCTGCGTAATTAATACCTGGTTCGCTATCAATATAGTAAGAAGTATCGCTCGCACTTGATTCGACTAATAGACCTTCACCGACCAAAACAGATGAACTACTATCCGCGGTTGGATTTGAATTAACAACGTTATTGTTATTGGTAATAGCCAAAGCTTCACTAGTATTGTTCTGAGCACTAGAAGATTTCTTTTGACTTGCGTTACAAATATCGGTTAAATCTGTTAGTTCTCCAGAAGCATCGACTATATAGCATTCTGGGGGTTCTTGGGCAACAGCTATTGAGGCGATCGCACCCAAAGAACAAAAGCTAGTTAATAGGGTTGTTAGTAAGAATTTATAGGTCATAATTGTGACTTGTTATAAGTAAGATCGGTAAATATACTGCTATTACTTATTGTCGCTTAAAAGTTACTCCTTATGTTACTAGCCAGAAAAATTCATCTTCTAGATAAGAAGTATTAGTATTTTACGATCGCCGTTTCGATCTTCATAAACAATTGTCTGAAGCTGTATTGTGATTATCAGTCTTGCTTGTTGGCGATCGCTTTATTCGCTAATTTACCGAATCAATCATGAAACTGACCAGAAATGAAATGATTGCCAGTCCTTTAAAAAGCTATTGATGAACTTGAGCTTACACTATTTCCCGCGATCGGTATTTCCAGAGCATCTACAGTTTTAGATTCAACCCTGGTAAAATTAAATTTTTCTTCTCAACCTACGTCTACTTATTAAGTTCTAACTACTCAATTTTTGTTGTTAGTCGATCTGCGCGACAATTTCCTTGCCAATCTCAATAGATGCCGTAGCAGCGGGGGATGGAGCATTGCAGACATGGAGAGCGCGATCGCGCTTGATAAATAAGAAGTCATCTACCATCGAGCCATCAATTTTCAAAGCTTGCGCTCTTACGCCTGCGGGACTTGGCACTATGTCTTTGGCTTCTACTTCGGGGATCAATCTTTGCAGGCTGCGGACAAAAATTGTCTTGCTGTAGGAACGGATCATCTCTGCCATGCCATCTTTGGGATACTTAGCTGCTAGTTTCCAGAAGCCAGGATAGGTAATGGTTTCCACAAATTCTTTGAGATCGAAGTCAAACTTATTATAGGCTTCTCGTTTAAAGCCCAGTACCGCGTTTGGTCCTGCGTGAACTCTACCGTCTACAATAGGGTGAAAATGTACGCCGAGGAAGGGAAAATTAGGGTTGGGTACGGGATAAATTGCGCCGTTGACCAGATGGCGTTTTTCGGGGGTTAATTCATAGTATTCGCCACGGAAGGGAACGATTTTAGCTGGTGGTTTGACTTTGGCTAATTCTGCCATGCGATCGCTATACAAGCCAGCACAGTTAACCAAAAACTCAGTTTGATATTCTCCCTGACTGGTTTTAATTACATAACCATCGCTAGTTTCTTCAAGATCCAAAACGCGGGTGTTGTTAAAAAGTTCGACTCCCTGCGATCGTGCTATCTCGACATATTTAAGGCAAACCTGCTTATAATCCACAATTCCCGTAGATTTCACCCAAATACCAGCCAGACAGCTTACATGAGGCTCAATTTCTTTTACCTGCTCTGATGTAAGTTTCTTAATCTCAAGCTGATTGGCCAAACCGCGATCGTAAAGGTTATCTAGCAACGGCAGTTCGTGAGGTTCTGTCGCTACAATCACCTTGCCACACTGGCGATAGGAAATGTCGTGCTGCTGGCAAAAAGCTACCATCGAGCGATTACCTTCATGGCAAAGCTTGGCTTTAAAACTACCAGGCTTATAGTAAATACCTGAATGTATTACTCCACTATTATGTCCAGTCTGATGATTTGCCCAACCTGCTTCTTTTTCTAGTAGGGCAATTTTTGCTTTGGGAAATCGCTGACTCAACGCCATTGCTGTAGATAAGCCGACGATTCCGCCACCGATAATAATATAGCTATACATAGTAGATATTTTTTATAAGCTGAGTTTAAAAATATTTGCAGACAATCTTTCGTAAAAAAGAAGGGATGAAGATTTGTTCTCCTCATCCCTTACCCTTAGATTCGACGAGCTATGCGCCTTTCTATTTCATCGCTCTAAAGCGCGACTACTTCTGTTTTTACACCCATATTGGCTAGCATTTGACTAATCTCTTGAGTATAGATTGCGTTCATCACGATTACCTTGTCTGGCTGATAGCTTTTGAGAAATTCAGGAGACATAATTTCTTTACCGACCCCAGGAATAAACTTGCCGTGGCGGTGAGGGTTGATATCGACAGCATATTCAATCTTGTCGATAGTTTTTAGAGTAGTTAAAAATGCCACACACTTAGAACCAGAACCCCAAACGACAACCTTTTCTTGTTTGGCTTGAGCATCATCAAGATAGTTTTTCCAGTACTCTAGCTTGTCGGCAATTTTGTCAGTAAATAGCTGCACATCTTTCGCTACATCATCAACGTTTTCTTCAAAGGGATGAACTCGATCTGAAGGCATGGCGACAGGTTTAGCTTCAATCAACAAATATTGATCGCCATATTCACAGTAGAGATCGGTAACTTCAAAGCCACTGTCGCGGAATAGGCGAGCCAATGTACCAGGACTAAAATAGGAACAGTGTTCGTAATAGATATCCTCAAACGCCTGTTCTTTTAAAACTCTAGTATTGTCGGGAATTTCAAAAACAACGGTAGTATTGCGATCGCCGATCGATTTGCGTACGGTTTTGATAAACTCAGAAGTAGGCTGAATATGCTCTAGGGTATGGCGACAGCAAATAAAGTCACCAACGTACTCGGCATGTTTCTCGGAGTAGTAATCTTGAATAAAGGTTACGCGATCTGCTGCTTCGCTTTCGACTCTACCAGGGACGACGCTAGGATCGATACCTACACCACGGTTGTTACCTAGTTCGCAGAGTAAGAGTAAGAAATCGCCTTTACTACAGCCAATTTCAATAATATCTTTATTATGAAGATCGTATTTATCGATCAGATGATTTGCTAACTTAAGCGAAAACTTGTTAAAGGTAGGGGAATAGCTTTGCTGATCCTCGTAGTTAGGTGCATAAGCAGACCACTTTGCATCAAATTCTGTGTTGGTAATAAAGCCACAGCGATCGCAAAATCCTAAAACTACGTCTCCGCTAGGAAAATCAATGGCTTTGGACTGTTCCGACATCATCAAACAGCTATGGACGGGAATATCACGTACTTCGTAAAATACTTCTAGTTCGTGATGACCACAGTTAGGGCAGGAATGTTCTACCTTCTTGTTTGTAGCTTTTGATGTTGCCTTGGAAATCATATTTCTGACCATGATTTGTATCTCTTATTGAATTTAGTTTGTTAAAAATACTAATAGTACTCAGGCTTATCTATTAAATACGCACCCGTTTGGTTTAATTTTGTGGGGAGATAGAGTCTGGTCTAGTTAATGTTAGATAAACATCTAGACAATTTTAGGTTCGGGAATCGGGACGATAAACTTTCCGCCTGCCGACTTATACTCTTGCTGCTGTTGCATAATCTCTTCGGCAAAGTTCCAAGCCAAAATCAAAACATAGTCTGGCTTGTCTTTCAATAGCTTGGCGGGAGGAAATATAGGCAAGTGATTTACACTCATATACTTGTCGTGTTTAAAAGAATTGAGATCGACAATGTAGTCGAGCAAGGTCTTATCAATTCCCAAATAGCTCAACATGGTAGTTGCTTTAGCAGCAGCACCATAGCCGACAACTCTTTTACCCTGTTTTTTCAAGTCCCAGAGAATATCTAATAGGGAGTGCTTGAAATTTGACACCTTATCAGCGAAATTCTGGTAGTAAGACATTTGGTCTACTTTTGCCTCTTTTTCCTCTTTAAGTAGAGACTTGACCGAATCTTTGACAGCTTCTTTTGGCTCGACATATAAGCGTAATGAACCACCGTGAATTTCTGTACGCTCGATGTCGTTTAAATATAAATTATGTCTTCTAAACAATTTGTCTAATGCTGTTACCGAGTAATAGCAAAGATGCTGATGATAAATTGTGTCAAACTCACAGTGTTCGACCAAATCTACTAAATAAGGTGCTTCAATTACCGCAACTCCTGTCTCTTTAAGCAGCGTCGCCATACCCGCCACAAAACCATTTAAGTCTGGGACGTGAGCGATAACATTGTTGGCTAAAAATACGTCCGCTTGCTTGCCTTCGTCTCGCAATTTCTGGGCTAATTCTCGACCGAAGAAAGTGCAGATTGAGTTTACTCCTTTCTCGATAGCTGCGTTGACTGGTCCATCGGCAGGATCTATCCCCAGTACGGGAATACCTTCATCCACAAAGTTCTTAAGCATATAGCCATCGTTACTAGCTGCTTCAATAACCAAGCTGTTGCTATCTAAATTTCTGGTTTTAATTAAATTCTGGGCGCTACCGCCAAAGTGCTTGAGCAAAGATGCTGACACCGAAGAAAAATAAGGGTAGTCTTGGCAAAAAAGGATTTCGGGCGGAACTATTTCAGTAATTTGCACCAAGCTACATTCAGGACAAAAAACTAAATCTAAAGGTGCAGTATACTCAGGTGAGTCTAATTCTGCTTTGGTTAAAAGATTGTCAGCTAAGGGAGTATAGCCAAAGGAAATAATTGATTTGAGATCCGTGTTACCACACGAAAGACAGGAAGGTTTATCGTTCATAGTCAAAAAAATTATAGATTACTTGAATATACCTATCTGTATATAGGTAGTTCTTATAAATAAGAGCAACCACAAATGATTGCCCTCAGTTCAGTCGATTCATTTTTACAGTCAACCTAATTTTGTACGATTATGAAGTAAGTTGACCGCTATAATAGCTATTCTATGGTTGCTAACTGTTCTTTGCGCCAGCGCAGTTCTCCGTCAAGAAGTTCATTGCCAATGAGGTATTTAATATGAGCAATTCGCTGATACTTCGTACCTTCAAACTCATTTAGGGTTAAACCTACTTTTTGATACACTTCATAAAGCTCTTGTGCGCCTTTGCGTGTATTCCATTGAGGCTTGAAGTTGGGTAAAACTCTGGCAATTTTGCTACAGTCTACGCGATAGCAGCGTGTGTCAGGGCCAGCATTGGGAGCATACTCAATGCGGCAGTTGGGGACAGTTTCCTTGACGATTTCCGCTATCTCACGAATTTGAAAATTGTCTTCATTCCGACCCACGTTAAAGGCTTCGTTGTGAATTAGTTCTCTTGGTGCTTCCAATACCGCAATAAAGGCTCTAGAAATATCTTCAATATGGACGATAGGTCGCCAGGGAGTACCGTCACTCTTAATGTAAACTAGACCTTTAGTAAATGCCCAAGCTACGAGGTTATTTAAAACCAGGTCAAAGCGTAGTCTGGGGGAAACACCGTAGGCAGTAGCGTTACGTAAGAAGGTAGGACTAAAGTTATCGTCAGCAAGCTTAGCAACATCCTGCTCTACTTTTACCTTAGAAACTCCGTAGGGAGTAACGGGATTAAAAGCAGACTCCTCATTCAGCCAGTCTTCACCTCCAGCGCCATAGTTACTGCAGGAAGAAGAGAAGACAAAACGGCTAACTCCCGCTTTTTTTGCCAACTCGGCTAGTTTTACCGAAGCCTTGTAGTTAATCTCTTCTGTCAGCGTCGGATTGAGATTGCCCAGAGGATCGTTAGATAGACCTGCCAAATGTAGAACAGCATCAAATCCTTCTAAATCCTTGAGTTCGACATCGCGAACATCTTTAATCAGTTCGGGAATTTCAACTATTCCTTCACCAAAAGTACTTCTAGCATATAAATCGGTGTCTAAACCGACGACATCATACCCTTTGTCGAGCAGCATTGGAACCATTAGCGTTCCGATGTAACCCTTGTGACCAGTTACCAGTATTCTCATTTTTGTTCTCCCATGTTTTCCAAGGTGCATTACCGCTAGCCCATAAGGTTTCTAAACGGTTTTTGTCGCGTAACGTATCCATACATTGCCAGAAACCATCATGCTTATATGCCATAAGCTGCCCGTCTCTGGCCAGTTTTTCGAGGGGTGCTTTTTCCCATTGAGTATCGTCACCGTCAATATAATCAAAAATTTCTGGCTCTAATACAAAGAAAGCACCATTAATCCAACCTTCTTTTGTTTGAGGTTTCTCAGAAAACTCGGAGATTTGGTTGTCTCTTAAGTCCAAATGACCAAAACGTGCTGGCGGTCTAACTGCGGTTAGAGTTGCAAGCTTGCCGTGGGAACGGTGGAAAGCCAACAGGTCGTGTAGATTAACGTCCGATACACCATCGCCCCAGGTGAGCATGAATGTTTCTCGACCAACATAAGGAGCAAGGCGCTTAATTCTGCCTCCAGTATTAGTTGTTAATCCTGTATCGATTAGATCGACGTTCCAATCTAGTGGATACTTACCGTGAGTTTTAACCTTTCCGCTGCCTAAGTCTACGGTCAGGTTGCTATTGAGAGCGCAATAATCTACCATATATTTTTTGATTACTGCTCCTTTATAACCCAAGGCGACAGTAAAGTCTTTAAAACCATATTGATGGTAGTGCATCATGATGTGCCACAAAATTGGTTGTCCACCAATTTCTACCATTGGCTTGGGTTTGTTTTCTGTTTCTTCGGAAATTCTAGTTCCTAAACCGCCAGCAAGAAAGGCTACTTTCATACGTTTTGCTCCTTTTTATAAGCTTATTAAGCTCTGATTATGTTAGATAGTTATGTTAATTGAGCTAAGTAATTTTACTAACGCCTAAAGTTTAGCTTTTAACTCTTTTATTGTAAATCTACTTAGGCTATCTGAGCTTAAAGTTTTGGTGAAGCTAAGGTTGTAAAAATGCAAATCTTTTAAAGCTAATTTAAAAATATAGTTATGTCAAGACCATATTAATAGAGCTTTGTTGAGCATAAAATCATTATCAAATCAAAAAGCCGACATAGGATTTAGCCAGGTAGTCAGCTCGTGTCCTAAGCTCTTTAAATTGCGTGACATTCCCTGATTCAACCATTGTCCAACTGCATCAATTGGAGTAAAAAAATCTCCTGTTTGCCACCGCATATTTTGAGATAATGGAGTCAAATGGTTTCCTGTTAGAGTACGTAAAGTTATCATGTTGTCAAACTTATTTTGTAATACTGCGTTCAAATTTACAGTCTGATCCAATTCATCTTGGGTAAATTTAAGTAACAAATTACGCCGTACTTGATAATGTTCGGCAATCAACCGTTCCGTTTCAATCGGTGAAGGGGCAAACTCAACGTCGAGCATGGGAGCAAGATTGAACTGATTAAACTGTTCCATAAAAGGAACTGCTCGACTGGCAGGATAGTTGTTAAAGGAAATTAAAATATTTCCCGATCTTTCTACGTCATATAGGCTGCCAATGAGCAGATGTAGTTTACAGCCCATGCTGTGTCCCACCCCGTATATAGGTAGATAGCCTTTGGTTAGCTTATTGGTTTTCTGCAGTCTTTCGATTACTGTTTCAAATCGGTTCAAAACCTCGCGAGCGATCGCAAAATGGTCGAAGGTGTTGAGAAAAGGTGTAGCAATGATGCCAAAACCAGCTTGACTGAGCTGTTCTAGGATCGAGCGATAGGATATTTGAGGTGCTGTAGCCACAAACGCTCCACCTAAGAAGTGAACAATACCCCTAATTTCCTGACGGGGAAGATAAACCCAATTTCCAGATATTTCTTGCCATTCCATATGTTTTGTTTATTGATAGATCGGACTTGCTGTAATTGAGTTACTTTTCTCGTTCGCGAACACATTAGGGATGCACCGAAGAAATAGCCAGCATCAAATTTTGTTTGTGTATACTCATTAGGTTAACAATAAAGTAGTATCTGCGAATTGAACTATGAGAAAAACTGCTCATAATACTGATTTTAGATAAAAAGCTATAATCTTGAAGCGATTTGCAGGACGATTTTGCAATGCGATCGCAATCTAATGTGAACTGAGTTGGGAGATTATCTTTTAAGCACTGCTAATGCCAGAACCAGATTTGATTCGCCTGTCTCAAAGCCACCTCAATCTTTTGAGTCTTTGTCCACCTAAGTTTCAACGAGTATATATAGATTGCTTGGGTTCACTCCCCGTACCCGAACAGCAGGAAAGTATGCAGTGGGGTAGTCGTTTCCACTTATTGATGCAGCAACGAGAGTTGACTTTACCGATTGAACCCCTGTTGGCTAACGATACAGAATTAGATCGTTCGCTGAAGGCTTTGATCGAAGCTGCACCAGAGTTAAACAAGGATCTCGATATATGGCGTGAGGCGGAACACTGTCGTACTCTCAGTCTGGATGATTTTTTATTTACAGTAATTTATGACTTGTTAATTGCGGATGCGGAGCGAGCAATTATTTTAGATTGGAAAACCTATCGTCAGCCGATGAAGGCAAAGGCATTAAAGCAAAATTGGCAGACTCGTCTCTATCTATATGTTTTGGCGGAAACTTCAGAATATAAGCCAGAACAGATTCAGATGACTTACTGGTTTGTCAAATCTGGTAAACCCAGTCGCGTCACAATTAACTATAGTCAAGCAGAACATCAGCAAACAGAACAAGAGGTAGCAGCCTTATTAACCAATTTAAAGAAATGGTTGCATAGCTATCATAAGCTGCAAATTGATTTTCCTCACCAACCTAATTGCGAGCAAGGCTGTCCTTTTTATCAGGATTTAGGATTGCAGGATGATAAATTAGAGGTATTCACTTCGATCGATGAGATTGCTGAAGTTGAGATTTGACAATATTTAAGAGAAAAAAGTTCGCAGATTAACGCAGATAGTTTATCAACATACCAACTACGACGCTATGGATTTTTGATGAATTTATAAACAGAAGAAGGTCTATAAAATATAAATCTCTCGATCGCTACAAACAACAAGTCTACTCTCAACAGTTACTTTAGGCACTTTGCCAATCTACATATGGCAATCTGATTGCAATCGCCTTGACATCTTCAGCGTTGCTAACTAACTGTCCGCAGTTATCCCAAGTTCCTTCGGCAAACATCTGTCTCGAACCTTTATTCATCTGTATGGGAATAGCTAGATCCATACTATTAACCGTCATTGCTTGAAGATCGACAGTAATTACAGTTTCGGGGCGGGACTCGATTAATTTTTGTAGCTGCTGTATTGCTGTTGGTTCGGCTATGAGACAGGGAACGCCGATCGCCACACAGTTACCAAAGAAAATCTCGGCAAAACTCTGACCGACGATCGCTTTAATGCCCCATTTTAATAGAGCTTGGGGCGCATGTTCGCGAGATGAACCACAGCCAAAATTATTATTAACAACTAAAATACTGGCTTCTTGATACTGAGGTTGGTCAAACGGATGTTGTCCGTTAGTCTGAACGCGATCGTCAGCAAAGACGTGTTCTCCTAAACCATCAAAGGTAACGCAGCGTAGAAAACGAGCGGGAATAATTCGATCGGTATCGATATCGTTTCCCTCGACGGCGATCGCTTTTCCTGATACTTGTGTGACTTTACTCATATCTGTGATTACTGTTTATCAATTCGTTTTTGCCAGTCTCCATCGATTTTATCGGCATTTCGGATATTTTGATCGAGAAGATCGTCTTCTGTAGTGTAGGTGATATCGCGATCGCTGATTACTTTCTGCCCTGCAAACTGCGTTGCGTAGGCTAACTTCTGGCGCAGCGAGCGATCGGGCTGATTGAGAGCGATCGCTCTTTGTTCCCGCGTCTGATTACCTTTAATAATTTTAGGATTGCGTCCTTGAATCCAGAAATAGCGTACTAGGGGAATCAGGAGATATAAGACTCCGTAGCCAAGTAAAAACCAGGAAAGCGAGTCGGCTAAAGCTACTACACCGCCTAATTCGGCTGCGAGCGCGCTATCCTGAAGCATAACTTCTAAGGTGAAAGCCAGAATAATATTTAACGCTCCTAAGCCAGCAGCTAAAGTAATTTGACCTCCCTGTGCCTGACTAAAGCGCCAGGGCTTCTTCTCTAAATAGCCTGCTGCGGAAATAGATTCGGTCGGTCTACGGCTTGCCATTACCTGAAGTTCGGGGAAGTAATAAACAATGTCTCCTTGAGGGGAAACTTCAGGGTAGCCATTAAAACGACTGAGTACGGGAATCATATAGTCTTCATACTGGTCTATCTCGTCAACATAGGGCGCGATCTGCTCGCCGATTACTGCACCTTTATTACTCCGAACGACCGAGCCAATTGTTTGCCAGCGATACTCTTCTAGATCCGCATTCGGATTACCGTCTCCAAATAGGAAAGAAAAGACAGACTCCAAAAAGTTCATCTGATAGTTGCCTTTAGTCTGACGACGACGCTGACGGCGACGACTATTGTAGCCAGGACTAAACCACCAGAAAATATCGCCAATCCAAAAACGGGGCATGAAGAAGCCGCCTCCGTAACCACCACGGCTATTACCCTGTCGCTCATCGCTAGTAGAGTTCATGGCAATCAGAATTGCAATTATCGCAACCAGCATTAATAGAATCGAGGCAACCAGCACAATCCCAAAAGAAATCCGAATGATATAGAATAGAACCCGCCAAATCTTTTGCCAAGTTTGTTGCCAACGTAGCTGCCAATGCTTGTTACGCAGTATCGAACGAAAGTTTTTGGGAAAGAGATAAACGACATCTCCCGATTCGGCAACCTGTAAATGCCCTCCTGCTTCACTGGCTAAAGCTAACAAACCCTGTTGAGCAAAATTTAGCTCTAATCCTGCCTGTGCTGCTACGTCCCCCACGGTGACGCGATAATCGAGCTTTTCAACTGACTTAACAATCTTGGGGTTAGGAGTCATTATTTGCGATCGAAATTAGAAATGTTTACTTACTATTTTATCTTTTTGTGAGAGAAGACCCTCGCTTGAGCGACGGGATGAATCGAACTTAACACTAAGCATTTTACAATTGCCTCTACTTCTTTGTAAAGTATGTAGTATAATACGGATATCAAAATTGGCA
>Ga0209831_1000183_pt1 | contig 56713 bp, 74 predicted proteins | sample Maine_Asex4_meta_FD_187451 | JGI IMG/M metagenome (GOLD analysis project Ga0209831, IMG submission 187451) | Marine algal microbial communities from Maine, USA - Maine_Asex4_metaG (SPAdes) (version 2) | ecosystem: Host-associated > Algae > Red algae > Unclassified | place: Maine, USA | collected... | reverse complement strand
GTGATGAATATTTAGCGGAAGCATTAAAGCATTTAAGCGCTGAACTATTTACACGCGATGACATAAAAGCATTCCAAGAGGAACAGCTAGAATGGATGATAGAGCGATCCGTTACACTAGCCAATGTACATATACAACAGTTACAACAGTTACAACAGAGGAGATAACATGTTTAAATGGTATAAGGACTGGAAAGAGGAACGCATTCAAAACGCATGCGATAAAGCTTACGAGCGCGGATACCTATGGGCATGCAAGGTATTCTTTTTGCGTAACTGGGAAATTGAATTGATTAGACGTAAAGCATGTAATCATATATTCAATAAAATTCCACAAGAGAAAGCGTTTGATCGAGGTGTTGTAGACGCTTGTTTTAAATTCGAGGACATACATTAAATGATTTTAGATATAACACACCTACCCGCACGTTTCACATTAACGGAACTCAATAATGCAGTTAGAGCCCATCATGATAAACATGACTCTACACTGCCTAAGCGAGTGTACGTGACACGTCCTCAATTTGACTTCGCTTGCCTGCACGTTCCCGATATAGGCTTTGACGCGACAGTACACATAAACCCGCCTACTGTAATGGGCATGAAAATGATCTTTAAGGATTGACTATGCCTATAGCTATAACTAGTAATGAAATGCACTGTTCTTTTGATATTGTACAATTGGAGATGGCTAAGGCTACAGGGCAATTTGGCTGCGCGATGATTGCTAACTATCTGTTAGGTATCCATCAAATTAGAAGGACAGATACCGATGAGCTTGTATCAATAGTAACTGCTGCCGGTGCAGTAAACAGATTCGGTCTAAACGAGGATTATACGGGAGAGCCTAATAAATGAGTTGGATACAGTGGTACATTTGTGGTTATCTTGTTTTCCTTTTCATTACTCTGCATATACTAAGCAAGAGAGTTACTAAGGTGCAGTTTAGATACGTGTTAATAGTAAACCTTATCTATCCGCTAGGACTGTTAGCGTTTATAATTAACTTCTGCGTAACTTTTTGCGCATCATTTAAGAAAGGCTTCACTGGGGCTGTTAACAGGAATAAAGACGATGGATAAATTTAGTAATCTGCGCGGTGGCAAGAAACTAAAAGAAGACTATGAGTCTGCTAGAGAGGCTTTCCAGGCGCTGGAAGAAAAAACAGATCAGCTGGCTGCTATATCAAGCCTGGAAGCACAACTGTGGAAGGCTCAGCATGTAGTGATTCGTTTAGAAGCTCAGCTTCGGGACTTATACATAGATGCTAATGTCGATCCTGCGGTAGATAAGACGCCTTTAGAGGAGGATGCTTTTGATGACGAGAACACTGATACTTAAGAACGGCATAGCGCTCGCAGTTATGGATCATTTCTGCGCGAGGGTATTCTATGCTTACTGTAAAGTTAACGGGTTAGAGGACCACACAATCGATGTGTTTCCTGATTATAATCCTTTGATGCGTAGTTATACAGTCGCTAAGGCAGATTCTAAACCTGTTGTCTATTCAGCGGTAGACGTGGAGCTTATCAAATAATGGATATACCTACTAATGAATTTCATCAACAACTCAAAAAAGACGTTGAATCTATTGTTAATAAACATTCGGATAAGATGTCTGCTGAAGAGATACTAGCGCTCATGTCACAAATGGTAGGTATAGTTATTGCGTTACAAGATCAAACTAAGCACAGTTCAGCGTATATTATGGAACTTGTGGGTAAGAATATTGAACTTGGAAATATGACTGTGATTAATGATCTAGTAAATAATACAGGCGGTAACGGTTAGCAATATCTTGCACGGAAAACACACAAATAAAAGTGAGCTATAATGCCCGTTCAATCCATCATAGAGCAAAGTATTATTATGGCAGCATCAGATAAGAAATATTCGATTAAGCATGGAGTCGTATCCGTTTATTATAATGATGTTAGGGATAACGAATTGTTCGCTAATGGCGTCAAGCTTGGGAAGCTTTCATTTACAACACTTAGGAAATGGCACGTAATAACAAACGGGACTATTGATGTATCATCTTGCTTTAATTTGGGGACATTACTTGAGCAGCTTAACTCAGATCCGAAAACAAGAAGAGGACGCCTTAACGATGATGAATGATTTTATAAGGCTATGCAAATGCGGCTTCGTGCTGGACGTTGATCCGCATTTAATAGAACGCTTAAGCGCCCAAGCCTGGTTACTTAAGACGCTTACGGAGAATGAAGCTAAGGATATCGATATGGCTGTTATGAAAGATATGATAGAGCGTGATATTGTTGTAAGGCTTGACTTCTTTCCTAATACGCCTAGTGGCGGCTTCGTTGTATACGGTAGTGATTTAGATATAGTGCTCAAGTCTGCGATGCAGCTAATCGAGTTAGATAAGGACGAGTCTTAACGCCTACAGACTTCTACAGACTTCTAGACTTCTATGGAAGTCTGTAGAACTTCCCCTTTTTGTGACTGAAGTCACATTTACCACATCTTCTCTCAAGTTTCGCTTGCCAGGCCCGATAACGTCTGTATATTGGACTTATCAACTACGGGGCTTAATAATGAAATTCAGCAAATTACACGAAACAGCAGAAGGCAAATTTCGCATCATGAAAGGCACTAAGCAAGCCTTCACAGCGGAGTTCGATACTAAAGAAGAAGCCATGCAACATGCTGCCGCGCTAACTGCGAAGTTCCACATTCAGCAAGCCAAGGCAGCTTTGCAGAAGATTGAGAACTGGGACGTTGCTCAGCCTGTTGGTTGGGATGTGGTGGAGTTGTTGGAATCGGTATTGCAGCCAATGCACGAGGAAAGCGATAATTTTGATGCAAGCGATCCATCCGGTTGGAGGTGTTAACTAGGTCGCATTTATCACACCTGGTGAAAATAGTTGTTGCTAGGTGTGATAATTACTGTATATTGGACACATCACTTACATAACCACAGCGAATGAAATACATGAACACTGTAATGTCAACAACTAACCAAGATCACCTAATTGACGAAATGACGCAAAATGCGGTTGCTATGGTAAACGGCGCTGATCAATTTGGAATAACGACCGCATGCTTTATTGCTGGTGAATTTGTTCTAGTAAGTAAATATGATATTAATTCAGAAATGGAAAAGCAATTACGAGCAGCATCATACAAACAGGGCGCGATATTGGGGGCACCGGCTAAGTTTGTGAGAATGGAAAAATGTGATGATGAAGAATTCGCAGTATTCAACGGCGTTCTTTAGGTTAAAAATAAAAGACATCTAGTTGTTGCTTAATCGCTAGATGTCTGTATACTGCACACATCGACTAACAATTAACTACGAAGGAATTAAGCAAATGACAACAGTTACAAAAATCTCGCAAATGACAGACGCAGACATCGACGCGAAGCTAGAAGCTATTGCAGTTAAGCGTTTCAACATTGAAACGTTAGAGACACGCAATAACGACAGCGACGACTTCCACGATATAGCAGTCTGGAATATGAAAGCTGCATTAGCAGCAGCTTTCCAGGCCGGCGTTGACGCTGCTACTACGCCAGTATCTCCTGTCCCATTTGATACAATCCAGTCTAAAAAATCTTATGCTACTGCACCAGGCGCTCGAAATGCTTGTGGTCGTGACGATAAAGAATTTGCAGGTACGCATGAATTACCTAGCGGACGCTTTGTTTATCTTTTCAACATTTACACTTCATAAAAGGGCTTACTAATGACACATTACGGAAATCTAAACATACGCATCATAGAAACGCTAGTTCGCGAAATCGCTTGTCTACGCGAGACTAGCGACGCTGAAATTATCGCTTCGCACTTCGCTAGCACGTTCGACCTAATGCCGCTAAGTTCGGAGCAACTAAGAAACCTGGTGAGCTTCGTTGAGTTGCAGAAGCAGAACGAAGATTGGGAGGTAGGGGGATGAACAGCGAATTGCAAGACCTTATCGAGGAGCTCGCGGATGCCCGCGAGCAGTACGACCGAGAAGGTAGGGATATGGATCAAGTTGAAGCTGATAATCTAGCTAACAAAATTGATTCGCTTGAATACCAAATTGAGGAAATGAGATGAGCGATTTTTATAACTATAATTTGTGTGTCACGTGTAATGATAAGCGCGATATGGGCAAGCCGCTTAAGAGCGAGCCTTTTGGAGATGTTGTATTCACACAAACAGATCCGGATCACGATAATTGCGAATGCAAGGAGTGTGGTCAAAAGGTTTTATTTACGGTCAAGATGAAAGTTTGTGATCAAAGTGCTGCTGAATATGGGAGAGGCATGTGAGCTATTTAGATATGCAAGATTCGGAGCTTATTATTGAACTTATCAAGTTTGAGGAGCAGTGCGAGGACACACAAGTGCGACAGCTTGTGATGGCTGCACGTAAGCGCGTGGAACAGCTCCAACCTGAATGGAGCTATAAGGTAGACGCTGGCGTACAATACCAGCGTATCGTTAACGATGGCCTACAGTCTTTTTTCTTTTATGGCGTGTTCCAGGCAAGCTGGGACGAGAATGTCCCTATGAGTGTAATAACCGAACAATTGATAACTTACGCATGGGAAGCGGGTGGAGATGCTAGAGCTGAGGAGATTAAAGCACTATTAGGCATAGGTTAATATTATTGTTGTGACTGTTGCAAAGTCGCGTATAATAACCCTGTTGTAATCAGTATGAGTTTAAGCTGTGTGCCATAAAGAATTTTATCTACTTTTACTAGTAGCGGCAATCCTGCCGGTACTCAGCTTGGCTGCATTATATTTTCTTTTTAATTAATAACCGGAATCACTTATTATGAAGCGAGCCCATATAGCTATACCTTTCGCTATACTAGCTACACTATCCACGACCCTTGCTTATGCGCACGAAACAGCGAATCACACGCATGGCAACGGTATTACAATGGATAACGGGGAACCTGTACCTGTTAATCTAGTTGTCGTATCTCAACCAGGTGGCGTTGTTTTAAACTGGGAGCAAACTTCTAGCGCTGTATCTTATCGCGTATACCGTGATGGACATGAAGTTGGATCATTTATTAATGGAACAGCATGGACAGATACTGAAGTTAGCGAAAACGAGACCTATAAATATTTTGTTATAGGTTGTAACGCGAATGAAGAATGTTCTCAGCCCTCTGCTTCGCAAAGCGTAACTTATGATTTCACTACGCCTATAGGTGCAGGAGGTAGCACGGAATGTTCAGTCTTTTCAGGCTCTACAGCTAATGCGATCCCAACTAATGTTTCGTTAGATGATAACGATCTGTTGACCTGGGTGCCACCTGTTAACTCAGTTAAGTGGAATGTATATCGAAATGATGTTTATGAATACACTATCACAAATGGTTCACCTAGCTATGCTGTGGAAAACCATGTAGTAGGTAATGAGTATTACGTAACAGCGATATATCCGGACGGTTCCATATCAAGTCCTTCTAACTTAGCTAACAGTGTGACAGCCCCTCTTGATTGTGCTGTGATAGAAGCTGCTAACTTAGGTTTGACAACTGCTAACTTAACTCTTCTTGCAACGTTAACTCAAACAGAAGCGGACTTAGAACAGGCGCAGATAGATTTGGCTGCGGCAATTGCCGGGAACTCAACGGCTCAAGACGTGCTAGATGCCCAGGCAGCTCAAGCAGCAGCAGAAGCAGCGCTAGCAACAGCGGAAGCGGACCTTGCGGCTGCACTACTAGCCAATACAGGTACAGCGCAAGATATACTTGATGCGCAGGCTTTGCAGGCGGCAGCGGAAGCAGATTTAGCGACAGCAGAAGGGACAATCATTGGACTAGAAGCTGATGTTGCTACTGCCGAAGCTGCGCAAATTGCTGCGGAGACGGCCCAAGCTAATGCTGAAGCTGCGCAACTGCAAGCGGAAGCCGATTTGCTAACAGCACAGCAAGCGGAGACCGCCGCGCTCGCAGCGCTTGCAACTGCACAAGCCGACTTGGCTACCTGCGAAGCTGATCTCGCTACTACAGAGCAGGCAGCGCTACTGGTAGCCACGGATCTAGCAACTGCTCAAGCGGATCTAGCAACTGCTCAAGCAGACCTTGCCGCTTGTCAATTGTTAATACCTTGAACTGACAGCTCATCCGCCTCTACTCTGGAGGCGGATAGCGTTGAGTCTTATCTTGTTTATCATACTTTGAATGGCGAGCTTGCTAATTTTAGTTTTCGATATCGTCCGGATCAAGAAATTACCCTGCCCCGTTTATTTACTGAAGGGGATTTAGTTTGTTATTACGTTCAAACATGGATGACCCAAACCGGCATCAGTAGCGGACCAACAATATGCACTGTTATTACTGCTGACAATTTAATACTAGAAATATAATCCTTAGGAAAAAGAATATGTCGTTTACACCTACCTTACCTACGAACTCATATCCAGATGTAGAGCTTGCATGGAACGACGAGTTTGATAAAGGCTTAGAGAAGTGGTATCAGGACACTTTTGAAGAAGATGATTTACATCGCGCAGGATATAGGCACTTAACAATTAATGGCGACATAGACTATAAGTTAGACGGGATAAAAGTACCTGGACGTCATGCTGCACTGATGAACAAGTACCGTAACAAAGTACAATTCACTCGAAACAATTTGCTGGTATTAAAACAATACATTGATCCAGTGCATAACCCGTATCGTAATAATTTTATAGGGAGTGACAATAAACAGAAGCCTATGGGCAATATGATTCCGTATGCGCCTTGGCTTAGTACGTGGACACGTAAGTGGTCTGAGAAACATAAACGACATGTAACAGACTGGTCTAAGCCTGTTATGACTTTCGGTAAAGGCAGTATTGTAGAAACTAGAGTTAACTTCGAAAATCAAGTAATGGACGGAGTGCGTTGGTCGATGTGGGCTATGGGTGCAACTAAAGGCGGACAAGTAGATACGCCTGATAACCCTGCTGAAGTAATTGCTGGGACTGAATACGATAGTAATCCAACTGTAGTTGAAATTGATTTTCCAGAAGTGGAGTGTCCAGAAAGCCATCCGGATTTCGGTAACTTAGCGTTCATGAAATGTATAGGAGGTGCGTCTAAAGATACGCCTCCACCTATACGCGAAAACAGCGCTATTAACGCTTATGATTTGAAAGCGCATTTTGGTATTGATTTAAGAAACGGATGGCATACGTTCACTTTAGTGTGGGAATTAGATGGTACCTTGCGCTTCTATTGCGATGGTATATTAATTAACACGGATTACCGTGGCGTAAATATGAACGCATATCTAATCATGAGTTGCGAGATGTGCAGTGGTTGCAAAGATCCAGCGCATGGAAATATATCGCCATGGGAGAATAAGTCTAACGGGCCTAAACAACCACCTGATCCGGGCTTGTCTGCTCGTTGCTGGATAGACTCACGTAAACGTGTTCACCATCACGAGGTATTAGTTGAATATGTGCGTGTATGGAATATGCCTAAAGGTGGCTATCCTGCTATTAAACCTGTAACGCCAATACCTCCTCCAGTTATAAATAAAAAACCTGTAGCGCCGCCGGTAGTTACTGATCCGGGATTAGATGAAACAACAGACATTCGATACTTAGATTTAGAATCGAAGGTTATACGACTCGCAGCATTATTTGAAAGCTCTGAAATTAGACGGGCGGGTCTAAACAAGCAAGTAGGTATATTGAAAGGTAACTTGCAGAAGTCTATGCTGCTAAACAAGCAATACAAGGAAGAGATGACAGCGTTAAGAGCTGCTTCCATGCGCTTACGTAAGCGCGAGAGTGAGCACTTAGCGGAGATGAAAGTATTACGTAAGCAAGTTGCTAATCCTGTTGTAACAGCTACGCACGACGCTGTAGGCGACGCTGTAATGAGCAAGCTAGACGAACTGCTACGTCGAGCGCGTAATCGGGGAGCCAAGTAATGGGTATTAATATCCGTACCAAAGGGCAAAGCGCTGAGCGTGAGATAGCCACAATGCTTAATGAAATCGTATGCGATGTTCGTAAACAGTTGGGTATGCTTGAATTGGAGCCTAGGGACTTTCCTTTTCAACGCAATCAGAATCAAAGTGCTGTAGGCGGGGATGACTTAACAAACCCGTTTGGCTTGTCCATAGAAGTAAAACGACAGGAGCAACTAAGCATCAATAGCTGGTGGAAACAAACTGTCGCATCTGCTGCACGTACAGACGGGAGGCCTATTTTAATGTACAGGCAGAACCGCAAACAATGGAAAGTTATTCTTGATGTCTGTTGTTTTGTTAACACAGATGAATTCAGTTTAGTAGATATGAGAGCTGAAGTTAGTATTGACGATTTTAAGAAATGGTTCCGTGAATACTATAAAGATAATATGACTGGATAATCGTTGACGTTAAATTCTTAAACCTTAATCATGAAAATGCGCTATATTATCCCCCATCATACCACATTTCTTATGGTTGAATTTAATGGGAGATACACATTCCTACATTGATGAAGAGTTACGAGCACCTGAGTTAACAACAAGAGAAAAGAAGTTGCGACTATTGTTCGCGAGGGAGTATGTGGCTTGTGGAAGGGATGAATACCATGCTGCATTGCGTGTAGGTTTTGATAAAGCCTTTGCGGCTGCTTTCGGCGACCAGTTTATGAATGAGGGCTTTACTCTTAAACTCATAGACGAAGTGATGGAAGAGCCTATTGGCAAGAACGAAGAAACGCGAATGAAAAATCGCACTATTCGCCAATTGATGGTTCATGCAAAGACTGCTAACAAGCCTGCAAACCAAGTAGGCGCATTAGTACAAATTAGCAAGATCTTAAAAATGGAGCTCGCAGCAGGTGAGGAAAATAACGATCGTTTAGGCGGTGTTATGGAAGTGCCTGCTATGACTACTCCCGAGGAGTGGACTGCTATGGCTGCTCCTGAACAAGCGCAACTGAAAGAGACTGTCCGTGAATAGTGCCTTAGCTAGTACGGATATCCCTGAAGTATTTTGGCGCCCGTTAAGCGGCTCGCAGATGCGGGCGCTTAGCTGTCCATGTAATCATATCTTATACGAAGGAACGCGCGGTCCGGGTAAGACAGACGCTCAGATAATGTATTTCCGTCGCTTTGTTGGTAAAGGGTACGGGCAGTTTTGGCGCGGCATAATATTGGATCGCGAGTATAAGAACTTAGATGATTTAATAAGCAAGTCTAAACGCTGGTATAGGCAGTTTGGTGACGGCGCGAAGTTTATAAGTTCTACAGCAGGCCTTAAGTGGATATGGCCTACAGGTGAGGAGCTTTGGTTTCGTGTAGTTAAAACAGAACAAGACTATTGGAATTATCACGGACAAGAGTTCCCGTTCATAGGTTGGAACGAATTAACTAAGCATCCAACAGGCGACTTATACGATATGATGATGTCTTGTAATCGTACGTCATTTATACCCAGCAAGCACAGTCCTATCATTCAAGAAGAGCCTAGAATAAGGCGCATACTTCCGGAAATCCCTCTTGTAGTGTTTAGCACGACGAATCCTTATGGCGTTGGGCATACTTGGGTCAAACAACGCTTCATCGATCCTGCACCTCCAGGCCAAGTTATATTTAATAAAGCGGAAGTATATAATCCAAGAACAAAGCAACGCGAAGAAGTAACTAAGACTCAAGTACGTCTGTTTGGCTCGTATAAGGAAAACGAGTACCTAAGCCCAGAATATATTATGGAGCTTGAAAGCATAACGGACATGAATAAACGTCGAGCTTGGTTGTGGGGCGACTGGGATATAACGAGCGGCGGAATGTTCGACGATGTGTGGTCATCACAATACAACGTCATCGAGCCGTTTAAGATACCTCATAACTGGCGCATCTTTCGTTCGTTTGACTGGGGTAGTTCTAAACCATTTAGCGTGGGCTGGTGGGCTGAGTCTAATGGTGAAGATGTGCAGCTACCTGGAAACAAAGTATTGTCCACTATACCTGGAGATCTCTTTCGTATAAACGAATGGTATGGCTGGACGGGTAAACCTAATACAGGTACACGCATGCTAGCGACTAAGATAGCGAAAGGAATTGTTGAACGCGAACTTAAGATGAAAATCAAAGGGCGTTGTAAACCTGGACCGGCAGATAGCTCCATTAACGATGACGTTAATGGCGTCTGTATAGCAAATCAAATGCGAGCTAATGTCGTTATAGACGGTAAGACATATCCAGGCGTTGGCTTCACTCGTAGTATTAAAACTCCAGGCAGTCGAATACAAGGATGGGAGAAAATGCGTACAGCTATCTACAACGCTCAGCCACCAGAAGGAGGCGGCCCAAGAGAAGGACCTGGGCTATTTATTTTCCGCAATTGCCAAGAGGGCTTTATACGTACAGTGCCTGTGATACCTCGTTCCCTTAAAGAGTTGGACGATGTTGATACAGACGCTGAAGACCACGTAGCGGACGAATCGAGATATGTAATTTTAGCTACAGGCAATCGTTTTGGATCAGGGTCAACAACAGGATATCACTAATGAGAGAAGTTTCTCCTATAGCTCAGCAATACGATATGAAAGGCGTAGCTTTATCTTCTGAGTTTGGAAATAGAAAACAAAGACGAAAGGATAATAAAATAATGGCTAAGACAGGTAAGAATAAATGTAAACGTTCTGGACGTGACGGTTATGAAACTGAATCGTTTATGGAGCGACGGAAAAACAATCGCAAGCGAGACAAGCTAGCAAAGAAATCGCGCAAACAAAACAGGAACTGAGATGGGAATTAAATCTACGCATCCATCACACGATGCTATAGCTCCAATATGGGAGCTCGTAAAAGATGTATATGGAGGTGAAATCTCTGTAAAAGATAAGACTGTGAAATACTTGCCTGCGACCAGTGGTCAAGTATATGACGGGATGGGCGGAGCTAAGGCGGATTCGCTTGGCCATAAAGCTTATTATTCGTACTTATTACGCGCTGTGTGTCCCGACCTGTACCGCAAAGCTGTTGAGACTGCTATTGGTACTATGCACAGGAAAGATCCCGTTATAAAGCTTCCCAAGAGCATGCAGCACTTGGAAGAGCATGCTACAGAAAGCGGTGAATCACTTAAAATGGTGCTACGTAAAATCAACGAAGCGCAAATCACAACAGGCCGCATAGGTGTATTAGGCGATTTAGTTAAGTCGCCTGAAACCAAAGAAGTGTTAGGTAAGCTTTCACTATACTGTGAAGAGTCTATACGTAACTGGAATTTAGGTACTGCTGAGCCTGGTGAGTTAGCGGAATTAGATCTTGTAATATTAGATGAAACTTCGCATGTAATGAATCCGGAGTTTGAATGGGAAATTAAAGAGAAGTATCGCATACTTGCAAAGACTTCAGGTGATTCTGAAGGGAGCGGTCTAAGTTATGATCCTACTGGTAAATTTTACGCTACGGCAACAATGGACGCGAGCGGTACATTAGAAACGGCTGTCGATGCTGTTATACCTAACAGGCTTGGATCGCAACTTGAAAAGATACCTTTTAGCTTTATTAATACCATAGATGTAGTCGCTGCCCCTTGTTCTCCGCCTATGCTTGGATTGGCTTTGCTTGTTCTTGCTATATACAGAGGGGAAGCTGATTACAGACAGAGCTTGTTTATGCAAGGGCAAGACACTCTAGTTCGCATAGGTATAGACACTGACCCGGACAACAAGGTTGATGATGACACTGTACGTACAGGCGCAGGTGCTCGCATAGACGTCCCAATGAATGGCGATGCTAAGTATATAGGCGTAGCTTCCGAAGGGCTTGGTGAACAGCGTAGCTCGTTAGAGAACGACTATATACGAGCTGAAAAGCTAAGCGGCCAGCTCAACGATACGTCTAAGCAAAAAGAAGCGGCGGATGCTTTGCGTCGTCGTACATCTGCGCAGACTGCATCTCTGCCTCAAATTGCATTGTCTGGAGCAGCAGGTTTAGAAGACGTTCTTAAGTTTATGGCGCCTTGGTTTGGAGCTAACCCAGACGAGATAGAAATTATACCTAATATGGATTTCACGGACGATGAGTTTGATGGCTCGACGCTTGTCGATATGCTTAAGGCTAAGACATTAGGCGCTAAGCTATCCGATGAGTCTATACATGAGTGGATGGTTGAACAAGGTATAACTAAATTAAGCTTTGAAGAAGAAATGGCTAAGCTTGCATTAGAGGAACCTGAATTAGAAGATGAAGATGAGTTTGATTCTCCTGCTGCTAATAAAGCGCCTACTAAGGACGAGTAATGAAAACAGCTAACGAAAGACTATTAGACGATTTCGTTAAGCATCAGATTCGTTTAATTAGCTACGGCAACGGACTTAGTAAGAGTTCTGTTAAGAAGTTAAAAGCCACTGAAGGAGAAGTGGCTCGTATACTTCTAGTTTATGCTGAGAAGCTGAGTGGCAAATCGCTAACTACGAAAATGGGCAAGCGCAATTTGGCGAAGATGGAAAAAGAAATCCGGGCAGTTAGGCATGAAGCTTGGCTGTCCATACGTAAGGAAATATCTTCTGAGTTGCGTGAATTGCTGAAGGAGGAAACAGAATTTGTGGTTAAAGCTATTCAGAAGAACATGCCTGTCGCTTTAGATTTAAAAACTCCGAAACCTAAAACGCCTGGAGGCTTAGCTGAAGAGGTAGAGGGTGCTGCGATATCTGTTTGGTTTAAAGATGCTGAACAGAAGGAGATTGTTAATATCCGTAATCGCTTTAAGATGTCTCTCCAGGATCAAGAATTAAATAGTCCTGGACAGATAGTTAAGGCAGTTGTAGGCACAGCTATTTTCAAACGTAAGGATGGCGTTCTTAGAAAGAGTTGGAACGGTATAGATTCAGTTGTGACTTCTTCAATCGCTAAGACTAGGTCTAAAGCTACCCGTGATGTCACATTTGCTAATCCGGATACGATAGGTAAGGAATATTTTGTTGCGACATTGGACATTCATACGACGTTTCAATGCGCGAGTCATGACGGTAAAGTATTCCCGGTAAAACAAGGACCTGTCCCTCCGTTACATTTTAGATGTCGTTCGTTAAGAATTATGTTGATGGAATATAGGTTTATGAAAGATAGACCTTTTAATTCGAACGTTGAGAAAAAGACTTTGGACGACTTTACTCGCAGCAACGGGTTGAGCCGTGTTGGCAGTGCAAAGGATTTGCCTTATGGATATAAAACTCAGTACAGATCGTTTAATCGAAATCGTAAAAGAGAGTTGATGGGTGTGCTACCGGCGGAAACTAATTTTGCGCAATGGTTTAAGACACAAAACAAAGCGTTCCAAGATGAATACCTAGGCGTGACACGAGCTAAGTTATATCGTGAAGGTGGACTTGAGATTTCGCAGTTTACTAACCGTTTAGGCAATACACTCACGTTAGATCAACTTAAGGCGCGAAACTTATTACCATGAGCATTATTTTCACGTTATAATTGCCAAAATAATTGCCATGTGTTAAGGCACTATTTAACCGTTATTAGCAGGCATATATAAATGGACAATCGTCATCAGTTTAAATTCGATATCCCTATAGGCGGGTTAGGCACAATTATCGAAAGAAATGGCGAACCTTTTAATGATGTTAGTGCTATTAATATCAAAGTTGATCACACCGGCTATAGTAACGTCACTCTTGAAATACACGCATACAGCGCTATTCAAATAATAGCTGCTATGCGGCTTATCGTTAAGAGTGATATTGATCCGGATACAGGAAAAGATAATTATATCTTACCCGCACTTACACAAGTCATAAACGAAAAAGGAATTGAGATAAAAGACAGTAATGGATTATTAGATGACGACATTTTACTTGAATTTGCGGAACGTTTGATTGCAGTCATTATTGAAAATCACGGTAGTCAGATCTGAAAGGATAATTTCATGCGTAAATTACGGAGGTTTGTAAAAGCTTTTTTATACATTTGGATGTTTATAGTCGTTGTATTTATAAGCGGTTGGATCACTGTAACCTTATTCAAAGGTTTCTATCATTTAATTTACTGGAATTGAAATGTCATTTTCAGTAAATTCTTAATAAACAAACAATCGTCTGAAGCAGAAACAGAATTATTAACGGCTGGTTTTTTTTTATAATATTATTGCTCAAGTAGAAAAGGATAATCACTTACTTATACCGCTCAAAAAGGAAATTGTTCGAGAACGGTTCAAAGCTACAAAAGGTTTAATAGTATGAACAAACTTAGATTAAAACAGAATCGTATAACTGAACGCAACTTAACGCATAACGGGCTGGGTGGTTCTGGAATAAGTAATATTGTTATAAATAACGATAGTTATTACTCTAATGAAAAAATAGGGCTTGGATGGGTGCGACCGTATAACCACATTAATAAATCACATTTGATTGAACGCATAATAAAGCATAGCGGTTTGGGTAGTTATGGTTCTATGTTTAATCTTGATAAGTCTTATGGATTGGCGCAAAAACTAAAATGAAAGTTCCATACAATACAATCGAGTTTGATTTTTTACCTAGTCACGTTAGACAAGTGATCAACCAAATTTTAGAGCGTGAAGGTTCCGTTTTTACTAATGATAAAGAAGATCATCCAACACGCTACGGCATACGCAAATTATCGGCTGATCGTGCAGGGTATACCGGTTCAATTGAATATTTAGACCGCTATACAGCCGCTCAAATTTGGACTTCTCTTTTTTGGTACGGTCCTAACATTCATCTGATCAATGAAGTGTCACCATTAATTGCGCAAACGGTTGTTGATACTGGCGGGCCTGCTGGTATAGTGGTGGCTATAAAACATTTACAGCAAGCCATAACTAGTTTTAATCACATACGCAACGGTAAACAAATTTACGGTGATGATTTAACGTTTGATGGTCTAATCGGTGAACAGTCATTAAAACAATTAGAATTATTTGTTTTACATAGAAAAAAGAAACAAGGTGAACGTAAACTAGCCACACGTTTAAACTGTTTACAAGATGCACATTATACAGCGGTCGCTATTCAGAAGCCGCATAAACGGAAGTATAGTTTTGGTTGGAATAGTCAACGGGTTTATGCTGATTTAATGGAGCTAGCCGATAAAACCGATACGCTAATCGCTTAAAAGTAGTTTTATGAATAACTACGGTAAAAGAAAAATTGAACGAAGATACACCGATAGAAAATGCGCAAGCGGAACCGTGCAAGCAACTAACACAGGAACAAATTGCGTGGGTTATTGCTAGTCATCGTCGTACTATGCAATACAGGAAAACGTTTCGGATTATAAGCAAACTAATACGCTGGATAATCGCAGTGTTTAAATATTTTGGGGATTCGCTAAAATGGGCGGGGCCGTTATTTTTATCAGGGTTAGCAGCATATCAGTCGGGCGCATTAAAAAATATTTCTGGATTAATTGATATTCTAAAGGAGTTCTACGGGTGATACCTAAAATAATTGTACAGTCTGTAAATTGGTTACATGGGTTTTTAAAATTTATTATTGGTTTGATTATTTGCTTTGCCATCTATGACATAGCATCCCCAATTTATAAAGATCAAACAATAACAAATATACATTTAACTGACGCTGGATTACAGGGTGATGTTCAATTTATAAAGAAGCGGTTTTGTGCGCCCACGTCGGGTACAGCTACCGCGTTTTTATCATTTGGTGAAACGGTTCGTTTTCCCGCAAGACTACTTAAGAATGGCAAGCCGCTGGTATTACAAAATTTTCCACCATCTAAAACCCCCACATCAGTCAGATTAACGTGGGTACTTCCTGAAGGTATTGCCGACCCTACTGGTATGAGCATGGGCTTTTCTATGAAATGCAAGCTGCCTATTTTGCGTCATGTTGAATGGTATTCAGATGTAAATTTAGAAGTTAAGCGGAAGTTGTTTGAAAATCGTGAAAATTAAACGATGGTTAAAAGCATTGTTGGGTGTTGGTGCTAAAACCGTTGTTGCGGGTTTGCAAATCGGTGGCGGGCCGGTGGGTGGTGTGGTTGCCGATATATTAGCCGATAAATTAGGCTTTGATAAGAATGACCCTAGTTTTGAAAATCAAGTATTACGCGCCACACAAAGCGCCGAAGGTCGGCGGCGTATTATGTTGGCTGAACTTGAAATTAAATCACGCAAACAAGAATTATTCAGTCAATACGAATTATCTATTTTAGAGGCCTCGGTTAGAAATTTTGCACAAGTACAACAAACTGCACGAACGGAAATACAAAGCGGTGATAAATACATAAGCCATACACGGCCTATGATTATTAGACGTTTGTTTGTTGTAGCGTCAATTATGATTATATCGTTAATTGTCGCTGTAATAGCTGATGGTTTTACCGATAGTTGGATAATGACTAATTGTTTTAAAATAGATAAAAAGGAATTTGAAAAAAGTTTTGAATCATGTTTAACTTTTGTTGATAAGCGTGATTCTTATTCAGTACGATTAACAAAATCATATGCCGATAATTGGCAATGGTTGTCATTGTTAATGGGCATTTTCGTTTCTTATTTTACAGGTAGAACATATGAACGTTCAAAAGGTGTGCAAGCGCGTGATTGATTTGTTTAAAGATCAATGGGCAGATAATAAGCCGATCACTATAGTAGCGGTAGTAGTTGTGGCAATCCTAATTTATTGGGTTATCATGGCAATGGTTTCTGTATTTTCTTAATTTAAATTTAACTATATAAAAAAGGTATAATCAATGTTAGACAAAGAGTACGCTAGTAAGGATCTTATTCCTGCTGGATTTGAATATCTATATGTAGAAGCTGACGGTAAGTTTGTGTTAAAGACTTCATCGCAAGTTGAGCGTAACGATAGCGTAATTCGTTTGGAAGGTAGTATTGCGAAAGAACGTAATGATCACAAAGAAACCAAAGCAAAGCTTTCGAAATTTGGTTCTTTAGATCCCACTGAAGTGCAAGCATCACTTGACCGTATACCTGAACTTGAAGCTGCCGCAGAAGGTAAGCTGGATGAAACTAAGATCAAAGAACTTGCTGATAAACGTGCTCAAGCTTTAGTGGGGCCAGTGCAACGCGAACTTGATACTTTGAAAGCATCGCATGCAGAAGCAGAAACACAGATACAGACTTACCAGCAACAAGATACAAGTCGTAAGATACAAGATCATATTCGCGAGTCAGCAGGTAAGGCTAAGTTACACGAGCACGGAATTAGCGATGCGCTCATGTACGAAAGCATCTTCGAAGTGTCTGAGGACGGACGTGTAATAACAAGAGCTGATATGCCTAATGTAACTCCAGGCGTGGACGCTACTGTGTGGTTAGCAGAGAAGCAAGCCACGACTCTACACTGGTATCCGGAGTCGCAAGTAGGCGGCAGTGGCGGCAGTGGCGGTACAGGAGGCGGAGGCGCTAACCCGTTCAGTAATGCAAATTGGAATATGACTGAACAAGGTGCGCTTCTTAATACAGATAGGCCAAGAGCAGAAGCGATGGCTAAAGCTGCTGGCACTACAATTGGTGGCCCTAAACCGGAAAAATAGTGTATTATCACACGTAACAACTAGGGCAACAGTACACGGGTATTATGTTGCCTTAGTTGAAACCAGCTTGCGGTCACGGGATTCGCGGCTTGACTTAATAACTCAGCCAAAATAATCCTAGGAGGACCAATGGCTACTGGACCAATCACTCGTTTATCAGATGTTATCGTACCGGAGATTTTTACTCCATACGTGCAACAGATGACTGAACAAAAATCACGTATTCTCATGTCAGGCGCAATGACACGCGATCCTCTTATGGACTCGCACTTGTCTGGTGGCGGCTTGACTTTTAATACTCCTTCATTCCGTGACTTGGATGACGACGATGAGAACATTTCATCGGACGAAGCTGATGATCGTTTTGTTCCTTCTCAAAACACAAACTCTTCTCCAATGAAGATCGGTACTGCGAAAGAAATTTCTGTTCGCTTGTCTCGCAACCAATCTTGGAGTTCTGCGGATTTGGCGGCAGCGCTTATTGGTACTGATCCAATGGAAGCTATTGCAAATCGTGTTTCTGATTACTGGACTCGACGTTTGCAGAAAGCAACTGTCGCAACTATTCGCGGAGTCTTTGCGAATAACAATTCTGCGCCTACAGGTGCTGAACATATCCAAGGTGATATGACTAATGACCTTGTAGATGACGGTGCGGGTGGTCAAATTGCTTATGCGCAAGGCGTTACTGATTTCAGCGATCATGCTTTTCTTGATGCTGCAATTACTATGGGTGATTCAATGGACGACTTAGGTCTTGTTCTTGTTCACTCTATTGTTTATAACCGCATGTTGAAAAACAAGTTGATTGATCGTACTGTTATCGATCCTGTTACAAACTTGCCTATCCCAACTTTCCTTGGTCGCATTGTTGTTGTTGACGACGGTATGCCTGCTTCTGGCGGTGTGTACGAGACTTGGATGTTTGGCGGCGGTGCGTTACGTTTCGGTTCTGGTTCTGCTAAGGTGCCTACTGAAACAAAGCGTGATCCTGATGCTGGTCAAGGCGGTGGTGCTGAAATCTTATACAACCGTGTCGAGTGGGCAATTCACCCAAGCGGTCACAAGTATATTGGCGCAGCAGACGACGGCGGTCCTTCTAATGCCGCTACAACCAACAACCTTGCACATGAAGGAAGTTGGCAGCGTGTTTTCAGCGAACGTAAGCAAGTCAAGATGGCTCGCTTAGTTACTCGCGAAGCATAATCTAAATAAGAACAGGCGCATCTAGAAATAGGTGCGCTTATCTTTAAGCATTAGGAGAAACTAAGTTGAATATTCGTGAAGCATTAATGCTGCTGGAATCAGATAACGATGAGCACTGGACAGCAGATGGTCTGCCTCGTATGGAAGTCGTTGAAGAATTGCTAGGCAAAGATATTGGACGTGCGGAATTGAACAAAACCGCTGAAGGTTTTACTCGTACCAATATGGAATTTAAAGAGGGCTCTGATAATTTTTTGGATGGTGCCCAAGAAAGCAGCGAAGAAAGCGACGAAGAAGTCGCCAAAGTTCGACAAGAGTTAAAAGACGCGAAAGAAAATCTAGCAGACGCTAACAACCGCCTTTCTGAAGCTAACTCTGCCATGGATAAAATCATTGCTAAAGAAGAAAAAGCTAATTCATTAACAACGGATGCGAACGACATTAAAACGTTCCAGAAGTCTCAATTAGCTCAACGTAAAAAGAACGCTGCTGGTGCTGCTGCTCTAAAAGAGTTTATGAAAGAGCATAAGTCTGAGTTCGGCACATAATCTGTCGTGGCTTTAATCGTTGAAAATGGCACCATAGTCGCGAACGCTAATACATACGCGGATGTGACTGTGGCTGCCGCTTTCTTTTCAGACAGAGGATTAATTGCGCCTGTAGGTGGTTTCGATCCTTTGCTGTTAAAGACAATGAGCGCGTTCTCTGGATTATATTTCGTAGGTGTAAAAACTGATCCAGCAAGCGCACTGGACTTTCCTAGAACGGGCGTTGCTAACAAAGACGGCATTCCCTATTCTGAATACTTTATTCCTCCTGAACTTATCGAAGCGCAATTGTGGTTAGCTTATTATGAATCGCGAGGCAGCAGCCTTGGCGCTGTTGCGACAGCTACGGTAAAGAAAGAAAAGGTTGGCCCGTTAGACGTTGAGTATTTTCCACCTAAACAAGACGGGCTAGGAAATACGACAAAGGTCGAATTGAAAGATTTACCTAACGTTTATAATTTGCTTAAGCATCTAATAGATTTAAGACGAACTTATGGTTTAGGTAACAACAGCGGGCGGGTGCATCGTGCATGAGCAATTCTCATCACTAGCGACTCGTCTAATACATAAGAACGGACGCCTGTTAAAAATTATAAGCTACGGTAAGCCTGTTGATGAATGGGATCCAGCAGCTAAGAACAGTCGTTCTGAAGATCGTAAAGATGTTATTGGTGTTACTACTGAATTTGAAGTTGGAGAAAAAGACAACGATTTAAAAGAACGGACAGCGAAAGTATTCCTTATAGATACGAATACTTCAGGCCTTATAGATACCAGCATGAAGTTATGGGATAGCGCGGATGACGTTACATACAGCATCCTCGAAGCTGACCCGCTTCAGCCTGGAACTAATAACATTCTTTATACAGTTTATGTAGGTAAATGATGGCTCGTCTTCGCAAACATACTGACAAATATCGTAAGAAGCTTTTAACCACAGCGCGTAACGCGACAGCAGGTCTAAGCGGAATGGTTGTTATGCGTACAGCAGTGGATACAGGTACTGCTCGCGCTAGTTGGAACGCTACTATAGGCGCACCTGTCGCCAAGAATGTGTATGTTAATAAAGATAATCCTTATGCGGTTCGCAATAAGATATCTGAGGTAATTAATAGATTAATGCCTGGAGATAGTTTCTTTTTAACAAACGGATTGCCTTATATACGTCCGCTAGAATATGAAGGCCATAGCGCTCAGTCGCCAGCAGGGATGTTAAGAATATCTGTCGCGCAGTGGCAACAGATAGTTGACGAGGCTGCCCGTGGAGCTTGATTTAACTATAGCGTTTAATAAACGTGTCAAGACGTTTGCAGACTTTAGGCAGCTTAAAGTCCAATGGCCTGATGTAGATTTCAACGCTAAAGATTTAGACGCACATTTGAGCGTCGCAATACTTCCAATTCCGCCTGCTGTAATAGGTGTATGTAATGGAAGCGCTATACATAGATGGATATGCCAAATAAATGTCCATTCAATTGACGGGATAGGTGATCTAAAAGCTAAGGCTACGATTGATGATCTTAAATTGTCATTCCCTGTCAATTCTTTATTAGAAGGTACAGAACATAAGTTCAAAGTTATAACGCCTCCTAGTCCAGTCCCTGAAATTAGAAAGAAGGGCTGGTTTTATATTCCGGTGCAGTTCCGGTGTCAAGTTATCAGTTAAGAGGAACCGAGTAGATGAGTCAAGGTGTATCAAGTATTGGGAGCTGCATGGCGTTTATCGCAGGCGCACCCGCAACAGTAGACGCCGCCGGCTATGCCGCGTTGGCGTTCGAAGCTTCAGGCGAAGCAACACAGATTGGTGATGTTGGTCCTGAAAACGAAGTAATTACATTCAACACAGTTTGTGATGGTGTAATTAATAAACGCTTAGGAGCGACTAACTTCGGTCAGCAAACTATAGAACTAGCTTACAAAGGCAGCAACGCTGCTCAATCAGTTCTTTCAACTGCTGCCGAAACTAAGGATAGTGTATCTGTACGTGAAACACTATCGTCAGGAGATATCTTATATTACCAAGCGTATGTAGCAAGCTTTAAAACACAAGTAGGCGGTTCAAGTGACTTCCTTCGTGCGTCTGTAGGCTTGGAAATCGATGGCGCTATTCTCGTCGTACCTGCTTAATGCAGGCATAATGATTGCACCGATGTCTGTGGTTATCGCAGGCATCGGTGCTTTCTATTTAAGCTGTATAACTTTTAACTTAACTGAAAAGGTAATAATCACCCACATGGACATTTCACTATTAGGTAGTTCTAGCACAACTACATTATTCTTAAAACACCCAGTTACAGAAGAAACGTTAAGCGTATCTATCACAGGTATTACGCCTGATTCTAAAGAATGGAAAAAGATAGAAAAAGACGTTGTTGGCCCAAACAAGAAGCAATCTCTTATTATTGAAAAGGGAAAGCAATCAATAGAACTTGATAGCGACGGTATGATTAAGCGCGAAGAGATTTTACGTCGCGCAATAAAATCTATCGACGGTATCGAAAGCAAAGGCGCACCTGTTGTCCTTAACGAGCAGGTAGGTATAACCGCTCACTTAAATGATCCGCAATACGGTTGGATGCTAGAGCAATGGGGCGACCACTTGGATGATCGTTCGCATTTTTTTGGCAGCTCCGAGAAGACTGCAAACTCTGGGTCAAGTGCCTCGGTTGGCTCCAAGCAAGAGAAGACAGACTAGAAACCGAGTTTCCGCTATTAACTGATTATGGTTATTGGATAATTGAAACTATACAAGGAATTGGACTTTCTCAAGGACGAGAAGTTCTTCCTTATGCGGAGATTAAAGCTTGGTGTGAATTGACTAGCATTGAATTGGATGTTTGGGAAGTTGAAACGTTTAATGCGCTTTCCAATACTTACATCGAAGCGCTAGGTTTAGACAACGAACATGAATTGCCCCCTTTGCTTACTGAAGGACGTGCAAAAGAACTTCGCAAACGTTATGCGGAGATGAGATTAGCGACCATGATGCGAGTAAATAAATAGTGGCTGAAGATATTGCGGACCTAGGTTTTGAAGTTGAAACTCGAGGTATTGACAAAGCTATTAAGCAGCTCGACAAACTTGATCGCGCAGAAGACTCGGTTGGTAAGACTGCTAAGAAAAGCGGTGGTCTTATTGACCGATCTATGCGAACAGCTTCTACGGGTATAAATACTGCTAACAAATCTACAGCAGGACTTACATCCGGACTTAGAAATATAAAAGGTTTGATTGCAGGAGTAGGCTTCGGCGCTGCTGCTCGTATGACTTTCCAATATGCTGACTCGCTTGCTGAAGTTAGCACTCTTGTTGATACAACCAAATTCGATATGGAAGCATTGTCCAAAGCTGCTTTACAGCAGTCACGAGACTTTGGTTCTATGCCTACTGCAAACGTTAAAGCATTCTATCAAGCGATATCAGCTGGTGCCAGTACAGTGGAAATGGCAACAGACGCCATGACTGCTGCTAACAAGTTAGCGATAGGCGGTGTAACGGATACAGAAACAGCAGTGGATGGTCTTACTACTGTTATGAACGCTTATGATGGAGCAGCAGGAAGCTTTGCTGACATTTCTGATACGATGTTTACTGCTGTTAAAGCAGGTAAGACTACTATTCCTGAATTAGCAAGTGCTATCGGTAACTTGGCGCCTATCGCTGCTCAAGCTGGCGGATCGTTTGAAGAAATGATGGCAGCAGTTGCGACGCTTACTTCAGGCGGTGTGGATACTAAAGTTGCGATGAACGGACTTAGAGGTGTTATGGCTTCGGTTGTTAAGCCCACTAAGGAAGCGCAAGAAGCTGCTGAAAGGTTAGGTATTGATTTTAGTGCTGCTGGACTTAAAGGAAAAGGGTTCGCTGAATTTCTTAAAGACGTTAAAAACAAGACAGGCGGAAGCACTGAAGAGCTTGCTAAACTATTTGGAGGTGTAGAAGCACTTACACCAATCATGGCTCTAGCAGGTACACAGAACGAAAAGTTCATCGGAACTATGGAGCAGATGCGAACTAAAGCTGGAGCTAGTGAAGAAGCATTCACTAAAATGTACAACTCTCCAGGCTTCCAGATGAAACGTATCTTGTCTACACTAACTGCTGAGTTCTTATCGCTAAGTAGTTCTATAGGCGACAAAGCTGTTCCAATGCTTATATGGATCGCTGATAGCATACAGCCTGTATTCACTAAGCTGCGAGGCGGCTTAGACATGATAACCACATTCGTTACTCAGTTTCAAAACGCATTCGCAGACTTAGACCAATCCCCTCTGAGCAAGATACAATTCGGAGAGATTGATAAAGGTAGCGTAGCGATGCAAAGGTTCGCAGATGTTGTCCGTATTGTTGTTAATGCTGTATCGCCTTTAATACCGTACTTGGATGAGTTTGCTATAGCATTAGTAGCTATCAAAGCAGCTTCTATTGGTGCAGGGGCTATAGGTGCTCTTGTGGGCGTGTTTAAGGGCATTGCGGCAGCAGCAGGGCTTCTTAACCCTGTAACGCTTGTAATCGCTGCAATCGCCGCAGGTGCGCTGCTAATATACAAAAACTGGGATGGGATCGTTGCTTGGTGGAACGGAATATGGCCTGCTATGCAAAGCTCAGGAAATGCTTTCTTAAGTTGGTGGCAGAATACGACGTTCGAGCAGAAGCTCTTAGACGTTGTTGACTTGCAAGTGTCGGGCGCTAAGTTAGTAGCTGAATCTTTATTTAGTGTATGGAATACATCTGTCCTGAAAAAGCATTCGCCTGAGTTTGTGGTTAAAGGTATGGCAGCCGCTGAGCAACTTTCTAAGGACTTCTTCCACTGGTGGGAGACTACATCTATGGAAGATAAAATTGCACAAGTTAAAGCAATGGGCATCCAGATTGCCAAGACTAGCTTTGCTTCAGCTGTAAGCTGGTGGAAAGCTTCTACGTTTGAAGAAAAAGAACTTTCTGTTAAGACAGCATTGCTTGATAAAGCTAAGGCAGCGGCTGACTTGTTTGTCGCTACTTGGAACAAGTATAACTTGACAGCATACACACCTCAGTTCGTACTCACTGCTATAGAAAAAGCTCAAGAACTAATTGAGAAATTCAGAACATGGTGGGATAAGCCTTTAGAGAAACGAGCAGCTGAGCTAGGTTATAAGACTGTAGAGTTAGCGATGGAAGCTATTAAAGGTTTCGTTGAATACTGGAAAGGGATTTATAATAAGTTAGCAGCCTTTGAATTGAAAGTAGATTTACCTGATGTCAAAGCTTTGGGCGATAGCTTTATAGCAGATTTAAAACAAGTAGGTCGCGATGCAATTGCAGGCTTTACTGAGGGATTGAAAGAAAAAGCATCTGGCGCGTTTGCTGCAATTAAAGGCTTTGGTAAAGGCGTTATCTCAGCAGTTAAAGAAGTAGATGTATTTGATTCTAACTCACCTTCAAAAGCCTTTTGGCGTATAGCTTCAGACGTTGTTGCAGGCTTTGTTGGCGGCATAGATGAGAAGGGAAAAGATGGAGCTGAAGCTGTTAAGAAAATGGGCCAAGCTATAACTAGAGGGTTTACTGAAATTAGAGACGGTATTGCTAGCAGTATTAGAGACTCTAGTAATATAAAAGACGCCTTCAGTAATATAGGCGACTTTCTAAAGGACTGGCTAAAAGAAAAGATTGCATATTTTGCAGCTAATAAGATTATGGCATTTGTGGGTATGGGAGGCGCAGGTGTTGCAGGATTAGCTTCCCAACTCTCTGGAATGTTTAGCGGGGGCGGTGGCGGCGCAGGTGACGCGGGCGGACTTGGTTCTTTGCTCAGCGCTGGCGCTTCTAAACTAGGAGGCTTGTTTGGTGCAGGATCTACAGCAACAGCCGCAGGTTTAAGTCCAGGCGCATTAGGCGGAGCGACAGCGACAGCTACTAGCGGACTACTAACAAGTTTAGCAAGTGCTGTTCCACAAATTGCCATTGCAGCAGCAACGATTGCGGTTGCTTCAGAAGCAATGGGTGGTAAAACAAAATTTCGTGAAGGCGGGACAGAAGTTTCGGTACGCGGTGGCGAGCTAAAGGCTTATGACTTTGAGAACTTCACTAAAAAACGTTCAATGTTTAGAGGTACAAAACGAACTACAAATTATTCTGATGTTGACCCACAAATTGAAGCAGCTATCCAAGGCTCGTTAGACACATTAAAAACCAATGTGATAACAACTTTCGATTCGTTAGGCGGAAAAGCTAGTGGCGCTCTGTTAGATGGTTTTGAAGTTGATAGCATAAGGCTCTACGCAAATACTTTTGATGCAGATTTAAAACAATGGGTCACTGATTCAACGGGCGATGCGTATAAATATGCGTTCGATAAGTTAGGGCCACAAGTTCAATCGTTAATTGATGACGCAATAGATTTAGATACAGCAACGGTTGAAGATATTGCAGCGGTGTTTGAAAAAATAGGGACTAGTGCTGCATTGATGACCACAAGTTTAGAGTCTGTTGGCTTAAAGCTTACCGGCACCAGCGATGCGAATGCGGCTTATGCGATACGACTAACTGAAGGGCTTGGTGGTACTGCTGCTGCAATGCAGACGCTTGACCTATATGCGCGTGAATTTTCAACCGGTTTAGTTGATGTGGATTTTAATACTAAAACCCAAGAGCTAACCAAATGGAATAAATCATTAAGTAAAGGTACACAAGAAACAGCACTGTTAACCGGTGCGTTTAAAGGTACATTTGATGGAATGATTAATACACGCGCTGAAGCTGAAACATATATAAAATATTTACAACAACAAACTGAAGCAATGGAAAAAGGTGGTATTGCAAGTGCAGCATCACGCGAACAGATGGATTCGCTAACGGTTGCCGCTTATAGTCAGTTAGAAGCTATTGTTGCGGTAGAGGATAAACAGATAGCGCAAACGGCTGCATTGATTGCACGTAGCGAGAGACAAGCGCTAGTGATGAACACAGTTAGTGAAGCGGCTACACTGTTAAATCTTAACTTCGATTCAACATCGCCTAAAGCGGGTAAGTTTGCCAGTGATCTTATTGAAATCAGCGGTGGTATAGATGCGTTTAACGCTGCTAACGCAAATTATTACGATACATTTTTTAGTGCAGAAGAACAGAAGCAAATTGCATTAACAACAGCGGCAACAGCGGTACAGAATTTTAATAACGAACTTGGTTTAACCGGTGCGGCGGCAATCGATACAAAAGGTGAATTTCGTACTTATGTAGAAGGGTTGGACCTACAAACTGAAGCTGGTATGAAAGCACACGCGGCGGCTATGGAAGTAGTAAGTTCTATGGGAATGATTGTAGAAGCTGAAGGTGACGTTGCCGCAATTATGGCGCAAATGCCTGAAAATTTAAAAACTAACTTTGCTGATATGACGGCGGTTAGTGCTGAAGCTAATGCGCAATTATTAGAGTTAAGCGCTACGCGCGAAGCTGCTAACCTTGCAGAAGCTGGTCGGTACAGTGAACGTAACGCGGCATCGATTGCACAGTTAGTACAATATTCTAATACGCTTGATATAAACACCGAGGCGGGTAAAGCGGCATACGATGCGACCAGTATGCAAATTGAATCGCTACGATCACTTAACGGTGTAACGGGTGAGAACACACAGCAGATCGATACGAGTATAGCCGCGTTACGATTGTATAAAGATTCTATTGACGGTAGCACCGAAGCGGGAAGCAATGCGAAGGTTGCTATTGATCAACAAATAGGTTCATTGGAAAGTTTAAAGAATCAAACGGCTATCAATAACGGTGTTTATAACGAATCTAAAAACGCGTTGAATCATATAGCGGGTGCGGCTGGTGCTGCGTCGAGCAGTGTTCGCGGATTTGGAACTGAATTGGGACGTATTTCAGGGGTTGCACAATCACACCTAAACACAATGAATGATAATGTTTCGCGACTTATTAATAATTATACGGGCCCTAGCGCGGCTGATTTATTAAAGTCTTATAACGGTTCACACGCTAGCGGTATTGGGCACATACCGTTTGATGGTTACCGTGCTCTATTACATCAGGGTGAATCTGTTATGCCGCAACCTGTTACATCGTGGTTAAAGGGTAACGGTTTCGGTGCTATGGTTCAGCCCAAAGTAGCTGCTCGAAGTTCTGCAAATGATTCAACATCAGACCTAAAAGCTATAAAAGATGAATTGGCACAGATGCGCAAAGATAACGAAAAGGCCGCTATGCAAAATAACAAAGGATTGGACACTGTGGCTATACAAACTAACAATCAAACTAAAGCTATTAACGAAGGTAACCGTATCGGTCGGCGCACTAAACGACAGAGTGATTTATAAATGTTTGTTGAAACTGAACCCAATGTAATTTCTATGCGTTGCCACAATGCCCAAATCATAGCGGGTGATTCTATTCGATGGGAGAAAAAAACAGCATCGGCGGGTCGGCGTTATGTACAGCCTAGCGGCTCAACATGGGATAAAACATTAGCGGGTAAAGTAAAATTTACGTTTAATATCGGAACAGCCGCTAATTATTATATCTTTTTTAAAATGAAAACTAACGGTGTTAAGTGTTGGTTGTGGGTTGATGTAAACGGTAATCAAACGGTTATCGGTAATAATGCTTTGGGCCGTGTGGAATTTAATTCATCAACGTGGGTTTGGTCTAACGCGCTGACTAAAACAAAGGTAACTCTATACGCGGGTAGAAATACAATTACCCTGCATTCAATCAGCAAAGATTTATTAATAGAAGGGTTAGTATTGCTGCGTACAGATAACACGTTAATAACCGACGGCACCGATACTGAAATGCCTGTAGAAAAGTATGGGCGTTTTGATGGCTTTGAAATTACCGCGCAATATGGAACTGACGCTAGTTTTCCGCTTATCGTATACCCGCACAATAGAGCAAAGCTAGACGGTACTGATCACACGTTTAGATTTTTAGTAAATGATTTAAACCCTACACAAATGATTTTTAGATTGAGCACGGTAAAAGGCGGTTTAGATATTTATAATAGTTTTGTTGCATTGGGCGACCCTGACGATATAACCGCAACCGTTACCGGTTTAGAAATATCCAAAGAGCCTAAAATAATACATGGGCGTCTATTTTGGAACATAGGGAACGGTTATGTTTTTGGCTCTATGGAATATCAATTTATTTTATACGATGGAGAGATAAAACAAACCTACGGTGAATTTATAACCGATAGAACTAAAGATAAAAATAAAGTATTAGCTATCGAATTAAACAATGCGCAGGGAGTGGTGAGACTTGCATCGAAGGGTTTTGTTGATAGTAGAAACAATGAATTTGATGATTGGATAACCGCACCCCCTTATCTAGAACAAGGTTTAGGGAGCGATGGTAGTGTCGGTGACATTGAAGCGGTTAACCCTGTTTTAACAGAAAATTGGTTAGGTAAAAATTGGCGCGGCTATAGAGCTAGTTTATACATGGGTGATATAACATGGGACTGGTCAAGGTTTAAATTAATTGCCAGTGCGAACCAACAAGGCTGCGAATTAGTTGATGATCGTTTATATAGTTTTAATGTCATTGGCGATAGTAATAAATTTGATCGAACATTTCATACCGGTGCTGATGTTGTTAAAAATCAAACGGTAATTGATGCTATCAGTTACATTATGGGTGAATGGAATTTGTCCGGTACGTATAAATTTTTAAACGTAAGTGATACAAAATTAAATAAACAAGTTGAATACACGGTAACTGAAAGTCTAACCATGCAAGACGCATTGGATACGATTACCAATTCAGTTACCATTTATAGACGAACTAATCAAACAGGGAATACAGATTTTATTGACCCTGATTTTAATATTGAGCCTGAAATAATTCTAAACAGTGACAATGTTATAAAAAACACAGTGTCTATTATAGAAACCATATATCCGGTGTCTAATGTGGTTATCGGTTACGGTGATGGATTATCAACAACGATAGAAACACAAGCAACAACCGGAAATCTAAATGAAAGTGTAACAATTGAAACCTATTTAACCACACTAACGGATGCACAAAGTTTGGGTAATGCTCGTGCGCTTGCATACACTAACTTGCGCAACGTTTGGGAGTTTGGCGTTATTGGTGTTGATGATTTAGTCCAAGCGGGTGATGTAGTTAGTTTGCAACACCCTATGATTTCAGGCTTAGGTGTTGTCGTGAATGTAAAACGTCAACCGTTATTTGATGTAAGTACAATTGAGGTTTTAATTTAATGGATTGCAAGCATTTAGTTTTGAGCAAAGATAATTATGTTCCTATTGCTAATTTATCGTCAAATGTAGAGCCTGTTACTTCACTTGATAATTTACGAACGGTATACCGTGGACGACAAACAAAATGGACCGATTTATCTACAACCTATATTAGTATTACTGGTGTGTTTGCTGAAGAAAGACAAATAGATTTTTTTGCAATTTGCGGACACAACCTGCCTAATAATGCGCGTGTACTTTTCCAACTTTATAACAGTACAACGGTACAAGACGCAACAACGGCGGTGGGTGGTAGTGACTGGATGGAAATTGGCGAAATATTGCCACAAGGTTTATTTCGATGGGGGATTGACCCTTGGGCATCAAAAGATAATGACCCGTTAAACGATGTTATTAGTTATTTTTTCGGTGCTTTGATTGGTGCGTTGTCTTTTAAAATATCAATCGAACATAATTATGGTTACGTGCCACCAACTGAACCACCACCAGTTTATGTTAGTGATGGTATATACCGTCAAGATGATGTAACAAGAGTTGTATGTATAGAAGCTGAAAACGGGGTTGTAACTCCTAACGATTCTGATACATGGGAAAGTGTTGGTGATGTTGGCGCGTCTGATGATATAAGACTTTATAAAAATGGTTCACAATTTTACTGGTCGGCTAATGAAGGGCCAAAAATTGAATTTAAATTTAATGCAACGGTAAGCGGTTCGTATAAAATATATTTACGTATGTATTCAACTGATGGTAATTCGATCTACAGTACGTTTGACGGTATAAACTCTTCACATTTTTGGGTAAACGGCGAATTAGTCAATCAAGGTTGGGTCTGGTTGGAATTGCGTTCTATTAATTTAATAGCAGGACAATTACACAACCTTACTTTATCAGCGCGTGACCATTATATAAGTATTGATAAGATGGTGATACAAACGGTCGCAAGTGCCGCACCTACAAACAACGGACCTGCCGAATCTAGTTTTGGTACTACTATTCAATCGGGTTATGCCGGTGCAGTGACAAGCGGCGACAACGTATCATTACGAATGGCTATGGTGGGTAATACAATCACACTAGAGGAAAATTTTAGCTATCCGAGTTCAATAACGTTTTTAGATTCACCCAATTTACAAAAAACGCTTAGCGGTCATTCTATAGCAGCTAGGGAACAGAACAAAATCCGAAGCGCTTCACTTAATTTAGATCACATGAGTAATAATGATAGATTAGTTATGTCTCAATTTGAAAAAGAAAATGCGAGCCGACCTTTTTTAATTTCACCATACCCTAACGAGGTGTCATGGTTTAGAGGTGATTATATATTTCTAGCTATACTTGAAGATGCGCTTGAATATACACACTTCAGACAAAACATACACCAAACCGAATTACGATTACTGGAAGTTTAAATTATGAGCATTACTGAAATTGTCCCTATCAATGCGGTTGATCTTTCATCAGACATTATCTTAGATGGTGAAACAACGGCGGCGGTTGATAAGTACGAATCAATGATTAATAAATTACAAATATTAGCAAATGATGTTCGTACTAATAGTTTAGCTATGCAAACGTTTTCGCAGCAAGCGCAAACTGCATTAGCCGATACGATTAATGCTAATGCGGCGGCGGCGGGACAAATCATAACAGCACAAAACGCACAACCTAACCTTTTGCCTGATCATGGCACTATGATTGAAGCGCCCGGCGGATACTTAGATAAACATTTTGGATATGCCACCGCCACTGATATTTATAATAATCGAGCATTCAAATTTTTATCCAGTTTTAACGGTTCCAATATGAGTACCATGCCTGAATTTGGTCGTTTTTCTTATGTAAGTTCTGAATATGGCGGCGGTGGAGCTGCACTTTCGGCTACAGTGAAACAATTTGCTGATGTGATAGGCTGTAGTCTTTTTACACCATCATTTGCATTAGGAATTGTAACGGCGGGTAATCAAGAAAGTCCTAGTGGTAATGGTTATAATAATCATTATCGTTTTTTTCATACGAATAATATATTACCTTTAGTACCTAACGGAAAAGCGTCTTTCTCTTTTTATATTAAATTTACTAATGGGGGCTATGCAAAGGGGTATGCACCTACGTCAATTGGAAAACTATATATTAACGGTGTTGAGGCGACTACCACAAACGGTGAAGCTGGTGGGGCATATCATAAGTTGACGGCGGGCATTGTTTATCATATTGCGGGTAGTATTGATTCAGATAGTTCATCAACTATAAATTCAGTAGTTTTTGAATTACTAATGCAGAATACACATACCGCTATAGTATGCTTGCCGTGGTTAAGTCATGGTGCATTTAAAATGGAGCCTCAAACTAAACCTGTGAGGACGATAACGTCGGGCTACCAATTGTAAACCGCATATTGTTTAAAATGTAATACGTAGCTAAACAGGCAAAGCGCTTCGCGTAATGTGTAGCGCTTTGCGTGCTGCTGTATAGCAAGCGTTTAAGGGGGTGCCCTGTAGGGTAGTAGCGCTAATTATTTAACGCTGCACAGAGCAACACAGCGCTTATGCTACGACGTCAATTTTACTCAGTATGTCGTACGCTTCTCGTATATACCAGTCGTAATCTATATCATCAGGCAGTTCATCTGGCATTTCCATTACTGGCTTCGCTCCATCGCTCTTGGGTACTTTGTTTCCGGACTTTGCGTACACTATGGGCCCCACTTGATTAAGCGCGTAATACCATCTTATCGCTTTGCCTAAATACAATCCAGGCTCATCCTTTTCATATAGTTTAACCGCACCTCCGTTTACTGTGCGAACGCTAACGAATTTCCACAGCTCTTGGCATTCTTTAATTGTTGTGGTTATAGGCTTGCGATCTATAAGGTAGTTGTTTACAGCATCAATACAGACATTAGTTTGAGGATTCTTTTTTAAGCCTGGATCTGAAAATACGCCTTTTAATTTTGCTTTATCTTCATTCTCTTCGGGCTCATCTACGATAGCGATGTAATTGTTAACGTCGCGACTGTGGACTGATTTGTAGTAAGTGGCTTCCGTTTCAAAGTTAGTGTCGTATTCCCAGTCAGTTACGATAGATTCCATTTCATCTATTTTACCTGTAGGGCATTTCATTATTATTCCATCTGTGTTGGCGCTAACCACAGGAATACCGGCAAGCTCCATTCGCTCTATTAACATTAGTAACGCGAGCTGTCCAGTCAACGTAACTTGAATTAAAAGGTCCGGGCTATACAGAATAGACCATCTACTTCCAAGCTTACCGAACGTTCCGTTAATAGTGATTTTAAGTGTGTCTGCGACAGTCTTGTTGCCTGCGGCCTTAGCTTCTAAGCGACGCTCTACAATAGTGTTATACACTTGCAGAAAGTTAGTTCCTAAGTGTGATGGATACAATGCTTGGTTTAATATTATGCGCGGGTAGTAAGACGCGACATCGCGGTCTACAAGGATATGGTCTTTTGTTTTGTAATGGGATACAGACTTTTCCGAACTATGCAATCCGCCTATACCCATGCGATAGGTGCTTTCATTAATTTTAACAGGCAAGTCCTTAAGACTCTTAGGCAAGTCTACACGACCTATTTCAGATACTACGAGTGGAGTGTTAGCTATTTGGTTTATAACGTACTTCATTAATTCGCTTTCGTACTCTATAAACTCTGGAACTTTATAGTAAAACGTTTGGCCTGGAATTATTTTAGGCGGGTATGCCTTGTATCCGTTAAGACTCTCAACTTCTTTGCCTATAATTGCTTCTGCGATTTGCGCATCAGATTTGGAACGTAAGTCTATACCGTTCTCCAGGCTTAGTGTTTCGCGCAAAGCTAGATCCTTACTTAACTTATTATAGAGCTCCGCTGTATTATCTAAATCATTAATACAGTACAGGCGAGTTATAGCTACCTGATTGAACGACAGGTTTATTTCCGATGGAAAAGGTAAGTCCTGCATCTTCCTCACATGTATACGTCCGCCATAAAGTTTAAGACTCGCACGTAACGGCGCGACGTCGAATAAATCAATGTGGTTACACTCAATTAACTTCACCTTAGCACTGCGCAATAAATGCCAATACTTTTCTTCGTTAACGATTATATTATTAGTAAACTTCTTAAGCGTTTCATACCCGTAACCTGCAAGCGCCAATGAACATATAGGTAAGTCATAATTCTTGGAGTTGAAACCTACAACGCAGAAGCTTTCAAACACCCAGGCGAGTTTACGTAAATCCATTTCAACAGCAGTTTCAGAGATTTCAAAGTACACAACTTTTTTGTTGGTTAGAGATTTAAAAGCTACTAGAAAGTAATTAATATAAGACTCAACGTCAAATATAAGTATGTGTTTTCGACCTTCAGGATGGGTGTGCCAAGATAATCCATCTTCAACGAGCTGTTCGTCCGTATACAGTTCAATATCAAAAGCTAGAGCTTCTTCTAACCCGGGCAAATAATCATCAGCAAGCCAAACAGGATCTGGCGGTTCTGCTTTTATATTTTGCTTACTAGCCTTAGCTTCAAGATACGCTTCGTCTACAGATAATGTCTTTTGTAAATTATCGTCTTCCGGATTAAGTTCCATAAGATACGCCCGTATCCAACGCCCAGGCGCAAGCTCAGTCCAATCTTGTTCATAGAGCAAGTCTTTTTTCTTTGTTAATTTTGCGTTAACGTCTTCCCAAAAAAGACCTAGAGCATCGCTTCGCATTAGGTGCGCATACCTACTATCGCACCTCGAAGATTAGTTCCGTAGAAAATACAAGGCTTGGGATATAAACTAAAATCAACATGAGTTGCTGTATTCTTAAGCAAGTTAAGCATCTCATAATTATAAACACCTTCATCGGGAATACCTTCAACTTCGTGCGTAGCTCCTTCACTGTCTATAACGCTGGTGCGTATAACGTCCTCATTGAAATATATTCTGCCTGCATCATCAACAAAAGGCTTAACTACATTTATCGCATTAAATAATTCTGGATTAATTTCAGAAGCGTTGCATTCTTTGCTGACGATAGCATTAATGTCAGGCCAGTCCGTAGCTAACAACTGGCAGCGAACCCAACGTTTATCGGCATAATGAAAGCTAATACTAGACTCGTCTGCTTGTGCAGATATAGGCGCTTCATTAATACGTAGCATCTCGCGAATAGCTTCCTTAGGTACATTACATTTTAACGGGAACTCTGTGCCTATCCAGTATTCAACAACTGTGACATTATTAGTAGCGAAAGCGCTGTTCCCTGCTAGCAGTACGCCATTAGTCCAAGGCCTGGAAGCGTCGTTGCCTATAAACGGGACTATGGTTTTAAGAGCAGTAAGCAAGCCCTCTCCATTAATTTCGAAAGCATCGCCCGTAGGTTCAACGTGAGCAAGTGCAGTGCCCGGATCAAGACATTCAATATACGCTCGAAACTTACCTGATTTAATAGCAAGCCTGCCCGCCGGTGTCATACTCATAGTCACTGTTTCGTCACAGTTACTAATGGCCTTAACGAACGGCGCAGCTTTAGGAATACAATCGATATCAAATGCGATAGGTGTACTTAATGCAAGCGAGCCGTTATAGCTTTGCACGACACCCTCTTTTATTTTGAAATGACTTAGCTCTGGAGTGAAACCTTTACTAGATACCGCGCCCTGTACAAATTTAAGTTCTTTTATCATTATATGGATTCTCTCTAACTATGTCTAACGACCTTATACCTGTCCATTTTTTAGGTCCTTTTAAATATTCAGGTTCAGTATTGTCAATAATAGATTGGATTAATAACATCCCGTTCGCCATACCTAGCATGTAAGGATCTGCGTTCCAATTACCTTCAGAGCATTGGATAGCAATAGTATTTTTGATACTATCTAGTTGTTTTTGGTTTAGTACCTGCATTAAAATAATTCCTGTATGTCGGGTTGAAAAGTCTTATTTCCTATTGCTGCTAGTTGTTTGCTTATTTCAGTGAATGACCACAAGTTATACGCTGCTCTAGATTCGTATACTGTGGACAGCCTTTCATAGTCAAAACCTTGTTCGATAAACATATCCATCACATACTTGCGATCCAAATGTCTTAACGTGCTTACGTGTTGTCCTGCTTTGTGCCTGCTAGGCGATTGTGAGGATACGCTCACTGCTCCAAACTCCGGAGTTATTACAGTTCCGAACGCTGCTGACTGAATCCAAGAGGACGAATCTACACTGTACCATGGATATCTTTTCATTATAGGTATAGCAGTAATACCGAATGCGTGCAGTTTAACACGAGGCGTACCGCTTCCGTCGATAACATAACGCTCCCATAATCTGTCTAGCCATTTAATTAAATTTTGACTAGACTTGCCTACCATGCCTCCTATAGTAATGTAATCGTAGTTTTTCATATACCATTCAAAATAACGTTCGTCTTCACCGTAGTGAAAGCAGGGCAGCGGACGTACACCTAACGACTCCATCGCTAATTGGTTTTCATAAGTCTTTTGAGGGTCGCCAATACCATCCAACACAGAAGCCATAACAGAATTATCTTCATAGCGTAGTATATCAGCGTTCTTTTTTATGTAATCGCAATACCCAGGCAAGTCAATAGTAACGCCTAGAGTATAAGCAGAGAATGCGCCGGAATCAAGAAAAACCAAATCACCTTTCTCGCGTATAGCTTGAACAAAACTGTCTTTGTGTATGTAGTGGTACGATTCTAAAAGATGTGGGAGATTGTCAACAACATGTTTCTCTCTATCGTTTAACTTCTCGTAGCGGTTTGTGTGTCTATACCCGTTCGAGTGCAGTGCCGCCATATAGATATTCATGTTGCTGACAATCCAAGGTTTAACTACTAGCTAGCGATAAGAACTCAGCTCTTGCTGTGGTGTTGTTTTTAATAGCACCATGCAAAGCGGATGTAATTGTGCAGTGTCCTTGCTGGCAAATGCCGCGAGACTCCATACACATATGACGTGCCTTAATCATAACGCCAACACCTATAGGCTCTAGATGTTTCTGTAAAGCGTTCGCTATCTGTTGCGTCAAACGTTCTTGCACTTGCAAACGACGAGCGTACATGTCAGCAAGCCTGGACAATTTAGACAAGCCTACAATCTTACCGTTAGGTACATAAGCGATAGTGCAAGTCCCAAAGATATCCGCCATGTGGTGTTCACACTTGCTATAGATGGGGATGTCTTTAACTACAATCATTTGATCATAGTCTTCAGCTCCATCCTCAAATACTTTGAGGATGTCTTTAGGGTTTTTATCATATCCATTAAACCAATGCTCCATAGCTTTGGCAACGCGAACAGGTGTTTCTAAAAGCCCTTCGCGTAAGATATCTTCTTCAGTAGGCTCAATTTCAAATAGCATGCGGCCAACAATAAGTTCCAGCTCTTTACGATCCATTATTAGAGTTCCACTATAGCTGAGCACTTACGAGTCTCTTCAACTTGTATGCGAGTTAAAGAGACTCCAGTATCTAATAACAATTCCGGCGCAATCTCTTCTAAGAAATATTTGCCTATGTTTTCAGCTGTTGGATTAAATGGCACAGAGAATACTTCGTTGTCCATTTCTTTCATAGCGTCTACATAAGGATCTTGGTCCCACAGCATCATTTTATGATCCCAGTTTTCTTCAAGCCACTGACAAAGAGTAGACTTGATAACACTAAAATCTATAACACGCCCAAGAACATCAAGCCCTCCAACAGTTAGACATTCACACTCAAATGTGAAACGGTAGTTATGGCCGTGAAAGTTCTTGCACTTGCCTTCATGACCTACAACACGATGCCCCATACAGAAATCATGATACCTGCTTGCTATTATTTTCATGTAGTATTCCTTTTAAGTTGTAAGCCTATGCTAAGCGGTTTGCTTTCTATTTGCTAGATAAGCATCGTAACCTTTTGCCCGCAATTCACAAGCGGGACATTGAGCACAACCATACCCCCATTCGTGTTTAGTATTACGGATGCCGTTATAGCAGGTGTGGCTATGTTCCAACACAACATTTAAGAAATCTACATCTTCAGCTAATTGGAAAGTAGCTGCTTTGTCGATGTACATTAAAGGAGTTCTAATTCTAATGGCTGTCTGATAGCCAAGGTTTAACGTTTCTTCCATCGCATCAATAAATGCAGCACGACAGTCTGGATACCCGCTGTAATCTGTTTCACATACGCCTAGTATAAGATGATCAGCTTTTATCTTCTGCGCATAAGCATGAGCGATCGTAATGAATAGCGCGTTTCGATTTGGGACAAAAGAAGCTGGCAAGTCTTTGTGGTCATGATGCTTATCGCTGACATCACCTTTACCTCCAATAAGCGCACTATCAGCAAGCGTTTCTAATGAAGGAATTGTATGCTCCACAAGGTTGACGTTAAACATCCTACACACCTGTTCAGCTTGTTCGAGCTCTATAGTATGTCTTTGTCCATACTCGAAACAAATAGCCTCGACGTTTCCATATTGTTTAAGCGCAACACCTAAACACGTAACGCTATCTTGACCGCCGCTAAGAACGACAAGCGCTTTCTTATCTGTGTGTATCATTAATCAACTCCTAAAATTTTATGAATTTGAATTTGCAATCGGTAATTAAACTTCATGCAGCTATCGAGGACGGCTTTTAAGTTTGCCTCATTCACTTTGGTATCTTGCGCATCCATAGGTTGCAAATATACAGGCATACCTTTGGGAGGACGTGCGAGCTTAGATTTTACCGCATGCTGTAAAGCTTGTATAGGTAACCCGTCTTCTGGATCTACACTGTCAGCAGCCATGACGTATTTATAACAAGAAGCAAGTTCTTGGATTTCTTTGTTTACAGATCCAGTTTTCGGACTGCACACAATAACCACATTTTTATCTAGCGCACCTATGGGCGCGAAAGAACCATTTGTTTCTACTTGGACTTCGTAAGTAAGTTCGATAAGTTTATTACATAATGCAGTAATGTTCTGTCTGAAAGGTTCGCCTCCTGTGATAACAACGAGAGTAGGCGCATTATGAAAGTCATTAAAATTATCTAAGTCAACTACCTTATCAATAATACTGCCGTATTCAAAAGATTCTCTATTGCTAGTGTAGTCCGTATCACAGCCTGGACATTGCAAGTTGCATCCAGCGAGCCTAATAAAGATAGCAGGACGACCGGTAAAAGGTCCTTCCCCTTGTATAGTTAAAAAGACATCTACAATATCTATTTCGGCGCCATTAGAAGCGATTCGTTTTTCGATAACTTGAACGTTTGGTTTCATACTTAGAGGATCTCATTTATAGACGGGAACAAAAAAAGGCGGAAAGAGACTGTGAGGAATCTTTCCGCCAACCTACCTTCAGGGCTTAACTGAAGTTCGTTATGCTGCTTTCGCTAGTTTAGCAGCCTTATCCTTAGCAGCTTTCGCTTTCGCTTTCGCTTTTTCTTCTGCGGCTTTTTCTGCTGCGGCTTCCTTAACAGGGTCAACAACTCGACCTGTAATGCCGTTGAATTTTCTCCAACGAGCATATTGAGTCTTGAGCGTAGCGTCTTCAAGGCCAGCTTTACGGCCAGCTTCAAGAACATGCGCAATAGGCGCAGTCTGCCCTAGTTTAACTGTAATCGCTTCGTTGATACCCCAGCACTCATCACACTTGGTACCAGGCTTAGGATGACGCACATCGTTTTGAACAGGCATTTCGTTAGCTTCACGTTCTGCTGCTTTAGCAGCCTTGGCCGCTTCGCGTTCTTGCTTAGCTGCTTCGCGTTCTTTCGCTTTCTCAGCCTTAGCCGCTTCGCGCTCTTCCTTAGCAGCTTCGCGCTCTGCTGCTTTCTCAAACTTGGTCACCGCATTGACGGCTTTCTTGTTTTCAGATTTAGCAGTTCGCAATTCGGCTTTCGCTTCTTTGATTGCATCTTTGTCCGGAGTCTTTGCTCCTTCTAATTTTGCAACAGCTTTTTCAGAAGCTGTTACTGCTTTGTTAGATGCAGTTACAGCAGCGTTCAATTCTTTTAATGTACTCATGATAAGTTATCCTTTATGTTTAAATAAAATTAGTTAGTTAATTAGTTAGTTAATTAGTTAATTACTGCGAGCAAGGTAAGTATAAGTGTATTTACCTTGCTTTGTCTAGCTACTAGTGCCCAATATTGTTTTCTGCCATTTAGAAAGTTGTACGCTAAGTGTATTTTTATTAACACCTTCTTCAATAAACTTATCACGAACCGCTTTTCTTATCTCTGTTAACTGGTCTTTTTCTACAGGTTTGCCCGCTGCTTCCCATGCTTGCTGAGCTTCTGCACGTATAAGCGCTGTAATGCCCTTAGGAGCTTTACTGGCTGCTCGCTTAGGCTTAGCTGCTGCTGTGCTTACGCGCTGCTCTACGCCCTGTGTGGGCTCCAAGTTAAGCTTCGGCTTGTTAGCGACTGCTGGCGTTTCACCTGCAACTGCTTTCGCTTCTGCTTCCTTGTTTACTGCTACCGTTACGGACGGGAAAAGCTCAGTTTGTATTGTTGGACGCTTAGCTCCATATACGTATGTCCAATCTTTATCATCATTAACGTCTACATAATCAGATTGCGCTAATGTTTCAGAAAGCTTGGCTTTAGTTTCCGGAGCTTCCAGGCACATATCTACAAGAACTTGAATAACAGCTTTGCGTTTGAATATGTGTGGCCATTCTAGTCCAGTCATTGACGTATAAATTAATTTTAATTCCAAGTCTGTAAAGCGTTCAAAGCAATTCCCATCATCATGGCTTACCGGGAAAATACAGTAAGATACTGTTCGCATACTAATCCAAGAAATGTCATGCAGTATACGGGTGTCATTATGCAGGTACGCTATCCTTAAATTATCTAAGTCTACTGATACATGGCGTGTCATTTTAAAATCTCCAAGTTAGGAAGGAGCGCCCGCTTATTGCGGACGCTTTCTTTTTATTAACCTTCAACACTTTGGAAAGCTCTCCAGCGGTACAGTTGGACTGTGGCTGTTACTGGACTTACTTCCGGGTGACTCTTAGCTATAACTTCTTTAAGCATTTTAGGCTTCGGAAATTCTCCATGTTCTGCAAGTAGCGCATCACATGTATCCCAAACTGCACGACACTTTCCGCTAACACTTGGACGTGCGATACCGTTACTAACTGGGCGATTCTTTTCGATCTTAAGTCCTTCGCCAGTTGGTGCTGTTACTTTCTTAGCGCTCCAAGGTGCAGCAGAAAGCTCGTTACCAAATTCTCCATTGCATGCCATGCAAGACAATTCGTGAGTATCGTTTCTGTAATCAGCTTCACCTGCATCAACTTCAGCTTGTGTAATGCTGTAATCATGCTCGACCAGTCCGTTTTCTAAATGGATACCACAATGAGGGCAATGGATAAACGCTCCGCCGGTACGATCTAAAATTGATTGATCACATTCGTCGATCCAAATCCAACGATCATTTTCCATTTTCTGGAAAGTAACTTCAGCAATGTCGAAGTTATGAGTTTTCGAGTTTGCGCGAATTGCGCCTTTCTTTGCTGCTGCTTTAGTTGCGTATGTTTGCTTCTTGTTCATTGTTAAGCCCTCTGTAAGTTGTTTGATGCTTTGCTGCATCTGTAGCCAGTATCTAGTTATCGGATAAAGGTGTCAACAACTTTCGTGATTCTTTTTAAATTATCATCTAAAATGGGATGTCGTCCACAAAATCAGCTACATCTACTACTGGATTAGCACTGTTATCAGCAATACTGACAGCAGTAGGCGAGTCTGCTATCTCGTCCGTCTGCCCGAAATCCGTACCGTCAAAGCAATAATCCATAATTTCCGGGTACTTCTTATTAATCCATACACGCAAATGTGTAGGCGTTGCTATACGTGCGGACGCTAATTCAATAGCTCGCTTAACTGTGCTAGGCGTTTCAACAGCTTCGTCATCATCTAAAGACTCTCCCTCAAGAGCCCGTTTATAAGTAGCGCGAACTTCCCACCACTTTTCTGCTTTCTTTTGCATAAAGCCGCCATGCCCTAAACAGACATATTCAGTAAACATCTGGTACTCAGCATAATAAGAAACTTTCATGCTGTCCGGTTTGCCTGCTTTATGATGCAAGCCATATGTAATGTGGTCAATCTTAAACGACTCTACTACAGGTAAGTCCGCCTTTATTAATTCGTCTGTTGCTGCTGTTTCGTTTAGATGTGTTGCAAAGTGAAATTCAAATCCGCAGTATTCACATATACGAACGCTGGCGTGAACATAGCAATCGCAACTGTCACAAACTTTGACAGGAGCTTCGCCTCCTTTCTTTTTTCCTCGCTTAGTTGGCAGCATTGGATCATTAATAGGACCCAGGCGTCTTGTATTACCTGCGAAGTCTGCCACCAGGCAATTTTGTTTTTGGCTTGCTTCTATAGCTTGTATACGCCCCTCTCTTGTAGTTAAGTCAAACCCTTCCGCGTACATAGGCCTGGTGCCACGTCCTAGCATTTGAACCCACAAGCCAGCAGAAGCAGATGGGCGCAACATAATTATAAAATCTATTGCGGGATGATCAAAGCCTGTTGTGAGTACGTTGTTATTAACCACAGCACGTATCTCGCCCGCTTTTAATTTGCGCAGTGTTTCATCTCGCTGGCCTGGAAGCATCGGATAGTCTTTATTTCCAGAATGTACCACTTCGCTATCTATGCCAAAGCTAATGAGCATATCGTTTGTGTGTATAGCGTGTTCTATACCTGTAGTAAAAACAAGCCACGAGTGTCTGTCGTGACCTAGCTCTATAGCTTCCTTAAGTGCTGCGAAAGTTATTTCTTCCCGGTCTACTGCTAGCTGCAAATCCTTAGCAACAAACTCTCCACCTCTTTTAGTAACTCCATCAACTTCTAATTCCGAGGTCGTTTTCTTTGGGACAAGTGGCATAAGATAGCCCTCTTGTATAAGCCAATTAAATGATTCGGGTGTTGTTAAGTCGAAACATATATCTGTGAATAAACCGTCCTCTTCGATCAGACTGCCTTGCTTAAGTCGGTATGTCGTAGCAGTAAAGCCTATAATTTTTAAATGAGGGTTGAATTTCTTTAGTGCTTTAATAAACTTTTGATACATTGTCCCTTCGTTAGGGCTCACTAGATGCGCTTCATCTATAATTAACAAATCAACAAAGCCGAACTCATCTGCTCGCTTAGCTACAGAGCCTATGCCAGCAAACGTTATGCTATCGTTTGCTTCTCTGCGTTTTAAACCCGCGCTATAAATTCCCGCCGGTGCATTAGTCCACATCATTATGAGCTTTTCATAATTCTGCTGAATTAACTCTTTAACGTGAGTTAATACCATTATTTTCTGCATTGGGTAATGGGTATAAACAGACTGTAAGAAATCGCCTATAACAATACTCTTGCCCGTACCTGTAGGCATAGCCACAAGAGGATTGCCTGTTTTACCGTCTCGAAAGTATTTCCATATACTTTCCCTAGCAGCTACTTGATAGTCTCTTGGCTTAATCATGCAGAGATGTCAACATTTCTAATAATGAACGTTCAGGATTTACTTCTAGTTCTTCAATGTCACCAAAGTATTCATAACTGTTTGCTAGCGTTAACGCTAATTCAAAGACTTCTATCTTTGCGCTTACACCTTCTAAACGTTCTTCGATTATATGTTCTTGCGCTTCCAAATGATCTACGAACGGATCGCCTTTAAACTTACCCGATAACTTTTGAACGCGACTAAGAATCTTTTCTTGCTGTTTTAGAAACTTCTTACCTGCTTTAATTTCGCGCTTAATATTAATCTGAAGATCCTTAGCGTAGTCTATGCTTTGGTATTCGTTTTCAGACATTATCTTTGCAATAAAAGCGTTCACAATAAACTTAGCTTCATCTTCAGGCGTCAGTACCTGCTCTGTCATACCTGATTCGTTATAAACTTCTCGACGATTTGAATCGCTTAGAATTTCATATGCGAATTTAATGTCTTGGAATTTTTTAGTAGCTTCAGGACTAGGGTCTTTATCCGGATGGTATTTCTGAGCTAGTTTCTTGTAAGCGTTTTTAATTTCTATCGCACTAGCTTCACGAACTACGCCTAAGGTGCTGTATAAATCTATCATATTAATCTCGTGTGGTCTTCGCATGCGTTGTATTGCGCTTGCTTGTCTAAAATTTCACCTGTCCTACCACAGGCCCATTGCCCATCTTTTAACAATTTGGAAAGTGAACAGGTACGACAGTTAACATCCGGAACAGCTTTCATATGACAAACAGGTTTGTGGTCACAGAAACGGCACTTCCAGAAACCAACGCTCTCATTTATTTTAGCTGGAGGTGTTTCTGTATACACTAAATGATGCGCTCTGTTAGTGTACTCGTCATCTATAAGTTTGTTATACGGAACTATCTCTCCATATATTTCATCGTCATTCTTATTAACTACTAAATACAGAGCCGCGGGTAATCCCATGCGACCCATATAGATATTCATTTGTACATAGTGCTCGTTTTTTTCTTCTCGCACTCCGTTCGCTTTTATTTTCTTAAAGGAACTATCGTTTGCAGTTTTAAATTCGCCAAGCGCATGCGTACCTTCAGGCAAGTCCGGAACGCCTACCAACCTACCGTCTCCGCTACCGCCAAAATGTCCATCAACATCAGAAACTCGAAATTGTTTACCGTTCTCGTCCTGCTGGTAAACCTCTACACCTATAGCCAATAATATTGCTATGAAACGCGCTTCTTCTAAATGCCCGCGATTAAATAATCTTAGTAACTGCCCTTTGTGTTTCTTGTCTGTTGCCCATCGAAAGCTATACCAAATTTCGCGAGGGCATTCGCGTCCAATTAATGAAGCACCCATATGAGATCTAAAAGGAAAGCTATCGGCTTCGTATGCGTCACCTATATGCGGAATAACTTTACCTAAGTAATCCCGGTAACTACTGCCTTGGTCTTCTTTAATTACGCTTTCAATTAGCGCAACAGTTTTTTCAGCTAGATATCGCATATATGTTTCACAAGGTTGAACGGGAGCTAAGATAGCCCCCGTTATTAGAACTTACTGTGTAGCACCAGTCCAAGGAGGAGGCTGCTGGCCTGCTACGCCAGCAGCAGGTACAGCTCCAGGCACAGGTACAGCAGCAGGTACAGGCGCAGCTCCAGGCATAGCTCCAGGCACAGGTGCTCCAGGCATAGGCGCTAACGGTGCGGGCGCAGCTCCAGGCACAGGTGCGGGCGCAGCTCCAGCTCCAGGCTGAGGCCAAGGCTGGCCTCCGGGTACTCCGCCAGCTTCGGGCGGAGCTGCTGTAGGTGCTGGTGCTGATACAGGAGGCGGAGCTGCTGTAGGCGCCATCGGTGCTGCACCTGGACCTGGAGCTATACCGCCGGCATCTGCCATATCAACAACTTCGTTGATATTCTTGTAAGCGCGGATGTCGTTGCTTGCTTCATAATCACCTTGCGCTGGATTAACCTTAGCGCGAACTTTTAACGGGATGTTATGTAGCATTTCTGAGTCTGCGATTTTAATAACTCCAACAGAGTGCCCTATAGCAGATAGATCTGCGTATGCAATAGAACGAGTCTGCTCGTTAGAGTTAATTAAATTTAGACGAACGTAAATTTTACGTCCTACATACCGCCCGTCCAATACTTGGAATGTAAGTTGTAAGTACGCATGCTCCGGATTAGCCTTAGCAGGTTTCATTTCTGATTCCACTATAGCAGCGTTATACCAGCCAGCTGGTATTGCACCGAGTGAACCTTCATTAGGCGCGACTGTACTCGCGTCAAAGTTTAATAATGCCATCTTGAATAGTTTTCCTATTAACGTTTAAATACATCTATACCAGAAGATTGGTATAGTGCTTGTGCAAAATGATTCCACCCGTCATCCGCTGGAATGGGAACCTCTCCTTCAATTCTATAACGGTTGCCCGCTATATAAGAAGGAGTTCTACTTAAGCCTAACATACGTCCCTTGTTTGCGCTTACACCTTTACTCATTGTGTCTCCTTTAGTGACATAGATAGGCTCGTATAAGAAACCTATAATGTCAGCCCACTCAGTAATCATTTCACGCTTACCAAATGTCTTTTGATTCTTAGGACTATGGAGACGTAAATCCCATGAATCATATTCGCCTGCGTTTGGATCTATAAGCTTTGCTGCAAATACATGGCATGTAAGAATAATATTGATGCCGCCATATACTGCTAATATGTCGCACTGCTTTAAGAAACGACTAAACTTCTCGTTCGCGTAAGTGTACGCTTTACCATAACCGCCTAACGCGCTTTCCATCGTTACCGCTTTTTTATTGCCCGGACTATAAGCGGAGTCCATGTATAAGATACTATCGTGTATTTGACGTTCTAGCGCTGTTGCACTGTCAAAGATTAAGGTCTTATAAGGAAATGTTCCCGCCTGAGCTTGGGCTAGTATCTCCGTCATGAGCGCTTCTACTTGCGCAAACTCTTGGAGCATAGCGCTCTTGGGTATATTAACACCTCCATAACCTACTTCTAACGGGATAAGTAATGGAGCGGGTGCGCTAGCACCAAACGTTGTCTTACCTACTTTCTCACCCGCTGCAATAACCATGCGAACGCCTTCTGCTCGCCGCTCTGTATTCACTGTACCTAAAATTGAAGTCATATTGTTTGCCTGTTTATCATTACTTATCCTTTACTAGAAGCGGGCCGACTATTATAACATATTACTCTGTTATATCCATCTTTTCGAAACGTGCTTTCTCACGCTGCAAATACCATATCGCTTTATCTAACTCCTGCTCCGAACTGTTACCAGGCTTCAAGCCTAAACGCCAAAGATACTTAACTGCTGCACCTACGTTATGACTCATGTGTTCGATAACATCTATACACTCGACACCGCTTGCATGTTTATTATAATGGTCCGGGTGATCTACCATTTCATAGTGTTCTGGTTTAGGTTTATCCATTGTTTTCTGCTTTATACTTTGTGTATAGTTTCATTAGATCCGGAATAGCTACTATTAATAGATCTACAATAACTTTGGCATATAGCTGAGCTTCTATCTGCGCATGGCTATGATCGCGCAATGCTAAGAAGTGCATCATGTTATGTAAATCTTGTTTCCAAACCCAGTGCGTATAGTGATTTAAGTGTAGGAACATTCTAGCGTGTTCAGGCGCGACGCCGAAATTTATATGATGCTTATATCGCTCATAGCTCTTTTCACATGTCTCATTCAAATTATGTTTGAATCTCTTCTGTAATTCTAAAGGTAAACTATCCTCCTGCCCTTGCTTAGCGTTTACAGGCTTGCCACCAACAACAGCAGGAATATACCACTCGGCAGGTAACGTAACATAACGCCCGGAGACTTCGTTTATACAAGCCGTTCGATGACGTACAAATTGCCGCGCGACGAATATAGGTAGTTTCATCTCTAACCACACTTCAATCATTTCGATAGGCGTATTGTGGCTATTCTTAATAAGGTATTCGATAAGTTTCAAGTCATCCTCATATGTGCGCCCGCTGTCCAAATTGTCGAAAGAGATCCGCGCTGTATTTGCAGGGTCTATATCGCTTGCATCAAAAAGCTTACCCGGGCGACGCGTAGGTCCCGAAAGGTTACGAAGCGTAACGAAGCCATGATCTAGAACGTCTACTTGAAATAAGTCTTTATTCATTAATGTGTTCCTGTTGTTTATTAAACTTCTTGCGGGCTATACGCATACCCTGCTTCGCTCGCTTATCACATAAACTGTTCGTGATACTTCGTGCGTCTTTCTTTCCAGTATGTCCGCGAACATGTCTAAATTCTACGGAAAAGTTATTATCTTCTATTATCTTTAAATAAATAGACACAACATGATTCAAATCATCTATTCTGGAATGTCTTTTCTGGAAAGCTTTTATGGCATTTTTAGAATCTGTTTGTACTAATAAGTTATCCGCTTCTTGTAACAATCCTGTTTGAAGACCTACATGTAAAGCGTTAACAATCGCCATGGCTTCCGCTGTGGTGCTATCTCTTATCTTGTTACGGAAAGAACCGCCTCCAGCACGTTTACCGCGCTTTGATGCTATCCAGAATCCGTAACCCCCTGCGCTGGTATTAGGACAGTGAGATGCGTCTGTAATTATAGTTATAAACATTCATTGTATAAAGCTCGTCCCTGAGCTTTAGTGCTACCTACGAGGCTAGCAATGCAATACGAACAGTCTCACTCATGTTAAGGCGACGTCCGTTAGTTGCTACATCTAAACCATGCTTCAGCAGCTTCTTTTCTATGCGTTGCATATCTGTAAAGCTAGGCATATGAACGGTGAACGTTGTTGCGCTTACCTTAAACAACTTTTCCAGGCTGGCTGGAGTTGCTTTATTTTCCATTCTACGTAATGACGTTCGTGTACGGCTAAGCCCAAGACGCGACAAGATTTCGATCGCTTCTTTTTGGTTATACTTAAGCCGTTTAATATCTCGAAACATAGAAACATTCGCAAGCGCGGTGTTATAGCCCCAAGGTAATTCTTCATCACAGAACTCAGCAAAATTATCATATCCAAATTCTAAATGTAACGAACCCGTATGCAATGTGAAAAGCAGTTTAGCCATTCTATATTGGTCGCTTGCCATGCGGCTATTGAGCTCTCTAATTTCTTTTACGATGTTAGACGCTAGTTTCTTATTACTTAGAGCCATGTGACTCTCCTATAGTTAACTTCCTAAAGTGGTATGGCTGTGCTGAAGCCATATTTGAATTGTTCTCTGCTAAATAGAGAACATGCTGCATCCCATCGAAGCGCATTTTATTGTCATTATAATATGATATAACTTGCTCCTCAGTGGGTAATGTATTCGGGTCAATATTAATAGACTCAATTGGTGTCTTAGCAGTAGGCGCAGGTTCGCCTACTTTCGTTATTGGAATTAAGTATGTAGTATTGAAGAGCTTTATATGTGTAAACATATTTACTCCGCAGTAACTGGCGCAACAACTTCCATCGCAGGTGAACCATCTTTTATAATAAGCGCTTGGTCAAACAGCTCGCGCTGTACGTCCGTTAACTTACGATATTCGCGAAGCACTAACTCAGGTTTGTACTTTACCAGCTCGTCCGGGTTTAACTTCTTTTTGCGTAGCTGAGTCTTTATAGCGTCAAATGATGCTGGATCAACAGTACGACTAATTTTGTGAACGCCTTTAAGAACGTATTCGTTAGGTAAGTCATGCTTGTTAGTTCCTTCCGTTGCTTTAGGAAAGAAGTGACTAAATAGGCGCTTACGTAAAGCGGACTCTTCATACTTGAGAATTTTGAGTTCTCTTTGCTTTTGAAACCAAAGTGCTAAATCTTCATCCATTGTTTTAGGTAGCTTAGTCATTTATATTCTCCGTTTATTTCCTTTCATTGATATAGTTAAATTGCTAACAGTTAAAGTATAGCAACAGTTAGCACGAAAGCAAAGCTTTAATCGGGCAAATTTACGGCCTTAAAACACTGCCCGTGAAATGCGTAGTCCTTAATTATCGCATGCTTATCTACCTCTACGATATACCCGTTCACCACCGCCGCTTTTATTACTTGCTCTAGCGATATAGTTGCGCCTAATCTATGTTTGCTAAACGATGATAATGAAGAGGTTCTAGTGTGTAAATACTTGCGAGGGATAATACCAGCAGCTACTAGACGTTCATCTATCTTATAACTCTTAGGTACAGGTTTCGTTAAATAGTCTTTTAAAAGATTAATGAGTTTGCGCATACGTGAGGAGTCATCAATACCTATATCCCCGTCTTTAATATGCTCTTTCATTATATTGATATCTTTCATTATTAAGTAAATAGCCCAATCAGAATCCGCTTTAGTAACCACAGGGATTCCGTGGTTCTCCGCTACAGCTAAAAGACACGCAACTCGCAACGCTTTTAGGTGCGCACGATTCCACATTTGTCGCTCCATCTCCTCCATACCTGACGCTATGATTTCATTATCGCAATACAAATCAAAGTCGCTAAATATTTTAACCGCTTCAGGGCTTAACGAAACCATTTGCGAAGTGTTGTGAGAGACATGTCTAGCGGCTGCCATGCTTATACCTGTCAGGTAGCCTGTAAACGTTTTATCTAGTTGTAAGTTTGTATTTGGGTTAGCAGCAGGCCGCTCCCCTTCGTACTTAATGACAGTAAAGCGAGAAAGAAACCCGTCCTCCATCATGCTCTGCGTTAACGACTCGTAAAATGTGCCTGGTGTAGTTTCGCCAATCATGCTGTACGCGACACCGCCTTTAACACTGTTAATATCTTTTTCATTAGCCGAGTATGTTGCTCCGCCTACAGTAGAATCCGGACCGGACTTTTGGTACAGATTAGTCATTACTGTGCGAAGTTGTTGCATAGGGCCATCTCGTCCTTCTTCATAAGCGAGGCGTCTAAGTTTACGACCCCACTCACCGGATATGTTAACAAACGATTTTGTTTTCTCGCAAGCTTTGACAAGCGCGGGCCCACTGACAAAGTCATTAAAGTTTATAAAATTGTCCAAAGACGTGCCTGTTTGTTTCTGTAGAGAGCTGATACCGCTGTGCATACTTTCCTTACCTATAGCACTGCGAGCAACAAGAATGATATATAAGTTTAAACCGGACTTGCTAGGTGTATGCCATCCCTTTCCTGCTAAGCCTGCTATAAGCCCTAGAGCGGCAGTTATAGCTACCTCCTTAACAGGACGAGGACTGCTACTGTATATGTAGCCCGCAAGGACACCCGTGAAGCCAGGCGGCCACTCTAACCCTTCTATATCAGGAGGCTTATGTTCTTCGTTAATTGTTGGAATGTATTCTTGCTGAAGGGTGCTTATTGTTTCTTTGTGTTCAGCTTTGTTAGCTTCATTACGGATTCGCGAGTTTTCCATTAACGACTGGGTGTCTATAACGACAGCTATTTCAGCTTCTTTCGCTTCACGAGAACGTATATGTCTCAGCGTTCGATTAAGGTATACGTCGTTGACTGCTGCCTTAGCGCGTTGCCCTAATTCTGTTTCTCTAAACAGGCGCCGTACTTGTTCGTTAGACTTAGTGTAAAAGGTAAACATGGACAGCAGCGCGTTGTCTGCTTCGGACTGACTTGGATAGCCTAGTTGCTGCCAGTTACCCGCGCATAAGTCTATAAACTTAGAAGCGTTCTCTGCATGGACACCCATGCGCCAGATTTCTTCATCTGTGTGTACCTGCTCCACTTCTTCAAGCTCAATTGTTTTCGCTTGAGTTGTGGTCATGTTATCCGCTATGTTGCTAGCGAACGCTTGGCGCTCCTCTATAGGTAACGCTGTACTGTCCTTTACTAATGGGACAACTACGCCGAGCGCGTTAACGTAGACCAGTTTGGCAACAGTGTTGCCCGTGGAGATCATAAACCTATCTCGCGAATAGATTTCTAAAAATTGTGATTTCTTACCTGCACCAATATCCGCTTTGACAATAATGTGGATACCTTTGCCGCTTTGCGATAGCTCAGCGTAAGAGTTGGCGATAGTAACCATGCTGGCAAACTCATCCAGCGTATTATTAGGTGTTAGTTGTTCAAGTGGTAGCTCCTGTCCAAATTTGTCGCGACTGTCGAAGTCTTTTACATCGAGATCTATAACCGTATAGCCTACAGGAACTATAAAGCCGATGTCCTTGTTTAGTTGTGCAGCATAAATACACGCATCTTCAAAGGTGTGCCATGGACCTGTAACGGGACTGGCGTTGTACAGTCCGTTTTGTCCTATGAGACAAGGTGCTTTGTTTTCGTTTGCAATGCACCAAATAGGTAAAGCTTGAAGTTCTGCGGGTATGTTGCCCCAGCGAGAACTATCAACCATTTAAAAGCTCCGCAGATTTGCGCCTGCGTTCTGTTAATTGCTCGGCCCATTTTACTAAGTGCGGCTCAAGTAGCTCGCGCTCCCAAATGTATATATTGGCGCCTGTTATATAGATGGCGTTAGGTAACGTACCTTTTTTTCTTGCGTATAAAATAGTTGAACGTGCAACGCTAAGCCTTTGCTCAATTTCGTTTGGCGTTATATATTTCTTGTCGAACGCTTCTTGAGTAATTGTAGATGCCATTATTTTAGATTCTAATTAGCTAGTTTGGTGCGAGCTGCACAGTGTACGCATTTATTAACATAATGCAACTGTTGCACCAAACTATTTTTAAACCAATGCACTATCCTACATGCTGACTGTACAAATAATGAACGAGACTTATGGTTTAGTAGGATCGCTTAATAAGCCATAGAAAAGAAAATTATGTCCGTCAGGCAGAACTTCTACTAAACCTAATGAAACAGAATATAAATAATAGTGCCTGAGTTTTATCATTTTGGCGTCATAATGGGCTTTGTCTATTAAATGAGTATAGTCCGTATTAGGGTTAATCCAACTCAATATAACTAACATATCTTTGACTTCTTTGTTGACACGTTCTTTATTGTTATCAACAAGGTCCACACATCTTTCCTCAGGCCCGAATTGCATTGTTTTAATTGCGTCTTGAGAAACCTCTGAAGCCTCTTCAGCAAGCTTCATGTATAAGAACTGTTCGAATGTCATCATGTTATTGCACCGCTTGAAATATGGCTGCAAATCATTTCATATTCATAATGAATAACAGGTATGCGAACCTCAGGTGCAAGGTAATTTATAGAGCCATCCGGATTCGTAGCAGGTACCATTTCACTGTGACTAACCATAGACATAGCTCTAGTTACATGCCCGACAGCAAGAATGTTCTCCCAACCACCTACTCTAAAACGCCAAGCGACTTCTTCACGAGTAGCTATACCTAATTCATCAGGTATAGCTACTAACGTTTTTATAGTTAATGTTTGAATAACGTGTCGCCGCTTTTTAGGATTAACAACGTGCATTTCTACATACTCGTCCTCGTTATTCAAATGTGCGCTAGTAACACCTTGCAAGTAATACGAGTCTGTTATTATCTTCTTAGGTGCTGCTATCTCATGCGCTATTCTCCGGATCTCTTTTATAGGATCAGGCGCTGCCATTATAGGGGCAGTTTTTAATAAAACACCTGCGGCAGGTATTGCGGTTAAGGCTTGCAAGAAGCCACGTCTTGTTATACTCATTCTATCATCCTTATCACTTGTTTAAGTAGCATGTTTATTTAAGTTCATCACACCAAGGAAGCTCCCACACTTCCAGACTTGACCTTAACGGAACTTCTTTCTTAGTATCCCAGTAGTTAATAAACGCTTCACGCAACGAATCGCCGAAACCCGCATGTGACTCTTGTATGTTTACGAAATGTCGCCCAACACACATAACTTGATTACCGTCAATACTGTAATTCATTCTATCATCCTCATTACTTGTTTAAGTATCATGTCTATATTGTCTTCAGTTACGTCCGCGCATCCACACGAACATAACACTTTCATCGTGCTTTGTAATAATACTTCAAATTGATTTCCTTTGACTGCGCGAAACAAATATATCTTTTCATTGTGGTCAAAAACTACTGCATGGATCTTCACTCTACTATTCTCTGCGGTGCGGGTGTGTTTTTAAGCTTCTTGTATGTTGCTTTTAATTCGTGAAGCTCTTTGGCCCATTGTACTTTATGCTCCTCCAATGTAAGCCGAGTAGAACGCCAAGCGATGTTAGCTTTCTCAATATCAACAGCACTGGCATTTTCTGCTTTTAACTTATTAATCTCCGCCTTAAGAGTTGCGATATAAGAAGTGGCTTGTGTTCGCTCTTCACGAACTTTTAATTGTCTAGTTTCAAATGCTTCCCATGCTTGGCTGATAGCAGACTTACGAGCTTGGCACTGTGCTATCCAAAGATTGTAGCTGTTCGTTTTCAGCTCTTTCTCTTTAACAGCTTTCTCATCTATTGGTGCAGCAGGCCTACCTGGACGCTTAGGTTCTTCGTATTGCTGTGGATTTGCGAACTTATTTACAGCTTCATATAATAGCTCGCGGTACTTAGGCCATTCCCTTGGGTGAGTCATTAGATAACCACAATGTTCCGTCATTAACTCCGGAAACGCTATTTGCATCGCCATATGATATTTGTATTCGTAACAGAAGCCGTAATACTCCGAAAGGCTTAAATCAACTTCATCATACGGACAAGCAATATCATACTCAAAATCTTTATGGCTTATGTCTACGAGTTTGGAATCAGGTATGCCTGAGTTGGGCTGGTTAAGCTCCAATAAAGGCGCAACGCGCTGAATGACTAATTTATCATCCAAGGCTTGTGCAAGCCTTATAGTTTGGGCGTCATCCTTAAAAGTGAGAATATCCCTAATAACAATATGAGCGAAATCTGTAGCGTATGGAAATATTTTCGCAGGCCAAAATGCCTGCTGTCCGAACTGTGCAAGGATGAAACCCTCGCTGATTAAATTGTGCTCTTTGCGCAATCTATCTATGTCTTCATCTAAAATTACTAACATAATTGTCTCTTTTATAGTTGAATTATTAATGTACCCCATGTTTAAACTTAAAGAATAAATATTTGGCAGGGTACTGGCAGTGCGCAAGTATACGCTTAAAATAATGAACATAATGTATAATATTTGAGCAAATTACTTGGAAATAAGGCTCATAGCTTGTAGGACTGCGAAATAGCAAAATAATGTTACCGCTTAATAAAAACAATATATTATTAGCAGGGTAGGGTACGTCGCTAATATGTATATATAAAAATTACTATAGAGGGTAGGGAGGGTTAATTAAAATATATAGAAAAAAGTATTATAGTAATATATGTGTATATATAGTGTACTAATAGTAAGCAGGAATGCGGCTCTTGTGGCATAATGAAATTTTTTTATACTGTATTATGTTTATTATACGGAAACGCTGAATTATTGAGCTCCCCCTGCCATCCATAAATATTTAGGAATAACAAGGAATTTCTGCGATTCCTACCATTATTTTAATTGTGGTTATTAGCTTAATGCGCCTGGTGTCACAGAAATCATGATTGAATTAAATTTCTGTTGATCAAGTCCGCTATTGATGTATACTGCAAGACATCAACTAACTAATAAGGAAAACGTCATGTCTACATTTACTTACCAAAATATGCAAGAGTTACTTACATATGCTGCCGCGCAGGCAGTTGCTGACTTAACGTTAAATGTAGTGCTTGAGGGCAATAGAGTGAAAGGCATTATTGCTTACGTTGAAACTGATCTTGATGAGCTTGGTTTTTTAGAGTTTGTTGGTGATGCTTTGTTTAACATGCAGGGCGTACGCATTGACTGTACAGAGGAGCTTGATGATGATATGATTAACATCGACGAAACTCCTACTGGGTTAGTTATTCGTGTAGTGCTTAAATAAATTAAAAGACTTAAAGGGCTTAATCATGAAAAAGACAATAAACATCGCAATCGCAGTTGAGTCGGAATTTAACCGCAAGATTACGTTCCTGAAAAAACGTGCAAAGAAAATTAATGTCCCTTTCAGCGTAACTGCTGCTGATCAAACTTCTTTCGTTGACCATCCTGATCATAAAAGCCGAAAAGTTGAGTGCCGGGAATACACTGTAGAAAGCGGAGACTTAGTTGTGTCTGGATACAGCCTGGTAGCTAGCTTAGATCGAACTGTGGTCGAGGGTGAGAACATTGTCCGTACAGTGCCTGGAGAGACTTGTCCCGAGCATTACCAGCAGCATGACGGCAACTGTGACCATTGCAATACTAAGCGCATACGGAAGCTGGTAGCAGTGCTGCGCAACAACGAGACCGGCGAGCACGTTGCAATCGGTCGTTCATGTGTACGTGATTACATTGGCTACGATGTGGAAGCGCTATGTGATTACATGTCTAAGATTTTCGAGGTGTTTGCATATGAGTGCTTTGGTGAAAAGATGTGCGATATGCGTATGGACGATTTAGCTTATGATTCGTCTACTATACTTGCCCAAGCTGCTGCGATTGTTAGAATACACGGATGGGTACCTATGTCAGCATTCGATCCTGATAACATGGATAACGACGTATACCCAACTAAGCATCGCGTGACTTACGTGCTAAACAAGCCATTCACGGATAGAGATATCGCAACTTGGATTGAGTATAAAAAGAAAGTAAAGCCAACAGATGCTGATATAAAAGAAGCATCACTTGCCCGCGAATGGATTGCAGCGCATACAGGCAACAACGATTACATCCACAATCTGCGCCTATTAAACAAAGCTGGCGGAGTTAGCCACAAGACCCTTGGAATGTGGATTAGCTTAGTAGCCGCTTACCAGCGCGATATGGATAAGCTGGTCAAAGCACAGAAAGAACAGGAAAGCATGTTAAACGAGCACTATGGCGACGTAAAGACACGTTACGAGCTGGCGCTAACTGTTAAGCGTAAGACTTCTCGAATGGGTACATACGGTGAAACGGTTATTATGGGCCTGGTTGATAACGACGGACGCCAGTACACTTGGTTCGGAACTTCTGATCTAGCTTTTGAAATGGAAAAGGGCAATACTTACAATGTAAAGGCAACTGTTAAAAAGCATGATGAGTTCAACGGCATGGCACAAACTGTCATTACACGAGTACAGGAGATAGCAGCATGAGTACAGCAGAAGAGAAAATTAAATCGATTAAATCATTTAGCCATGCACTAACAATATGTCAAGATGTGCATGTAGGCGTCAACGTTGCTGGGAGCATGCTCTATGCCAGTATTGATAAGACACGTCTTAAGCTGCACTTAAAAGACGCGCCTAAGAACTTTGTACAGTGGAGTTGTAAAAAGGTAGATGATGATGAGTTCATCCTTTGCATACACGACGACGCTACGCTTAACGGTAAGATTTACTGATAACGTACTGTTATTAAGTACGCTTGTCGTACTAGGGACAAGCAACGACAAGCAAACAAAACTACCCGCACTATAAAAGTTCCTGATCTAGGATTGTAAATTAAATAACTGTACAATTAACGTACAGTTAGCTGGCATTATCTAGAGGAGTTATCATGAACATATTTAAAAGCGAGATACCTTTTTACTGGCGCAACAAAGGCACAGTAACAGCAGTAACAGAAATGACTACGGACCATCTGTTTTATACTATTCGAATGATATGGAATAACACAATGCCCGAGCCTGTTCCGGACAATCCAAAGTTCTATAGTTATGGACCTAATCATGGTGATGAATATTTAGCGGAAGCATTAAAGCATTTAAGCGCTGAACTATTTACACGCGATGACATAAAAGCATTCCAAGAGGAACAGCTAGAATGGATGATAGAGCGATCCGTTACACTAGCCAATGT
>Ga0209831_1000177_pt1 | contig 57521 bp, 55 predicted proteins | sample Maine_Asex4_meta_FD_187451 | JGI IMG/M metagenome (GOLD analysis project Ga0209831, IMG submission 187451) | Marine algal microbial communities from Maine, USA - Maine_Asex4_metaG (SPAdes) (version 2) | ecosystem: Host-associated > Algae > Red algae > Unclassified | place: Maine, USA | collected... | reverse complement strand
GTAGCGGTCGGTCGTCGCAGTCGGCGGCGAGTGCCGGAGCGCTTCGAGGTACGCGAACTTCATGAGCCGAGGCTCGGCCACGACCTGATCGAGCTGCGCTTTGTTGGTCAGCAGCAGGCACCACAGGTTCGCCAAGCTCGCAGGCAACGTCTCGGTATCAAGTTCGACGAGAGTTGTCGCCGCATCCGCAGCTGACGCCCCAAGCTCGGCCAGTGCCGCCACCATGTCGCGCTCGGGTGCACCCTTGTTCGCGGCGAGCACCAGCTCGAGCATCTTCACCAGGTCCGCGAACGCCGCTTGACCTGCAACTCGATCCCGCTCGTTCCAACCTGCGCCGCCACGAACAATGCGTGCGAGTTCCAGTAGCTCGCTGCAATGGCGGCCCGTCGAGATCGCATGGGCAAACAGGTCGTGTGCAAGCTGGTCGGTGACGGCCGAAACGAGGTCGACCGGCGCCGCGCCGTCTGGCAACGAGTCCAACGTGCGGTCGAGCACCGGAACGATCGCAGCATCGATTTGCCGGGTCAGAACCTGTTGAACCTCGGGCTCGGCACCGAGGTCGTGCCCACTCATGCTGCCGCCATATGCCGACATGCGAGGTCGAGTCTCGAAGTTTGCGTCGTCGACGAAAACCGAAGTGACATCGTCGTACCGGGTGAGCCAGAAGCGGTTACCAACCCAGTCGCGAAAGCACGGGTAGTTCTCGCGGAGTACACCTGGCACGGTAAACGGGTCGCCGAGGTAGTCGTCGGCGATCAGGTCTCGCGGGTTGACAAGATTGGTGGTTTCGCCCACACGCTCGCGTTGGTAGACCTCGTAGCTGCGAAATCCTCGACGGCCATCGACAGTCACGGCGTGTCGAAGTCGAGCCACAGCGTGCGAATCGCGCCCAACCCGATCGGAGCGAGCTCATTGGTCGCGACCTTGTCACTTGGCATCCGCTCTCGATTGATGCGCACGTTCGGCAGCGCACCGACCAGCACCTGGGATCCCAACACCGCTTCTTGATGCGATATCCATGCCCCCGGGCACAGGTGCGGTCCAACACCAAACGCCATATGGCTGTAACGGCCGTCTTTGTTGTGGCCAGAACGCAGGATCTTCTCGCTGTACAGGTCACTGCGGAAGATATCGAACCGTTCTGGATCGGCGAAGATGCGGTCGTCGTGGTTCGCCGACACGTCGACCATGTGCATCAGCGATCCGGCGGGGACGTGCACGCCGTGCATCTCGACGTCGAAGGTGTTGTGCCGGGGCTGGCCGCCTATCGAGGTCGAATGGCGAAGCATCTCGTGAAACGCGGGCTGCCAGAGGTCGCTATCAGCCTGCACTGCCTGCCATTGATCAGGGTGCTGCAACAGCAAGTACCACAGGTTCATGATTGCGCCCCGAGTGGTCTCTCCCCCGCCACCCACCACCAACGCAATGTTCGAGGTGACCTCTTCGGTCGACATGACATCGCCGTCGATCTCGGCGTGGCACAGTTCCGAGATTATGTCCATTGCCACGACGTTGCCTTCGTCGTCGTAGAGAAAGGTCGGCGCAGCCCGTCGCTCAGCAACGAGATCTTCGACGTAGTCCTCGAGGTCCTGGCGAGCAACCAGACCGTCGTGGTGTGTCTCAGAGCCACCAAGACCCGACATCATGGCGTCGTACCACCAGGTGAACTGGGCGCGAGCATCTTGGGGTATCCCCAGCACATCAGCGACGACGCTGATGGGGAACTCGTTTGCGAACGCTTTTCCGAGTTCGATCGTCGCCGTGCCGCTATTTGGGTCGACCTCGGCTTCCTTACCACTACCGGCCGTGAACCACTCCGCGATCAGGTCTTGGGCAATACGCTCGATCGATGGAAGACGTTTGGTGAGTGCTGCGCCGACCAGATGGCGGCCATAGATGTTGCGGCGTCGCCGGTGCTCGAGGCCGCTGAGCTCAAGCTGGGTGTTACCAAGCACGCCGCTTGACGAGCCCTTGGGAATCGTGTTGAACCCAACCTCGTCGAAGTAGCACGCGGTGATGTCCTCGTATCGGGTCACGTAGTAGCAGTTGTGCAATCGATCATGAAAGACCGGATAGTGGTCGCGCATGATCCGGTAGTAGGGATACGGGTTGCGTCGGAACTCGGCCGAGTCGAACAATCGAGGGTCGATCAGGGGCGTGCCATCGGGCCCGCACCCCATGTCGAATGCCTGACCAAGAGCCATCAGCTCGATCGGATGCGGGCTCACAACTGCTCGCCTTCGGCTGGAGGCGGCAACGCGGTCGGATGGCCAGCCCACAAACCAATGTTGTCACCGGTGCGACCGTTGGGACCCTCGGCGATGAGATCGATGACCACCGCTGCAACTCCCCCAGGGGTCATCCATGTGGCCAGGTAGTCCGGGTCGGGCTCGCCCCCGATCCACTCCCGCAGCATCTCGGTATCGGTCGCCCCCATGCACACGTTGTTGACGCGGACCCCACGAGGCCGGAGCGCCTTGGCCCAATCGAAGGTCAAACCATTGAGCGCCCACTTGGTGGCGTTGTACAGATCCATGGCGCCGTGTCCGTGATGCCACCCCGTCTCGGGGGCCGCTTTGATGTGGTCACTCGACATGTTGATGATGTTGCCGCGTCCGCGCTCGGCCATGGCCGGTGCTACCGCGCGCCCGAAGAGGAAAGCTCCTCGCAAGTTCGTGCCTACCAGTTTGTCGTAATCATCGAGACCGCTGTCCCAATCATCGAGCGGACCGGTCGGCCACACCTCGCCAGCATTGTTGATCAAGATGTCGACGTTGCCGACTGCGTTCACGACATCGAGCACGAAGGCGGCATCGGCAACGTCACCCACGAACGTGCTTGCACCCAGTTCTTCGCCGTGCGCCGCAACCGCTGCTCGCCGGTCGACCAGGGAAACGCCACAGCCGCGCGCCGCAAGCGCACGTGCAATGGCGGCCCCGATGCCTTGGGCTGCGCCGGTGATGATGGCGTTCTGTCCCTGGAACTGGTGCTGGTGGCTCATCACCCAATAGTGACTGGTGGTGGCCTGAAACGACAAACGGCCCGTATCGCATTGCGACACGGGCCGTCTGAGTGATCAGGCGATCGTGGGCCTAGTTGTTGAAGCGGCTGCTTTCGCGCACGGTGAGCACGCCTGCGGCCAGCACGGCGGTACCCATGACTGCGAGCAGGCCGGTCTCGACCCCGGTTTCTGCGAGATCTTCCGACCCACTTGCATCATCGGTTGCTTCCGCATCATCGGTTGCTTCCGCGTCGTCGGTTGCTTCCGCATCGTCGGTTGCTTCCGCATCGTCGGCTTCGGCTGGCTCTTCGGCTTCGGCCGCAGCGGCATCGTCTGCTGCGCCGTCGGGGACGATTGCGATCCAGGTCGCACCCGCTTGTGAACCGTCGAGGGCACCAGCGCTGAGGAAGAAGTTGTCGCCAACCTCGGCCGTCAGTTCTGCGCTCCACCCACCAGCATCATCGGTGTCGACATTCTGTGCGCCAGCAATGTCGCAGTCGGCGAGCGGGTTGATTTCGTTGGCGGCGGCAACAATCTCTTCGAGTTCAGATGTGCCAGGAACCAGCGTGTCAGCTGGCGAGACGCATGCCACCAGCAAGAGTGAGGTGTTGGGAATGAAGTCTGCGCCGGTAGCGCTCATCGTGTACTCGCCAGCAGCGGGCACCGTTGCAGGATCGGCAGTGACCGTTCCGATCACCGCTTCGTCTTGTGCCTGGGCGGTTCCAGCCAAACTCATGCTGGCCAGCAACAACGCAACCAGGGCAACAAAGACTTTTCGCATGACATTCTCCTCAGAAGTAGCTGCGGAGATTGTACTCCGCCCGCACGTCCGCAGCCGTGACCTCACGAGGACGTCGAAGCTTTCACCAATTCGGTCAATAGCTCCGGGGTGGCGGCAGCAACTGGCGTGCGGCGATCGAGATGGCCGCGCACCACGAGATTACGCCCATGAGCGTCGACGACTGCGCCTCCGGCTTCACGGCAGATGAGAAACGCTCCCAGATAGTCCCATGAACCGTGTGCATCGACCGACAGATCAGCAAAGGCATCAAATGTACCGTCGGCGACCGCGCAAATATCGAGAGCAGCAGCGCCATAACAACGAAACTGACGCCACCCGAAATGACGGCTCGGAAGCCCAGACACGGTGATGAACGCGTCACCCAACGCTGTCACACCCGAAGGACGAATAGCTTCGCCGTTTTTGAAGGCGCCACCGCCTCGCACGGCATGCCAGGTGTCGCCGCTTGCCTGATTCACGACCAGCGCCGCAAGCGGTCCGTCGCCGTCGAGGGCGCACAAACTTGTGGCGTACCAGGGCAGGCCGGCTGACGCGTTGGTCGAACCGTCGATGGGATCAACGACCACGAGCAGGTCACGATCTCCGCCCGACAGTCCTGACTCTTCGCTCAGCACACCAAGACCCGCGTCGATCAACAGTGACACCGCCACCGAGTCGGCGGTCACATCGATGGTGTACTGACCGTCGCGGTTGCCCGACAGGCCCCAGTCTTCGACTTGGTGAATTTGGGCGTGGACGGCCTGGGCCACTTCACGAAACAACTGGACAATGTGCAGCGCATCCACGCTGGAGACCGTATCGTGTTGGTGGTTTCCCCGAAGCGTCAACCCAGGAAGCGACAAAGTGGCAGTTGTCGACATAGCAACCTTTGTTGCCGATCTCAAAGATCTGGCAGCCGACCATGGATTTCACGTCCACGACGAACGTCACTTCGTCGAGACCTACAGCATGCGCCAGGCATGGGAAGTCGACATGCACCCCGCCCACGCGTGCGGCGGGCCCCTAGACATGCACCTTGCGCTCGAAGTCGAGCCTCGCACCATGCTGTCATTCGAAGACGTGGTTGTTTCGATGCCCGAAGGCGATGAGCCGCCCGATGACCATCTCCTGCCCCTGACAATCACCTGGTCGATGCCACCGCTACAGGCCAGCCCTGACTTGTTGGTGTTGGCCACCGAACTCGCTGGTGTCGGCGGGCCGGATCTGGCCCTCGAGGTATCGGCCGCCGATGCGTATCTGGGTGTGATCGACGCCGCCCAACGCAGCGTGAACATCGTGTCACGTAATTCGACGTCGCTCGCCCGGCTCTTCATGGGCCAGGAAGACCTGAGCGATCTGTTCCGACGGCTGGCCGCAGTGTCAGAATTCCTGATCGACCGGGCGCCCGCCTGGCTCGGCGAGCTCTAGACCGGCCCGCGTCTTCCCTGCCAAGTCACTAACAATCACGGCCAGAAGCCCCGTAAACTACGCTGCGAGATAGGCCTGGCGGCGATGCCTATAGCTTTTTGGCCATTCTTTGGACTAGCTTTTCCTTTATGGCGGCTAGCCCTGCGTCAGCGACCGGCGCGATTCACTCCGATGTGCGGTTACCCGCGCTTCGGGCCGCGCTTCACGGCCACTCCGAACAAGCGGGCGCGCGCGGCTGGCGCGGCTTCGGCTGGCAAGTGCTACTCCTTGTGCTTCCGAGCCTGCTGTACTTTTTCGTGCGAGACCTCAGCGCGGGACAAGAACGCGAAGCGTTTGAGAACGCGGCTGCCATCGTTGACCTTCAAAAAACGCTCGGCTTGGACTGGGAAGCAACGCTGCAGCAGCGGATTCTTGATACCGACTGGGTCGTCGCGGCTATGAACTGGGTCTACATCTATGGGCACTTCCCGCTCATCGTTGCCTCACTGGTCTTGCTCTACGGCTTGAGCCGTCGCAATTTCCTCACGCTGCGCAACGCACTTGTTGCCTCGGGCGCCATTGGTCTGATCTGTTTCGCCATGTATCCGGTCGCTCCCCCACGCCTGTTTGATCCCAACGCCTTCTTCGACAGCCTCGGCGAGCTCAGCAGTAGCTATCACGTGCTGCAGAATCCCAAGGTCACCAACCAGTTCGCAGCCGTGCCCAGCTTTCACGTCGGCTGGAACCTGTTGGTGGCATTTGCCGTCTGGCGGGCCAGCCGCTTTCGTCTGCTGCGGGTTATCGCGGTGCTCTTTCCGTTGCTGATGATGACATCGGTGGTGCTCACGGCCAACCATTGGCTGCTCGATATCGTCGCTGGCGTGGGGGTGGCAGTCCTGGGGATACTGGGAGCCAAGTTCATCGACCGGCTCGTGCATCGGCTTATGCCGGTAGCCCAAGACGCGGTCGACGCCGCCGATACCTATGGGGCTGTCGACGATGTGGACGACGGCAGCGAAATGAGTGGGGCCGGTGGGGCTCGAACCCACGACCGAGCGATTATGAGTCGCGCGCTCTAACCAACTGAGCTACGGCCCCGAAGCCTCAAGACTAACAAGTCCGTCGGGCCAAAAACAGTAAAGATTCCCAGCTCGCGTGCGAGATGTCGGGTTTGGCTCGCCCGCCCGCGGTCAAATCGATCGCCGAGACCGAGCACTCAGTGTGCGCTGCCGGATACAGGCCGCATGCGGTGTCGCTGTTGGCCAGGAGCGAATCGGTGATGCTGATGCCGTTTTGGAGATGCGACTTGCCCAGCAGACTTGGTCGGTACCCGCCTCGGCGAAGCTGATGAATGTGGGTGGTGGCACCCCAGTCAAGGACGCATGACTTCATCGCCGAAAACGGAAAGAACCTTGGCTCTCTTACGAGATGCCAAGGTTTCCTTCGCAGCTCCGGGGGTGGGGCTCGAACCCACGACCTGCGGATTAACAGTCCGATGCTCTGCCAGCTGAGCTACCCCGGAAGGAACGCCAAACGATAGCCGATGTTGACTAACTTGCGTCTAGATAATCGCGGAGCTTTTCGCTTCGTTGCGGGTGACGAAGTTTCGCAAGTGTCTTGGACTCGATTTGGCGAATTCGCTCGCGGGTCACCCCGAACGCACGACCCACTTCTTCGAGGGTCCGGGCTCGACCATCGATGAGGCCGAACCGCATGCGCACGACCTCCTTTTCTCGATCGTTGAGCTCGTCGAGTGCTTCGAGCACGTCGTTGCTGAGCATGGACCGGGCCGCAACATCGACCGGCTTGTCGGCCTTTTCGTCGGCCAGGAAATCACCGAGTTGCGAGTCGTCTTCGCCAACTGGCGCCTCGAGCGAAACCGGGTCGAGTGAGATCTGCAGAATCTCGCGAACCTTCTCGATGGTGAGGTCGACCTCGATTGCGAGTTCCTCGATAGAGGGTTCGCGTTCAAGCTTCTGCAACATGTCGCGCTGGGTGCGGCGGACCCGATTGATGGTCTCGACCATGTGGACCGGGATGCGAATGGTGCGGGCCTGATCGGCAATCGCACGCGAGATCGCCTGCCGGATCCACCAAGTGGCATAGGTCGAGAACTTGAACCCTTTAGAGTGATCGAACTTCTGCACCGCACGCATGAGTCCAAGGTTGCCCTCCTGCACCAGATCGAGAAGCTGCATGCCCCGGCCGACATATCGCTTGGCGATCGAGACCACCAGCCGCAGGTTCGCCTGAATTAGCTGTTGCCGTGCTCGGTCGCCGTCGCGCACTCGGCGTTGCAGCGTGCGGCGGGTTGCGAAGTCGAGTGATTCGAGGTTGCCCTCGGCGTTGAGCACCGCCAACTCGTCGACCGCTACCAGGCCGGCTTCCATGCGCTTTGCGAGCCGGACTTCGTCGGGCCCGGTGAGTAGCGGCACTCGACCGATCTCTTTGAGATAGACCCGCACCGAGTCGGCAGAACCGCTGCCTTCGAGGCTTGTTGCCCAGCCGACGGCTTCGAGTCGGTTCCGACGTGCCGTACGGCGTTCTGCGCCGGTGACGGGGTCCTCGGCAAGCTCAGCCATGAGTTCGCCGACGAGTTCTTTGGTTACCTCGACGTCGGTCGGTGCTTGATCAGCATCGGGATCGCCAGTCAGCACGACACCGCGCTGGCCGAAGTACTGGCGGATCTGGTTGATTGTCTCCGTCGTCAGTTCAACATCAGCGAATACTTCGAGAACATCATCGAGCGGAAGCTCGCCGGTGACTCTGCCAGCAACCACCAGCCTGCGCAGCTCCGCGGCAGAGACACCAGCCCATGGTGTCGCTGTCGTTGAAGCTTCAGTCACATCGTCCCCTGTGGACTAGGAAAGTAATGGTACCAACCCCGAGGCAACCGCGAGGTCGAAACTCGATGCTCGCACCTTAGGTATCAGCAACCGTATGTCAGAAATTACGGGCATGAGCGACGTATCACCAGTTCGTTCGGCCAACGATTGCAGATCGCCAACCCGCCGAACCGCCGCGTCGTGGAGGAAGTGGCCCACTATGCGTTCGGGTTCAGCCGTTGGTTCGTCCATCACTGCAAGCTGACCGAGCGCTTCGGCTGTTGTTGGCGAAAGCGTTTCGATCAATCCAGCTAAGTCGTCGGTTGCGTTGTCGAGCAGTTCAACGAACACCGATTTCAGTGCGGGATCGGCAAACATGTCAGGCGTTATGTAGGCCGGCACCGTCTCTGGGCGATGCAAACACAGCAGCAACATACGGCTATCGGTGTTGTCGACGATGCGCACAATCTGTGGCGGCGCTTCGTAACGCTCGGGTTGATTAGCTACCCAGCGCGGCTCTTGGACAACCCGACGGGGCTGCTTGATCATCTCGCGCAACCGGTCGACCGCGACACCACAGGTATCAGCGACCTGCATCAAATATTGGTCACGAACCAGGTCGCTCGGATGCTCGCGGATGACGTCGACCGCTCGTTCGGCGGTGCGGGCACGTCCTTCGGGATTCTGAAGATTGCCCGACCCGAGCACGCGACCTAACCGGAAGCCCAAGAACGGCACCGCATCGTCGATGGCCGCTCGTAAGGCGTCGGGATTCTGCGCTGCGAGATCCGCTGGATCAACGCCATCTGGCAGCTTGGCCACGGCGACATCGACCTCGAGGGCCTGTTCCCACTCATAGATGCGCGCGGCAGCGGCCTGGCCCGCAGCATCGGCATCGAACGCCAGCACGATGCGCCGACCGAAGCGTTTGAGCATACGGATGTGATCTTCGGTGAGCGATGTTCCGCATGTTGCTACCGAGCGTTCGATGCCGACGTCGGCGAAGCCCATGACATCGGTGTAACCCTCGCAAACAATCGACTCGTCGGTGCGCACGATTTCGTCTTTGGCCAGATGCAGCCCGTAGAGAAGCCGGCTCTTGTTGTAGATCGTCGAATCGAACGAGTTCTTGTACTTGGGCCCATCGCCGTTCGGCATGACCCGCCCACCGAAACCCACACCGACGCCGTTGACATCGTGGATCGGGAACAACACCCGAGCCCGAAAGTGGTCTTGCACTCGGTTGGCTTTGTTGACAAACCCCAGGCCACTGGCAACAAAGGTCTCTTGTTTGACTTTGATCGCCCGGTACAGTTGATCCCAATCGTCGGGGGCCCAGCCGATTTTGTACTTGCGGACCTGCTCGCCCGTCATCCCGCGAGATCGCAAGTACCCGCGAGCAAACGCAGCGTCGGGCGCCGACAACAGTCGTTCGTGATACCACTCGATGGCCTTGTCGACCGCGTCGGTCAACTCGCTTCGCTTCTTGCGGTTGATGCCCTCGTTTTGGTTGGTGTAGCGCAGCTGGATACCGGCCTTATTGGCCAACATTTCGACTGCACCGACGAAATCGAGATGTTCGATCTCGCGGACGAAGGTGATTGCGTCGCCGCTTTTTCCGCAGCCGAAACACTTGTAGAAACCCAGTTCGGTATTGACGTTGAACGACGGCGTCTTCTCGTTGTGGAACGGGCACAGTCCTACGCTGCGGCGGCCCACCCGTTTGAGCTGCAGGTGCGAGCCAATGAGGTCAGACAGGTCGGTTGCTTCGCGAACTCGAACTATGTCCTCGTCGTGGATGCCCATCTCCTGGGCAGATTACCCCGCGGCTGCGACAATCGCCTGAGCGAGGGCCAGACGGGCCACCGGAACCCGGTACGGGCTACACGATACGTAGTCGACGCCAGCCCCCACGAAGAACTCGATCGAGCTTGGATCGCCGCCATGTTCGCCACAGACACCGATCTCGATGTCAGGGTTGGCCCCCCGACCTGCCTCTATCGCTGCCGTGACTAGTGCCCCGACACCGGACCGATCGAGTTGTTCGAACGGGTTGGCTTCGAGCAGACCAAGTTCCTGGTAGCGGGTGATCACACGAGCCTCGACATCGTCGCGGCTGAAACCCCACGTCAACTGGGTCAGGTCGTTGGTGCCAAACGAAAAGAATTCGGCCGATGGCGCGATCGTTGCGGCGGTAAGCGCAGCTCGTGGGGTTTCAATCATGGTGCCGACCGTGATCTCGCCCAGCGTGTTGGAGTCGACAGCCGCCAGCTCTTCGGCAATCCAGGTCTGCACCATGTCGAGTTCGGCCACGTCGGACACCAACGGGATCATGATTCCCACGATTGGAGTGCCACCCGCAGCCTTGCGCTGCGCCACCGCGGTAAGCAGCGCTTTGACCTGCATGCGGTACAGGCCGTCGCGCACGATGGCGAGTCGCACCCCGCGAGTGCCAAGCATCGGGTTCTGTTCGCTCCAGTGATGCACTGCCGCCGCCATCATTGCGTCGTTCGCATCGAGCCTGCCGGTCGCTTCGGCCACGGCAAGTTCGGTGGCATCGGGGAGGAACTCATGCAACGGTGGGTCCAGTAGCCGGATCGTTACCGGCAGGCCGTCCATTGCTTCGAGCAGCTCGACAAAGTCGCTTCGCTGCATCTCACCGAGTGCGTCGAGTGCTGAGGCCGCAGCCGCGTCGTCGTTCGCGAGGATCACGTTTTGCACCAGCGGCAGACGCTCGCCCAAGAACATGTGCTCGGTGCGGCACAGCCCGATGCCTTCGGCTCCCAGCGAGCGGGCTTGAGCTGCGTCGGCGCCGCTGTCGGCATTCGCCCGTACTCCGACCTTGTCGGAGCGGATCGCGTCAGCCCAGCCGAGTAGCTGGTTAAGGGCGTCGCTGCCGCCTCCGCCGCCGGCGCCAAGATCGCCGAGAAAGATCTCGCCGCTGGTGCCGTCGATCGAGATCATGTCACCTGCGGCGATGGTCTCGGTGCCGCCATCTTTGCGCGCGATGTGAACAGCCCCGTCGATGAACGTCAACATGTCGGCGCCGCACACCGCCGGGATACCCCAGCCTCGGGCCACGACCGCAGCGTGGCTGGCGGTGCCGCCCTTTGCGGTCACGATGCCTTCAGCCATGCGCATGGCGATCTCATCCGCGGGCGAAGTCTCGTCGGCAATCAGGATCACGAGTTCGCCCCGATCGGCTGCGTCAAGGCAGCCATCGACGTCGAAATAGACCTGTCCAACTGCGGCCCCGGGCGATGCACCGATACCGGTGGCCACTGCAGTGCCGCCGCCTGCGAACTGGGCATGCAGCGCAGCTTCGACCTCGGTGGGCGACACCGCCATGACGGCATCGGATTCGCTCATCGATCCCGCGTCAACCGCAGCAACGGCCTCGTCGATTTTCATAGTCCCCCGGACCTCTGTTCTGACTGTGGGCCTAACCCTATGCAGGCAGCCGCTCTGAGAGTACGGCCACGAGCTCATCAATAGGTACTCGAACCTGTTCCATAGTGTCGCGGTCGCGTACGGTCACGGCTTTGTCATCGAGCGTGTCGAAGTCAACCGTGATGCATAGCGGCGTGCCGATCTCGTCTTGGCGGCGGTAACGCTTGCCGATTGCCTGGGTGATGTCGTAGTCGACCATGTAGTGCGGCTGCAGCATCGACAAGATGTTCTCGCATGGCTCGATGAGCACATCTTTCTTGGACAACGGCAGCACGGCCACCTGATACGGCGCAATCCGTGGATCGAGCTTGAGAACCGTGCGGACTTCGTCGTTGACCATTTCTTCGTGGTAGGCCGCAACCAGGAACGCAAGCCAGGCTCGGGTCGCACCGGCCGCGGGTTCGATCACGTGCGGTACGTAGCGCTCACCGCTACCGGAGTCGACGTATTCGATGCGGGCACCGCTGTGCTCGGCATGCTGTTTCAGGTCGTAGTCGCCGCGATTCGCAATGCCTTCGAGCTCGCCCCAGCCCCACGGGAACTTGAACTCGACATCGGCCGTGCCGCTCGAGTAGTGCGATAGTTCATCGTCTTCGTGGTCGCGCATCATCAGCATCGACTCGGGGATACCGAGGTCGACGTACCACTGATAACGCTCGTTCCGCCAGTACTCGTACCACTGTTGAGCGTCTTCGGGCGGCACGAAGAACTCCATCTCCATCTGCTCGAACTCGCGGGTTCTGAACACGAAGTTGCGGGGTGTGATCTCGTTGCGAAAGCTCTTGCCGATCTGGGCGATACCGAACGGCGGCTTCTTGCGGCTGGTCTGCTGCACGTTCATGAAGTTGGTGAACATGCCTTGCGCGGTTTCGGGGCGCAGGTACACGTCGTTGCCGGAACCCTCGACCGGTCCGGCCTGGGTCTTGAACATCAGGTTGAATTCGCGAGCCTCGGTGAACGAGTTTGCGCTCTTGCAATTGGGGCAGGCGTCGGGATCGTCGAGTTGGTCGACTCGGAACCGCTCGTTGCATTCGCGGCATTCGACAAGTGGATCGCTGAAGTTGGCTAGGTGGCCCGATGCCTCGAACACTGCGGGTGGACCGATGATGGCGGCGTCGAGGCCGACAACGTCGTGACGAAGCTGCACCATCGTGCGCCACCACTGGTCCTTGACGTTGCGCAACAAGAGAACGCCCACCGGGCCGTAGTCGTAGGTGGAGCGGCTGCCGCCGTAGATATCAGCCGACTGAAACACCAAACCGCGGCGTTTCGAGAGGTTGACGATCTTCTCCATCAAGTCACCCTCGACGAGCGACTGTTCATTCTCAGACATAGCCTCCGAGCCTACTCAGCGCGCCATTCGATGCACCGAGGTTTCCTATCGCCCGAGCCATCAGTTGGCGAACGTTCGCGTAAAGCGGCGAATTGAGCTACTACTGAGACAGCAGCTGCGGCCACTACCACGAAGAAATGCGATGACCCTCTTGGATGATCCTCGACCGATCTCTGCCGATTCGCTCGCGCTCGAAGGACCTCAGGTATTCGAGGGCCTGGCAGAGCAGTTCGGCGAAGACGCGCCCCGAGTCGTCAGTGCGGAAGGCAGGGGTGACTTCATCGTCATTCCAAACATCCCGAAGCGGTCGCGCAACGTGGCCTATCTGGCTTTTGCCGGCACACGCCTCGATTACAACACTCCGCTGCTCCGGGCGCAACCCCCAGGTCCAGGCCTACGCCCGTGCAGATCGGTCCGTGACATTGCGGTACCGCGTTCGTGCCGTTGCCGAGTGGTCGAACCTCTGCGGAGGTAGCCGTTACGAGTGTGCGTTATCGCGTGGTGCGGAGAGGTGTTTCAACCAGGTAGTTCGCTGTGAGCGGACGAATGTGCAACCGCTTTCCCAGACGTCCGCATGCCCCTCAGCCACCATCGCAATGAAAACTTCTTCGCCCGCGGCGGCTCGTCGACGCAACATGGCGGCGTGATCGGAGGTCCGTTCGATGACGACGTCGAGAAGGGCGGGAATGTCTTGGTTTCGCAGGTGTGCGCCGTCGCAGAAGGCAGCGATGCGTGAAGCGATCTGCTCGCTTGTGAGCGTGCTGTCCGGCCAAAGGCCGACGAAGCTGTGTAGCGCCCACGCAAGGTCCCACATCTTGCGGCCTGGTGCGGCGAGGTCCCAGTCGATGAAGGTCCATTCGTCGTTGTCGACGATGAGGTTCCATGGTGCGAGGTCGTTGTGAGCAATGATCTGGCTTGAGCCGCTTGGGTCTCGTCCTTCTTCTCTCCATTGAGCATCTTGCGGGGCGACGAAGCTCTCTTGAGCAAGGTGGTAATCGGCGATGAGTGCACCGACTCTCCGCATCGCGTCGTCGGTGCCAACGAGGTCCATGTAATCAGGTTCGACGCAGCGGCCGGGGACGAATGTCAAGATTTCGCGCCCGGAGTCGTCCACGCCGACGACGCGAGGGGCAGGGTATTTCGCTGCAGCGAGGTGGTCGAGCAGCTGGTGAACCGCTGGTGTCCACGGACCGGCCGTGCGGTGGACGTTGGCGCCGACCTTTGCGACCGCCGGGTTCAGATTCCCACCGGCCAGGGGCTCCTCGTTCGACACGTACTCATCTTACGAACTCGGACTCAGTCAGATTGCGCTGGCGACCGCAACCGACGTGAGCAAGCAGACCATCATTTCGACGGAGCAGGGGAACTACGCGCCCTCGGTCTGCCTTGCATTGCGGGTGGCGACCGCGCTTGAGTCGACGGTCGAGGACCTCTGGGGCTGACTTCCGCTCGACTGGCGCAATTGACCGGACTGCCCAGCGGCGACGAGCCCGCCTGACCAGTCGCGTCTGACCGAAGCCTGCACTCGCACGATAATCACGAGTGTGAACGCTCGGGATGGCGCAACACTTCGGCTGCATCGGCACACGATCGTCGTCGCTGCAGCTACCGACGTACCCACTATGAAGATACGTAGATTTCTCTGGATTTCTTTGCCTCAGGGGCTGTTTCAGGGTCTTCGTTGTCATACCCCTCTGTCAGTATGGATCTATGGCAGCAGTACTCAACTTCGACACCGGGTCGCCGGCTCGCATCGCCGATATCGGCGATGTCGACCGCGCGTTCGATACTGCTCTTGGATTGCTGGCCACGCTTCCTGCTCGGCTCGGTGGGCCCCGTATTCAGCGCTACCGGTAGCGACTTAGTGCGATCGAAGCCGACCAGCTCAAAGACACGAGTTCGGCGGCGGTGACACCAAGGTGGCCGAAAAGATCGTGGGCCGCTCGGGCAAGGTGTCCAAGACCGCCAAGAAAAATGCAGTTGCTCGGGCCAAGCTCAACGCCAAGAACCCGGCCATCACGGACAAGATCGCGTCCGAAGAATTAACCGACGAGCAGGTCGACGTCATCGCCGATGCCGACCGCAAGACCGACGGCGCTGCCGGTGTGAGTGCCGAGTTTATCGACGCGGTTGCCAATGCGGGTGTCGACGGCGCCCGTGGGGTGGCCGCAGACTTCGTCACCGACCACGCCAATGCCGACGGCACACAAACCGAACATGACCGCCAGCGCTTGCTGCGCAAGGCTCACAAGTTCGGCACCGATCGCCGCACCGAAGCCATCATGCTCGATGGCGACAAAGCCTCGATCAACAAGTTGTGGGCAGCAGCCGAAAAGCGAGCCGACGACTACTACCGGCACGACGGGGGTCGAGACCTTGCGATCGACAAGCACCCACGAACCCGGGCACAGCGACTGTTCGACGCCATCGTCGACATCGTCGAAGATGGACTCTCCGTCAATGACTCGGCCCGCAACGCTGCTGGTGGTGACCCTGCCAGCTCCCATGCCAACGCAGCAGCACCAGGCGGGTCGCCGTCGGGCTCAAAGCGCCACACGCCAAAGGTCACTAGCGTCAAGCCCACCATCGTCATCGCCGCCACGCTCGACAAGGTTTCTGGCCTTGACCCCGACGCCGCTGCAGAAATGGTCGGCACCGGACCCATAGCCGACAGTGTCCTGGCCGAGTACATCGCCGCTGATGTCGACATTGTTGGCATGATCTTCGGGCTCGACGGCCAGCCGTTGTGGCTTGGCCGTAGCACCCGCCTGGCCTCGCACGCCCAACAGCTTGCGCTCATCGTCCGCGACAAACGGTGCGTGCTCTGCGGTGCCGACGCTTCGCTGTGCAAAGCCCATCACATCATGCCGTGGAACGCCCCCGCCAAGGGCGAAACCGACATCACCAAACTTGTTCTGGTCTGCGACAGTTGCCATCACCACATCCACGACAATCACCAGACGATCTACCGAGACCCTGGTAGTCGCCGCTGGAGACTCAGGCCCGCACTCCCCCACAAAATCGCCCCGTCACGGCCACCCAAACCGGGTGACGGACAAGCTCCCCAGCGCACCTAGAACACGGAGAGCGTCGACGGGGTCAACGGCCAGTCAAGCGCCGACACGTTGCTATCGAGGGATGTGCGGCGCCCGCTTGGTTCCTCCATGTTCATGTTCCTCCCTTTTCATGTTCCTCCCTGTTCATGTTCCTCCCTTTTCATGTTCCTCCCTGTTCATGTTCCTCCCTGTTTATGTTGCAGCAGGGTTCGAGTCAGATAGAAGACGGGCTTAGATGGTTGACAGGCTCTTGAGCCGGCGTTCGGTTTGGTGTTCGACCATGGTGGCGGCCAGGCGATTCACGTCGGCCAGTACTGGGCTGTCGGGCAGCTTCAGCGCTGCTGCGAGCCCGCCGGTCAGGATCAACCGACAGATGCGGATGCCTTCGTCGCTCAGCGGAATGCCCGACCGGCACGATGCGCAACGGGTGCCGCAATTGATCGGGTCAAACGACACTAAATGCTCGGTCTCGCCACAGCTCACGCATCGATCGAGCACCGGCTCCAAGCCTTCGAGTGCGAGCAACTTCAAGAAAAACCCGGCCGAAGTCAATGTCGGGTTGCCGCCATCGACGGTACGCATGGCACCGACCAACATGCGATAGAGCTGCTCGTGTGGCTCGCGATCAGGTGTCACATGATCGACCGCCTCGACGAACGACGCTGCTCGAGTAAATCGATCAAGATCGGTACGGATCGCCGCGAACGTGTCGATGGCCTGCACCTGGGTCACCGTGTCGAGATCGCCTTTGCCCCGATACAGCTGCACGTCGATGTGAGCCAGCCCATCAAGCAATGCCGCAGTGCGCTTGGACTTGCGAGCGCCCTTGGCGACTGCACGAACCTTGCCTTCGTGTTCGGTCATCAGCACCACGATGCGGTCCGCTTCGCCCGACTTGTAGGTCCGGATCACCACCGCATTTGTGCGGTACGTGCGATCAAGCCGCTGCGAGGTCATACACCACCAAAGCGCCGGTTGCGGCGCTGATATTCCTCGATCGCTCCGTAGAGGTGCTCGCGGGTGAAGTCGGGCCACAAGATGTCGCTGAAGATCATCTCCGAGTACGACAGCTGCCACATCAAGAAGTTCGACAAGCGATGTTCGCCCGACGTGCGGATCATCAACTCAGGGTCTGGCATCGACGGGTCATAGAGGTGCTTTGCGATCAGTGCCTCGGTGACTTTGTCTGCTTTGACACCGCTGTCGATGATGGAGCTGACCGCATCGACCATCTCGGCCCGTCCGCCGTAGTTGAATGCGATATTCAGCGTCAGTTTGCGGTTGCCTCGGGTGAGATGTTCGGCGTCTTCCATGTCTTTGAGGACGCCCCGGGGAACTCGCCAGTTGCGACGGCCAATGAAACGAATACGCACGTCGCGTCCGTTGAGCTCATCTCGCCGGCGACGCAGCATCTCGCGGTTGAAGTTCAACAAGAACTTCACCTCGTCTTTGGGCCGACGCCAATTTTCTGTGGAGAAGGCGTAGACCGTCAGCCAGTCGACGCCGACCGCCAAGCAGCCCTCGACGGCCTCAAACAGTGCTTCCTCGCCAGCTTCATGGCCCTTGGTTCGCGGCAGACCACGGGCGGTCGCCCACCGGCCGTTGCCGTCCATGATCGCAGCGATGTGGGTTGGCACATCTTTGGGGTCGACGCTCGACAGCGGCGCGGTAGAAGACACGTCAACTGTTTACACCCCAACGCCCCGTAAGAGCGGAATCTGATCCAGGAAGCCTCCCTACCCACGCGAGTTCCAACCGGTAACGTCGTCAACTATGTCTCTTGTCGACGATGCGACCGAAGCGCTGCATCACGTCACCGCAGCGCTCCCGTCCGGTGGCGAGACCCGCAAGGGCCAAGTCGACATGCTCACCGCTGTGGCCGAGGCGATCGAAGGGCAACGGCACCTGATCGCCCAAGCGGGGACCGGCACCGGCAAGTCGCTGGCGTACTTGATCCCGGTGATCCTGAGCAAGAAAAAGACAGTCGTAGCGACCGCCACCAAAGCGCTGCAAGATCAAATCGCAGCTGCCGAGTTGCCTCATCTGCGTAGCCAACTGGAACAACCGTTCAGCTGGGCGGTCCTCAAAGGTCGCAACAACTACATCTGTCGCCAACGAGTAAACGAGTTCGCGAACGACGCGCAACTCTCGCTCGCCGGCACGACGGCTCACAACGAAGACGAGGTCGACAAGCTCGTCGAGTTCAGCGACATGTCGAGCACCGGTGACCGGGCCGAACTGGACTTCGAGCCGAGCGACGCCAGCTGGAGCGCCGTCAGCGTGACCAGCAAGGAGTGCCCTGGCCGAGGCAAATGCCCGAGTGGCGAGAACTGCTTCGCAGAAATGGCTCGCGACCGCGCCAACGCAGCCGACATCATCGTGGTCAACATGCACTTGCTGGCCACCGACATGCGGGCCGAACAAGGCGTGCTTCCCGAACACGACATCGTGGTGATCGACGAAGCCCACCAGCTCGACGATATTGCGACCAATAGCTTCGGCTCCAGCATCAACGGCTCTCGGATGCGGTCGTTCGCCAACGCCGCCGACCGGATTCTGGTCGACCCTGAGATGATCGACAAGCTTCGCGACATCGGCGACGACATCGGCGATGTGCTCGAACCTCACGTCGGCGAGCGCCTGCCCACCAACGGTGTCGATGACATCGCGATAGTTCTGGAACGAGCCCGAGATCGCGTGAACACAACCTTGGAGAAGTTGCGGGCAACGCCCAAGGGCAACGACAGCGACGCCGATGCTCGCCGACTTCGAGCCGAACAGGCTGGCCTGTCGCTCATGGGTGAACTCATCGAAGCCACCACCATCGACGAAAAGAGTGTGGCGTGGGTCGAACGGGTCGGTGGTCAACCCACCTTGCAGATTGCGCCGCTCGATGTGGCGGCGCTGCTGGGTCCAGTGCTGGTCGAAAACCGCACCGTCATCTTGACCAGTGCCACGCTGCCGACGTCGACTGCCATGAACGTCGGGCTCGAAGCAGACGAGCACGACCGCATCGACGTCGAAAGCCCGTTTGACTACCCGAGCAATGCGCTCCTGTATTGCGCCATGCACCTGCCCGAGCCGCGCTCACCTGACTACGAGACGGCGATGCTGACGCACATGGTCGAGCTCATCAGCGCTGCTGGCGGTCGCACGCTCGGCCTGTTCACCAGCTACCGCATGATGGACGCAGCGGCCGAGTTTCTCGAGACCTATATCAAGACACCGATCTTGACCCAGCGCGACTACCCCAAGCCAGTACTGATCGAAAAGTTCAAAGAGGATCCTGAAACCTCGCTACTCGCCACCATGGGCTTCTGGCAAGGTATAGACATCCCGGGGCCATCGCTGTCGCTCGTCACCATTGATCGCCTGCCTTTCCCGCGTCCCGACAATCCGCTGCTGTCGGCCCGCCGGGACCTCGCTGGCCGCAATGCCTTCAAACTCATCGACCTGCCGCGAGCAGCAACTTTGCTTGCTCAAGGCTCCGGCCGTTTGATTCGTTCAAAGAGCGACCGGGGCGTTGTTGCCGTCCTCGACAGCCGGCTTGCTACCAAGAAGTCTTACCGCTGGGACTTGATCAAGTCGTTGCCTGACTACACCCGAACGAGCGACCCCGAAGTCGCCTTGGCCCGCCTTACCGAAATCGCTTCGGCCGCTACTGACTAAGCGAGTTCTTCTCTTGACCGGTACGGGCGCCGTGCCACCCTCCCCTCCATGGTTGACAAGAGGTGTTCGGTTTTTACCAGCGCTCGCAGGACTCGTTTGTCGATTCGGACTTCGTCGTGGTGACCCAGCACTGCGGGCGCTGACTTGCCAGCTGCGGTGAGCAATCCGGCTGGAAAGGCGCGGCGAGGACACCTCGCAACCCACCCCACCACCCAAAACCAACAAACCAGGGGAGAAAAACCCAGAAAGAAAAGGGCTTACTCGCCGTAGCCCAATTGTTCGAGCCGGTCGATCTTTCGCTGCCAATCCTTGTCAACGGTCACGTGCAACTCGATGTAGGTTCCTTCGGGTAGCTGTTCGCGGACTGCGATGCCGACTCGTTTGAGCAGGCTGCCGCCCTTGCCGATGACCATGCCTTTTTGGCTGTCGCGCTCGACGAGGATTTCGCAACGGATACGCGGCCACTCCCATTCGGTGACTCGGGTGGCGATGGAGTACGGCAGCTCTTGGCGGGTGTGGATGAACAGTTGCTCGCGCACTAGCTCGGCGACCTGGGTTGGCTCGGGGACGTCGCTGATCATGTCGGCCGGGTAGTACGCGGGGCCCTCGGGCATCTGGGAGATGAAATAGTCGACGAGCGCATCTACGCCCTCGCCAGTCTTGGCGCTGACCGGAAAGTACTGCGCGAAGTCGAGTTCTGACGCTGCCGCCAACTGGGTCAGGACCTGCTCTTTGTTCGCTCGGTCGATCTTGTTGATGATGACGATCGAGTCTTTGTGCATCTTGTCGGCTATGAACTGATCGCCTCGGCCAAACGGGGCGAGACCATCGACGACCAGGCACGACACGTCGGCGTCGCCGATCGTCGCAGTCGCGCTCTCGTTGAGCCGAGTCCCAAGTGCTGAAACTGCCTTGTGGATACCTGGCGTGTCGACAAAGACCACCTGCACACCCGGGCGATGTAGCACGCCCCTGATCTGACTGCGCGTTGTCTGCGGCTTGTTGGAGACGATGGCGACCTTGGTCCCCAGGATGTAGTTGAGCAGCGTTGATTTGCCAGCGTTCGGTCGCCCGACGAACGACACGAAACCGCTGCGAAATGGTGCTTCGGGTGGAGAGTCGGTCATAGGGCAGTCTCTTCAGGCTGGTGGTTCGGAAACGGCACAGCAAACGGAACTGAGCGCCGAAGGTGCAGATCGGCGATCCGGCGCCCGTGCATGCGCACGACCTGGAACTCCAAGTCGAAGTCCTCGAGTGCGAGGATGTCGCCAACAACCGGAACCCTACCGAGCCGACTGAAAACGCACCCGGCGATCGTGCGGTAGTCGCCCGGCGGCAGTTCGACCCCGAGCGTTTCTTCGATACGAGAGATCTCGGTTCGGCCGTCGGCCCGGACCGTGAACTCGTCGAGAACCTCGAGCGCTGGCTCCGGCTGGTCGAACTCGTCGTTAATTTCGCCGACGATTTCTTCGAGAATATCTTCGAGGCTGATCACACCAGCAACGCCTCCGTGCTCGTCGATGACGAGCGCCAGATGCATGTCGCCGGTCTGAAGATTCACCAACAGGTTGGCAATCCGTTGCGTTTCGGGCACAACGGGCACGTTGCGAAGCCACAGGTCGATGTCATGATCGGTGCGGCCATCGAGATGCGCGCCGATGAGGTCTTTGACATGGACCGCGCCGATGATCCGGTCGATGTCACTATTGGTTGAGGTGACCGGAATGCGGCTCAGCCCGTGCAGCGTGGCGACTTGCAAGGCGTCGCTGACTGCAAAGCCCGATCGTAGTGTGACCACATCGGTTCGAGGCGTCATAATGTCGCCCACGACTTTGTCGTCGAATGCGACCACCCGCTTGATGAGCGCTTCTTCGTCGTGATCAATCGAGGTGGTCTGACCGACCAGGGCTAGCACCTGTTGTTCGTCGACGTCTGGGTCGGGGCCGCCGGCGTGCGAGGAGCTACGGGCTACTCGCAGTACCAGTCCAGTGAATACCCCAAGCGGAGCGACCGCTCTGAGGATGGGCACCAAGCCCACCGCAGTGGTATCGGGGGTGAGCAGCGCCCGACTGCGGCTGACCGATACCGCCAGAAACATCACCATCACGCACAGTACAGCTGTGAGATAGCCCCCTGGTTGGCCCGCGATCTCGCGTCCGACTGCAAACGAAAGCGCAGCCGCAGCGACCTGACACAGCACCTGCACCAACGTGAGGGTGGCCAACGTTTTCAATGGCCGCCGCGAGAAACTGCGGAGTCTCTCGACCCTGGCGTCGGCGTCGCTGTCGTCGAGATGATCTTCGGCCTCGGCCGCCGCCAATGCATCAGCTCGGCTGCGGTTCACCCGCGTAAAGGCAGTCTCGGCCGCAGCGATGACCGACGCAACACCGATCAGGATCACGGTGGCCAGGGTCAACAGCACGATCATGGTCACGCTCATGTGCGGTGGAACCGATCGAGCATCTGCACTTCGAGCGCTTTCATAACTGCGGTTTCGTCGGGCTCAGCATGGTCATGGCCCACAAGGTGCAGTGCGCCGTGCACGACCAGCAGCGCCACTTCGTTTTCCAACGACTGCGGAGCTCGCGCCGCCACCTGTGGACAGATCACGATGTCGCCGAACATCAGCGGCTGGTCACTCGGGCCCGATGCATCAGCGTGTACACCATCGATTGGAAACGCCAACACGTCGGTGGGTCCTGAGCTCGCCATGTGTAGCTCGTTGAGCGTGGTCATCTCGGCCTCGTCGACGAATGCGAGGCCAACCTCGGCCAGACGGTCGCCGTGTTGGGTCGCCAGCGTCGCCGCGAGGAGTTCAGCCAGGTGATTGGTGTCGAGACGGTGTGCCTGCTGGCGGTCGTGAACATCTACCGAGATGTTCGCCACGCCAACAGGCGAGCTACTGCCCACGATTCTTCTCGGCCGCGGACCGGGCGGCCTCGTCTTCTCGCGCGGCCTTTGCTCTGTCGGCGGCGATTCGTTTCTCTTCGTCGCGCACGCTGTACGCGTCGACGATGGCGCTCACGATGCTGTGGCGCACGACGTCGCGGCTGCCAAGCAGCACGAACTCAAGACTATCGATGCCGCGCAACATGGGTTCGAGCCGATTGAGACCGCTGCGACCGTCGGGCACGTCGATTTGGGTAGCGTCGCCGGTCACGACGACCTTGCTGCCGAACCCGATTCGGGTCAGGAACATCTTCATCTGCTCAGGAGTCGTGTTCTGCGCTTCGTCGAGAATGATAAAGCTGTTGTTGAGCGTGCGTCCGCGCATGAAGGCCAGCGGCGCAACCTCGATCACGCCACGCTCTTGCAAACGCTCGACGCCTTCGAGATCGACCATGTCATATAGCGCGTCATAGAGCGGGCGTAGGTAGGGGTCGATCTTGGCCATGAGGTCGCCCGGGAGAAAGCCCAACCGCTCGCCGGCCTCGACCGCTGGCCTCGTCAAGATGATGCGTTCGACTTCGTTGTTCTGCAACGCTTGCACCGCCATCGCTACTGCAAGCCAGCTCTTGCCCGTGCCAGCTGGGCCGATACCGAAGGTAATCGTGTTCTTCTCGATGGCATCGACATATCGTTTCTGCCCGGCAGTCTTGGGTCGAATGCGGCCACCACGCGACGACTTCAGAATGTCGGCAGTGAGTACGTCGCTGGGATTCTCGTCGGCTGCCACCATGTCGATCGACAGCCGCAGATTCGACGAGTCGATCGGAAGGCCACGCTGCAACAGTGTGATCATTTCCTCGAACAATCGGCCAACGGTGTCGGCACGGTCGCCGCTGACCACGATCTCATTACCGCGCACCAAGATATCGGTCTCGGGAAACCGCTTTTCGATCTGTTCGAGCCACTCGTCGTGTTGCCCAAGCAAACCCGGCATCAGGTGATTGCCGGGCACGGTGAGCCGAACTGGCGCAATTGTCATGGAGTACATCCGTAGGTGGACGCCACCCGGACAGGTAACCGAGGAATGAGTGTCAGCCCTCGCTGCCCGAATTGTCGCCACTTTTCTTATCGCCGTTGTCAGTCTGAGCTGGGTTCGGCTCTGGATACAAGTGGCTAAGTGTGCCCGGTTCTACCCGACACTCGTCGATGAATAACTCGATGTCGGTCATCTTGAGCCTGAAGACTCGCCCAAATCGATACGACGGGAGCCGTCCCTGATCCATAAAGCGGTACAACGTTCGAGTCGTAATGCCCAGCCGCTTAGCGGCTTCCTCGGTGTTCACCCATTCGATTTCATTCACTGCGCCTCATAGTAGTCAAATGCACCCGGCCAGCACATTCGCAACCGACAACTTCTGCATTTTGGCGTCATGGCCGTGCAAATTGCGCTGGCAACGCCCGGCCGCGAGCGATCAAAAACCCGCGTCCGGGTACGAGACCCAGGCCGTCGAAGTGCTTGGCGCGTATCTTGAACACGTCGGCGTCAATCGTGGAGGCACCCAGCAAGACTCCCCTGCCGCTGGATCGGATCTTGTTGGTCCAGGAACGAATCCCTCGAGCGAACTCTGCCGTGGTCGCTGCGATGACCCGGATATCGGTCTTGGCCTGCAGGATCTGTTCAAGCGCGTCGGCGGTCAGCGGATCCAGCTCGCCGGCATCGTCGACCAACACAACGGCTGCGGAATTGATCGCAACCAACGCCGTGATCGCAGCCACCGATTCGAGCAACGAGCCAGGAACGTTGGGCGCGACCAGCGGCGAGTTTCGGGGGCCAACCCGGTACACGTCGATTGGAAGCTCGGAACGATGCAGCTGGTGAGCAATGGCGATCAACGTCGACGAACGTCCCATCCCGGAAGTACCGACAACCAGCGCATGTTCGCCCGTGGCGAGAAGGATCTGAGCCGGATCGAGGTCTCCGGCCTCGACACCGATCGGGATGATGAGCGAACCTTCCAAAGCCGTGGCCGGACTCAGGTCCTGGACCTGCACCGAGTTCGGAAACGACATCACGGGTGCTGGCAACATCCCGCTCACCGACTCATCGCCCGATAGCAAGGTAGAGACAAGCGGCGGCTCCACCAGCTGAACAATATTGGCGGTGGTCAAGTCGATGGCTCGCATTGCCGGAAGCGCCGCGACATCTTTGGCTCGCAGCCCCAACGCCAGATAGCCGCCACTGTCAGCCAGTGCCAGAGTGAGGCGATTCGGTATCTGCTGGCCGAAGCGGTGACCGATGTCCCGGGCGGTGCGAGCCGTGACCGCCATGTGCACTTGTTGAGGGGCACCGTCTCGGGCAAGAGCAGCAAGGCGGTCCGCCAGCGCTGCTGCGTCGAGGTCGTCGAACATGGCGAACACCGACGCAAGGTTGTCGATCAGCAGGACGAGCCGTGGTCTCGCAGCCGCACCGCGTTGCAATCGGCGAGCGGCCAGTGCCGACTCGAACATGCGCACGACCCGTTCGACCCGGTCGACCTCGCTCAGACCAATAACCGCGCCGACATGGGCAAGGCCGGCAAGCGGTTCTACCTGGCCAGCATCGCCATCGATCACATAGAGGTGCAGTTCGTCGGGCCGATGCGATGACGCCAGAGCTGCTCCGACCGATACCAGCGCCTTGCCAGCACATGCTGCCGATGCTCCGTAGATCGCCAACGACCCCGAGTCGAGGTTCCAACGCCAAGGCTCTTGGGTCTGGCGCAGCGGCAGATCGACAAGCCCGAGCGCAACCGTAGCTTGGGCGTTGTCGTCGAGAGACCCATCGGCGGTGATTTCACGAGACCCCAGGTCTATCCAGTCGAGCAACAACGGCAGCGGCGCCGACCACAAAGGAGCCGCCCGATACGAACGGACCGCGCTAACCGACGCGATTGCCTGCGTGAGCACCGCGAGCTCACTCGACGTTTGGATGGCGCTCGCACCACCAGCGGCGGCATCACCAACCGGCGGGTGGTCGGCCGACGAGTCGTCGGGGACTCGATCAGCAAACAGCGAGTGCTGCTGCACCGAGCATCGCCGACGCCGGACATCGGCCGCTCCGCTGAAGGCCGTTTGCACGTGAACTGGCGTGTCGCCGCCGATCGAGAAGATCGCCCGGCCGGGCGCACTGCGATCGATGCGAGCGGCGTCGCTCACGCCGATCACGTCTTGGGAGTCGAGCGAGTCTTGCACTCGCAGCGCAACCCGCAAGTTAGTGTTTGCCCGAATCTTTTGATCGACGACACCGCTTGGCCGCTGGGTTGCCAAGATCAGATGCATGCCGAGGCTCCGTCCGCGAGCCGCCAGGTCGATGATCGACGCCATCAGATCGCCATGGTCGGTTGCCAGCGCCGCAAACTCGTCGATGACGATTAGCAGGCGCGGCACCGGCACCAGCGACCGACGAACCGCACTGGCGTAGTCGGACACGCCGAGCTCACGAAACAGAGTCTCGCGCCGCTGCAGCTCGGATCGCAGACTGCTGATGGCGCGAGAGACCATCGACTCGTCAAGATCGGTGATCGTGCCGGCAACATGGGGCAAGCCCGCAATCGCATCGAAAGCGCCGCCGCCTTTGAAGTCGATCAGCACGAAGTTGAGATGCTCAGGAGGACACTCCGCAGCGAGTCCCAATACAAGCGTGCGCAGCAGCTCGCTTTTGCCGCTGCCCGTGGTGCCCGCAACCAGCCCGTGGGGGCCGTCGGTGGTGAGGTTGATACGGAAGGGCCCATCGTCGCCCAGCCCCAGTGCAGTGACGGGATCTGCATCGGCGGACCGACACGCCCAGCGTTCGGCCAGACCGGCCTCGGTGGTGAATCCCACGAGTTGCAGCAGACTGACCTGTGTGTCTGGGGCTACGGCAAAGTCGGTGACTTCGGGATCGGTGTACGCACTGAGCGAGCGCGCCCAGCTAACTGCGGTTCGGGCGCTCACCCCAACCGGAAACACTTGAACTCGTTGACCGGTGAGTTCAGGGGTGGCAATTTCAGCAAGCGGGCCTTGCACTGCGAGCAGGCTGCTGCAGGCCGCTGGTAAAAGCGTGGCGTGGGGTGCCAGCGCGAGTATCCGGATGTGGTGACCGCCGGTCTGAGCAGCACGACAGATCGCCGCAACATCGGCGCTGGTGTCATCAACGATGACCAACTTGACCTGTTCTACAGCGGGTGGGTTGACGAACGACGCCGAGCGGTTGCGCGCCGGTGGAGATGCGTCGGCAAGGAGCTGTTTCGCGACTGGTTTCGCCGACAGGGCCACCAGATCTGGATTTGCGTGGGGCAGCCATTTCAGCCAGTCCCACTCGCCTTTCGCTGCCTCGTCGCACACAACCCCGACCGTGAGATCGGCCGGGCCGTGCAGGGTGGCCAGCTGAAGCACCAACGAACGAACGATTGCGAGTGTCTCAGGGCGAGTGCCATGAACGCCCAACCCACGGTTGTGGTTCAGGTCGACGGTGTGAGGCACCGCTCGCAACATCAGTGGAGCGACGAGTGCGTGGTGCACTTCGGGGTCGAGCTTGTCGGCATCGCACCGAGCAAGGAACTGATCGGGTCCGACGCCCACGGTTGCGATCATGAATCCGGGGCTCTCGGGGCGGCGCTCCCAGAGCCGCACCGACGTACAACGTGCTCGCTTCCACAACTCGCCCACATGGGGGTGGGTGAGCCAACGGCGCTGCGCTTCGGCTTCGCTCTGCACCAGAACGCCGGCGGCGATTGCACTCTGGATCGCGCTGACTGCGGTCGCTCGTTCCTTGGTCTCGCGCCTGAATCTGCGGCGCGATTCGAACCACCGGAAGAGAGCGATCACCGGACCCATGGCTGCGAACAGCGCAAACAGCGGACGAAAGAAGAACGCCATGATCAGCGCAATGGGAATCGGAGCCAGCAGCGTTGCCCACGACAGCGGCGACGGAGGCCGCACCTGCGGGGGCGCAGCTTGGACCGCAAGAGCCTCGACATCGTGTGCAGGGAGCGCCCGGGGCGGTCTGTGTACCGACCCGCCATATCCGCGTTCGACCGCGACCGGTCTGCTCAACGAGATGACTCGACCCCCGCTTGCGACCGCCTCGACGGTGAGGCCATGGTCGTGCCACGGCTGTTCGAGACCAGCTTCTGCAACAGGATCATCGATGCGCAGATACCACTGCGCTGGATCGGTGAGGGACCCGTCGACCCGGTAGAACCCGGGCGCAAGCTGGGCGGTTGCGCCTGCGTCGAGACCTGCCACAACCGATACCTCGACCCGGGTGTCGGCTGCGCCGGAACTGGCGGTGGCGCTTGATGGCGGCCGATTTTGGCGCTGGCTATAGCGCGGGTCAATCAGTTGCAGTTGAACGCCGGCCGCCAAGACCTCGACCGCTCGGGTCGAGGTCGGCGTAGCGATCAGGTGGCCGTCGACGGCAACGTTGCCGGCCGGCAACCCAAGTGCAGCGCACACTTCGGCCACTGTTACATCGTGATCGGTCAGCGCCAACGAAACATCGGACACGTGACCGGCCGCCAGCACCTGCAGATGTACCGATTCAGAAGCGATTTGGGCTCACCCCCCACTGCGGTTTCACCGGACGCTGCGGGTACGGCTCCGTTGGTTCGGTAGGCATGGCGTTGGGATCATCGTTGGCTCGGTCGACCTTTTCGTCGTAGGCCTGCCACCGCTCGCGGTATCGGGCCTCCTCCTCGACGAACTGGCGCAGCGCTTCTTCGTAGACGGCCATGTCGGCCGCTCGCTTGTCGCAGATCTCGGCGGCATCGATAAGCATGCCTTGGCAGGTGGCGGCAGCCCCCGAGGCCGCGGCGATCGTTGCTGGAACGTCGCGCCCCACGGAACCGCCGAACACAATCTGATCTGCGCCGACGCTTTCGATGTTCGACATCAGCTCGTACACCTCGCTAGCTGCACTCCTAAACATGCCTGCTGCCTGGATGAAGTCGGCATTCGACGGCACCGCTGATGTCCTAGTGAGCGCCGCCGAAGGACATGCCGTCGTTCATCGCGCTCTCGAGATTCGCCTGCTGTTGCGCCACTGCGTTCTGCATACTCAGCGTTGATTCGTTGGCATCTTGCAGCGCCCCGCTAGCAAGTGCCTGAAAGCGTTCAATGGATTCGCCCATGGCGTTGAGTTGGACGTGGAACTCTTCATAGGCGGTATGCACATGGCCTTGGAAGTTGTCCATGGCGTGTTTAAAGGTCAGGTAGCCGTCGTTGAAAATGCTGGCGTTGCGACCGCTCCATGTGGTGCTGTCCATTTGGCTGTGGGCTCGCGACACGTTGGCGCCCAGATCGCCCATGGCGTCGCTCACTCGACCCATTGCTGCCTGGAACGAGGTCTGCATCTGACCAACGACCTCGGTGGCGATGCTGTTGCTCGTGGCCTGGACATCGAGGATGCCGACCGCAGTATTGCCGAGTTCGCCGGCAAGACTCTCCAGTCCGCCGGTCTCGGCGCCAAGTACGGATGTGGTGATGGGCATGAGCTTTTCCTTCGGTTGTGGGTTGTTATAGTCTTTCATGTATTCTCATTGATTGTCAACCGCGAATGTGTCATCGGTGCGCTTTCTGCACAGCGCGGTCGCAAACGCTAAACGGCATGCGAGGATCAAGGCGTGCAAATCCCCCCGTCAAGATCACGATTGCTATCGCTCGCCCTCGTCGCGGCATTGGCGTTGCTGATCTCGGCCTGTGCGGTGACTGTCGACGACATCGCGACCAGTACTGATGCAGACGTTGCCATCAAGACTCCAGCACCGCTTCCGACCAACGCAGACAGTCCTGAAGATTCCGAGAGTTCGGCCACCCCCGGCGCAGCCGCCGGGGCAACATCGATCCCGCCCGCCGACTCGCCTCCGGCCGATCCAAGTAGTGGTGACGATGGCGCCGCTGCCGACAGCGATGAAGAGAGCGCCGACGACCAACCGAGGCCGCCCACCGTCGGCGAGATTGGATCAGCTGGCGCCGGGGACTTGTACTACCCCACCTACGGCAACGGTGGCTACGACATCACCAACTACTACCTCGACCTCGATTGGGACCACGACGCCCGAGACCTGACCGGCGAGGCCACCATCACCATGACCACCGTTCAACCGTTGCGACAGTTCAACCTCGACCTTGTTGGCTTCGATGTGACGTCGATCCTTGTCGACGGCGAGCCCGCAGAATTCGCCCGCGACGGACGCGAACTCATCATCAAGCCAGCGACCGTCCTTGAACTCGGCGCCGAAGCCACCGTGGTGGTTGCCTACGAAGGGCGACCGACGTTGCTGGACAGCATCGGCGCCCCGTTCAGCACTGGCTGGACCGATCTCGGCGACACGATCGTCGTTGTCGGGGAACCCGAAGGTGCTGCTGGCTGGTATCCCGTCAACGAGCACCCCATCGACAAGGCCACCTACACCATCGAAGTCACCACCCGATCCGATCTTGTCGTTGCCGCGAACGGTATTCAGGTATCGGTCGCCGAAGAGGGCGACAACCGCACATGGATCTATCAGAGCCTGAACCCCCAGGCGGCATATCTGACCACACTGGCCATTGGTGACTTCGTGTTCCACGACGGCGAAGACAGCCAAAGCGGAGTCGATGTTCGCCACTTCTTCCACAGCACGACGTTCGAACAGAGCGTTGCGACGATGCAGCGAACCGGCGACATGATCGACGCGTTCGAAGCGCGATTCGGCCCCTATCCGTTCGAGAACTACGGCGCCGTTGTCGTCGACGCGAATCTCGGGTTTGCGCTCGAAACTCAAACGCTGTCGGTGTTTGGCGCTGACCTAGTCGACTCGTTCGCCAGCCGCGAGGACATCGTGGCGCACGAGCTCGCACATCAATGGTTCGGCAACCACGTCAGCTTGACGCAGTGGTCCGACATCTGGCTCAATGAAGGGTTCGCAAGCTACAGCGAATACCTTTGGCGAGAGGCCAGCGACCCCGACTACGACATCGACGCTGCGGTTCGAACCGACTACGAAGAGCTCGCCTTCTTGCTCGACTCGCCGCCTGGCGCTCCCCCGTCGACTGACTTGTTCAACCCATCGGTCTACCTTCGTGGCGCCTTCACCTTGCACGCGTTACGAACCACGATCGGCGACGACGCGTTCTTCCAGCTACTCGTGACCTATGTCGAAGAGTTCGGCGGCGGCAATGCGACCACCAACGACTTCACCTCGCTCGCCGAAGACATCAGCGGCCAAGACCTCGACGCGTTCTTCGACGCATGGCTGCTTGCTGGGCAACTCCCGCCGCTGCCGGCTTGAGGTCCTCCCCAGATGAGCGACACACTGACCCACCCAGCTGCCGGCCCTCGCAGTCTCGAGTACTATCCTTCGAGCCTTGGCTGTCGTCCTGGCGCTCATCACCTCGACCCTGTGGGGCACGAGTGACTTCTTCGGAGGGCTAGCGACCCGGCGCGACCCCGTTGCGCGGGTGATGTTGTGGGCCCACGGCATGGGACTCCTGGCAATCGCGATCGCTGCGCCGTTCCTTGCCGGGAGTGTGTCGGCGAAAGATCTTGCGATTGGCGCTCTCGCCGGGGTGGTGGGGCTCCTCGGGCTGGTGTTGTTGTACGACCTGCTATCGACTGGACCAATGGCGGTGGTGGCTCCGTTGTCGGCCTTGACGGCCGCAGTTGTGCCCATCACATGGGGCCTCGGCTCCGACGAACCCACGTCGGGGATCACCCTGGCTGGGCTCGCCATTGGTCTGGCCGCAGTGCTTGCGATCAGTTGGGAAGGCGGCACCGTCGACGCTCCCGTCACGGCTCGGATCGTGATCTCTGCCGTGGTGGCTGGGGTCTGCTTCGGCTCGATCGTGCTTCTCTATGATGCAACCAGCAGCGACTCGGCACCGTGGCCGATCGTATCGGGCCGAGTCGTCACGTTCGCCATGTTGCTGGGTTTTGCGCTGTGGCGACGTGGCCCACTGAAGCCAGTCGGGAGCCTACGGTTTGCCGCAATTGCTGGAATCGGCGACACTGCCGCGAATCTGACGTTGCTGCTCGCAACTTCCGCAGCGGTCACCAGCAACGAACTCAGCGTTGTGGCGGTGATAACGGCATTCTTTCCGGCCGCAACCGTGATTTGGGCTCGCATCGTCCTCGATGAACGCATGGGTCCGGTGCGGATCGCCGGGCTCGGGCTTGGTCTTGGTGCCGTCGTACTGATGACCCTCGGCTAGGCACCGATTGCGGCTACAGGCAGGTCTCGACGAACTCGACCTCGGGTAGCAGCCCGGCACGGATCTTGGTGACCCGGCCGTCGAAGGTCTCCATCACAACTCGGTAGCTCGCGTCGGCAGCATCGACCGGAACGAACGTCAGGTACTCGCCACCCTCGGCGAACGTGTACTTGTGCGGCGTTACCTCGATGCGGTCTCCGTAGACAGCGAGTACGTCGTCCTTGGTGTCGCCAACAGTGACCCCAGACAACGTGGTGCCTTGGTCGGAGAGGTCGGCCCGCATGATGCGGCCGGCTGCGAAATCGCCGTTCCAAATGACCATGAGCAGCGGACCACCCACGTCGCCCTCGACCGTGGCCAAAGAGCACGCGTCGCTCACCAGGGCCGAGTCGGGCACCAATGCGGCTCCCAACGCAACCTCGGCCTCGGCTACCGTCATGCCGAAATCGACCGGGCCGATGCCTCGTAGCCGCAATGGTTCGCTGGCCAATAGTGGCCCAAGGTTCGGGTTGCTCACCGCCGTCGGCGCAACCGGCGATGTAGTCGGATCCACTTGTTGGGCAGGCGACTCCGGCGACTGCGTGCCGGTTTCGGTCATACCGTCACCGGTTTGACCAGTCGCTGTTTGAGGAGGTGGGTCCATTCGGCTAAACATCCGCCTCGTGGACGGCAGTTGTCAATGACCAGATTTGTTACAAGTTCGGGGCGCTCTGTTCAGCTTGCGAAGTTGGCGAAAAGTGCTTCGAGGCCCTCGGTCCCGATGTTGCCTCCAGCGCGAGCAACCACGGTTCCTGATGCGTCGATTGCGACGAACGCCGGAAACCCAGTGAAGCCAAATCCGCCCAGCAGGGAGTTATCTGCATCGTCGACGAGCACAGGCGACGAAAAGCCGACCTCGTTGAACCATGCGCTCGGCGGATAGTTGCCTCGACCCTCGTCGACGACGGTCGACACCGCAATGAACTCGGTGTTTGGTGGAAGCTGGTTTTCGGCGAGCCACGCGGTGATCTCGGGAAGTTCGTCCTGGCAGTGCGGGCACCAATGCGCAAAGAACCCGATGACTCGGGCCCGCCCTGGGCCCAGAGTGATCGGGTTGCCGTTGGCCAGGCTAGTGGCGGTGACTTCGGGCGCAATCAACCCAAGCGCTGGATCATCGCCGTCGGCCATGAGGGGAAGCGTGTCACCCGCGAGCGACACGTTGTTGACCTCGAGGACCTCGTCGCCGCCAAAGACGATTCCAGCCTGTTCAACCGCAGCGGGCTCTCTGGCGGCTCGGACGGCATCGTCGTCGGGGGCCGCTGCGCTCGAAGAATCAGCAGAATCAGCGGTCGTTGTCGAAGCGACATCGTCGTTGCCCCCGGTGATCGCAAGCACCAGCAGCGCCAGTGCGCCCAGGAATAAGATGAAACCTGCCACGAGAACCAGCGGTGATCGAAACCACTGGCCTGAAGCTTCGGTTTCGGCCGTGATGGCAGAGTCGAGTCGAGACTGATCGGTCATTCCTCTAGTCTGGCCGACGTTCCAACGCTTCTGGTGGCACCGACTCAACTATGCCGAAGTACTCGAAGAGCACATCGTTCCAGTCGTGGGCAGCAACTGGCACCTCGGTCGTGACGTCGTGGCGCCGGGTTTTGAGGGCATCGCGCACCAGCGTGAGTCGTGTGCCCCGGTCGTCGACCAGCCGGGTCGCAAACGGTTTCGTACTCCAGTGCAACTCCGGATCAGACTGCAACCGCATCGACGCGGGCTCGAAGTCGCCCGGCTGATGGTTGACTCGCTTGAACCGGTAGCGCGCTTCGGGCACACCGTCGACGATCTGGGTCAGCGTGGTGCCCTGGGGACTTTGCACGAACTCGAACGCGCCACACCGAGTCTCGATCGGGCCGACCACGTTAATTGGCAGTGGCACAATCGGCGCATCGTCGCCGAACCCGACCTCGACGAGATACGGCTGATCGAGCATGACTTCGAGCACCAGATGATCGACGATCTTGTTTGGCCCGTCGAGAAGCACTGCGGCGGCTAGGCGCTGCACCCGGAATCCGAGGGCCTCGAGTAACTGGGCAAAGGCCCCGTTCACCTCGAAGCACCATCCGCCTCGATTCTGGTCGACGACCTTCGAATAGGTCCAGTTGTTGTCGGCGGTGACTGATCGGCCAGCAAAGATGGCAACGTTCTCGAACGGGACTGTCTGCAAATGGGCGAGTTGCAATCGCGTGAGCGCATCGAGGCCGGGGCCAGCGGGAGCATCGATTGCAATGCGTCGCAGGTAGGCCTCGGCCTGGGCCTGTGAGAGGCGGTCCTGGGTAGTACTGCTCATCGACCAACAGTACCTGACCAGGTGGCCGCTACTTTCCCAGGTTGGTCGCGACTTTTACTGCGCTCGAGACGTCTGTCTAGAGGCGGGAACGAAGGGAACGAACTGTGGAAGCTCCACTGCTACCAATCACCGAGATTGAATGCATGGCTCGGTTACTCGTCGAAGACCTACGATCGATCGGCTCGGTATCTGCACAGCAGAATCTGTCCGGATACGCCGTTTACGAAGACGGCGTGTCTTTCGGCCTCATTGACCATGACGGCATCGTGTATCTGCGCACCTGCACTCGGTCGGCGCTGCGCTTCCGGGCACTGGGTTCGACAAAGCACCCCCACCTGAATTACTGGTCGCTCCCCGATCGCGCCAAGGCCGACGTTTCGCTGCTGCGGGAACTTGCGATCGAAGCGGCCGAAATCTCCCATATTGCCGCCTCGTTCGGCATCGACGAGATCGATGTGCGCGACGTTTCAGCGCCCAGGACGGCTGCCGGACGTTTCATGCATCTGGCCCTGACGATGCTGTCTGCCTAGAACTTGAATCGAGTTCGATGGGTTGGCCGTGAGGCGTGGCTTCGGCGGCGCGCCGCCATGCGTCTTTGCGTTCGGCCAGCTCGGCACCTGACGCAAGCCCTGAGGTTGTCACCATGACTTCGAGTGTTGCCAGCCAGTGCTCGTAGTACTCGGTTGTGTCGGCCGGTCCAGCCGACTCGATCTGGGTCGACAGTGCTGTGGCCCACTCGGTCCAGCTGAAGTGGCCTTGCTCGTGCAGCCTCACCGCCATCGCAAACGCCTGAGCTTGCCACGGTTCGGCGAAGACCGGGCCATCGTGGTCGCGAGGCAGACCCGGCAGGTTGGCGGGCCCCGGGTCGAGAGACACAGGGTTGGCGGGCACAGCGGGGCCGAGAGAAACAGGGTTGGCGGGCACAGCTGGGTCTGTCATGCCGGACTCAGATAGTCGTCCCACAGGTCGACGTAGACGGCACCACCTTGATTGGCGCTTCCCCACAGCTCTTCAGCTTCGAATCGCACTGCGTAGATGTGCTGCGGTTTCTTGCCCAGGCCATGGGCGTGGGCGTCAGGAAAGATGAAGACGCCATGATCGCAATCGATCACGCCACGACGGCCTCGCACATAGGCGGGGCATCGAGTGTGGGTGGGCGGCGCATCGACGTTCGCGCGTACGCTCTGGCCCGCAGCAAACATAGGCGCTACGTCCTCGTCGACCCGGGCTGAGCCGCCACTCCGCATTGCCCGATCGACCTTGTCTGGCGTCAGGCCAGGCGCTGTCACTGGTTCGAAACGTTCGCCGCGACGTGCGCCGTCGACTTCGTTGGCGGTCACGACATCGTTCTCGACGAGCAACTTCTCGAGCCCATAAAGCCACATCTGGTAATAGCTGCGAGCCAGATAGTCCGCTGGTGGCGCGTTTTCGCGGGCGAACCGACTCATGTCGAGATTCCATTTGCCGGCTCCCGAAGCCAGAGTGAGCGCAAAGGCCCGCTCTTCCCACCGAGCATGGAAATTGGGCTCGTCGATTTCTTGCACAACCGGCCCGAATCCGTGCGTGCCACCCATGTCGTGTGCGCCGTTCACGGAGCCTTCACCACTTCGGTTCCAATCATGGAGTTGCGGGTCACGATCTCGGCTAGCTGATCCGGTGTCCATCCGTCGGTGCCATCGGGTCTCATGGGCAGAACCAGGTATCTCAGCTCGGCGGTGCTGTCCCACACTCGTACTTCGGCGTCGCCGACGTCGGTGCCGAACTCTTCGAGCACCGATCGTGGCTCACTAACTGCTCGCGATCGGTATGGCGCCGATTTGTACCAAACCGGCGGAAGCCCAAGCACTGGCCAGGGGTAACACGAACAGAGCGTGCACACGACCATGTTGTGCACCTCGGAGGTGTTTTCGAGGACGACCATGTCTTCGCCTTGGCGGCCTTCGAAACCGACGCTGGCAATCGCAGCGGACGCATCGCCGTTGAGAAGCCACTCTTTGTAGTCAGGATCGGTCCATGCCTTGGCGACCACCTGGGCGCCGTTGCGCGGCCCGATCTTCTCCTCGTGATACTGCACCAGCGCGTCGAGCGTCGCTGGGTCGACGTATCCCTTATCGGTTAGGAGCGACTCGAGCGCTCGTACTCGCAGCTCGGTTTCACTGAGTTCACTGAATTCGCCGTGATGATGGTCGTGATGATGGTCGTGATCGTGGGCCACGTAGGGATCTTAGGTCGAGTTTGCTCACCGACGAGGCGCTGGTGATGGTCGACGTACCGGCGCTGATCATTATCGGGACCGACGACAAGTCCACACCAGTTGAGCCCAACGTCGAGCGGGCGTGGGAGCTGACGTCGAGCTTGCCGCACTACCGCATGGAGTTGGTGGCCGCCGAGCACGAGAGCTTCACCGTCAGGAGGTCGCAAGTGTGATGGTGATGGTCTTTGTGCCGGCTCGCTGGTGCGATGCGACGATCGTGACTTCGGTGCCGCTGGGAGCTCGAACGAGCCAGGTAGCGAGCGCCCGTTCGGGTGATCCACCGTCGCCCTGGTTGAAGCGAGCCGACAGTGAGCCTGCGAGTTGGCCGACCTCTCGGCGTGCCGGGCTGGCAAGAACTTCGGCACCACTGAGCTCGACCGCGACCGGCCGGACCAGATTGTCCTTCTTGGCCTTCTCGGTGACATGGGTGGGCAGCCATCCGGTATTGGCGATGCCGACGCTGACGCGCCAGGTGTCGTCGCCCACCGCACCGGCATCGGTGTGCTTGATCTCGATGCACGGCGCTGCCAGCGCTTGGTGGACCGCAAAGTCTGCGTGGCCAGTCACTTCGTCCAGCAGCAGATGCGGCGGCGGGTTGACCCACGACCTCAGATCGTTCCAGCCGCCCAGTTCTACCGCACCGAGTTGCGGGTGGTCGAACCGGTACCAGTCGACGAATCCTGCATCGTGGGCGTCGCCCGGTTGTTCGTCGAGCCATCGCAGCACGGCCAGCGACAAGCGGGGCAACGAACGCCGAGCTCGCCTGCACCCGCGCAATCAATAGCAGACCGCCTAGTGACCGGGGTCGTCACTCGTCACGTGTGTGGCGCCGCCGCACACGTCGAGTGTGCTCACAACTGCATGATCGGCGAGGCTGTCCCGCAGACTGGCGTCGTGGGTCGTTACCCACACCTGGCTGAACTGCGCGGCCGCCTTGATCAGCGGAGCGAGCGCCACGACTGCCGAGGGATGCAGGCTGGTCTCGGGTTCGTTGAGTACCAAGAGTTCCGGCGGCCTGGTCGACAGCAGCGCCGTGGCCAGACACAGAAAGCGCAGCTGACCATCGGACAGCTCCTGCGCAGAGAGCGCGCGCTGTAGGCCTGGTGCGGTGAGACTGACGCCAAAGGTTCCGGGCTCTCCCCCAACATTCACGGCGTATCCAGGAAACGCTTGATCGACTGCATCGTCGAGCGCCCGCCGGTCACCACGTTCGGCCAGCGTTGCGATTGCCGCCCCGAGATCGTGGCCGTCGGAAGCGAGCGCATCGGTGCGCACGCCGGGCTGCGGCCGCCGAATAGCACTGGCTGTTCCGGTATCGAACTGATGATAGAAGCGCCATCCGCGCACTCGCCGAGCCAACGTGTCGATCTCGGGATAAAGGTCCGGCTCGCCCACTTGGCTGAGCAACGACTCGCTCGGTACCAACGAAACCGTGCGCCGTAATTCGCCATCGACGGCGACGGTCTTGCAGTGGCTCCCCTTGCGCTCGGCCAGCGTGGTCGAAGGTTTGCGGGCCGGGCTCACGAAAATGTATTCCTCTTTGATCTCAGGGTCGAGCACGAACGGGCTGTTGTTACCGGCTTGGATGAGACCGGCCTCGATGTCGTGGCTGAGATCGTCCCAGCGGGTTGTCAGGCCCATACGGACCGGGCCTTTGCGCCGGGGCCCTGCCCATAGGGCTGAGGGCATGCCACCGTCGCCGAGCAATGCCTGCGCGAATCGCCCGGCGGCAGCAGCCTGTACAAGCTCGAGCGCCCGGTACAAGTTCGACTTGCCCGATCCATTTGGTCCAGTGACGACGGTCAGCTGACCCAGTTCGATTCCGACATCGCGCAGCGACCGGTAGTTGCGTACATGAAGCCGTTGCAGCATGACCCGGCTACGTCCAGACGTCGGACACTCGGTGGCCCGACGGGTACGGGTCGGTCGGATCGAGGCCGTATTGCCCGATGCTCGTTATCCAAGCCTGGCCCGCAATCTTGGCGATGATGGCGTCGTATTCGCCAACGGTGGTGGTGTCCACAATGCGCGAGTCGAAGTACGTGCCGGTGATCGAGATGTTGCGGAAGTGTTCGCCGGGTTCGATTTTTCCCTTGGCCCACAGCACAGCCAAGCGCCCGGTCGTGCCAGTCCCGCACGGCGATCGGTCGAGCCGGCCATGCAACACCACGGCACCGTTGCGACTGTCGATGCGGCCATCGACTCGTTCGAGTGGTCCTTCGAACAACACGTTGGATACGTCTCGAATCTTGGCGTTTTCGGGATGCACAACTTCGAGTTGCTCATTGATCGCGATCTTTATTCGACGACCGACCGCACAGATGTCGTGGGCTTCGTCGGGCGTGAGCCCAAAGCCAAGCGTGGCGGCATCGACGTGAGCAAAGGTCATGCCGCCATAGGACGTGTCGACGACGACCGTGCCGAGCCCCTCGACCTCGACCTCGGTGTCAAGATGGATAGCGAAGCCGGGCAGGTTCGTAAACTCGACCTGGGTGACTTTTCCGTCCTCGCATGTGCAGTCGACCTCGATCAAACCGCCGGGTGCCTCGAGCCGCAGTTTGGTGAGCGGCTCGTGCATCTCCAAGATGCCCGTCTCGAGCGCAACGGTGGCTACACACATGGTGTTGGAGCCTGACATCGGCGGGTACTCGCTACTCTCGACGATCACATAGCCAAGGTCGGCCGTCTCGTCGCACGCTGGCAAGATGATGTTGGCGTTCACAAAAGGGGCGCCGCGCGGCTCGTTGAGCAGAAGGCCGCGAATCTGGTCGAGTTCGGCTTCGAGGTACTCTTTCTTCTCGAACATCGTGTTGCCGGGCACATCGACGATGCCGCCGGTGACCACGTTTCCGACCTCGCCACAGGCATGACAACCGACCACCGTGAAGTTCTTTACCCAGCGCACATCGACTCTCCTGATCAACCGGGCTCCATCTAAACAGACCCATGACCACATCCAGCGCTCCCGGCGTGAGCGAGCCGCGGTTTGCGTTAATTAAGATCCCCGGCCAACGTAGCCCTGAAGACGCGAGCGCGATTCGGCGACGGGCTGGTCTGACCGATTGCAACAAGTCAGGTAGATCAAGGCCCAAGACGGTCCCCGTTGGTGTGCTTGGTCTTGGTTTGGTGGGCGATATTGGACTTGAACCAACGACCCCTGCCGTGTGAAGGCAGTGCTCTAGCCAACTGAGCTAATCGCCCTGGAGCACTGATGTTAGGGCCTACCACCGGGAGTGCAACAAGAAATACTGCCCTAGCCTTGGCGTTCTCTGCTTTGGGCGAGCACGCAGTAGTAGCGTCGGGCCCGATCCGCGCTATGACCAACTTCGACTCACCCATCGACATACCCACGTCGACATCGTCCGCAGGGCCCAACCGGCCAGGGATCTGGCGAGTGGCTTCATTGCTGGCGATTGTCGCCGCAGTACTCATCACTGCGCTTGCCGTGTTGCAAGCGCGCGACGCCAGCAATGTGCCGGCACCAGATCGAACGATTCTTCCGCTGGAGACGGCTCGGGTGACAGTTACCGACCTCCCGATCCCGGCGAGCGCCGAAATCGCTGTGCTTGGTTTGCCCCACGATGAAAGTCGGCGCGGCTTTGACCAGACCGGGGCGGACCTCGACCTTCCTCGGGGTCGCGCCGCTGTTGTTGCACTCCGCAACACCGCTACAAACGAACTTGTTGGCCTGGCCGTCGTGCGCAAGGACAGCGAGCGGACCACCGTCGAGATCTCGGCGTACTCGACTGCCGAGGCGTTGCTCGTGCTCTCGCCCGCAGCGTTGCGCCCTGATCTGCAAGAGACATTCGCCCAGGTCGAAGTGGTCGAGAACGACGCCTCGTTTGACCTGTTGGTGCAAGCGGTCGCCGCCAACCCAACCATCTCATCGAACAATGAGCCTCTCGAACAGGCCTACGCTGCGATTGCCGAGCGCATCAAAGTCCAGACTCCAGCACCCGACCAAGGATGCGACAGCGTGGTCTCCAGCGCAGCGTTCCCGGCCGCTGGCGCTTGCGTGCAGCCCGGTCCTGGCGGGCTCACCATCACCAACGAACAAGATCGCTGGGCGCTCATCTTCAGCGGCACGCCAGGTACCGACTTTTCGGAACTTTGCGCCGTCGCCTCGCCTACCAGGACCAACGGCGACGAAGTAGTGATCCCAGCAGAAACGTGCCAAGGACGTTCGCTCATGGTTGCGCCCGGACCTGTGATCGACCAAGGACAAGACCAAATGGTGATCACCGAGCGGGTGCGCCTTGCCGCCGCCGTCAACGTGCTCTACGACTACGCCGGGCCTTTCGCCGATCTTGCAGGCGGAAGCACCGGATTCAATTTAGAATCGGTCACCTACATCAGCTCGAACTCAGAAGATGTTGTCGCCTCGCTGGCTCGGCTGATCGACGATGAAGAATTCGCCGCCGCCATGGACGTCTCATTGAGCGCCTCGACTGCGGTCGATCGCCACATAGCCGCCACGAGCGCCACGCTCATCTTGATCGAGGCCGCCGACACAACCCGGATCATCCCCCAGCGGTCCCCGGGAGACGCTGGCCATACCGATCTGCTCGGGTTCTACGCTCGGTCAGCCGAACGCATGGTCGGCGAAAGCACTACGTGGCGATGGCAAGCCGACGCAGTCGGCATCGTTGACTTCGGGGGCCAGACGTGACCAATATCGCTCCACTCGTGGACCACGGCGAAGCAGCGGCTTCGCCCGAGTACGACGCAACCTACAGCGCCACCGAAGCCCTATCGAAACCGTATCGACTCGGCCTAATCTTGTTCGGCATCGGAATCGGGCTGTTCTCACGGCTCGCGGCTGCGAGTGACATCGCCACGTTGGACAACTCCACCATTGTGATAGCGACGGCGGTATCGAGCGGGTTGGTTGGCCTCGGTCTCGTTCTGACCGCCGCAGAGCGAGACCGGTTCGGGGCGCCGTTGGCATGGATGGCCGTAGTAACCACTCTTTCTTGGGCCGCCCTGAACTGGCTGAGCCCACCGTTCGCGGGGTCCGTCACCGTGTGGAGCCAACCCGACCAGTTGCTGCTCGCCATCGTCGGAGCCGGCAATGGTCTCTTGCTCGCCGGCCTGGTCGCGCTTGCATTTGTTCGCCGTCGTCCCACATTCACCGTCGCAGCCACGTTGTTCGCAGGCGTATTCACGCTTGCGGCCAACTCCGTCCTACTGCGTCAGGAGTGGACCGCCATCGTGGTCATCGGCCTTGCATTCGCATGGGCGTTGATTGCGTGGGATCGTTCACCGCGCCGAGAGCCTGTCTACGCCGCTCCGGACGAGGCCCCTCGAATCTCTCGGGCTGCCCTCAGCTTTGCATCGGTCGCGTTATGCGGCACTGCATTGCAACTCTGGCTCAGCCGAACCGACATTCCTCGATCCCTTCCCGCCGTTGGGTTGTGTGTGGTTCTCATCGGCGCCGCATTCGCATCGATGGTCCGTGTCAGACGAGAGATAGAAAACCGTGAGACGGCACTCAGCGAGTGGGCATCGTGGATGCGCGAAACGCGGTCGAACGATTTCCGAGCCGAGATGGAGAACTTCGAATCGGCGCCGTCGACGGTGGCCTTTGATCCTCGCCCGTCGGCTGGCACAGCACCCGAAGCGCCACGCAAGCTCTCCTTTTCGAACCTGACGGTGCCCGAAGTCGACGACCCCGCACTACCCGCAACTGCCCCGTTCGTGACACCAGATCCTGCACCCGGGGTGACGGTGCCTACCACCCAGGCAACGACGGACCCCGCACTACGCGAAACAGTCTGGCCAGCGAAGCCGCTCTCTGACATCGACTCGATGATCGACGCCGAGCTCGCTGGCCACCAAGGGCTCGTTGCCGACAACGTGACGACGCCGGTGGCAGCTGGCACCCAACCGTCTTCCTTGCCACGGGCCGACACGGCACTGCCGGGCCACGCCGCACCAACGGTCCCCGACGCAGCTCGCGCCTCAGCCTCCCCGCTTAGCTCATCGGGAGCGTTCGCCGATGCTCTCCTACTGTTGGGCGACCAACCGGACACGGTTACTTCTCCGTCAGCGAAGGGAGCTTTCTCATCGATGCTCGGCGACGTCGCTGCAGCGACGCCCACCATGACCGTCGCCGGTCTCGATGCACTCGACGCGTGGTTGCATGCGCCCGCCGCTGGCAGCCGACATCGCCCTCTCCTCGTCGCTGTCGAAGCCATGACACTCGACGAATACGAGTCACTGCCGCCCGGGGATGCGGCGATGGCAACCGCCGAGATCACGAGCTTCCTGAACGATGCCATGCCCGCAGCCGAGCTTGTCTCTTGGATCGACGGCCCGTACTTCATTGCTGCGCTTGCGTCGGTTCCCCACGAGGAATTGGGCGCGCTGAACAGTCAGGTACTCAAGCAGCTGCGACCGACCAATGGCGTACTCGCCATGCTCCGCCCGAGCACCGATTCTGCGCTCGACGACCTGGTCGACGAGGCCGTGCTCGCGCTGCTGCAAGCACGCCGGTTGTCAACAAGCACTGGACGCTGACGATGGCCGTCGACATCTCGTGTCCAGCCTGCGGCGAGACCGAGCAACTCCGCGGCGAACAACGAGATCAACGCATTGCGCTGGTCTGCGAGCTTTGCCACGCCGAGTGGGTCCGCGACCCTGCGGCCCGGCCAACATGTGAGCGTTGCAGTGGCGAGGACATGCGCGAGGCCGTGCAAGCACTTGTCGAGAAGAGCCGAGGCACGCAGCTGTCAATCCAAAGCTTCCGCCAAGTGTGGCTCTGCCCGGAATGCGACGCCGACGTCTACGACAGATACAAGATCAGCAACCGGCCGCTACCACCCGACGAACTACCCACCGAAAGCGAGTTCTAGTCGCGTGATTCAGGGTCGAGCAGGCGTTGCGCAAGTTCTTCGAGGCCAGCGACTCGACTCCCCTTCACTAGCACTGCATCGGACTGGTTCAGGTCACCGAGCTCTGCAATGACCTCGTCGAAAGCCTGCATTGGCTCGACGCCGTAGGCCTTCTCTTGAAACGAGATGAGTCGAATCCCGAGTTCCTCGCACAGCGCAGCGATCGACCGATGATCTTCGTCGTGGCGGTCCCCCAGCTCTGCCATCACTCCCAGGACCGCGACCCGCTGTGCGGCATCGATTGCTGCCAGCGAACGCAGTGCGGCCGCAGTTGAAATTGCGTTCGCGTTGTATGCATCGTTGATGATCACCGCGCCACTTGTGGACCGGTCAAGCTGCATACGCCACGGCGACATCTCGGCGTTGCCCAGCCCCCTGACCGCGCTGCTCGGTGACGCTCCCACGGCTTCGGCAGCGGCCAGCGCAGCGAGTGCGTTGGACACGTTGTGCACGCCGTGCACGGGAAGTGACACGTCGTAGACCCGCCCATAGGTCACAACCTGAAAAAACGGGCGCAGGTGCTCGTCGGCGGAGATGCGGACGGCTGAAATATCGGCCCCCACTCCATAGGAGATCACCGGCGCAGGACTTGTAGCCCGCATCGCCAGAACCAGCGCACAGTCGGCATTCAAGATCGCTGTACCGGTCGCAGGCAGCGCAGCGATCAATTCATTCTTGGCTTGCGCAACTGCCTCGATAGTCCCAAATTCGCTGGTGTGCACCGCTCCGACATAGGTCACGATGCCAATGGTCGGCTGGGCGATGTCGCACAGCTCGGCAATGTGGCCAATGCCTCGGGCTCCCATCTCGACGATCAGAACCTCGGTGGCGTCGGGAGCGTTGATCAACGTCAGCGGAACGCCGAGTTCGTTGTTGAACGACCGCTCGCTGGCATGGGCCTTCATCGATTCGCTGAGCGCCGCCAGTGTCAGATCTTTGACCGAGGTCTTTCCCACGGATCCAGTGATACCGATCACCGGCCCGTCGTGACGGCTGCGGGCCAGGCGGCCGATCTTGGTCAACGCACTGGCGGTATCGTCGACCACGATTGCAGTGCCACCCTGGGGCTCACGCTCGGTGAGATAGGCGCCGCATCCGGCGGCAAGTGCGATCGAAATGAAGTCGTGGCCATCGCGGGAATCGACGATCGGTATGAACAACTGACCACTGTCGATCGTTCGCGTATCGATCGACGCCCCGGTGCACTCGACGTCTGGCCCAACGAGCAAACCGCCGGTCACCGCTGCAATTTCACTTGCTGTCAACCGCATCATGACAGTTTCGCACTTCTCCTTGCCCCTTGTGCGGTCCAATCCGCTGGTGGTAACGAACTACTGTCGAAGCAATGACCCAGCAGTACCGACTCGTCATGCTCTTTGGCGGCGAGTCAGCCGAGCACGATGTTTCTTGCGTGACCGCGCGCCACGTTGTTGCGGCCATCGACCCCGGCCGTTTTGCCGTCGACGCCATCGGCATCACCCGCGATGGCAGGTGGATGCGCACTCCAGCGGGCGGTCTGATCGCCGCGGGTCAGGTCGAGCAGTTACCAGCGTCGCTGAACCCGTCAGGAACCGAGATCGAGCCGCTCGCTGCCGTGCACCGAGGAGATCTGCCGGTTGTTGTTCTGCCGCTGCTGCACGGCCCGATGGGCGAAGACGGCACCGTCCAAGGCCTGCTCGACCTTGCCGGGGTTCCCTATGTTGGTTCCGGCGTTCTTGGCTCTGCGCTGTGCATGGACAAGGCAATGGCCAAACAGACTACGGCAAGCTATGGCATCGCCCAGCCCCGCTGGGTCACGGTCCACACCGACGACATCACGGCGTCCACCGCCAACGAGGTCATGGCCGAGCTGGGCGAAGTCACGTTCGTGAAACCAGCGAACATGGGATCCTCGGTCGGCGTGAGCCGGTCCGGTTCGGCTCTCGAACTGACCAATGCGCTGTCGGTGGCGTCGCAGTACGACGAGTGGCTGGTCGTCGAAGAAGCAGTGGTGGGTCGAGAGATCGAGGTCGGCGTATTGGGCAATCGCCGACTCGAGGCTTCGGTGCCCGGCGAGATCGTGCCGGGCGACGACTTCTACAGCTATCAAGACAAGTATCACGACGGCACAGCTCAGACGGTTGTGCCGGCCGCACTGAGCGGCGATGCGACCGACGAGGTACGAGCGCTTGCGTGTCGAGTCGGCGAGTCGCTCCGAGTACAAGGCCTGGCGCGCATCGATTTCTTCTACGAGGAGCCCGGCCGCGGGTTCCTGCTCAACGAGGTCAATACCATGCCGGGCTTCACTCCGATCTCGATGTTCCCCAAGCTGTGGGAGGCATCAGGGCTCAGCTACCAGGACCTGATCACCCGCTTGGTCACGCTTGCCGTCGAGCGCCACGAACGTCGGCTCGCGCATCGGTCTGTCAAGCATTGAGCGCTCGAGAGCCCGTAGGCGATGAGTGCCCAGCGATGCTCGATCATTGCCCAGACACCGCTGCAGATTAGGGTCGAGCCATGGCTGAATTCTGTACCGCAGAGCAAGACGGCAACCTGCTGATCGTCACGATCAATCGCCCCGAACGAATGAATGCGCTTCATCCGCCGGGCAACGCGGAGATGGCAGACATCTTCGACGACTTCGCCGCCAATCCTGATTTGTGGGTTGCGATCATCACCGGAGAAGGCGATCGGGCCTTCTGCGCGGGCAATGACTTGCGATACCAGGCCGAAGGTGGCGACCGTTCGGCGGCACCAACGACGGGCTTCGGGGGAATCACGTCCCGGTGGGACCTCGACAAGCCGATCATCGCCGCAGTCAACGGCGTGGCGATGGGTGGCGGTTTCGAGATCGCGCTCGCATGTGACCTCATTGTTGCGTCCGACAATGCTCGCTTTGCCCTGCCGGAACCCAAGGTCGGTCTTGCTGCGCTTGCAGGAGGCGTCCACCGTTTGCCTCGCCAGATCGGCCTAAAACGCGCTATGAGCATGATGTTGACCGGCCGTCACGTACCCGCTGCCGAAGGGCTCCAGCTCGGATTTGTGAACGAGGTCGTGCCGCAGGCCGAACTCATGGAGACGGCCCGAGCCTGGGCCAAGATGATCCTTGAATGCTCACCAATGTCGATACGGGCAACGAAACAAGCAGCGATGCAGGGTTTCGAACACGGCGGTATTCGAGCAGCCTACGAAGGCAGCTACCCCGCAGTTTCTGCGCTGTTCGCAAGCGAAGACTTCATCGAGGGTCCCAAAGCATTCTCCGAAAAACGATCACCTGAATGGACAGGACGTTAACTATGCCGATCAGCACTGGCCCTGTCGAGGATCGGCTGGCGATCCGTGAACTCATCGAGTCCTACAACGACGCAGTCATGCGATTCGATGGAGAGGCGTGGGCCGAAAACTGGACCGACGACGCAACCTGGACGTTGCCTGGCGCTGGCGACCTCACCGGCAAAGACGTGTTCTTTCCTGCGTGGCAGCAAGCGATGGCCAACTTTTCCTTTGTTGGATTCTTTGCGTCGGCGGGACCAATCCACGTGACCGGCGACGCAGCCACCGGCACGTGGTACCAACAAGAGTTCTTGCACCAAAAAGACGGCGTCAGGCGAACGATTACCGGCAAGTACTCCGATACCTACGCAAAATCCAACGGCCGCTGGTATTTCACCCGTCGCGTCTACGAGATCTTGGATTCGTCACAAGAGCCTTAGAAGCTCGGTTCCTGCAGGGTGGTCAATTCGGCCTAAACCGCCACCAGAAAGATACCTAAGCCTCTATTCTAAGACCATGGTCCCATTTTGGGAAGTGAAGGCAAACGAACTCGTACACCACATGAACGGAGCACGCCCTGAGCAAGGCGCCATGCTCGTCGAGTACGCGCTTCTTTTCGCCTTGGTGGTCATCGCCGCCGTCATTGGACTGGTTGCCTTTGGCGTTGCGGTGTTTGACCTCTACACCTTCAGCAGTGAGACCTATGCCGGGGCCGTCAGCGCCACGGTCGGATAACGACGGGGGCAACGTGGCCTAGTAGTTCGCTTGGGACTCTTTCCACGTGCCCTTGTCGGCTCGCGGCTCTTTGGGCAAGCCCAAGACACGTTCGCCTACGATGTTTCGTTGCACCTGCGAGGTGCCTGCGTATATCGTGCCGGGACGAGCAATCATGAAGCTTGCCATCCAGTTCGGCACGGTGTTCTCGGTACCGATAGCTGGTGGCCCAAGACCACCTCGATCTTCGTCGCCAAAGCCAATCATTGCTTTTGGTCCCGCCAAATTCATGGCAGCTTCGGTCACCTTGAGGTGATACTCGCTCCAGAACAGCTTGCCGATCGACGACTCGGGGCCAGGTGACTGACCCTTGAGAAAGCGCGTCAAAGCTTGCATGCCCCGATAGCGCATGATCTCGACGCACGTGTGGAAGTAGGCAATGTCTTGGCGCACCATTGGGTCGTCGATCATGCCCTCGTCGCGCGCCAGTTTGATGAAATTGTCGAGCTCGGCGCGGAAGCCGAGTGACTGCACTGTGGCGCCGACACCACGCTCGAAGCCAAGCAGCGTGTTACCCACCGCCCAACCGTTGCCGACGCCGCCGAGCACATTGTCTTTGGGGCAACGTGCATCGGTGAAAAAGACCTCGTTGAAATGGTCGTGGCGCAAGATGTTGGTGATGGCGCGACACTCGACGCCGGGCTGGTCCATCTCCATCAACAAGAAGGAAATACCAGCATGCTTCGTGACATCTGGATCGGTTCGAGCCAGAACGAAAATCATGTTCGCGGTATGGCCTTGCGAAGTCCAGATCTTCTGTCCGTTGACGACCCACTCGTCGCCATCGAGCACGGCCTTACAGCCCAGATTGGCCAGATCACTTCCGCTGTCTGGCTCGGAGTAACCCTGACACCAGATGTCGGTGCCATCGAGTATCCGAGGGATGTAGTGCTCTTTTTGTTCGTCGGAACCCCAGTGCAGGATCGTGTTACCCACCATCGAGATGCTGAAAGCATCGTTGGGACCGCTCGTCGGCACACCACGTTTTGCGAACTCTTCGTAAAGCACCACCATCTCGAGATGGGTAAGACCGCCGCCGCCCAGTTCGGCAGGCCAGTTCGCCGCAAGCAAGTCGTTGGCCTTGAGCGTGCGGCGCCATGCCATCTGGAACTCATAGCGATCTTCGGGCGGCACTGCGCCGATGCCGTTCCAGCCATCGGGCAGATTGTCATCGAGAAACGTATTGATCTTCGCTCGGAAGGTGTCCGTCTCGGTGGGGTACGTCAGATCCATGAGACGCAGCGTAGATGGCCGATCGTGGTTCCTCCCAGCCGACCCGCTCGCTGCCCCCTCACTCCTACGCAGATTCACGTCGAAGAGACGCCACCGCACGGGTGTGCGCCCGTACCCGGTACACCACCACGTGGAGACCCTCGGCTGTGGCGTCGCTTCACCGGGCGCAGTGGTGCGACGTCACGGTTGACTCATGCTCACCGGCACGACCGACCGATCCATCGACAAAGATGCACACTCGGTTGAGCGACGACGACAACACCCTGGTTGGCGTCCAGATATTCGGTTCGCCCGCTCCAACAACCGTAGTGATCGACACCGCCGCCGATCGCTGCACGATCGGCACAACAGCATACGATCTCGGCGAATGGCGTCCGATCGAGTTGCTGTTGGCTGATCGGGAACTCGTACACACCGAGGCATTCACGCTGCCAGCGGCGCACACAATGCCTGCAACTGCCGCGTTCGCAAGTCGATACCGCTTTGCAAACACATCATTGCTCTCGCTGCGGGACCGGCTGCGGCGACACTCGCAACGTTACGAAGGCTTCTTCGCCATCGACGCGCCCTAGGGCTTCGATGTCATGATCGATGGCGATGATCACGCAGCGGAACTTGCCGTACTGGGCGAGTATCGATGTCTCTGCTTTCACCCCAACCCCACAAATGGTGAGTTCAAAGGCATCATTCTGCGGGTCAGCCATCACTAGTCGTGTGTCGCATGCCGATTGGGATCATGTGACCCACCCACTGATCCATCGCTTCACCCAGAGAGCGACGCGGCTGCCACGCAATCGGAACCAGACGAGCGCAGCGTCGCAGGATCGGGGTGGCGTCATGACCGAATACGCCGTCCTCATCACATCGGTATTCATCGTGGCGATCGTTGCAGTTGGGCTGTTCGGAGGATCAGTCGTCGAACTGTTGGCAGACGTAAGCGACAACTATCCGCAGCCAGCCACACTGCCGCCGCCCGGTTGACGTCGCAGCGCCAGCCTGCGCCGCTTGGTGGTTCGCCTCACACCAGGATCGCTGACGTGTCCACTGTCGGCCTGGTTCAGATGTCGAACGTGGCGCCGATGGCGGATTCGCTCAAGCTCCACAGCAGCTTGCGTGTCGCTTCGTTGTCATAGAACGACTCGAGCGCGAACGGCTTGGCCTTGCCCCTCATCGCAGTCATCCCGCTGCCGGGTCCATAGAACTGGCCCGACTCTGCATCCGCCAAGCACATGCAGCTGAGGATGCCCATCGCTCCGTCTTCGGAACTCTGCGCAAAGCGCATGAAGAAGCCGGTAAAAATGCTGCCCATTCCGCCGTCGCGGACTGAGTTTGTTTGCAAGTGGGTGTTGGCGAGGCCGGGATGGGCAACAAGCGCCTTCACCTTGGAACTTTGCGCCTGGAGGCGCTGGTGAAGCGCAGCGGTGAACGCTGCGTTGGCGAGCTTGGACTGGTTGTAGCGCCGCCAGCGAGGCCCGTTCATCATGATGTTCTCTATTCCCAGCCCGTCGCCGCCGAGCTCGCCGCCGTTCCTTCCTAAGTACTTGCCCGCCAGTTTCCGGCTAGGCGACATGCGAGCAATGCTTGAATGGTTGACCACCCGCGCTCCGCCCCGCGCCTCGGCAGCGGTTTCGAGCAACGCCATAAGTTCTCGCGTCAACAAAAAATGCGACAGGTGATTGGTCTGCATTTGGATGTCATAGCCGTCGATGGTCGCGGTATCGGCCAATGCCATCACGCCCGCGTTGTTGCATAAGACGTCGAGGCCATCGGGGCACAAGCTCGAGACCTGAGCCGCTGCTGCCCTGACCGAGTCGAACGATTGTAGATCGCATTCGACCGCATGAACATCTGCGGTGGGGTGGGCCTTGATGAGCTCGCTGTAGGACTTTGTGGATCGGTCTGAGGCTCGGTTCAGCACAAGCACGGTGCCACCAAGTGACGCGACCGTATCTGCGGCGACCTTGCCGGTGCCCGATGTGGTGCCGGTGATGGCGACGGTCTTGCCTTGCATTGTTGGCAGCGTGGTCACGAAGTCGGGGAAGTGCTTGGACGAAGGGTCGAACATGTTGAGCCTCTGGGTGCGGGAACGGTTGACAGTCTCTCGTGGCGCAGCGACGATCGCCACTTCGGGTCTTGTTGTCTACCGGAGTGCAGCCTCGAGGAACGTGAGAAGTTCGCGTCGCCGGCGAACCGCCCCGCGGAGCGTCGGCTCGATGCCGACGGCGCGCAACACTTCGACCTCGGTCGCCACGCCCATGACCGTCGAATACGCCGACACGAGAACAAGATTTGGGTCGGTCTGGCGCATATGACCCCGGCGCATCTCCAAGGACAGGAACAGACGCGCTCGCTCGATGATCGGCGCCATTGCCTCACTGGCGCGAGCTGACCACGCGCCACCCAGCCGCATCACCTCGCGCAGGATCCCCAATCGCTCGGGTTGGCGGACTGCGATACGGAACACCGCGTGAACGACTGCCTCGACCGCTGGCCAACCGGTCCGGCCGGTACCGGCCTGAATGAGCGTTGCGCCCAGGTCTCCTACCGCCGAGTCGATCGTTGCCTCGAAGAGTTCGGCTTTGGAACCGAAGTGATAGAGGATCGTCTGTTTACGAACGCCGAGTTCATCGGCGAGGTCGTCGAGCGAGACCGCGTCGTAGCCCCGGGTGCCGAATGAATCGATTGCTTCAAGGAGAATGCGGCTCCGGGTATCGCCAGGAGCCGAACTGCCTTGTCGCGCTTGTTGCGGGGTGGCCACGGCCCAATCCTAGGCGCATCGTGTCACCTGTCTACCAACTGGTACACCATGCTTACCAATTGGTAAGCTTCACCGTATGGCCGAGGACTCACCGATAAGCGAGATCGCCGCCGCCCTCGATGGCAAGCGCATTGCAATAACGGGAACAACCGGCTTTTTGGGAACCGCGCTGGTCGAGAGACTGCTTCGCTGCACACCAGGATGTCGCCTCGTGCTGATGATCCGCCCCGGACGACGCGGTGTCCAGAACCGACTCGAACGCGAAATTTTGCGCAACGACGCATTCGATCGACTCCGCGACGATCTCGGCAAAGACGCCTTCGCTGCAATGGCTGCCGAGCGCATTCTGCCGATCGCCGCCGACATCACCGAGCCAGGTCTTGGGCTCGACGACCAGGGGCGATCCGCACTCGCCGATTGCGATGTCATGATTCACTCCGCAGCCTCGGTTTCGTTTGACAACCCCCTCGATGTGGCGATCAACACCAACTTGTGCGGCCCGATCAATCTGGTCGAAACGCTGCACGATCTAGGCGTGACCCCACATCTTGTAGCCGTGTCCACTGCCTATGTCGCAGGTACTCGCAAAGGCGACGCCTACGAAGAGCTGCTTCAGGACGGGGCCTATGCCATCTCAGTCGACTGGCGAGACGAAATCGAAACTGCCCGGCGGGCCCGGGTTCGCAGCGAGGACGAGAGCCGAACCACCGATTCGCTCAAGCGATTCGCAAAAGAAGCTAAAGACGAACTGGGCGCTGCCGGCGGCAACGCACTCGCCAACAAGACCGAACAACTAAGAGAGCGCTGGGTCCGCCAAGAACAGGTCGAACTTGGGCTGGCACGGGCGCACTCTCTCGACTTCAGCGATGCCTACGCAATGACCAAAGCCATGGCCGAGAGCGCAATGGCCGAGCTGCGAGAAGACATCCCGCTCACCATCGTGCGGCCGTCGATCATCGAGTCGAGTTGGGCCGAGCCGTTCCCGGGTTGGATTCGCGGCTTCCGGATGGCCGAACCGGTCATCATTGGTTTCGGCCGAGGCTTACTCACCGATTTCCCGGGAACGCCCGAGGGCATCTTAGACACCATCCCCGTCGACCTCGTTGTCGCGACGCTCGTTGTTGCGGCTGCGACAGGGCCCGCGCCCAAGGATGAGAGCGGGCGGCATCCGGTGCGCGTCATGCAATCGACAAGTGGCGCGGTGAACCCCTTCCGTATGGGCCAGTTCCACGCGTGGACCACAGAGTTCTTTCGCGCAAACCCAATCTACGACGACCTCGATCAGCCCATTGCTCCCCCACAGTGGACGTTTCCGGACAAGGACAAAATCACCACCCAGATGTACCGGGCGCGCAGCGGACTCGACCGCGCTGGTCAGATCATGCGGGCGCTGCCGGTTCGTGGCCGTCGAGCCCAACTCGCCGCCGCAATCGACGAGCGCAAAGAGAACCTGGAACAGGCCATTGGCTACGTCGACCTCTACGGCAAATATGTGGTTTGCGAGGCGCTGTATCACTGCGACAACACGCTGGCCATGCATGCCAGCCTGAGCCCCGCTGACCAGGCCATGTTTCAGATGGACCCTCGAATCATCGATTGGCATCACTATTCAGTGGACATTCATCTGCCTTCGGTGCTCGAGCAGGGTCGGGTCAAAACCGCGCCGTCGGGCAAGAAGGGCGCCGCCTTCGGGCGTAGCGATCGCCTGCGCGAACAGGTGCTCGACGAGCGACGCCAGCTTGCTGCGTTCGACCTCGAGAACACACTTATTCAGAGCAACGTCGTGGGCTCATGGGGATGGCTCGCCACGCGCAACCTGAACCGTGCTCAGCGAGCTCGCCTGGTTGTCAAGGCTCTCGGCGAAGCGGTCAGCTTGCAACGCCTAGACCGGCGCGACCGAGTCGAGTTTCTTCGCCACTTCTACCGCCGCTACGACAAGGCACCGGTCGAGCAGCTTGAACACGACGCTGCAGAACTGTTCAGCGACCTCCTGGTCAAGAATGCGTTTCCCGACGCCATCCGACGGGTGCGCGCTCACCGGGCCGCTGGCCACAGGACCGTGCTCATCACCGGGGCGCTCGACTTCATTGTCAAGAACCTCGACCCTCTCTTCGACGACATCATCTGCCCATCGCTCGAGCAGCACAACGGCCGCTACACGGGCCGCATGCTGAGCGCGCCGCCCATCGGCGAAATGCGTGCCGAGGCGCTGCGCCACTACGCCGCCGACCACGACATCGATCTGCAAGAGTCGGTCGCTTACGCCGATTCGACCAGCGACCTCCCGCTGCTCGAAGCGGTGTCGTTCCCAGTTGCGGTGAACCCCGACACCAAGCTCGCAACCCTGGCCCGCCGCCGCGGTTGGCTCGTCGAGAACTTTGTGCCTGCCCCCGGCGGCGAGCACAAGATCATGCCCCTCGCCCCGTACCTGCCCCGCGCTCGCCGCAGCGCCTAAGACCAATTGTTACGACCCCTGGGGCCGTAACAATTCGAAGAAGATCTCATGGCTTTACAAGAACGCACTCCACGGCCGGGGCTAGTCCTCGATGTCGACCGATCGACCCCACCAATCATGTTTCATCATGGCGAAGGTTTCCGGCTCGAACACCTGCCGGCTGGTCGGTCACGGGTTATCTATCCAGCGGAGCCGCTCAACCCGATTACCGATCCCGATGGAGCGATTCGCGACGCGCTGCTGAATCCGATCGACGACGATCCGTTGCCGTCGAAACTGTTTGCGGGCATGAAGCTCACCATCGTGTTCGACGACATATCGCTGCCACTGCCCCAGATGCGGCGGCCCGACATTCGCCAGCGCATCATCGAGCAGGTGCTCGACCTAGCCGCCGAGGCAAATGTCGACGATGTCCACCTCATCGCCGCGCTTGCGCTTCACCGCCGGATGACCGAAGACGAGCTGCGTCATGCTGTCGGCGACCGTGTGTACGACGCATTTGCACCTTCGGGCCTGTTGTACAACATGGATGCCGAAGACCCCGACGAGATGGTCATGCTCGGTGAAACCTCCGAGGGCGAAGAAGTGCAGATGGTGCGTCGCGCCGCCGAGAGCGATCTCATCGTTTACGTCAACATCAACATGGTGTCGATGAATGGCGGTTGGAAGAGCACCGCCACCGGCCTGTCGGGTTATGCCGGTATCCGCCATCACCACAACGTCGACACGCTGCTCAAGTCGTCGCTCATGGATCACACCGATTCAGAATTCCACAACAAGAATTGGCGCCAAGGCGACGTCATCAAGGCGGCGGGCGTCAAGGTGTTTCAGGTCGAGACGACGATCAACAACAACGTCTTCGGCATGGACGGCCCAATGTCGGTTCTGCAAAAACGCGAGTGGGAATGGACGCCGCGCGACCGGGCATCTTTCTTGACGATGCAAAAGGGCTTGCAGCTCATGCCCCGCAAGGCACGCCGCAAGATCTTCAATGACCACCAGTCGCCCTACGGCATGACTTCAGTGCAGGCCGGCGAGGTCGAGGCCGTGCATGAATCAGCGGTGGCCAACATGCTGCAACAGCAGCTCGTGCAGGTCGAGGGCCAGGCCGACATCTTGACGATGGGCCTGCCTTATTTGAGCCCCTACAACGTCAATTCGATCATGAACCCGATTCTGGTGATGTGCACCGGGCTCGGCTACTTCTTCAACATGTATCGGAACAAGCCGCTGGTGCGCAAAGACGGCGTGATCATCATGAGCCACCCCACGCCCATCGAGTTTCATCCGGTGCATCACCCGAGCTACATCGACTTCTTCGAACAGGTGCTGCCCGACACAACCGATGGTCACAAGATTGCGCACAAGTACGAAAAGCAGTTCGCCGAAGACGAGTGGTACCGCCACCTATACCGCACCAGCTATGCCTACCACGGCGTACACCCGCTTTACATGTGGTACTGGGGTAGCAACGCCATGAATCATGCCGCACGAATAATTATTGTTGGCGGCAACGTCAAGGCCGTGCGTCGCATGGGCTTCACGCCCGCGTCGACCATGCAGGATGCCCTCGAGATCGCAAGCGACGTAGTGGGCCCGCAGCCAACCATCACCCACCTGCACAACCCGCCGGTCGTGATGGCCGATGTGATCTGATGCCTCGGCCGCTGCTAGACCGACGTAAGGTTGCGCTCTTGGCACGGGGCGTGGCGGGCCGCTCCCGGAGCCGCTTGCGCCGACCATCGCTCGGGTTTCCTTATGCTGCGCCGCCTGTGCCGGGTAGCGTCGATCTTGTCGAAGACACCAGCAACATCGGCGCCAACTACGACACCAAATGGGCGCGCCGGCCGTTAGCCCGGGTCGCGAGATCGGTCATCGTCGAGACCATGCTGCGACCCTCGATCTCGCTCCTAGCGAAACCGAATCGCCAAGGATACGACCGGCTGCGGTCACTCGATGAAGACCAAAACGCGCTGTTCGTCGCCAACCATCACAGTCATCTCGACACATCACTGCTGCTGACGTCGATTCCGAATCCATGGCGCCACAAGCTGGTGGTCGCGGCTGCGGCTGACTATTTCTTCGACAAGCGGCTCAAGGCCACAATGTCGGCGCTCATGATTGGGGCCTTTCCCATCGACCGCCACTCAATCGGTCGAGCGTCTGCCGATCAGGCCGCCGACATCCTCGATGCAGGCAACAGCCTTTTGATCTACCCCGAGGGCGGGAGAAGTCCCGACGGCTGGGGTCAACCTTTCAAGGGTGGCGCGGCGTACTTGGCGTTGCGATGCGAAGTCCCTATCGTGCCGATCTACCTTGCGGGCACGGGGCGCATCTGGCGCAAGGGTCAGAGCCGACCACGACCATCGACCACCACGGTGCTCATTGGCGACCCGATGTGGCCCTCCGAAGGCGAAAGCACCCGTCGCCTAAATGCCCGTATCGAAGCTGCGGTTTCCACACTGGGCGATGAGCTCGGGACCGACTGGTACACCGCGCGCCGCCGGTTCCATCACAAGGACACCCCCGCCCTCGGCGGCCCCGATGGATCCTCGTGGCGCCGAGCCTGGGCACTCGGCGACCGTTCACGCCGCAAAGCCAAGAAACCGGTCTGGCCTCGCTAGCGCGTTCAGCTATCGGTGAGCGCGACATGTATCTGCGCCGCAAGCACACCGCCGTCGTCGAGCTCGACACTGACCGGCGCTCGTTCAAAGCCAGCGCCCATGAACTCGTCGATCTCTCGCCATTTCTTGGTCAGCTCGGAGGACTGCAGTACCGAAACCACGACCGCTAAGCCGTCGGGGTCAGCGATAAAGCCTTGGTACCCCTCGGCAGGGCCCCATGTCACCTCAAAGACGTAGCCGAGGGCAACCCCGGGTTTCCACTGCCCTGCGATACGCGAAACCACCCAGTGACTTTCCTGTCCTGGGGCGAGTGATCCGTAGACAGCGAGCGCTTCAGTCATCGCTCATAAACATACGGACCCGCAGGCCCGAATCACGAGAAGCCCGGCCGATCGACCAATATGAACTATGACCACTGTGCCCATCGTCGAATCCAACGAGGAACTTCGAGACCTGCTGACTGATCCTGCGACCGAGCTCATGGCCGTCTTGCCGGCGCTCGCCCACGCGCTGCAGGACCCGTCGTACATACCGCAGGACCTTCAGCCCGACGCATCCAATCCGTTTGCAGAACAGGGAGGGTGGGACGTCGCACAGCTCGAGCGGGTGCGAACACTGGCAGTGCACGGACTGCAGCGGCTGCGCGACGAGGTCGACCAAGACTCGACGACTGCAGCGAGCCCCGAGCTCATCGAGGCTGGCATCGACTGGGTGACAGGCGGTGAGCGCTCGGGCGATTATCAGCGCATGCTGGCCGAGGAACTTGCACCCGACAGGTCAGACCCTCGAGCACCGGCCTGGCATCTGAGCCAGTTCGACACACCACCGGATCTTGCAGTCGTAATCATCGGCGCAGGCATGAGCGGGCTGCTCGCCGCACACCGCCTGCAGCAGTGCGGAATTGCGGTCACCGTTCTTGAGAAGAACCCGGATCTCGGCGGCACCTGGTACGAGAACACCTATCCTGGCTGCCGGGTCGATGTTGCGAACCACACCTACGCGTACTCGTTTCGCCAGAAGTTCGACTGGCCCGAGTACAACTCGACTCGTGAGGTCCTGCACCAGTACTTCAGTGACTGCGCCGACGCGTGGGATGTACGCAAGTTGATCCGGTTCGAGCATGAAGTTTCGTCGATGACATGGGACGAGACATCGTCGACGTGGGTCATACAGGTTGCGCACGCAGACGGCGTCCGTGACATGCAGGCCCAAGTCGTCATCAGTGCGGTTGGTCAGCTCAACCGACCAGTGATGCCAGCCATCGAGGGGCGCGAGACCTTTGCCGGAGAGTCGTGGCACAGCGCCACGTGGCCCGACACCGCAGCACTCAGCGGCAA
>Ga0209831_1000175_pt1 | contig 57636 bp, 42 predicted proteins | sample Maine_Asex4_meta_FD_187451 | JGI IMG/M metagenome (GOLD analysis project Ga0209831, IMG submission 187451) | Marine algal microbial communities from Maine, USA - Maine_Asex4_metaG (SPAdes) (version 2) | ecosystem: Host-associated > Algae > Red algae > Unclassified | place: Maine, USA | collected... | reverse complement strand
TCATCTCTGGCTTGCTTGCGCCAAAGATACAGGGTCGCATCCGAGATGCCTTCCTCCTTCGCCAGCATCGCGATGGAACGGTTGTTCGGTGGCAACATCTTCTTCAGCACAGACTCTCTGCGCTCTACGGAGTAGCTCATGGTTGATCTCTGACTCGCCCTCTCTCATTATAAGAACTCTCTACCGAGAGGCTGCATCTATCCTGACCGAGGGGGCTCGGTTGAAGACAACGTCTTCCCCTATTGTGAAATCTCTTGCCCCGAGGGAGTGGCCGTGAGCGCGCAAGCGACCATCGACTTCGGCGCCGACATCACGCCCGCATACGATTCTTTCACGAGGGATCTAGGACGTGCGAGCGCACGGGTGTACGTGCAGACGGGTTTCGTGTCCAGTTTCCTGAACAACCCCGAGCGCGTCGTTCCGACCCTGGGCGAGACGTTCACGATCGAGGCGACTGGCGTCTGTCTGTAGCGAGCATGACCGACGTCAGCGCACGGCATCTTCTGCCTGAGCAGTTCGGTACGTGGGAGGCACGTTTGTCGCGGACCCGCCACCCTTGCAAAGGTTGTCCGCTCCCACGAAATTTAGCGGCTCTGTCGCCCTTCGGTTTTCCTTCTCGACGCTCTCCCGAATCGCCTCGCCTCCGTGGTGTGGTTGATGTTCCGCTCGACTGACATTTCGCCTCTTCCGCCGTCGTTATCGGCGTAGACGTCCACCGCGTAGCTCCCGGGTGTCGTTGCCCGGTGACCACTTATGCGGTGTCAATGGATGTCTTTTCGCTGCCAAGCCTTGACGTAGTCGATTTGCATCGCCGCCGGGAAGACGGTCGGGTCGGTTGGCCCGACGAAATCACCACCGACACCGAGGTTCGCCTCGATATACATAAGCTGTCCCGCCACGTTCTCGTCCTCGAGTGTCGCGACCACCTCGCCGTCCACATACCACTTGATCAGGCCGCGACGCCATTCGACACCGTAGTTGTGGAAGCCGTCGGCGAAGCTCTGACCGCCCGCGCCCGTAGTCTTGTCCTCGAAGGTCACCCGCCCGTTGCTCGTGCCGTACGAGTGGCCATGATGCAACGTGCCCGGGGCATCGCCCTTGAGCATGGCGATGTCAATGTCGGGTGTGGGGCCCGTTCGGTAACCCGATAGCAGCCTCAGCGCGGGCCACAGACCCGCTCCCTCGGGGAGCTTCGCCCTGATCTCCACGTAGCCGTTGATGAAGTTGAACTCGTCACGCGACGCGATCACGCCGGACGTGTAACTCGGCACCCAGCCGCCGTTGTCGTACAGCGGGCTGTTGTAGTAGGTCTTGTAGCGACTCTCGTCCCATATCGGGGCGGTATCCGCTGGCTGCGGCGGAAGATCACCGGGGTCGATCGACTCGGCCGTGATCGACAGGATGCCTCCGTCGGAACTGAACGGCTGCTGCGCCATGTTCGCGTCGAGGCCACGCCAATCGACGTAGTACTGTTCCTCGTCGTAAAGCCCGTTATCGCCCTTCACCGGGAAGAACGGCCCCCACGGATAGCTCGTGCGCCACTTCGAGGCGTCCGGTGACCCGCCGTCGAATTCGTCGGAGAACATGATCTGGAATTCGCTCTGGAGGACAGCGGGAGTGATCTTCGCCGGCGGCTTCTTCTCGTACGCCCGGATGTAGTCGATCTCGAGGGAGGCGGGGAAGACGCCGTTGCTGTCCGGCTCGTCCGGGTCGCCCGGCCAACCACCCACGGCGAGGTTGGCGAGGAGGTACATGGCCTGCTTCGAGATGCTGTAGTCGTCGCTCGTGACGCGTCGGCGCTCGACCCCGTCGATGTAGTAGACGATCTGGCCCGGCTCCCAGGCGGCGGCATAGGTGTGAAAGCCGTTCGAGAGATCGGCATTCAACGAGGGCGCCTCCGGCGTCGATATCAGGCGCCAGTTGTTGTTCGGTTCGAAGTAATGAAACATGTGGTGCATCCGGTCGGGGCGTTGACCGAGGTTCTCCATGATGTCGATTTCGGGCACGTCCTCCACGTATGTCTTGGTCAACAGCCAGAACGCCGGCCAGAGGCCTCGACCGTACGGAACCTTGATCCGGGCCTCGAAGTAGCCCTGAGCCGCGTCGAACGTGTTGATCGTGTTGATCACGCCGGACAGGTAGTCCACCTGCGCCGGATCGTAGTCGGGCTTGTGCCCGAAGTCGGCCTGCCGGCCGTACCGATCAGCCGTCCAGATCGCGTTGTTCGGACCCGGTTGCACGGGCGCCTGCACGCTGCCGCCAACCGGCTCGGCGTTGATCTTCAGTGTGGAGCCGGTGAACTCGAACGGGTCGTACTCGAAACCGGCATTGACGCCGAGGGTGTCGACGTAGAGCTGGCTCTCACCGTTGGTCAGCTGGTAGGGGCCCCAGTAGTAGCTGGTGCGCCATTTGGTCGAGTCGAGCTCGCTTCCGTTGAACTCGTCCCGGAAGATGATCCTGTAGTCCGAAAGGTTCGGCTGGTTGCCTGTCGGCTGGACAGAGGCGATAGAGAAGTCGATCGAGGGGGACGGGTCGGTCACGTTTCCGTCGCCGTCGCTGGCCAGGATGGTGAGCCGATAGTCGCCGTCGATCGCGAAGTCGAAGTCATGGCTCCAGGTTCGGGCGTCGGTCGGACCAGAGAGCGTTGCGCGGATCGCCGTGTAGGCTGGTCTGAAGGCCGGGGTGTAGTTCGCCCCGTCCCAGTATTGATTCGTGTCAAGGTTCTGCAACACGAGCTCCACGGTGTCGACGTTGGCGCTGTCGGTGGCTGTGCCGGTAATCACTCCGAGCGAAGGGTGCACGGCACCTGCGCTCGGTGTGTCGATGTCAACTATGGGACCGAGTGCACCATTCTGGACATTCGTCAGCAACAGGTCTGTCACACCCCAGCGATAGCCGGGAACGCGTCTAGTAAAGACGAGTTCGTTGTCGCCGATCTCCTGGACGGCCAGCGGAAGCATGATCTCGCCAGCACCCAACCTGTTGGTGGGAGTCACTCCCATAGCGCCGATGCGACTACCGTTGACTTCGATGAAGACCTCGTTCGGGACGTCGATGTCGTAGCCCCTGTAGGTGAGCAGAAGTGGTCCCTGTCCGCCAACAAAATTAAAAGACGCCATGGAAGGATGACCGTCGGCCTCGCCGAAGCGGTATCCGTAGCGACTGCCGTCCACAATTCCGGCCTCGAGGCGCGAAATCTCGGCCGGTCTGTTGACAAGCTCAAGAAAAATATCGGTTATGCCCCAGCGATAGTTGGGAATCGACCGGATGAACGACAGCGTGTTTGTTCCTGCTGCTATGGTTGCTTTGTCGAGAACCAAGTTCCCAGGGCCGGTCCGCTTGTTCATCGTCACGGCCATTCCGTTGAGTGGCGTTCCGTTCAATTCAATGTTTACTTCGCTTGCGTAGTCAATATCGTAGCCAGTGTAGCCGACCTTCAAGTCGTCCTCGCCGGTGGCTTCGAATTCGAGATCCAGCCGTTCTGGGTGCGTATTCTGTGAACGAAATCGATATCCGTACAGTGCCGTGTTGAGCACGTCGACAGTTAGCGTTGCATCGGCCGCGCCTAAGGTCGCTGTTGCAGGCAGCAAGGCAAACAGGGCTAGCCAAGCGGTCAGGTGAGTCGAAAAAAACCTGTATGCTTTCATCAGAAGGTTCTAAGAGTCCAGTGATGGTTCTATAATTGTTGATAGGGTGCGCAGAAATTCGGAACATCACCCGATCGGCACAGGGCTGGTTGCTTCCAATTTCATGTCGCAACGTCGAATGAAACCGCGACGGAGGGGTCCTCCGACTGGTAGAGTATTGCTTACCCCTTCAACATGGCGAGCATGGACGCGCAGATGTGGGAGACTGCCTTACGGGCCCTATGACCTGCGCCTCATCGCCTGCGACAGCTTGCAAGTCCGCACGGGATTGTATCACCGGAGCGATCCATGGATATCGACGAGTCTCGACATCTGCTACAGCGTACTGGTTTTTCGGCTCCGCCCGCGAACGTCGTTTTGGTTGCTTCTTTGCAGCGCGACGACGCAATTCGAATGATCGTCGAGAACGCCGGCGACGTGGCACCAATCGCTGCGCCCGAGTGGGTCGAAACGCCAATGCAGCGCGCGTTGGAGTTTAAGGAGCTTCGTCCAGATTTGCGACAAATTGCGAATCGACAACGCCGAAATCGGCAGAGGCGATACATCGACGAGCTGCGCGGGTGGTGGCTCAGCAACCTCGTTGTAACGGAGAATCCGCTTGCCGCCCGGATGACTCTCTTCTGGCAGAATCATTTTACGTCGAGCGTGCAGAAAGTTCGCTATGCGCAGTTGATGTATGAGCAGCACCGCACGTTGATGAAATACTCTCTCGGTAAATTTGGCAGTCTGACGAGCGCCATGTTGCGCGATCCGGCCCTGCTGATTTACCTTGATAACCGCGCTAGTCGTCGGTCGCGACCGAACGAGAATTTGGCGAGGGAGCTCCTAGAGCTCTTCACCCTCGGCGAAGGTCGGTATTCTGAGCGCGACGTTCGGGAGACGGCGCGGGCTCTTACTGGAGTGAAGCTGTCGGAACAGTTCGACTATCGTTTCGACAGTGAGAGTTACGACCCTACCGAAAAGACGATTTTTGGCGTGACGGGAACCTTTGCTCTCGAAGAGCTGGTCGACTTAATTCTCAGGCAACCTTCGACAGCCGAATTTATCGTTTCTAAGCTGTGGGCGAGCGTGGGTGGTGGACACCTGTCAGCGAGATCGCTAGACGGTCTAGCATCGGAGTTTCGAAGCTCGGACTATGACATTAAGCACTTATGGCGATCACTGTTAAATTGTCACGAGTTTTGGGACGCTAGTGTGCGAGGTCGAATTTTTAAGTCGCCGGTCGAGTATGTCGTCGGTTCGATGCGGACGCTGCAACTAGAACCGTCCGAGCCGGATGTGCTCGTTAGAGCCACGGTCGCTATGCAGCAGAGCATATACGCACCGCCAACGGTGAAGGGGTGGCCGGGAGGGCAGTCCTGGATTAACGCTAGAACCTTGATAGCGCGTAAGCGCTTCATGTCTTCGCTGCTTAGCGATGACGCGGTCCATATTGAGCGTAGCGCAGCCGGGCTTGGCGGCCCGATCCTGCGCCAAGCACTTCTGCCCGCGGAACTCGCGAGTTCCGTACGGCCATCCGGTCATCCGCTATCAGCCGCCATGAGCGCTCTCGCCTACAACCTTTGTTGAACCGATTTTGGTCGTGGAGCGAAGTTGAATGGAACGTCGAACTTTACTCAAGAGTCTGGCAGCTATCGGGGTGTTTCCCTACGCGGCCAGTGCTGACGAGCAATCTGCTCGCATCGTGGGGGGGCAAAGGCTTGACCTTGGGCTTGACTCAAGTGCCCGTACGCTCGTCCTTTTGGAATTGAAGGGCGGTAACGACGCGCTGAACACGGTAGTGCCGTTCGCTGACGTCAACTACCGGCGCAAGAGACCGAAGCTCGCCTTGGAACGTGACAGCGTGCTCGCGCTAGATGAGCGACTCGGCCTTCATTCGGCACTAGCGCCGCTGATGAGAATCTGGGACAACGGCGATCTGGCTGTCGTCAACGGACTCGGGTACCCATCGCCCAACCGCTCCCATTTTCGATCCAACGACATCTGGGAGACGGGATCTGGCGCCGAGGAAGTGCGAGCAGACGGGTGGTTAGCTCCCGTGCTTGCGAACCTTCGGTCAATCGGAGACGGACCGAAGGCGGTCGTGCTCGATATGGACGCTGGTCCGGTGACCGGTGACCCGACTGACATAGTGGTGATGGACGACTTGTCGCAATTCATTGAGCAGGCGAAGATGCTGTCGCCTGCTCACGCAACGAGTACCAACCCAGCCTACGCGTACATCCAGGACGTCGAGTCCAGTGCTAGACTTGCGGCCTTATCATTCGAGAAAAAGTTGTCTCGGGCAAAGAACGGTGAAGCTCGACTCGAACTCGCAGGTCGGACCGAGCTCGAGAATAAACTCACTTTAGTGGCGGCCATGATTAACGCTGATCTCGGGCCTCGCGTATATAAGGTGACGCTGAAAGGCTTCGACACGCACATTGCCCAGGCAAGAAAGCACGAAAGGCTGCTCGCCGAGCTGGCAGCCGGGATCAGTACATTAGAACAGTTGCTGCGGGTAAGCGGTCGCTGGCGCGACACGTTGCTTATGACTTACTCGGAATTCGGACGACGTCTGGCAGAAAACGCGAGCGGCGGTACCGATCATGGTACGGCCGCTTCGCACTTCGTCGTCGGCGGGCGCGTGAGTGGCGGGCTGCACGGCGAGTCTCCGCGCTTCGACAACGTCACCGACGGTGACCTCGAGTTCACCGTCGACTTCCGAAGCATGTATCGAACGGCGGTGCGAGACTGGTTCGAGCTGGATCTTGCGGATGCATCGTTCTCCAATTTTGATTCGCTTGGCCTATTGAGGTGAAGGACTTTCAGTCCTGCAGTCCGGCACGTGGACCGGGCGCTAAGGAAAGCGATTGCCGAAAGAGCGTGAGCTAAACCGGCAACCTTCGCTGATAACGGCGTCCTGGTGATGCAGGAGCGGCGCGGCCGACGATCTGTCTTGATCGACCAGTCCTCGGAAGCATGTTCGACAGCGCCAATCCGATACCGAGGGTTGTCCACAAGCTGATGTATGCGAGTCCTCCGGCGAAACTGACCTCGCAATAGATGCCAACGAGGCCGGCAAACACCGCCGCCGAATAGACCCTCACTTCAACGGGGTGGCGCATGCTACCTAGTGTCCTCCACAGGTAGACGGCAGGGAGCAGCACGAAGGCGATCATCGAGATGCCACCGAGCAGGCCGTGCTCGAGCAGAATCAGAAGGTACATGTTGTGCAGTACGTTGTCCCCGTCTATAACTTTGTACTGCTTGGGCCCGATGCCGAGCAAGACGTTATCCTTGAATAGATCGTAGGCAAGAGCCCATTGTTCCATCCGTCCGTCCACGCTGAGTTTGCGCATGTTGACGAATCCCTCGACGAGCAGTTCCACATCGAGCATCCCCGGTGCGAGGATTAACGCGAGACCTAGCCCCAGCAAGATGACCGAGAAGTTGACGAGGCGAAGCTTGCTGTCGCTGGCCAACGACAACGCGGTGTGAAGGACAAGCATCGAGAGCACAAGGGCCAGCCAAGTACTACGTGACTGGGTGATGAGCACCGACAACAGAATCAACCCTATAGTGGTTGCTAGCAGTCTGAAGTCGAGTCGGCTGGTGCTCAGGCGAGAGCTGAGCATCGCAAGGGCAATCGCCAGAAAGGGCAGAACGTAGGTACCGAAATAGCTGTAGATGGAGAAAATGCCAACGCTTCGCTTGAAGGGTAACTGAAAGCCGAGCAGCGAGCGCCCGATCCGATTCACCTCACCAAACACCATGGGCATCAGATCGACGGACTGCAACACGCCGACGGTGCACGAGGCGAGCACACCCACGGACCAGAATCGCATGACGACTAGCAGGTCCTTCGGCGAGCGCAGCATGGTCGGCGTTACCAGCACGACGAAGACTCCCAGCGACCGGGACAGCAGCGCGCTAAATCCCTGCGCGGTAGGCGTATGAACCAGGATGGAGACGAAAAGAATGGCGAGCGAGTACACCCCGATGAGTCGCAGCAGAATGAACCGTTCGCTGGAAACGCCGGGGCGACGAGTCGGCACGTTGAACAGCATTAGACCAGCGATGTAGAAGATTACAAGATCGGGTGCGGATATCGATGGCCCTCCAAACGAGAACTTCAGAACGGTGTCAAAAGGGATTAACATCAGAAGCAGGCCAAAGAGCGCGGCCTTTTTACGCCTTAGGTAAAAACAGGCCGCCAAGGTCACGACGAGCGCGACGATCGAGGCCGGCGAATCAGCCAGCACGTCTCCGAAATCAAACATCAGGATTACCCGTGTGCCTAGTCCGTACAGAAGTGCATCTCGCCGCAGGAGCGGGTCGCCGCAATGCTCGTAACGCGTGCATCACCGCTCTCTGCATCGTGTACTGAATCATCCTAGCGCCGTGCAGTAGGTAAGCCAGCACCACTCCACCTTGCGACAGCGGCTCCCCGGTATCGTACCCGCGCCGTCGCATTTCCAGATTACAGAAATGTTCAATGATACGCTTGTGGAAGGAGGTCATCTCGTTCTCGTGCGCGCGCGTTCTCGAGTCGTCCGGTTTCGCGGCGGCGAGGGCATGGATGCCTGTTCTCTCCGACGAGTGTATCGTCGCCTCCACTAGGGTCGCGCCGCCGTCCTTTCGCAGATCTTCACACCAGCGTTCGCTCAGTGCGTCGAGTAGCGATGAAAGTTCGGACGAGGTTGCGGCAATTAGCGATTCATAGCGGATCTCGAGTACCGTCGCAATAGTCGACAGCTCGCGCACACCTGCCAGATATCGGTTCCAGTAACGCGCTACATACAGCGGGCTGCCTCTGCTCATTACTTGACGGCTTGCCTCTACGCGCCGCGCGCGATTCATCGAATTGCAGACGGCACGCGGATCGCGATAGACATGGAGGAACGCGCAGTCATCGGCGAGTGCGGTGACGAGCGTGTCTGCGTAGGCTAGTTGGTTGCCTCGCTTGAGAACCAGCACATCCGGGGGGGCGACGTTTCTGCGTTCGGCCACCGCGGATCCTAGTCCCTCCAGCGCGACTTTCAGACCCTTATCCGCGGCGAGGGCGAGCACGGCGGCGAGATCATTTCGGTCGAGTCCAAGTGATTTCCAGTGCCTGTCCGCAGAAATTCGCGAGACGAGGCTGTCGAGCGATCCCGCGCAATTTGTTCCCGCTTCCACGAGAGGGCCTACCGCGTCCAATTCCGGCAACACTAGCAGACGCTCGCCGCATCTAGCGAGATTGGTCGTCAGGAATGTCGATCCGGAGCGCGACACGTAGAGTACGAAAAGAAATTTCACGGAGCTGGCTTCCGGTTCTCGTCGGCAGGGGCGTTGGCGCGAGATCGCCGAAGTGGACCTACCAGTTTCCGCAGTTCGTTTAATAAGCCGGACAGTTGAAGTATCGCCACGTAGACTGCGATTACTGTCGCCGAGCCTAGCGCCGCGGCGAGAAGGGCGTTCGTCACAACCAGCGTGCGGGCGGCTAGCAGTGCCACCGAGGCGGCACCCAGTGCGATCAACCAGTCACGTGAAAAAGGTAGAAAGCCGTGGATGTGGTACACCTGTGCGCATCGGAGGACATTGGTACTCGCCTTGACGAAGAGGAACGCCCACGGAAGTCCACTCGGTCCGAGATAGCGGGTGGCAATCCAGAGAGCCAGTACGTGGAGGGCGATTTCCACGGCGCTATTAATTGCCTCGAGACGCGAGTTGCCACCCATACGGAGTACCAAGCCGTTGGCGCCGAATGAGACGTGCAGAAGATTCGCCAGGCAGATAATCGTCACGATCCGCTCGGCATCGACATAATCTTCGCCGATCCAGGCGAGCAGCTGCGAGTCCACAGTCAGCAATATCGCGACCAGCGGAGCCGTCACCACCACCACCAAGAGGGCGGAGTGTCGGTAGGCTGATCGAACAAAACCGAGGTCAGCCTTCGCGAAGGCCTCCGCCACCTCCCGCTGGATGATGTTGTTAGCTGCCGTCGAGAAGAAGGAGACTTGGTTGGCGAGTCGTATAGCTAGACCGTACACCGCGAGAACCGCAATGCCACCGGTTGCGCCGGCAAAGAAGATGTACGCCTCGGCCGCGCCGCGATTCGTGATTGGCACCACGGACAGTGGGAGGCTGTAGACCAGAAGCTCTCGCAATCCAGCTGCGCGGCCCGACAGTGACTCCATGGCGCTGGTCTTGCGGAAGGTTCGCTCGCGCCTGAATACCTTCCTGGCGAACACGATCGAGATGACGAATAGGCAGATCCACGTCGCCGCCATGAATCCCGCCATGCCGACCGAATCCAGTCTAAGTAGAGGTGTGACGATGACGGTCGCCAGTAGGGCCAAGCTCGGTCCGACCACTCTGATTCCCATTTCTTCAAGCGGCCTCGCGTGAGCCCTGAACACGAACGAGAGGAAATGCGAGACGGAAAGCAGGGGGTAGAAGGCGCAGAGCAGCCGTATCGTCGCGGAAGCCTCTGTCGCCCCAATCGTCGCTCCGATCCGCGGAGCAATCAGGCTCGTCGAGATCGAGACGATGGCGCTGACGACCGCAACGACGAACGCGGTCGAGATCGATAGCTTCTCCACCGCCGTTTGCCCCGAGTCGATGCGCAGGCGCGGAGTCATGCGGGCAATGCCTATGTGCAATCCGATCGACGATAAAGGCAGTCCGATCGCCACAAGACTTGTGACCATCATCAACAGGCCGTACTGCTCGACTGAGAGCAGTCGGGCACCAATCAGCACGAACCCGAGCTTTAGTAAGCTTCCGATGGCCATGCCGGCCAAGACGACGAGACCGCTCTTCCTCATGTCAAACGTTCGTCGGTCCCGCTTTCGCCGTCACCCGCATTCGTGGGCGACTCGGAGCGAAGGGCCCGAATCGTGCCAATAAGGTCGTTGTCGACGATCTGATCGTACGAATGGGCCGCTATGGCACCCCTGGCGGCAAGCGATGCGGATTCTCGAAATACCTTGTCGCGACAGAGTTGTAGCATGGCATTGGCGAGGTCCCCGGCGTCATCGTCTACCATCTTGCCCAATTGTTCGTTGACGAACAGAGCGTTACCGGCGGTCCGTGTGGCGACTACTGGCAGCGCGCAAGCGAGGAACTCTAGGGTTTTCAGCGGCGGTTGGGCATCGAACGTCGAGTTGACAGGGATATAGGCAAGACCCACGTCGCTCAAACTGAGCCATTCATTCATTCGTTCGTAGGGCACTGGTCCCGTCAGGCGAACCCGATCGGCTATGCCCATCCTCACCGCATCACGTCGCAGATCGGCGACCGCGGCACCGTCGCCGACTAGCAGGAGGCGGGCTACGGGGTGCGCTTTCGTCACCTGCTCGAAGGCCACAAGCATCACTCCCGGCGTTCTTCTCGGGTGCAGACTTCCTGTGTAGACAAATACGATGTCGTCCGGTCCATAGCCGGCTTTCTTCCGTAAAGACGCGCGGCTTGTAAGACGGCGGAACCGGTCGAAGTTGACGCCGAGAGGCAGTAGCGTCACGTCGTCGCGTCCATCGTTAAAGAGGCGTGCCCGCAGTGGCGCGCTGATGACGAAGGTGTGATCGAAGCGAGTCCGCTGCCAGCGAACGATCCGTGTTGAGAGTTGGTTAACGAAAGAATTCCCGATGGCCGGAGAGCGGATGTCCAGAAAATTAGATCCCGTACTTCGACGCAGAAGCGGACCGACCATCAGTCCGAGATTTGGGAAGGATTTGACCTGCACCACATCGAACGCGTTCTCCCGATCCAAGGTCGAGACAACTCGACGCGCTCGCCAAGCGAAAAATGTCGCAGATAACCCTGCCTTCCGAAAGGTTTTTATTGGCAGTGAGGTGACTTGCACACTGCCCTCGTGGCGACAAATGACTCGGTCGCCCTCGGTCGCGAGATGCGCCGCCACAACATGGACGCTGTGCCCTGCCTTTGCGAGTGATTGGGTGTATTCGAAGTATGCGGAGGACACTCCTGGATACGCGCTCGACAGCACAAAGCAAAAACGAAGCGGCGCGCCACTCATCGTCTCGTCACCGGGAAGCGCGATGTGATTGCGTCGCGAAGCCGTCGTCGGTAGTACCACACGTGGCGATCGGCCTGCGAGTGCGCGAGTAGCGTCGCGGCGTCAAACGCGGAAGAGCGAACATCGTTTTTGGAAATGGCGGACATGAGACCAGACAGCTCCTCGTCGTCCGGCAGTTCGCGCTCGATCGATGCTCTGGTCTCGTCGAATGCGCGGTCGTATTTCTCTGCAGCCAGCCCGCTATTGTCGGCACCATTAATTCTAGACATGGCAGTTAAGCTTCCGTACAGATGATGATGCGCGCGCGATCCGTACTGGAGCATCTCGTCGATCGCCTCGGGTGCATCTATCAGGCCAACGCATCGCGCCAGCGGACCCAGCAGCTCGCGCGGCGTCTTGACGAGCGCGTTATGATTTACCGACACGAAAGGCAGTCCGGTCTCCAGTAGTCGCCGGTGATAACGGACGAACTGAGATCGCCAGTCATGCCGATCGCGCTTCCAAAAAGAATACGCGAGAGCGATTGGCTCTTTCCAGACGAGCACGACGATCGGACGGATGCCGCTGCGGTTGGCGAAATCGTGCGAGTCGACTATCCAGTTGAGATTCTTGGACGAGTCGATCACCGTCGAAACGTCGGTGCGGGCGATGAGTTCCGAATGTGCGATGCGTTCGGGAACATCATCTAGGAATCGCCACCTTTCGCATTCGTCCTGACCACAGCTGCACCGAATGGCACCATGGTGTTTTCGCCACGGTCGGTAGTACGCGTACAGCTCGCCGGTGGACACAGAGTCGCGCGCCGTGCCGAGCATCATGTCCAGAACCGTGCTGCCCGATCGCGCCGTTCCGGCGATCAGAACTAGCGACTTGATTTCCACTTTTCTATGCATGCCTTCGACCGGCATGTCTGTCCAAGAGCCGTTCGTATAGTACAACCTTCGCATCCAGCATGGTCTTCATGGAGTACGCCTCGCGCAGTTCGCTCCGCCGCTTCGCGATTTTCTCGGCGACTACGTCCCAGTTGTTTAGCGTCCAGCGCACGGTGTCTACAAGGCCGTCAACGCTATTCTTCGCCACCGACAATTCCAACAGGTCGGAACCGAGCACTTCGACCGCCCCAGGCAGCTCGTAGGCGACTATTGGCGTGTTAGCAAGTAAGCTTTCCACAACGCCGTTAGGTAATCCTTCGTAGCAGGAGACGAGCAGGGCGAGATCGCTTAGAGCCAATCGATCCGGCACGTCTTCAACGTGGCCGTGAAATAGCACTCGATCCTGCATGCCAAGTTCAGCTACTCGCCTCTTGAGTTCGCCGGCGTATGCTTTTTCCTTCTCGACCAGTGCCGAACCCACCAAGTCTAAGGTCGTGACCAGACCCGAGTCGTTGAGCCGTCGGGTGAGCTCAAGCGCATGGAGGTGCTGCTTCATCGGAACAAGTCGCGCCACGTAAATCAGACGGAGAGGAGCGTTCTCGGTTGCCGCGGGCCGTCGAGAAGCGGTGACGAGGTCGGGACCGAGGTAAGACTTGCCGGTACGAATGACCTCATCGGTTCCTCGAGCGGCCGCACCGGCAGCGGCGTAGGTGTTCAGAAGGCTATGTCCGACATGGATCTGGATGTCGGTCCGGCGCGCGGCGACCCGCTCGAGCTGACGGAACAGCAGTCTCTTCGGAAGGGCGATCGACTCGTCGAACGTGGGTCCGTGAACCGTGTGGAGGATCGCTCCGCATCCGCTTTCGCTGCGGGCTGCTGCCAGCCGGCCGAGAATCCCTGCTTTGGCCAGGTGCGTATGAACGATGGTCGGGCGGTGAGCCTCCAGCGCGTTAGAAAGAAACCGGTAGGCGAGGAAATCTGACCACGGCCGCACGGGCTTGACCAAAGTTGGCACGACTTCCCACGAGACCGGGCCCTGATAGTCGTGCATGTCGTGATCGGGGCCGAACAGCAAGTGCGTGCAAATCCCTCGTCGCTCGCAGTGCTCGGCGATCGCCAGTGTGCGCCTTCCGAATCCAGACCCTCGATTGAACGTCGTCGACACATGGCAGACCGCAGTGTGCTTTGAGCCGGCGCGGTCCGAATCGGTCCATTCTTCGCGATCGGTTTGAGTCATTCCGGCGTCGCCCGTCAACTTTTACGCTCACGAGGACGTCTAAGAGTGCCTATAGATACCTGTACTACGCTATGCACGAATGTACTTACCGTCATCCCGATGATCATCAAATCGCTAAGCCGATGTCGATTCGTTACGTAGAAAAGGTCATACTCGGTTTTCTCGACGCGCTCCGCCATGTTGTGTCCATAGGGTCCTAGAGTCTGCGCCCACCCGGTCAGCCCTGGCTTGACTAGGAAGCGGACGTCGAGATCCGGTATTTCCGCGCCCAGCAAGTCGGCCATAACTTTTCCCATGGGTCGCGGTCCGACGAAATTGATGTCCCGCCGGCAGAGGTTAAAAACCTGAGGCATCTCGTCCAGGTGTAGTTCACGCATCACGCGTCCAAGCGGCGTCACACGACTGTCTTCGACGGCAGTCCACTGTGGTCCGTCCTTATCCGCTCCCACATACATCGTCCGAAATTTGTAAAGCCAGAACGGCTTCTTATTCTTGCCGAGACGCTCCTGCCGGAAGAGGACGGGCCCGGAATCGCCAAGCCTAATTGTGACGGCGATAATGGCCATTGGAATTGCCAAGGTTATTAGAAGGAACACGCCGCCGAGCAGGTTCGCCACCGACCTAACCCCGTCCACTATTCGCGTATGGATGCCTGTCTTGGTTTGTTCCAACGCGATGCCTACGAAACCGGTCTCCGCTCTTGAGGTAATCGGTAGACGGCCGGTGAGCTCGGTGTACAGCGTGTAATCACGATACACGTCCGCCCCGGCCACCTTGAGTGCGAGAAGTCGCTTCGCCACGATGCTGGACCGCACCGCGTCGTCCCCGAACACAACGACGTCGCCCGGTTCGAAAACACAAAGGGCGCGATGTCCGCTGGGGTCACCGTCGGGAAAGTCCTCGACAGAAATATCGTTAATGGACTCGACTTGAACTTCCCGTCGTGAAGCAAGTGCCTCACGCAGCCTCTCACGCATTTCTGGCAAGACGCCGACTAGGTGGTACGGCACCGTGCGGGTGAAAGAGAGAAGCTGGCGTTGCGCGAGATAGCTGAGCAAAAGGCCGACACATGTGAGTGGAATCCATACCGTGCCGAGGAATAGAATTCGGCTCGTGTCGCTGCCACCGAGGAGGATATAAATTGGAATCGCGGCGAGCGCAGAAGAGACCAACGCTGCTGACAGAACTTGCACTACTCCACGGTAGACAAGAGTTGCTCGGTAACCGCCCGCGAGGACATGGGACCCGAACGCCACGACGGGCAAGAGCCATAACCAGTGCGTCCATACTCTTTCGCTGATGGCGAACGACAGCAACGTCGTGACGACTATGGACACAAAGCCAAATAGCGCCGCTACTATTCGAATGCGGTCTCTAGGGAATTTTATGAAGGATGACATGCCGATTTCGCGATCAGGCGCAGACCGTCCGATTGCCTTGCACGACTAGACAACGCTATCGTCGTTCAATTCGTTCCTACTGCCGCCGCGGGAGGTACCTGCTCATCCATAACATCGCGAAACTTGTCGCCGGGCCAGTACCGATTAACGACGGACGTGCCAACTGATGCCGCTAGTCCGTATTCGACGAGAAGGTCTCGAATCTGAGCGACGGACAATTGCGATTGGTTCTCGGAGACGTAAGGGTCGCTTACATCCGAATCGACGATGCCGTCGTAGCCGTAGTCGATTTCGCGATAGATGCCGCGGAATGCCGGCATCACGCTAAAGTAGCTCTCCAACTCGACCGCGCGCCTAGTTTCCTCGTCGCTCATCAATTCCTCGTAGAGTTTTTCGCCGGGCTTCGTTCCGATCCCCTGGACCAGGATCGAATCCGGATCGTGGCCGTCCAACGGGGCAAACAGATCTATCATTGCCCGAGCGAGATCCTCGATTCTCACAACCGGCATCTTGGTGATGAAGATTTCACCGCCCCTAGCGAGAAGGGCCGAGTCGATGACCAGTCGCACCGAGTCCTCGATGCTCATCACGAAGCGTGTCATGTCACGATGAGTCAAGGTGACCGGGCCACCCTTGGCTATCTGCGAACGGAAAATCGGAAAGACCGAACCATTCGAACCAAGTACGTTGCCAAACCGGGTGGATGCGAACAAGGGCCCATTGCCGTGATGATTGCTGTTTGCCGCGGTCATGAGTCTTTCGCCCATGAGTTTCGACGTTCCCATGACGCTAGTCGGATTGACCGCCTTGTCCGAGCTTGTGAAGATCACACGCTCGACATTAGCCCGCTTCGATGCCTCGATTACGTTCTGGACGCCATCGATATTAGTCATAACTGCCTGCTCCGGCGCTCGTTCCGTCAGAACCACATGCTTCAGAGCCGCCGTGTGGAATACCACATCGATTCCTTCGAACCGACCACAAAGAGACTCCCTGTCGCGCACGTCGGCGATTGCGAGGTTGACGCGCGAATCATTCAGATATTCTTGATCGAGAAAGAACAGAGCGCTCTCGTTGTTGTCGAGGCCAACTATTTCGGCCGGCGAAAATTCGACATCGTTCGCCAGTTGGCGAATAAGTTCTGATCCGACCGTTCCGCAAACGCCGGTGACAAGTACTCGTTTTCCTTCGAACATGTCGTATCTCATTTTATCTGGTGCAATTGAGAAGGTCTTCAACGGTAATTTGCAAACCTTCCGCCAGCTCGGTTCTCGCTTCCCAACCGAGCAGACGGCTTGCCTTCCTTGTGTCGGAAAAGTTTCTGCGCACGTCTCCCTGTCGAGCTTCGGTATGGATGATCACAGGCAGGTCGATCCCGCTCCCGTCAATGATCGGCAGAAGTACGTCGATCAGCTCGGCAATGGTAGTCTCCCGGCTGGTCGCGATCTGGAAAGTCTCCCCTCCAATGCCGGGAGTTACAGCGGCGAGAGAGATGGCCTCGATCAGGTCTCCGACGTAGATGAAGTCACGCGTTTGTCCTCCGTCTCCGTACACCTCAAGTGTCTCGCGGCGCATCGCTCTTGAAACGAATTTGGCCACAACGCTCTCCTTGCGTTTGGAGCCGGGTCCGTAGACGTTCCCGAATCGAAGCGCCACCGTCTCAAGCCCGTAGCATCGGGCGTATGCCGAACAGTACCCCTCGCCCGCCAACTTGCTCGCTCCGTATGGCGACACCGGGTGCGCAGGTAATTCTTCGTGAATCGGAGGCTCGACCTCCCCAATCGGCGCGCCACTTGACGCGAATACAAATCGCTTCACTCCGTTCACGCGGGCGCCGTCAAGACAGCAAAGCGTGCCCATCACGTTAACTTCGCAGTCCATGTACGGATTTTTCACAGATGGCCCGACGCCGGTGTTGGCCGCGAGGTGCACTACGATATCGATGCCCTTCGTAACGGCGACCATTGCCATCCGGTCTCGAATGTCGGCCACTACAAGCTCGAGACCTTCCGGATCACTTTTTAGCGAGTCGACAGCACGTTCAGTGAAAGTGCCGCCGGCGGCATTCAGATCATCGCGAGTGCCACCAATTAGGTTGTCGACCACGCGAACCCTATTGGCGTCGCTCTGGCGGAGCGACCGGACAAGGGCGGTTCCCAAGAAACCGCAGCCGCCAGTTATTAGCCAGTTCAACCCCATTTCACGCCCTTAAATATAACATCGCGCCGAATGGTGTCCTTGTTTCGTTCGACCATTTCGAATATGTCGTCGAGCACCTTGTTGGTCAGTAAGTGCGGTTCAACGCCTATATCCGTCAATCCCTGGTATGTCGGGTTGTAATAGTGCTCCTCGGCTTCCTTCCGCGGGTTCTCGATGTGCTCGATTCGAACGCTATGCCCCCTCGCTTTCCCGGCCTCCGCTATCAGTTCCGCAAGTTGATTCGCTGAGAAAGTCTCCATGATCTGGTTGAAGACGCGTAGCTCGCCGGAGTCTGCCGGAGCGTCGATACTCTTCTGAACGCACTGGAGGGTGTCGCGTATGTTTAGATAACCTCGCGTCTGTCCACCCTTGCCGTAAACCGTTAGCGGGTATCCAACGATAGCTTGGACTACGAAGCGGTTGATGATCGTGCCGAAAATTTCATCGTAGTTAAAGATTGTACGAAGTCGTTCGTCCATGCAGGTCTGTTCTGTGACTAGTCCATACACGGGGCCTTGCATAAGGTCAGTCACTCGTAGTCCCCACATCCGGACGCCCCACCAAAGCAAATCAGTGTCCATAATCTTACTTGTGTGATATATGGATCCTGCCTGCCTGGGAAAAAGGAACCGATCCTTCCTTCCTTTGTGTTCGACATCGAGCCATCCCTCTTCGATGTCGATGTTCGGCGTCCCGTACTCACCCATCGTGCCAAGCTTGATGATGTGCGCATCCGGCGCGAAATCGTGCACTGCCCACATCAAGTTGTTGGTTACTCGGAGATTGTTGGAAATCGTTACGTCGGCCCGGCGGAAATCCATTACCGAGTAAGGTGCCGAAGGCTGCTCCGCGTAATGCACAATGGTTTCAGGAGGCTCGCTTGCAGTAGTTCCGTATACGACCGACGTTGAGCCGTCGAATAATCCACGAATGAGATGCGGTTCGCTGAGATCGACGATGGCGACGTTTATTATGCGTCCGCTGACTTCATGCCACACTCTCGCGCGCTCTGCTAGTGTCGGGACCGGATACAGCATTCCGGTGTCAAGTTCCGTGCAGGCGTTTCGACGGAAGTAGTTGTCAGCAACCGTAACGTCGTGCCCTTCTGCACTCAGGTGCATGGCCGTGGGCCAGCCGAGGTAACCGTCACCTCCGAGAATTAAAATGCGTGCCATGCTCTGTCAAAATTCCAAAGGTTGGTGGTCGGTAAACTTGTTGACCGAAGTTTCTACAGCGTTAACATTTCCACACGTACTAGCTTGTAAAGATGCTTTGCTCGTCGACTTGTCGCTGTCGGTTTGACGGAGTGCGTACAGCTAGTCGGAACAAAACCAAAGGATAGGGACGGCCTCGCCGCTCACTCAGCTGCGGTACATCAAGATGTCCCCATAACGTGAAATGGCGGGGCGCGTCCGACTACGCTGGTGTCCCGGCGATCATCAAGTGCCGGCGTCGATGCTGAAATATCTTGTCACCCAAGCGGCCTTACCAGAGGCAACAGTCGCATAGTTGCCCGCATTGTCGATCGCACGAACGTAGAGTCGGTAGTTGCCTGGGGGAAGGGTGGCTCCACGTGACCAGCTCTTGTTCGAAGACGATCCAGTCAGGCTGGCATCAACCCCCTTCAGTGTCGTCGCGAAGCCGCCGCTGCCGAACTGGAACCATTTATTATCAGTCGTCCGCTTTACGGCGACGTAGATGCGATCGATTCCGGAACCTCCGGTGTCAGAGGCCGATCCGGCGAAACGAGTGCCTGCCGAGATGTTCTGGCTAGCTGACGGACTACTGATTGCCGCCGTCGGCGGTTGAGTATCGCCCGATGAGACGTTAAAAACCCGTTTCGCCCAACGGGGTTTGCCTGATGCGACCGTGTCGAAGTTGCCAACGTTATCGATCGCGCGAGCATATAAACGGTAGTTGCCGATTGGCAAGGTTGCCGATTGCGTCCAGGTCTTGCTAGAAGTGGAGCCGCTTAGTGACGCGACGACGGTACTTAAACGCGACGAAAAAGTCCCGTTGGAGAAGTCGAACCAGAGTCCGTCGGAGTTTCGCTTTATTGCGAGTGATACAGTTGCGATGCCCGAGCCTCCGCTGTCGACCGCCGTCCCGGAAAGAGTGGTCGTGCCATTGACTGCCTGACCTAGCGCCGGATCTACGATTGTTGTTTCCGGAGATTGGGTATCGGAAGAACCATTCAGCAGAAACCGCCGCTCAGTCCAAATCTTCTGACCGCTGCTATTCTCTAACACGTTCCCCGCGTTGTCGTAACCGATGACGAACAACTGGTAGTCACCGGAAGCGGTCAGCGGGATATCAACGCTCCAGTCGGTCGACGCTGTGGTCGTATTCGCGAGCGATGCGTCCCGATCCGGCAGGTTCCCGTTCTGCAGCTCGAACTGCCCTGTCGAAAAATTCAACCAACGGGCCGGGGTGGCATCGTTGTCGCGCACGACGACGCGCACACGATCGAACCCTGACCCGCCGGCGTCTGTTGAGGTGCCGTTAAAGGTTGGGCTCGCACCGAAGGACTGCGCATTGCCAGACGGGGTGTCGACGAAGGCAATGGGGGCCTCAGTGTCGGGGCCGGCATTGCCCCCGCCGCCGCAGACGTTAGTCTCGCTCTGCAGCGCCGCAAACATCCTCTCAGCAATGAAACGCGCGCCGGGCAGGCTCGTGTGGATACCGTCCGGAATAAACGTCGACGCCGTGTCGGGCTGCTTGAAGCAGAGCTTGAGCCCCATGTTGTTCGGGTCTCCGCCGACTCCAATTCCCTCCCCGGCGGGGCAGGAGACGGGGGGACCCTCCAGATAAAAATCGCTATTGACGTCCACGAGGTGTACGTCGCGGTCGTTGGCTTGTTCCTGAGAGACGATGTTGGCCGCGAGAGTGTTGTACATATCGACGTTGCCCGCAATGTCCATCGCGGTATAAGGCGATATGTAGCGGTGGGTCCCGTTCCAGCCCGCGATGGGAATGAGATTCGCGACAAAGACAGTGCTATCGGCGTTGGCGGCGTAAATCTTGTCGAGCATTTCCTGGAGCCCGTCAGCGGTCGAGGAGGTGCTCTCGCCACGCCCGATGTCGTTTGTTCCAAGCATGAGGAGCACGATTTCTGCATCGAACTCGTCGAGCCAGCGCGTCAGCTTCCAATCGTCGCCGTTCGGGTAGAGCCCGGTGGTGTTCGGCCAGAGTTTCGACTCGGCGAGGAAATCGTTGAATCGCCACCCTGACCTGCCTTGGTGAATTGCCGGTATACGGTTGCCAGGCTCACGTATGGAACCGAGCCACTCGACATCCGCATCGCAGCTTGGCGCGGCCAACAGGTCGTGCAGGTGCTCACGGTAGCTCTTCAGATCGTTCGGCGGATCACCGCTCTGCAGTCGGTAGTCGGATTCCGGGTACTGGCCTGCGGGGAAGGAGTACGACTGCTTGCCTGCCGTGATTGAGTCTCCGAGCGGGAGGATCGTCGTCTGCGCGAAAGCGTTCGACGAGGCGCCGAGCATCAGGAGAGGCGCGAACACGAGCGTCGCGGCGGTCGGCGCCAGTGCGGTCAGCTGTCGGACGTCCATCGTGTTCAATCTCCGTGAGCGCGGGCATCAAAGCGCCGGGTAACCGCTGTCTCGACTGGACGAAGGTCCAGCCGGCAGCCGCGCTGACAAGTGTATCTACTTCCCGGCCCGGCAAAGGTTGAGCGCGATCAAATAATCGCTAATGTAGGCCGCCGTTTACGTCCGGTAATGCGATGATGACGAGGTTCGTCAAGCGAACGTCGCCGCTGGCCAATTGCTTGTCAGCGTACGTGGCCGGTCCGAAAGTTCGGAGTCAACTCTTGTGAACAGGCATCTTCCGGCTGACGCCTGTCTCGTCATTTCCGGAACCCCGATCCCGTGCTCAACACCCCCTTCTCCCCTTGGCCGAGCTTCACCGACGAGGAGGCCGATGCCGTCTCTCGCGTCCTCCTTTCCAATCGGGTCAACTACTGGACCGGCCCGGAGACCCGGGAATTCGAGAAGGAGTTCGCATCGTTCGCCGGCTGCTCTCACGCCGTCGCCCTCGCCAACGGCACGCTCGCGCTCGACGTCGCGCTGAAGGCGATGGAGGTCGGGCAGGGGGACGAGGTCGTCGTCACCCCGCGATCCTTCATGGCCTCGGTCTCTTCGGTCGTGACGGCGGGGGCGATCCCGGTCTTCGCCGACGTCGATCGCGACACGCAGAACCTCTCCGCCGCGACAATCGAGGCGGTGCTGACGCCGCGGACGAAGGCCGTGCTCGTCGTTCACCTCGCGGGCATGCCGGCGGACATGGACCCGATCATGGCGCTTGCCGAGGCGCGCGGGCTCAAGGTCATCGAGGACTGCGCGCAGGCGCACGGTGCCCGCTACCGGGGCCGCTCGGTCGGCTCGATCGGGCACGTGGGGGCGTGGTCGTTCTGTCAGGACAAGATCATGACGACCGGCGGCGAGGGCGGCATGGTCACGACGAACGACGCTGATCTGCACCGACGCATGTGGGAATACAAGGACCACGGAAAGTCATGGGAAGCCGTGCACGAGCGGGAGCACCCGCCGGGCTTTCGCTGGCTGCACGAGTCGTTCGGGACGAACTGGCGGATGCTGGAGATGCAGGGCGTTCTCGGGCGGATACAGACCGCGAGGATGCCCGAGTGGGGCGCCCGGCGGCGGTCGAACGCCTCGGCGATCTGGGACGCCTGCCGCGAGCAGCCGTGGCTCCGCGTGCCCGAGGTGCCGGACGACGTCGAGCACGCCGCCTACCGAGCCTACGCCTTCGTCGAGCCCGAGGCGCTGCCCCTCGGCTGGACCCGGGACCGGGTGGTCGAGGAAATCGTCGCCGCCGGCGTGCCCTGCTACCAGGGAAGCTGCTCGGAGATGTATCGGGAGAAGGCCTTCGACGGTACCGGCTGGCGTCCGGAGCGCCCGTTGCCGGTCGCCCGTGAGCTCGGGGACACGAGTCTGATGTTCCTTGTCCACCCGACGTTGACGGAGCAGGAAGTCGACGCCACCGTCACGGCGATCACCGCGGTCGGCCGGGCGATCGTAGCCGACGGTGGATGAAGGCCGATCGGCTCAATCGTCCGGCGGCGTTCCGACAGGCTTGAACCCGACGTACAGGCGCTCCCTCGCGTTGAGCGCGAGCTCCGCGATCACGTCCTCCCCGGGGCAGGTAGGCCTCGACCCGGAAGCCCGCCGATTCCAGGCGCGATGCGTAGTCCTGCCCGTACAGCCGTACGTGATCGATCTGCCCGTAGCGCTCGAGCCGCTCGGCGTCGGTATCGACGGCAGGGTCTTCAAGCGTTTCCGCATTGGAGAGCGACAGAGGAACCTGGAGGATGGCGAACCCGCCCGGCTTCAGGATCCTGAACAGCTCCCGCATCGCGCGGCGATCGTCCGGCACGTGCTCGAGCACGTGACTGCATAGAATCACGTCGAAGCTGTCGTCGGGCTTGCCGATGTCGACGATGTCCATGACCTCGTCGACGAACGGAGAGTGCAGGTCCACGGTCAAGAGATCGACGTTCGCCTCGTTGCTCAGCCGCGCCCGCAATCGCGCCTCGGGAGCCACGTGCAGCATCGATTTCGGTGGGTCGTCGAACAGGTGTCGCTCCACGTCGAGATAGTGAAGGACGAGGCGCGTCCGTTCGATCGATACGCACCGCGGACACTTGGCGTTCTCGCGCTGCCCGCCACCGACGATGTCGTGCCGGGAGAATGCCGCCGCCGCGAGACCGGTCGGCATGAAATGGCTGAATCGGCGATCGCACAGATTGCACCGCACGGCCGTACCCCGGTGCGCGAGCGATCTGATGCGACGGACCGAACCGGTCTTGATGTCCCGGAGCGCGTTTCTGATCCTCGTCTTCGTCGTCATGTCCCTGTCTCCGCTCATCGCCGGCTCTGCGACGAAGTCCGTGAGCGGCGTTGGAGTCTACCTCGCTCGCCGACCCTGTCGTCATCCCCTCGGGGCGAGGCTCGGGAACCGTGAACCGGTCAGACAGGGCGAACGGAGGCGTGGCGTACAATTCGAGAATTCGACCCTTCCGGGTCTACCCGCCTCAACCGAGAGGACACCACCTGACATGCGTTTCCGCGAGGAGATCGGCGAGTCGCTGACGCTCGGCTTCGCCGAGGCCGCCGCCCGGCGCCGTGAGGCGGGGCTGCCCATTCTGTCGCTCGGGCTCGGCGAGCCCGATTTCGACACGCCCGAGCTGCTCGTCCGGGCCGTGAACGAGGTGCTCGCCGAGGGCAATTCGCGCTACTCGAGTCCGCTCGGCCTCGGCGGGCTTCGGGAACGCATCGCCGCGAAGCTCCGGGACGACAACGGCGTACCGGCCGAGGCCAACGGCATCCTCGTTGCCGCGGGTGCCAAGCAGGCACTCTCGATCGTGCTGATGGCGATGCTCGAGCCCGGCGACGAGGTCATCGTCGTCTCCCCCTCCTTCGTCAGCTTCGTCCCGCAAATCTACCTCGCGGAGCCCGATGCCGTGGTGCACGTGGTCGGCGTCGACCGGACGACGCACGCGCTGCCACTCGACGAGATCGCGTCGCTCGTCGGCGAGCGCACGAAGGCGATACTGATCAACTCGCCGAACAACCCCGCCGGATTCATGCATGCCCCCGACGAGCTCGCGCGCTTGCTCTCCATCGCGGATTCGTCGGGCGCGTACGTCATCTCGGACGAGGTCTACGAGAAGCTCGTCTTCGGCGAGCGCGAGCACGTCAGCATCGGCTCGCTCGAGAGCGCGGTCGAGCGCGTGGTGACCATCAACGGGTTCAGCAAGTCGCACGCGCTGACCGGCTGGCGCGTCGGCTACGCGACACTGCCGGCGGCGATCCGATCGCGGGTGACGAAGATCCAGCAACACGTCAACACGAATACCAACACCTTCGTTCAGCGTGCGCTGGAGCGCGCCTGGGACGCCGATTGCCCTCACCTGCCGCCCTACCTTGAGATCTTGCGGGAACGAGCGGCGCGGGTGGCCGCCTGGCTCGATGGCGTTCCCGCGCTCCGTGCGCCGATGGCCGGCGCCGGCTTCTTCGCCTTCGTGGACGCCGCGGCAGTCGGGCTCGACTCGAACACTTTCTGCGGGGCACTGCTCGAGGAGCGAGGCGTCGCGACGACGCCGGGCCTCGCCTTCGGTCGCGACTGGGACGATCACTTCCGGCTTTCCTTCGCCGTCGATGACGAGACCCTGGACAAGGCATTGGAGGAAATTGCGGCATTCGCCGCCGAGCGGACGACGGGGAACAAGGTATGAAAGTTCTCCTCAGCAAGGCGCTGATGGACGCCGATCGCGCCTACGTTGCCGAACGGCTCGACGACGGCATCGAGATCGTCGACCCGTCGACGTTCGACGTGGACGGGGTGCGCGCGGCGATCGCCGAGGGTGGCGTCGACGTGGTCATGGGCGGACTTCTCGCCGAGCCGATTCTCGAGGCGGCGGCGGCAAGCGGGGTGAGCTTCTTCCAGATCCCCTGGACGGGAGTCGACAACGTCGACTTCGACGCGCTCGGGCGGCACGGCACGACCGTCTGCAACTCGCATTCGAACGGCGGCCTCGTCGCCGAGCACGCGGTCGCGCTCATGCTCGCCGCGGCCAAGAAGATTCCCTACCACGACCGCCTGATGCGAGGCGGGCGCTGGAACCGTGTGAACCCCGCCGGGAACGAGGTTTCCCCGTTCTCCCGAACCGTCGCCGGAACCCGAGCGGTCATCCTCGGTTACGGGGCGATCGGGCAGGGCATCGCCCGGCGCCTCGCCGGGTTCGACGTCGCGATCGACGCGGTCACGTCCCGCGGCACCCTGGCCGAGGGAGCCCCGTCCGTGGCGTCCGTGCGTCCCGTCGCGGAGCTCGACGCCGCGCTGGACGGCGCCGACTGGGTCTTCGTCGCCCTGCCGCTGACCGATGCGACGCGCGGGCTCGTCGGCGCCTCCGCTCTCGCCGCGATGGGGGGCGCGTCCACCCTCGTCAACGTCTCCCGCGGGGCGATCGTCGACGAGTCCGCCTTGCACGCCGCCCTTGCCGGCGGCATGATTCTCGGGGCGGCGATCGATACCTGGTACAGCTACCCGACCCGGGAGGAGCCCGACCGGGCGCCCTCGTCGAAGCACGACTTCGCCGCCCTTTCGAACGTGGTCATGTCGCCTCACCGGGCGGGCTACGCGACGGGCGGCTTCCCGCACCTCGACGACGCCATCGAGAACCTGAACCGCGCGGCGCGGGGCGAGCCACCGATCAACGTGGTCGCGAGCGAGCGAGGCTACTGAGCGTGGCGACGACGAACGTCCTCTTCACCTGCGTCGGGCGTCGAAATTATCTCGTCGGCTACTTCCGCGAGGTGCCGGGCGTCCGCGCCATCGGCGCGGACATGGACATCAACGCGCCGGCGATGGCCGTGTGCGACTCGCGCCACGTGGTGCCGGCGGTGTCGGCCCCGGACTACATCGACGCCGTCGTGGCGCTCTGCGAGCGGGAAGCGGTCGATCTCGTGGTGTCGCTAAACGATCACGAGCTGCCGGTCCTCGCCCGGGCCCGCGGGCGGATCGAAAGTACGGGTGCGCGGCTGCTCGTCTCGAGCCCGGAAGTCGTCGACCGGTGCTTCGACAAGCGCGAAAGCGCCCGCTGGCTCGAATCGCTCGGTATCGACACGCCGCGAACCCTGACCGATCTCGACGCGGCGCGAACCGAGCTCGCCGAGGGGCGACTGGCCTTTCCGCTGATCGTCAAGCCACGCTGGGGCAGTGCGTCGGCCGCCGTGCATCGGGTCCACGATCTTGACGAGATGGCTCAGGCATTCGCGCTCGTGAGCTCACAGTGCCGGCGGGAGGGCGGCCTGCCGCCCGAGGCGCTCGAGCCGGATGCCCCGACGCTCATCCAGCAGGCCGCACGGGGCGACGAGTACGGCCTCGATGTGCTCAACGATCTCGAGGGCGTGACGAGAACGGTCTTCGTCAAGCAGAAGCTCGGCATGCGAGCCGGGGAGACCGACCGCGCCTGCCTGCGGGATCGGCCCGACCTGGTCGCGCTCGGGGAGCGTCTGGGGCGGACACTCGGCCACGTGGGCAACCTCGACTGCGACGTGTTCGTCGACGGGGAAACGCTCTGCGTGCTCGAGTTGAACCCGCGCTTCGGCGGCGGCTATCCGTTTTCGCAGCAGGCGGGGGCGGACTACCCGCGGACGATCATAGGCTGGCTGCGCGGCGAGGCGGTCGATGTCGATGGGTTCGAGCGTCGTTTCGACGAGGTGTACGCCAAGGCCGACACACTGATTCACGTCGGTCGCGACGCACGCTGATCCGAATGCACCGGACGCTCACGCCTGGCGTGCTGCCCGAGGGCTCATTCGCCGGCGCGCGCGCGCACGACGAGCGGTCCGAAGCTCGGCGTGTCGAACGCGTCCCGCGCCTCGAATCCCTCGAGTCCGTACGGCACGTCATTGCCGGCGGTGACCAGCACGTCCGGCGCGAACCGCGCGATCGCCTCGGCAGCGACGTCGTCGTCGATCAGCGCCGATCGGATGAACAGGGCCGGCGTCGGGCGGAGCACGAACGACATCGGATCGTGCAACGTGACGTCGACGAACAGGACGCGAGCGTCCGCCGCGACGAAGTCGAACGCCTCCTCGAGTACCGCGCGATCCCGTCTCTCGCCGAGTGCCTCGTCGTGCAGCCGCTTCGCCATCACGGTCGACACCGCCGCGAAACCGAGAACGAGCGGGAGCATCAGGATCGGCAGCCAGTGGCGTGGCAGATAGACGTGCAGGGCGTGGCCGATCAGGACGAAGGCTGCCGGGGCGACGAGCTGCTGGAAGCGCATGTGGTTCTGCTGCAGGACGATCATCGCCGCATAGAGTCCGAGGAAGGTGCCGAGCACGAGGAGCGTGAACAGGGACGGCACGCGTCCGGGGGCCCCGCCTCGCCTCTGCACGTCGCGGCGGTGCCTGACGGCGGCGACCACGAGCAGCGCCCAGGCGAGGACGGCCGCATTCGTCTGCAGGTAGATCGGGGCGAGCAGCGGGTCGGCGAATTGCTTCTCCGCCGCCGCCCGGAGCTTGGCGAGCAGGAACGACCCATCGAGCGTCGCCTGTACGTCGGCGAAGTGCCACGCCATGTTGGTGACCCCGGGAACCGCCGAGACGATGATCGATTCGAGGTCCGGTTGAAACGAGCTCGGGAACCAGGCGTCCTTGAAGCGCACGACGACGGTGATCGCGGCCACGGCGGGCAGGATGAGTGCGAACCGCGACGCGCGGCGCTCGCTCAGCCATTCCAGCGCGCGAACGAGGCCCAGGAGGGCGAGCAGGATCAAGAACATGGGGTGAGCGAGGGCGCCGAGGCCGAGCACGGCCGCGAGCGCGATCTCGGTCCAGAAGCGATGTCGTCGCCGGCGCACGAGAAAGAAGAGCGCGATGGCGAGGGCGCCCAGCGCACCGAACCACGTCTCGCGAAGCACGTTCGCGGCCTGCCAGATGCCAATCGGAGAAACCGCGGCGAAGGCGGCCATCCAGCCAGCGAGCTCGGCGTTCGTGCGACGGCGAAGCCACCGATGAGTGACGCCGACGGTGAGCAGAAGGCAGAGAAGATTGATCCCGATCCAGATCGCGTACGCCGAAAGCGGCAGCGCGCGATCGAGTACCGCCACCAGGTGGAGGAGGGGGCCGTTGTGATAGAAGGGGGCGCGGTAGTGCTCGGCGTCGGCTTCGGCCCTGAGCAGACCCATCGGGAACCAGGTGTTGCTGAGCGGCGCGTTCCCTGCGGCAAGTGTCTCGGCGTCGGCCACATACCAGTACTGGTCGGTGCCGCGCGGCCCCTGGGCCGCGTACAGTACGAGGCCGATCGCGAAGAGCAGCGCGATCACGCGGGCCGCCGTGGCGAGCCGGGTTCGGCTGTCGGTGTCGTCGGCGCGTCGCGATGGCATCGGAAGGGGCTCGTCGATCGAGAGGACGGCGGCATGATATCGGGAAAGCGTCCCGCGGCGTCCGGGACGCGGCGAGATCGGGACGGGAGCGGCGGGTGAAGCAGATCAACGGTTTCGGCATGGCGGTCCTGCTTGCCTATTGCACGTTCAACCTCGCCAATGTGCTCTACCTGCGCTCGAGTGCGTGGTTCGTCGGTCTCTGGCTGCTCTCGATCGGAGCGTTGTTCGTCTTTCAGCGGTTGGTGATGGCAGGTCGGGAGGGGCTTTCCATCTCTCGCCCGGAACTCGGCGGGTATCTGCTCGTGTTCCTGATCACGATGGTGGTGCTGTCGCAACCACTGCTCATCAACAGCAATCGCGACCTCGACGGCGTCGACACGCTCGGCAACATCAAGACGATCTGGATGGTGTCGGTGCTCTGGCTGTTCGCGGGCGGGGCGGCCTCCATGTTCACATGGCGGGAATCGTCGGCCGTGGCGCTTGCGATCGGGATCATCCTCGTGATGGCGTTCCTGCAGGGGCTCGGTCTGGACGGGACCGTCGCGTACAAGGACATCCGCTACGATTCGGATCTGTCCAACATCAGCCATCTCACGCTCGAGAAGTACGTCGTGATCCTGCTTGCCTTCGCCTACTCGATTAGCCATCGGACGCGCTGGCTCGTGGCGTTCTGCGGCATGCTGGTGCTGTTCACGATGGGCGGTCGTACGGCACTGACCGTGTTCGCCCTCACCGTCCTGTTCCTGAATCTCCGCGGGCGCGTCGGACGCAACATTCTGGTCATGGGGCTGACCGGCGCCCTGGTGATCTTCATCGGGCGTCACGCGATCGAGACGGGTTTTATCGATATCGAGAGCAAGCCTGTCCGCGACATGCTCTTCCTCGACGGGCTCGAGGGCGACAACTCGTTCAATGGGCGGCGCGAACTCCTGCTCGGCGGGCTCAAGGATCTCGAGCAGCAGTTCTGGGTCGGCAACTTCCCGCTGACCGTCGAGCGCAACGGCTACTTCAGCACCTACGTCCACAACATTCTCAGCGCGTGGCAGTTCTACGGCTTCTTCGTGTTCCTGGCCATCATTTCGGCGCTGCTCTACTGTCTGCGGCGCATGGTCGTCGCGATGCGCCGCAAGGCGACGCCTGCCACCGTGTTCGGGGCTTTCATGCTGATCTACGTCGTGATCAGCGTCGTGCTTGCAAAGAGCGTGATGTGGAACCTGCTGTGGTTCGCCATCGGGTACTGGCTCCTCAAGCCGCTGGCGCCGGCGACGCACTCGGTCCGATCGCCGCGTCGTCGCAGTGGTCGACGTCGGCGCGCCCGTTCCGCGTCGGGCACGTCGGACCCGCTGTCCGCCTGACCCACGAACCCCGAGCGAAAGGACCCCGATGTGCGGCATAGCCGGCTTTCACGCCGAGGGCGTCAACGACGCCGAGGAAATCTGTCGGGCGATGCTGTCGTCGATAGCGCACCGGGGGCCTGACGGAGACGGCGTTCATCGGGACGGCGCGACGACGTTCGGCCATCGGCGACTGGCGATCATCGACGTCGGTGAGGGCGGGCACCAGCCGATGGTCTCGCACGACGGTCACCTCGTGATCTCCTACAACGGCGAGCTTTACAACTACCGCGAGCTTCGTGGGCAACTCGAGGTGGACGCACCGATTCGCTGGCGAGGGTCGTCCGACACCGAGGTCATGCTCGAGGCGATCGCCCGCTGGGGCCTATCCAGGGCGCTCGCGCGGTTCAACGGCATGTTCGCCTTCGCTTTGCTTGACAGGCGCAGCGGCGAGATCGCGCTCGCGCGCGATCGCTTCGGGGAGAAGCCGCTGTACTGGCAGGCGAACACCGAGCGGCTGGTGTTCGGCTCGGAGCTCCGCGCGATCGAGGCGTGCGAACTGCTGCCGCTTCACGTCTCGCGGACGGCACTGCTCGAGCAGCTCCAGCGCGCCGCCGTGCCGGCGCCGCTGTCGATCTACGATGCCGTCGAGAAGCTCGCGCCCGCGAGCGTGCTTCGCTGGCGTCCCGGCAAGGAGCCGACGATAGAGTGCTACTGGTCGATCGAGAGTACCGTGCGCGAGGCGATCGGCGAGCGCTTCGAGGACGAGGACGAGGCGGTGGCCGCACTGGAAGAGGCGTTGACCCGTTCGGTGGAGCTGCGGATGGTGTCGGATGTCCCGCTCGGTGCCTTCCTCTCCGGTGGTGTCGACTCCTCGCTGGTCGTCGCGCTTATGCAGCGTCTGTCGTCCCGTCCGGTCGAGACCTTCTCGATCGGTTTCGATGTCGCCGCCTTTGACGAGTCCGAGCATGCACGGGCCGTCGCGGCACACCTCGGAACGAATCACCACGAGCAGATCGTGAGCGGCGCGGATGCGCTTGCGATCGTGCCCGAGCTCGGCACGCTGTTCGACGAGCCGTTCTCGGATGCGTCCCAGGTGCCGACCTGTCTGGTCAGTCGCCTCGCGCGCCGACACGTCAACGTCGCGCTGAGTGGCGATGGCGGCGACGAGCTGTTCTGTGGTTACAAGCGTTACTTCTCGACACCCGCGATGTGGCGGGCGATGAACCGAGTACCGCTGCGCCGGACGGTCGGTGCAGCACTCGCACGGACGCCGGCGGCGGCGCTCGATCGCGTGGCGGGCGGCCTGCGACGGCTGACTGATCGCCACGGTCGGCCGGGGCGAGTCGGCCCGAAGCTCCGGCGATTCGGACGCTGGATGCAGGCCGACTCGCTCGACGAACTGTACGGACTCAACCACGGAAGATTGCTGGCGCCTGGAAGCCTGCTCGCGGGAGAGGTCGGTCGAGGCGAGCCGATCCGCCTGCCTGACTGGCTCGAGGGGGCCGAGCGCATGGCCTATGCCGACACCATCGACTACCTGCCGAACGACATTCTCGCCAAGGTCGACCGCGCGGCGATGGCGAGCAGTCTGGAGACGCGGGTGCCGCTTCTCGACCCCGAAGTGCTCTCGCTCGCGTGGCGTCTACCCCTCTCGATGAAGGTGCGCGGCGGGCAGGGCAAGCACGCGCTCAGGGAAGTGCTGTACCGGCACGTTCCCCGCGGGCTGATCGAGCGGCCGAAGATCGGGTTCGGGGCGCCGATAGGTTCGTGGCTTCGAGGTCCGCTGCGCGAGTGGTCAAGCGACCTGCTCGCGCCCGATCGGTTGAGGCGTCAAGGGCTGTACGACGCGCAGGCGGTCGATGCGCTGCGGCGTGCGCACTTGTCGGAGCGCGACGGCGACGAGCATGCCGGAAAGCTGTGGGCGATTCTGATGACGCAGTCGTGGCTTGATGCCGACCCGCGTCGCGTGTCGCGAATCGGCTGAAGCGGTGCCGCCCATCGAGCCATCGACGCCGTGGTCCTCATCGGCCGCGAGCCTGTCCTGCGCGGGGATCGTTCGCCACGAGCGCGACGAGCAATCGCTCCCAGTCGTCGAGCAAGCGTTCGGATTCGAATGTGCGGGCGATCTCGAGCGAGCGAGCGCCCGCCCGGGCGCGGCCCGCGTCGTCGTCCATGGCGCGACTCAGCGCGCGGGCGAGGTTATCCGGGTCCCGCGCCCCCTCGTCGAGCAGTTCGCCGTTCTCGCCATCGTGCACGAGCTCCGCAACCCCGCTGACACCTCGGAACGCGATGCATGGAAGGCCGCAGGCAACGGCCTCGGCCAGCGCATTCGGAAAGCCCTCGGTGCTCGAAGGGAATACGAAAAGATGGGCGTCCGCGAGCGCATCGAGGACGTCTTCGCAGTGCCCGCACAGCCGCACCCGGCCCTCGACGCCGCGCTCGGTGATGTGCGCCCGCAGGGTCGATTCGAGCGGGCCGACGCCATGAATGTCCAGTTGCCAGTCGTCCCGCCCCGCGAACGCGAGGGCGGCAGCGTCGACGAGGAGACCGAGCTCCTTCGTCCGTTCGAGCCGACCGACCGTCACCATCCGGCGCGGCGAACGCGTGCCGTCCGAAGCGATCGACGCCTTGCCCGGTCGCGCCGTGCGCGACACGTCGGGGCAGGGGTTCGGGATGATCCGGATGAGCGGCTGGAGGGCCGGGGCGTAGCGGGCCGCGAGCATGCGGGTCTGCACGACGAGCGCACCGGCGCGCGGGTATATCGCCTGGCGGAGGGCGGCTCGAAGGCGCGGACGAGAGTACGTCGCGGGGTCGTGTCGCTCGGCGACCGCGACCGGGACCGAACCGGAGAGCGTCAGCAAGGCGGGAATGCCCGCGATGTCCTGGAATGCGAGGACCACCTCCGTGCCACCCTCATCGATCGTCGGGGCGAGTCGGCGGAGGACGGGTACCAGAGCCTTCATCGAGAAACGCGTGCCGCTGTGCGTGCCGATGGGCACGATCTCGACGGCGTCGTCGGGACGGTGGACGACCCGGTGGTCGGAGCCGGTGAACGTGATGACGCGCACACGGTGGCCTTTCACGGCGAGGTGCGAGGCGACGCGCGACACCATGCGCTGAGCGCCACCGTTCCCGAGCGTGGGGATGATCAGGTCGATCGCGAGCGCCCGGGAAGGCGTGGTTGCGGGCATGAGCGAGAGTGGGTTCGTCGGGACGTCGGATGTCGATGATAGCGAGTGTGACCGCCCGTCTGCGTCGCCTCCTGCCGGGTGGTCGTTTCGCACGAGGGGCGGCCGTGCTCGCTGGCAGCAACGCGCTGGGGCAAGGCATCGCGCTGCTCGCTTCACCGATACTAACCCGGCTTTACACGCCGGAGGACTTCGGCGTACTCGCGGTCTACATGTCGATCACGACCGTGCTCGGCGTCGTGCTGGCGGGTCGCTACGAACTGGCCATCTCCCTGCCGGACGATCGGGACGACGCGGTGGCGGTGACGTGGGTCGCTTCCGGATTCGTCTGTTTGACCACCCTGATCGGTCTGGTCGTGGTGCTGGGCTTTCGCGAGCCCGTCGCTCGTGCGTTCAACTCGCCGGCGCTCGCGCCGTTGCTGCTCCTGCTGCCGCTGGGCATGCTGCTGCTCGGGGCCTTCACCGTCGCCCGCTACTGGTGCATTCGCGTCGGTGCCTTTGCGGCGATCGGCAAGGCCCGGCTCTGGCAAGTCATCTCCAGTCTGGCGATCCAGCTGCTTGGCGCCCCGCTCGGCGCGGTCGCGCTGATCGGCGGGCAGCTTGCCAATCAAGGGGCCGGTACGCTCGCGCTGGGACGGATCGCGCGGGCCGATGGCGTCTTTCGCCGAGTCCCGCGTGCCGATCTCTGGCGCGTGCTGGTCCGCTATCGGCGTTTTCCGCTGATCTCGTCCTGGGCCGCACTCCTGAACCGGACCAGCGCGCAGATGCCGCCCGTCTTGTTCGCCGTCTATTTCGGACCGGTACCGGCCGGGCTCTACGCGCTTGCCGCGCGCGTGCTGAACACGCCGGCCGCCGTTGTCAGCGGCGCGGTCGCGTCCGCGTTTCTCTCCTCTGCGTCGGAGTCGCGCCGCGCCGGGACCCTGGGCCATCTGGTCCGCCGTGCTCACGAGACGCTGGCCGGCATCTCGATGCCGCCGCTGCTGCTCCTTGCCATCATCTCGCCCGATGTGTTCAGGGTCGTCTTCGGTGCGGAGTGGGAAGCGGCGGGGCGGCTCGCTCAGTGGCTTGCCCTCCTGGTCTACTTCTCGATGGTCGCCTCCCCGCTGACGATGCTCTTCCCGGTGCTCGAGAGGCAGGCGGAGGATCTGGTCTTCCAGATCACACTGTTCGCCTTTCGGGGGGGGGCGATCGTCTACGGTGCACGGTCGGGCGACATCGTCGCCACGATGGCCACCTACGTGTTGGCGAGCGCAGCGTGCTACGTCGGATTTCTCGTCTGGGTGGGCGTTCGCACCGGCATCGGGGTCGGGACCATGGCGCGCACGACGGCGCGCGTCGCCGCCCTGTCGCTCGGCGCATCCGTGCCTGCGGCGGTCGGCGTGCTCGCCATGGAAGGGCCACTTGCCTGGTTCGTCGGTGTGACGACGTCCTCGGTTCTGGTGCTGTTCCAGTTGGCCCGTCTGGCCAGAAGACTGCGTCGGAACCGTCCCGAGAGCTGAGTCGACTATCCCGGGCGTTTCCGCGACTCGTTCGCAGTAGCCGTCCACAGAACGGCGCGGGCGAGCCACGAACCGGTCTATCAGACACTGAAATCATGCCGCTACCTGACGGAATCCCGCCGTTCAGGAAGCCGTTTGCATGTGCAGTGAAGTCTCGCCACGTTGGCCGTTCTCCCCCCGGGTCCGCACTGTGCCGGTCGCCGGCCGCGCCGTGCTGTCCCTCACCCTGATCGCCGTGCTCTCGGCCTGCGCCGAAGGCGGCGATCAGGCTGCGCTGAACGCTCAGTCGGACAGAGTACCCACCGCTTACGCCGGTTCGTCACCCGCCCTCGGGGCGGCCTCTGCGGTCTCCGCGACCGGCGGGTCGGACGTGACCGTTCTCGAGGCGATCGGAGGAGCGGGCGCGGTCAGCGCAGGCTCGGCGATCGTCGAGGCGGATGGCGAGGTCCAGTCCGTCGTTCTCACACCCGCTCCTGCGTCCGCGACCTCCAGTGTCGTCCTGACTCCCGCACCCGCCTCTCCGGTCACGACGACGGTGGCGAACGAGTCGGAGGCAGAGGATGAGAGACAGCTCGAAGCTGACCGCCAGGCTCGGGAGGCCGAGGCGGCGCGACTTGCCGAGGAGGAGCGGCAGGCTGAGGAGCGGCAGGCTGAAGAGGAGCGGCAGGCCGAGGAGGCACGGAGGGCGGAAGCCGATCGGCTGGCCGAGGAGGAGGCCGATCGTGCCGCCGCCGAGGTCGCGTTCATGACGGAGGAGGAGCAGGAGGCCGAGGCGGCCCGTCAGGCCGAGGCTGACCGTCAGGTGGAAGAGGAGCGAGCAGCGGAGGAAGCGCGGCAGGCCGAGGCCGATGGAATCGCCGAGGAAGAACGGCAGGCCGAGGCCGAACGTGCGGCCGAGGAGGAGCGAGAGGCCGAGGCGGCCCGCGAGGCGGCGGCGGAGGAAGAGCGAGAGGCCGAGGCGGCTCGTCAGGCGGAAGCCGATCGCGTCGCAGAGGAGGAGCGGGCGGCACGAGCCGCCGAGGAGGCAGAGCCCGATACGGGTGCCGCGCGTGCGGGTGCCTCCTCGATGTCGTTCGACGACATCGAAGACGCAGGCTTGCCCAACGCCTGCTACCTCGACAGCGATCACTACGCCGCCGAGTTCCTGTACCAGAATCCCGACGTGTGCTTCTGGGAGGTCGACGAGTCCGGCGAGCGGGTCAGCGCGGTCGCCACACCGGTGGCGCCCTCCAACGCCGTCCTCCTGCCTGCTCCGTCAGGTGGAGACGATACGGCGATGCTCGAGAGCGCGGTCAACGGCAACGGCGGCGGCGCACTCGTGGGCAACGCAGGCTCGGGTGAAGAGTACGTGGTCGGCGAACTCGACATCCGGGTGGCGATCGACATCTTCGACCTGCCGATGAGACCGACGAGCGACGCGGGGACCGTCATTCGCGTTCACGTGCCGGACGTCCGCATCTTTCGATCGCCGATCGACGGGCACGGCTCGGGCGTCACACATACCGGTTTTCGAGTCGAGGACGGTGCCCACCGGTTCGTCCTGGTCGAGAGCGGCTTCGGCAACATCCTGCATCGGCTTCAGGAGAATGCCTCGGGGGTGGTGATTCGCGGGGCGCACGATTTTCATCTCGCCTGCAACACGTTCGAGGACATCATCAACGACACGAGCGACAGCACGAAGACGGCGCGGGCGAATTCGATATGGATGAACGGCGGAAACGACACGATCGGCTCCGGTGGCGTCGTCGCGAACAACACCGGCATCAACCATCAGTCGAACGGCAGCCGCAAGGACGCCGAATTTTTCACGGTCCAGAGCTACCAAAGCACGACGCCGTCGAAACCCGTGCGCATCTTCGCCAACCGCACGATCGACGCCGGCAAGCGTTTCACCAAGCATCAGGAGGACGATGCCGTCGTGTTGTCGAACGACCACCAGTGGACGACGAAATCCGGTCCCCTCGGGGATCGGAAGCTCCAGGCGCACGTCGAGGTCCAGTTCTCCGACAACATCATCGCTCGCAACAATCGCGTGAAGGTCGGTGCGGACGGGCGCTGGGACTATCTCTTCCACACGAACGTGAACTACGGCAACGAGATCCAGGACAACATCCATTACGACTGCAACGACATGGAGTTCACGGACACGGTGGGTTCCACGGTGAACAACTCCGCCACTCCGCTGGTCGCTCGGGCGAGCGCGCTCGGCGACGGGGGGACGTACGAGGCGACCAACTCGAGCGCCAACTACAACCGTCTGCACGGTCAGGGGTCGGTGAAGTACCACTTCTGGTTCGGCGAGGGCTACGCGCGCGAAGGCGGTCGCTTCGAGGCGATCGGCAACATCCTCGAGGTCGACACGCGCGATCGTTCCTACAAGTAGCGGGCGGCGCACCGAGCCTCGAAGGCCGCCGAACTGATGCCGTGACATCGCGCGGCTCGTGACGCCGTCGAGGCTGCGTCGCCCTCTGCAGTGGCGTACCATCGGGGCGTGGAGCGTCACCGAAGCGAGCGGCAGTCGAGATGGAAGGATCCGCGATGAGGGGCGACGTGTCCCGTCGCCCCTCACGACCCCTTTTCGGGTACGCGAGCGTGGTGATCGGGCTCGCCCTGCTGCTCGTGGCGACGGTAGGCCCCCATCTGCCCATCGCCGGTTACGAGAATCGGGCGGCTAGACCGTGGGAGGCGTACGATCCGGAGCTCGCCCGCGAAGCGCGCGACGTCGCGTCGCTTGTCCGCGTCGCGCATGAGCGGTTGCCCGGTTTCGAGGAGGCGAGCGCTGCCGATCGCATGCAGGCCTTGTACGCGACGGTCGCCGAGCGCTTCACGCACAGCAACGGGGCACGACACACCTTCGCGAGCAACTGGATCCTGTACCTCGCGGGCTCCGTCGTCCGGCCGTTCGGACTGATTCACGACCCGGACGTGTACGTGGCGCTGGGCCACTCCCTGGTGTGCAGTCAGTCCTCCTACCTCTTGATGCAACTCGCGCTGGCCGAAGGCATTCCGGCCCGGCACGTCGGCCTCTACGGCCACGTGGTGATGGAAGCCTGGTACGACGGAGACTGGCATCTGTACGATCCGGACACCGAGGTGTCTCCGCGTACCGCCGACGGGGACGTTCCGAGCGTCGAGGAGCTCGCCCTCGATCGCCCCCTGCTCGAGGCGTCCTACACCGGCGAGAATGCCCAGTACGTCGACATCATCGCTTCTCGCGAGAACAATACCTACATGAGCTATCCCGCGGGTACTCGCTTCGAGTGGAAGGTGCACGTCCTCGCCCAGATCGAGCGTGTGGCCCAGGTGCTCAAGTACGCCTTGCCCCTGGTGCTGATCGGACTGGGGCTGCGGTCACTTGCCCGTTCGCGTCGCCGGACGATCGCGTCGACAGCCAATGGCTGAAGCCGTGAAACCCCGTCCCCGGGTCTTGCACGCGGCCCACATGCGCGTGCCGGTGGTCGGGCCGGTTCGGCAGATGGAGCAGGAACAACGGGCGGCCGACGATCTCGGCATTCCGTGGGAGTCGTCTTTCTATTGTCCCGTCGGCATGGACGGCAGCGTCGTCCATCATGCGCCCGGCGCGAGCAGCTGGTCCGGGTTCAAGCGGACGTACTACGGCTGGCTGCGCGAGCGGTCTGTGGAGTTCGACGCCGTGCTCCTGCGCTACGCCGCCTACGATCCGTTTCAGCTTCGCTTCGTGCGCGAGTCGCCGGTACCGATCGTCACGATGCACCACGCGATGGAGCATCACGAGCTCTGGGGGGACGGTCGCGCGTCGATCCGGGCGCGCGCTGTCGGGGAGCGTCTTCTCGGCCCTCTGACTTTGTCGCACGCGATCGGACACGCGGCGGTGACAGGGGAGATCGCACGTCATCAGCAACACCGCGCGCTCGGCAGGGAAAGGCCCGTCATCGTCTACTCCAACGGCGCCTTTTACGACGGTGACTGCGTCGTGCCGGCGGCGCTGGTCGGGGATCGACACGAGCTGCTGCTCATGTCCTCGAAATACTCGTCCTGGGCCGGCCTGGACCTGCTGATCGACGCGGCAGACCGGAGCGAACGGGACTTCCTCGTGCACGTCGTCGGTCAACTCACCGACGAGCAGCGCCAGCGGCTTTCGGGAGATCGGCGGTTCGCGGTGCACGGCTATCTGGACGCTTCCGCGATCGACGCGCTCGTGGCGCGTTCGACGATCGGGCTGAGCACCTTCGCCATCCATCGAAAGCGCATGACGGAAGGCAACACGCTGAAGGTGAGGGAGTATCTTCGGGCCGGGTTGCCTGTCTACGCGGGCTACCGGGACGTCTTCGATGAGCGCTTTCCGTACTACCGACATGGCGAGACCGACTTCGATCGGATCCTCGACTTTGCCGATGAGATGCAGGAGGTCGATCGCCGCGAAGTGTCGGAATGCGCGCGCCCGCTGATCGAGAAGCGCGCGGTGGTAGCGAGGTTCTATGAGGAGCTCGTCGAGCTGCTGCAAGGCCACGCCTGAGCCGCTTCGCGACGACGTTCGACGGTCAGATCGCGATCTTCGGCAGGCGCTCCGCGGACGGGCGCCACCGTGCGCCGTGCGATTCGCGAGCGGCTAATCTGTACAGAACGTCACGTAATGCGACCCCGTTCTTGCAGACTCGCTCGCCGGGCTTCGGTTAGCGTGGGGAACACCCCTGCATCTTTCGGAGTCACCCTTGCTGTTTCCCACGCTTGCATTCTGCGCCAGCTGCCTTGCGGCGGACCCGCTCGACCGGCCTTCCCCGTCGACCTCAACCGAGTCGCCGGGTGCGCAGGTGGCGGCGATATCCGTCGTGGCCCCGGAAGGACGGGCGACATTCGACGAGATCGCGAGCCGCGGGTTGCAGAACGCCTGCTACGTTGACGCTGACCACTACGTCGCCGAGTTCCTTTATCAAAATCCCGCCGCCTGCGATTGGCAGGTGAACGAGGGCGCGAGGCAGGTCGTGGCGGTACCCTCACCCGAGGTTCCCTCGGATGCGGTACCGCTTCCTTCGCCGTCCGGCAGCGACGATACGGCCGCTCTCGAGGCGGTGATCAACGCGTCACCGGGGGCGACCGTCGTCGGTCAGGGCACCTATCGCGTGGACAATCTCGACATCCTCGTGCCGGTGACGATCCACGCCATGCCGATGGAGCCGTGGCGCGGCGCAGGGCTCGTCGTTCGGGTGCATGCGCCGGACGTCAGCATCTACGACTCTCCGATCGATGCCGAAGGCTCGGACAGCACCTACACGGGCTTCCGGGTCGAGGAGGGGGCGGAGCGCTTCAAGCTGATCGGCAGCGGTTTCTCCAACGCTCGTCACGTGATGGGCAAGAGCGTCATCGGGGTGTTGTTGCGCGGCGGGCGGGACTTCCACCTCGCCTGCAACACGTTCGACAACCTGACCAATCGCGCCGTGTCGGCAAGCGACACCGCGCGGGCCAACGCGATCGTGATAAACGGCAGCAATCGGGCATCGCTCTCGGGCGGCGTCATTGCCAACAATGAAGCGCAGGAGCTGCAATCGAGCGGCTTCCGGCAGGATGCCGAGTTCCTGACTATTCAGAATCTCGCCGGAACCGATTCAGAGCGCCCGGTGCGGGTCTTCGCCAATCGTGCGGTGGACGCGGGCAAACGCTTCACGAAGCATCAGGAAGGCGACGCACTCGTGCTGTCGAACGATCACGAATGGACGAGCAAGTCCGGGCCGCTCGGTCCCCGCAAGCTGCTGGCGCATGTCGAGGTGCAGACGGCGAACAACGTCGTGGCGCGGAATAACCGGGTGCGGATCGCGGCGGACAGCCGGTTCGACTATGTGTTTCACACGGCTGTCACCAGTGGCTCGACGCGGCAGGACAACATCCACTACGACTGCAACGACATCGAGATCCAGGATCGGCTGGACCCATCCAGCAGCAGCGCTCCTCACTTGTTTGTCGCGCGCTCGCCGCTCCGCTCGGCCGGGGACACGGGGCTCGAGGCCACGGGCTCGAGCGTCAACGGAAACCGTGTGCACGGCGGCGGTTCGGTCAAGTATCACTACTGGTTCGGCGAAGGGTATCGAAACGACGGCGGTGCATTCGAAAACATCGGCAACGTCATCGAGGTGCCCGCCCTCCGCACGCCGTTCAAGTGGCAGTCCGGCAGCTAGTCCACCGCGCTCTCGACGGTAACCATCAACAGGGCATCGTCCTGCCGCAAGGCGGTGATGCCGAAGCGGGTAAGCGTAGCCGAGGCCGAGAAGTCGTCGGCAAGGCTGGCCCGGACTTCCGGTGGCAGGGTGAATTCGCCGTCATCCGTCGCCAGGCAGTCGATCGCGGTGACCGTTCCCGAGTCGTCCAGCGCTAGCATGTCGATGCGGACCAGGACTGTCTCGCTCGGCGCGTCCGGGGCGGTCCAGCGGAATGTTTCGTCCGGTCCCACCTCGGTGCCGTTGGCGCTCGCACGGACGACCGGCGCGACGTCGCGTATGGGAGCGTCGGTGAATGCGGGAAATTCGTCTCCCGGGATGTCGAGCACGAGGCCGAACGGGAGCGGGAGCGGGAGCGCGCGCTCGTTGATGTATTCGATGTCGAAGTCGATGTCCCGGGTTAGCGTGAGCCAGGTGCCTTCGGCACTGCTGAAAGTGATCGTCTCCCCGGCTCCGATCGGTCCGTCAGTGCCGGGATTCCCATCGTCCAGCGTTGCTTCTCCGGAAGACGGTGCTGTCCGGGTGATCGTGCAGCCGTCGAGGGGAGGGAGGAGTTCGGCGATCAGGAGCTCGTAGCTGCGCGGCGCGGCGAAGCGTACGAAGCTCGCGGCCGCGAACCCGTCGTCGAGTTCACCGGTCGGGTGCGAAATTTCGATGAGCCCGAAGCGGGAGGCGCTTCCCGATTGAACGTCGGTGTCGGTGTCCGGCTCCTCGATGGTCACCGCCGTGTCGCCGATCGGATCGGCGAAAGCCACGTCTCCCGGATCAGCCGAATCACCCGTCCCGGACGACGAGTTGCAAGCGCCGATCGCCACGACGAGGGGCAGTGCCGCGAGGGCGTGAGAGCGTGCGAGACCTGGGTTCATCCTGGTTTCCTTTCTTTAACGGTCGCCCGAGGAGCGGGCGTCGGTGCTTTTGCAATCGGCATGCCGTTCGTGAACCGTGTCACTTCTTCGAGCGATGGCACGGGTGTTCGTCAGAGCCCCATCCGCGGTATCGTTGCGCCCTTCCAAAGCGCGTGCGGCCTGTCCGTTCGCCGTCTGACCCATGATCGAGCGCACCGTCATCCAACCTGCACTCAGCGTCCTGTGCGCGACCTGCGCGCCTTTTGCGGTCCTCGCCGCCGATTCCCTCCCTGTTTCGTCGTTTGAGGTGATCGAGTCGGCTGGACTGGAGAACGCCTGCTACCCCGACGCCGATCACTACGCGGCGGAATTCCTCTACCAGCACCCGGACGTCTGTTTCTGGGAGATCGACAGGGCAGGCGAGCGCGTTCTCGCCCGAGGCGTCCCGGCGCCTCCGGCCGACGCGGTGCTCCTTCCGCTGCCCTCCAGCGGCGACGACACGGCCGTGATCGCCGAGCTCGTCGCGGCGAATGCGGGAGGAGCCCTGGTCGGACGTGGGGTCTACACGGTTGGAGAGTTGCACATCACCGTCCCGATCGATATCTTCCAGATGCCGATGGTGGCCGCGCCGGGTGCGGATTCGGCTGTGGTGATCGAATCCCCCGACGTTCGACTGTTCGACTCTCCTGTCGACGGCGCCGGCTCGGCCTCGGTGCGAACGGGCTATCGCGTCGAGACCGGCAGCGATCGATTTACACTGGTCGGCGGCGGATTCGGCGACGTGCTGCACCGGCAGTCTCGCAACGTCGCCGGCGTCTCGGTGCGTGGCGCCGACGACATCCATCTCGCCTGCAACACCTTCCACGACATCCTCAACGACACCGATGACCCCGAGAGCACGTCGCGCGCCAACGCGATACTGCTGAACGGCGGGGGCAGGGACTCGATTGCCGGTGGCGTGATCGCCAACAATCGCGCGCGCGAACTTCAGTCGAACGGTCAGCGCCAGGATGCGGAGTTTCTGACGATCCAGAGCTACACCTCGACCGATTCGGACAAACCGTTGCGCGTGTTCGCGAACCGGACGATCGATGCGGGCAAGCGCTTCACGAAACACCAGGAGGACGACGCGCTGGTGCTCTCTAACGAGTTCGAGTGGACCGTCAAGGCAGGTCCTCTCGGTGATCGCAAGTTGCTGTCCCACGTGGAGATACAGTTTTCGGACGACATTGTCGCGCGCAACAATCGCGTGCGCATCGGTGCCGAAAGCCGTTTCGACTACGTCTTCAATACCGATGTCGGGGCGGGCGAGGAGCGGCAGCGGAACGTGCGCTACGACTGCAACGACATAGAGATTCGCGACCGACTCGACCTCGAGAGCGGCAATCGCCCGCACGTATTCGTGGCGCGGGCAAGCCGGCGACCTCGTGGATCGACCGATTTCGCGGCGAAGGATTCCGGGGCCAGCGGAAACCGGGTACGCGGCGAGGGTTCGGTCAGTTACCACTACTGGTTCGGGGAGGGTTACCCGGACGATGGCGGCCGCTTCGAGCACGACGACAACGTGGTCACGGTGCCCGCGCTCGAGGGGCGGTTCAAGTCGCCCTGAGCGTCAAATATCCGTCGTGTGAACGACGTCTGTGTCTGATTACGATCTTTCGATGACCGTCGCGCTGTAAGGTTGAGGGAGACTGGAATGGAAGCGAGTTGCGGTGCCCGGTACAACGATCGATAACGCGTCGGCAGTCGCGGACTGCTCCGCGGCTGCACGGCATGCGCGACTTCCGGCGGCGGCCCCGGGCGCCGGAAGGCTGTCGGTGCCGAGCGATTCGACGAGCGTGCCCCCCTTGCTTCCGAACCGACTCGAGCGGCTGGAGGCACTGCGCGGGCTCGCCGCGTTCTACGTCGTCGTCCACCACGTGGTGCCGGAGCAGTGGGTGGTGGGCGGGGTGAACGTGGCGCTGCCGTTCCGGTTCGGGCAGGAGGCCGTCATCCTGTTCTTCCTGCTTTCGGGTTTCGTCATTCACTACTCGTTCACGAAAGGCCGTGACAAGTCGTTCGGCAGCTATTTCGCCAAGCGAGCGCTGCGCATCTACGTTCCCCTGATCGTGGTGCTCGTCACGGCCTACCTCGTCAAGAGTTGGGACGAGGGCGGCTGGGCCGAACTGGTGCCGCACGTGCTTTTGGGCAATCTCCTGATGCTCCAGGACTGGGAGTGGGCGAAGCCGGGCGGCGTGGTGCGCACCTATCTCGGGAATACGCCGTTGTGGTCGCTCTCGTACGAGTGGTGGTTCTACATGCTGTACTGGCCACTCTGGCGCGTATTCGCGATGTCCGGCCGAAACACGGTCGTCCGGGACTCCATAGCGCTCGGGCTGCCGGTCGTCGCCGCGCTGGTCTACGTGTTCCTGCCGATTTTCGCGGTGCGGATCGTCATGTACTTCAGCATCTGGTGGGCCGGAGCGATGATCGCCGAGGCATACATGAGCGGTCGCCTCGACCGACCGCGCGCGGTGCTGCCGCCGTTCGCGAGCATGGCCGCCATCACCTTGATTCTTCTTGCGAATGCTTACGTCCTCAACCGCGACGAGGGCATTCCGCTGATCTTCGGCCGTCATCCTCTGGTCGAGGCGCGTCATTTCGGTTTCGCCGTATTCGCGTTCGCCGCCGCGTTGCTGTGGCGACGACTGAACTGGAGGGGTTTCGACTCGCTGACCGGAGTCGGAAGAGTGCTCGCCCCGATCTCGTACACGCTCTACATCTCTCACTGGTTCCTGCTGGCCGAGGCCTCATACCTCGGTTTCGTGGGCAATCGCTACGTGGAGTTCGTCGGCTACGTGCTCGTCACCGTGGCGTTTTGCTGGGCCGTCGAGTGTGTGCTCTACCCGGCCATACGCCGCCGATTCATGGCGCGTCGGCATGCCCCTCCCGCCAGTCCCGCGACGGCGAGTCCCTGAGCGCGCGTCGACCACGTCGGCCGTCGCGAGAACGAGCAGCGGTTCACCCGGAGAGCGCTCGTGCGCGGTTAGACTACGCGCCCCTCCCGACTCCGGCTCCCGATGAGCGACGCCATCGACAGCCCGGTGCCACTGTGCGTCGACCTCGACGGCACGTTGCTGCGCACCGATCTCCTGCACGAAAGTTTTCTGACGCTGTTGCGCGAGCAGCCGCTGCAGGCCTGCCGCGCGCCGTTCTGGCTCGCGGCAGGCAAGGCTCGTCTGAAGTCCGAGATTGCCGCACGCGTGGACTTCTCCGCGGCAGAGCTGCCTTACCGCGAGGAGGTGGTCGAGCTGATCGAGCGCGAGCGGGTGCACCGCCCGACGATCCTCGTGACCGGTACCCATCAGTCGCTCGCCGATGTCATCGGTGAACGCTCGCAGCTCTTCGACGAGGTCCACGGCTCGAACGAGCACGTCAACCTGACGGCCGAGCGCAAGCGCGACTGGCTGGTGTCGCGTTTCGGGGAGGGAGGGTTCGACTACGTCGGAAACGATCGAGATGACTTGAAAGTCTGGCCTTCTGCGCGCAAGTGCTTTGCCGTGTCGTCGAAGGACGGAGTCGCCGGCGACTCCGCCATCGTGTTCGAGCCGCTCATCGACGACCCGGCACCGGGTCTTCGCGACTACCTCGGGCTGATGCGGATCCACCAGTGGTCGAAAAACGCGCTGATCGTCGTGCCGTTCCTTCTCGATCAGCGGTTCGGGGATCTGTCGGCGGCGATCGCCGTCTTGCTCGGCTTGCTCGCGATGGGTTTCCTTGCCTCGGCAACCTACATCGTCAACGATCTCCTCGACCTCCAGGCCGATCGGCGCAACGCGACGAAGGGACAAAGGGCGTTGCCGAGCGGGCGCATTCCGATCGCGCGCGGCCTGCTCGTGATGGGCGCGCTCGCCGCGACCTCGTTGGCGATCACGCTGTTCCTCCCGCTCCTGTTCGGTCTGGCTCTCGCGACCTACCTGGTGCTTACACTGCTCTATTCGTTTCTCCTCAAGCGCCGACCCGTCATCGACGTGATCATGCTCGCGGCGTTGCACACGCTCCGGGTGATTGCCGGCACGCTGGTGATCGCCGCAGAGTGGTCGTTCTGGCTACTGGCGTTCTCGATGTTCGTGTTCTTCAGCTTGGCCATCGCGAAGCGCGTCGCCGAGCTCACCAATCTGGCGCGCGCAGGTCGCAGCGATGCGATGGGGCGCGGTTACACGGTGGCCGACCTGCCGTTCCTGACTTCGATGGGGATCTCCACCGGCTATCTGTCGGTTCTCGTCGTCGCGCTCTACATCAACGGGGAGAAGGTGGTGCGGGTGTACAGCCAGCCGATGTTGCTCTGGCTGCTCTGTCCCGTGCTCATGTACTGGATCGGCCACATCTGGTTGAAGACCGCACGCGGGGAGATGCACGAGGATCCGATCGTGTTCGCGCTCAAGGACCAGGCGAGTCAGGCCGCCGTGCTGCTGCTCGGGGCGATCGTCGCGCTGGCGATGGTGCTCTGACGTGGAAACGTCCAACCACAGGAGCTGGGGGTTCACCCGGGCGCCCGCGCAGCGGGCTCTCGTACCGGCCTGGACCGATGCCGCGCTCGAGACGAACGACGGCGACACGGCGCTGCTTGCCGGAGAGCTGTCGGCGTCGACGAGCGGGGACCGTCGGACGAGCCTGGCATTCGGACGCGGGCGGAGCTACGGCGATTCCTGCCTGAACAGTCAGGGCACACTCATCGATACCCGCGCTCTCGATCGCTTCGTCGCCTTCGATCGGGAGCGCGGTGTGCTGACCGCCGAGCCCGGCGTCACCCTTGCCGCCGTACTTCGCCTGATCGTACCGGCAGGGTGGTTCCTGCCTGTCTCGCCCGGCACGAGCCACGCGACGCTCGGCGGGGCCATCGCGAACGACGTCCACGGCAAGAATCATCACGCCGACGGCACGTTCGGACGCTTCGTGGAAACGTTCACGCTCGCCCGGTCCGACGGCCGACGGCTCATTTGTTCGCCCGACGAGAACGTCGACCTTTTCCGCGCCACCATCGGCGGGCTCGGGTTGACCGGGGTCGTGCTCGAGGTAACCATCCGGCTCCTGCCGATTCGCTCCGACCGGATGCTCGTGCGCGTCGACACGTTCCACGGTCTCGAGGAGTTCGGGCTGCTCGCGGACGCGCGACGCGAAACGCATCGCTACACCGTGGCCTGGCTCGATTGCGCCGCGAGCGGCGAGGGGTTCGCGCGCGGGGTCTTCCTCGCGGCGAACCACGACGAGATCCCAGGTCCCCTTCGTCCCGCGGCGGACCGCACGGCGCTGTCGGTGCCTTTCGCGATGCCGTCCCGGCTGCTCAATCGGTACTCGATCCGCGCCTTCAACGCGACGTATTTCGCCCGGCACCGCCCCCTCGACGGACACACGGCCGATCAGCACTACCAGAAGTTCTTCTACCCTCTGGACGCCATCGGTTCCTGGAACCGCATCTACGGCGCCGCGGGGTTCCATCAGTACCAGTTCGTCGTCCCGCCGGGGCGGGAAGCGGCGCTCGAATCGATCCTGCAGCGGATCGTCCGTTCGGGCATGGGTTCGTTCCTCGCCGTTCTCAAGGAATTTGGAGACGTTCCTTCCCCGGGGATGCTCTCGTTCCCTCGTCCGGGGTTGTGTCTGGCGCTCGACTTCGCTGATCGCGGCGCGCTCACCGAGCGTCTGATCCGCGCGCTCGACGACGAGGTCAGGGAGGCGGGCGGGGCGGCCTACCCCGCGAAGGACCGGTTGATGACGGCCGAGGCCTTCGCCGACTACTTTCCGGCCGCCGACGAGTTCGCCCGCCACGTCGACCCCGGCTTCTCGTCCGACTTCTGGAGACGTGTACATGGCTGACATCAACCCCGATGGCCGACGCTCGGTCATCCTCGGCGCGACGTCGGCGCTCGGGCAGGCCGTCGCTCGGGACCTCGCCGCACGCGGCGAAGCACTCGCGCTCGTCGCTCGCGATGCCGGGCGGCTCGAGCGCGTCGCCGCGGACCTCGAGGTCCGCGGAGCCGAGGTCTCCAGGCACGTCCTCGACTTCGACGATGTCGGCGCCCACGATGGCTTGATGGATGCGCTCGGCGAAGCGGACGACTACTGGCTCTTCTACGGCACCTTGCCCGATCAGGCGGCCTGCGAGCAGGACTGGGAACGTGCAGCCGCGGCGCTGCACACGAACTTCACGAGTGCCGCGTCACTGCTCACGCGTGCGGCCAACCGCCTCGAGGCGCGCGGTCGCGGCAGTCTCGTGGTGGTCAGTTCCGTCGCGGGAGATCGAGGGCGAGGCAGCAACTACGTCTACGGGGCGGCAAAAGGGGCGCTGTCGCTCTTCTGTCAGGGACTCCGCAACCGGCTGTCGAAACACGGCGTCCAGGTCGTGACGATCAAGCCCGGTTTCATCGACACGCCGATGACCGCCGATGTGCCCAAAAGTCCCGCTGCTCTCTGGGCAACACCCGAGCGAGTGGCGCGAGACATGGTTCGCGCGCGAGACCGAGGCGCGGATGTACGCTACACCCCCTGGTTCTGGTATCCGATCATGACGATCATCAAAGGCATTCCGGAGAGAGTGTTCAAGAGGCTTTCACTGTGACCCGCTTTGTCCCGCTGATCCTCTTCACGGTCCTGACCAATTTCCTTTCCCAGATCATGCTGAAGAAGGGCATGACGACTATCCAGAAGTTCGAACTGACGCCCCTGTCGGTGCTGTCGAACGCCTTCTCGATCCTGTTCAACCCCTGGGTGTTCTTCGGGCTTGCCACGATGGTGGTCAGCATGGGCACCCATCTCGTCGTTCTCTCGCGAGTCGAGATCAGCTTCGCCTATCCCTTTCTCGGACTTTCCTTCGTCCTCATCACGCTGTGGGGATACTTCGTGCTCGGCGAAGCGGTAACGCCCTGGCGGGTGGGTGGCGTGCTGTTGATCTGCGCGGGTGTCGCGCTTGTCGCCCGCGGCGGTTGACCGATCTCCGCATTCCCCTCTTCACCGCGCCGGACGTACCTCCGGCAGGATTCGCAAGACCATGAAACACATCATCTTCGGCGGCGACGGCTTCCTCGGCACCGAGCTCACCCGTAAACTCGTCGAGCGCGGCGAGAAGGTGCTCATCTGCGACGAGAAGCGTACCGATGCCTTCGGAAACTACGCGCTCGAGGGCGTCGAGTATCTGCAGATGGACGTGATCCGTCCGGAGACCTTCGAGCCGATCGGGGTCGAGGAGGGGGATGTCGTCTACCACTTCGCCGCTCGGCTGCTCGTGCCGATATTGCCTCGCGCCGAACGTCACGACTACTTCTGGCAGGCGCTCTACGTCGGCACCGAGAACGTCCTTCGGTGGATGGAGGAGAAGGGCCTTCGTCGCATGGTCTACTACACCACGGACATGGTGTACGGACATACCGAGATCCACCCGCGCACCGAGGATCACCCGCGAAAGCCGATCGGCCCCTACGGCGAGGCGAAATACCGCACCGAACTCCTCGTCGACGAGTACCGCGAGAAGGGATTTTCGATCACGCTCTTCCGTCCACGGTTGATCATCGGGCACGGGCGCCTCGGGATCCTGGAGAAGCTGTTCAAGCTCGTCGACCGGAACCTGCCGGTCCCGACCATCGGCAACGGGAAGAACTACTACCAGTTCATCTCGGTGTCCGACTGTGCCGAGGCCTGCCTGGCAGCCGTCCAGAAGGGCTTTCCGAACGAGAACTTCAACCTCGGCTCGTCCAACCCGCCGACCGTCAACGAGCTTCTGCGCTCGCTTATCCGGGAAGCGGGGAGCAAGTCGCGCGTGGTGCCGACGCCCGCGTTTGCGGTGAAGGGGACCCTCGCCATGCTCGATCGCATCGGGAAGCCGATCATGGATCCCGAGCAGTACCTGATCGCCGACGAGACTTGCGTGCTCGACTGTTCGAAGGGCGAGCGCATTCTCGGCTGGACGCCGAAGGACGACGACACGAGCATGCTCCTCGTCGCCTATCGTGACTACAAGGCTGGTCGCTCGCGCGAATCCTGAGCAAACCGATCGACCGGTTCACGCATCACGACGGCAGTCGCCGTCGCTGCCGATTGCCGAACAGCAATGCGGCCAGCAGAATGCCGGCGCCGTCGATGAGCAGATCGGTCGGCCGCGGGGTGCGGTTGTCGAGGTATAACTGAGCGCCCTCGGACGCCAGAGCCAACAGCAGGAGCAGACCGATCACATGCATCCGGGTCATGCCGAGGCGTCCCCGGAAGCGGAACATCAACATACCGAGCAGGAAGAACACGAGAAAGTGCCCGACCTTGAACACCTCGAGGAGGGCGATGTGCTCCAGTGCCGGCACGCGAGCAACCACGGCGTCGCGAATGGTCGCCAGGCCACCGGTAGCGCTCTCGGGCAACATCACGCCGACAGCAACGAACGTGAAGGCCATGGCAACGGCGGACGCGACGCGCGGCCCAGTGCGCCGAAGCAAGGTCACACCGGTGACCGCGAGTAGCGCCAACCAGCTGAGCACCATCAGCGCGTTCAGCACGTTCCTCTTGGTGGCGGGACCGACGCTCTCCACGACGATCCGCGACAGGCGAAATCGGCCGCGAGTCTCCGCGTTGCGGTTGGTGAACACGATGTCGAGCGCACGCGCCTCGTCCGGAACATCGAAGACGATGTCACGCTCGACCACACCGCGAAGTCGACTGGCCTCGGCGAGTGCCCGAGCCCCCACCAGCTCGCCTGCTTCGTTCGAGAACCGTGTCGTCAACAGCGCGCGTGCGCTGTTGGGCTCGAACGGTGGTGGAACCAGCGTCTCGACGGCGGCACGGACTCGCAGACGGCGATCTCGACCCGGCGGCAGGAGGACCGTCCGACGCGCCAGACTGCGTCCGGCGGCGGCCCGCCCCAGGATGACGCCGCGCCCGTCGACGCTGACATTGGCCGACTCACCGTCGGCGCTCCAGCCTTTCGGCACGTCACCGAAGCCGGTCGAGACGAGCGGATCGCCGATGACCGCGCGAGGCGCGTCAATCAGTCCGAAGGTCCACGTGGCAACGGTAACCACGAGGAAGACCAGGATCACCCTGTCGGGACTGCCTCTCGCGAGGCCGTCAAGTCTTGCAAATAGCGACGACATCGTTCGGTTCAGGCATCAGGCCGGTGCGTGCCGCAGTATGCCGTCGGCGGCCCGGTTCTGCACGACGCCGTGCGAAACGTAGACGGGTGGCGTCCTGATACAATGCCGGGTTGGAATGTCCGCGCTCCCCTTTTTTCAGCAGAACGGAAGGAAGTCCTTGCCAACAGTGCTCCATCATCACCCCGGCCCGGCGATGTCGTCGACCGCGGGGCTGATCTTCGGGCTCGCGTCGCTCGTCACCTCGCTCGTGCTCGGGCCGGGGTCCGCGCGAGCGCAAGAGGGCGCTGCCATCCCGATCGGCGAGGCCGAACTCTTCCCTTCCGTGCGGATCGACTACCTGTCGGATGACAACGTCCGTCTCGTCGATGAAGACGAGGCCCGCGAGAGCGGGTCGCAGGTGGTGCTCTCCCCGACGGCGGAACTCGTCGCACGCCGGCGCCTGCTGGACATCCGGGTTCGCTACGACGGCCGGTATTCCAATGGGGCGGAGGACCCACAGGACTTCGACGATCATTCGCTCGGGTTGAATGTCCAGGCCCGCATCGATCGGCGACGGCTGCTGGTCTTCGATGCGGTGTACCGACTGGGCCACCAGCCATTCGGTTTCGGTCTGACCGAAGGGCGGACCGACCTGGTGGACGAGCCGGCCGAGTACGGCGAATACGTCGTCGGCGGACGTTTTCGCTACGGTGTCCCCGACGCGCGCGGCAACCTCGAGGCGGGGCTTCGGTTTTTCGGTCGGCGCTACACGAACCTCGAACAGTTCTCTGACGGGCGTGACTACCAGCGGATCGTGCCCTACGGGCTGTTTTCCTACCGTCTCTCGGGGGACACGCGAGCGCTCCTCGAGCTCCGTTATGCAACTCACAGCGAGGAATCCGGGCTCAACGATCGCGACTCGGTTTCGCTGTTCGGAGGGTTGGCATTCGCGGCGACCGGGCGTCTGAGGGGCGAGTTTCGCGTCGGAGCGACGTCGACCGACTATCAGGACGAGAATCGCGACGATCTGACGATCGCGGCCGCGGAAGCCGGGCTTCGCTACGCTATTCGGGAGTACGTGACGCTCGGCCTCGACGCGGAGCGATCGCTCGACGACACCGGCACGCGGCGGGACGACGGCACCGCCGTTCGACAGACAATCGCCGACACGCTGACGCTCTCCTGGGATCAGGAATGGTCTTCGCGAATTTCCCACGATGCCTACGTGCGACGAATCGCCCGCGATCGGGAGTGCCCGAGTGCGTCGTCGTCGAGCCTTTCGGCAGGGCTCGAGGTCGACTACGCCGTGCGGCGCTGGCTGACCTTCGGCGCGAGCATCGGTGCGGAGACGCGCGATGCTGATGTTTGCGAGGGCGCGGAGGAAGAGCGGTCCGACCTCGAATTCGACCGACGATTGATCGGAGCTCACGTCCGTGTCTCTTTGTGAATCGTTTCACGAGCGTGGGAACGGTACGATCGGTACCCAGTCCGTGCGTGACGAATTTGAGAGCCGAGTGACGCCGGAGTGCGTCATGCCGGAGTACTCTTCCGCCGTTCACCGACCAGAGACCGCCCCATGATCTCCACCGTTTCGTTTCTGTTGCGGGCTTGTTGCCTCGGCCTCGCGCTCGTTTCCTTAGCCTGCGCCTCTGCCCAGACCGCACCGTCGGCCGGCGAGGAAGCCGTGCTCGACGACTATCGGCTCGGGCAGGGCGATCAGATCGGCATCCAGGTCTTCGACGAGCCCGACTTGACGATGGAGTCGCGCGTCGGCTCCAGTGGTGTGATCAACTACTCCTATCTCGGCAATCTCGAGGTCAAGGGGAAGACGGCCGAACAGATCGAGCAAGAGATCACGGCACTTTTGGAGGACGGATACCTCGTCAATCCGGCGGTGAACGTGACCGTCATCGAATTTCGTCCGTTCTTCATCAACGGCGAGGTACGTTCCCCCGGGGGCTACCCTTATCAGCCCGGCCTAACGCTCGACAAGGCCATCGCGCTGGCCGGCGGGCTTACCGATCGCGCATCGGCGCGCAAGATCTTCGTCATTCGCGCCGATGACGATGACGGAGAGCCCGTGCGGGTCGGCATGTCCGAAGAGATCGCCCCGGGCGACATCGTTTCCATCAAGGAGGGGTTCTTCTGATGAATCAAGGCAACGTGACTGTCGGCGACTACGACGACGAGCGAGCATTCGAATCCGGGGAACGCTCCGGCGCGGAGCAGCTGGATCTTCAGCACTATCTGAGAATTCTCAGGAAGTACAAGTGGCCGATCACGCTGTTCACGGCGGCGGTGACGTCACTGGCGGCTTACTACGCCTACACCGCCACGCCTGTCTACAGCGCGACGTCGACGCTCCTCATCGAGCAGCAGAAGGCGGCGATATCTCTGGATGAGCTCTACGGCGTCGACACCGAGAACACGGATTACTATCAGACTCAGTTCGAGCTGCTCAAGTCTCGCAGTCTTGCGCAGCGGGTGCTCAACCGGCTCGATCTCTGGAACCACTCGGAGTTCGCCGCGGCCGTTGCGCCGGGCGCGGCGGCGACGGGGTCGAACGCCGGGGATTCCGATGCAGGCGTAGCGACGGGACAATCGGACGACGGCATCGTCGACCGGATCAGCGGCTTCTTCGAGTCTGCGAGCGAAGTCGGCGAGATGGAAGAGTTCGCCACCGGCGAGACGACGACCATCGATCTCGGTGGTGAGTCGCCTGCCATCGTCGGCGGGCCGGAACAGGGTGTCGCACGGCGGGCGCTGTCTTCGGCTGCGGCCCGGGATGCGGCCAGCGGGGAGGAGCTCACGCGCGAGCAGGCGGTCGCGCTCGGCAAGTTCCGCAGTCGCCTCGCGATCTCCCCGGTTCGGAACACGAAGCTCGTGAAGATCGGCTTCGAGTCGACCGACCCGGTGCTGGCAGCCCAGATCGCGAACACGGTCGGGCTCGAATACATCACGAGCTACCTTGACGCCAAGCTCGAGATGACGAGCAAGGCTCAGGAGTGGTTGAACGACCGATTGGCCACGCTGAAGGAGCGGCTGGACGAGTCGGAGGATCGCCTTATCGCGTTCAAGCAGGAGAATGGTCTCGTCGACGTCGGGGGCGTTGCCAGGTTGAATGAGCAGCAGCTTCTGCTCTTGACCGCCGAGCTGGCCCAGGCGCGAAGCGAGCTGGCCTCGACGGAAGATATCTACCGCGAAGTCCAGGCGTTGCAGGACCGACCGGAGTTGCTCGAGAGCATTCCGGCTGTGCAGGCCGACCCGCTCGTCCAGCGTGTCAAGATCGAGCAAGGACAGGCGCAACGGCAGCTCGACGAGCTGCTCAACCGATACGGCGAGCGGCATCCGCGCGTTGTCGATGCGAAGAGTCAACTCGCGACGCTCGACAACACCTTGCTGGGGCACCTCCGTCGTGTGGTCGGTACCGTCGCCAAGGACTACCAGCTCGCTCAGCAGCGTGTCGCGTCGATCAACGCGAACATGGCATCCGGCAAGTCCGACATCCAGGCGATCGGGGCGAAGAAGTTCGAACTCGATGCCCTCGAGCGGGAGGTCGGCACCAACCAGAGCATCTACGACCAGTTCTTCAGCCGGATGACCGAGGCGAATTCCGCCGACGGGCTCGAGACGGCGAATGCACGCGTGTCGGACTATGCCCGTCCGCCAGTTGCGCCGATCAAGCCCAACAAGCAGCTGATCATCGCGCTCGCTGCGCTCGGCTCGCTGGTCATCTCCATGTTGCTCGCGTTTCTCTACGAAACCATGGACGAGACGGTCAAGAGCACACAGGACATCGAGAAGCGGCTCGGATTGACCCTGCTTGGCATCCTGCCGCTGGTGAAAGGCGGGCTGCTCGGTCGTGCACGACAGGAGCTTCCCCTGAACCCGACCGAGATTCCCGACAAGAAGGGCACGTTCTCCGAGGCGGTCAACACGGCGCGCACGGCGCTGTGCATGACCGACGACGAGGATCGCCGGCAGGTGGTGATGGTAACGTCGTCGGTTCCCGGGGAGGGTAAGTCGACTGCGGCCATCAACCTCGCCTACTCACTGGCGCAACTCGAGCGCGTCCTGCTGATCGACTGCGACATGCGCCGACCCACTGTCGGGAAGGCGGCAGATCTCGGCAAGGACGAGCCGGGGCTCGGCAACCTGATCGTGGGTTCGGCGAGCGCGCGCGACTGCATCAAGCGCGGGGTCTTCGGCGGGGCGGTCGACATCCTGCCCTCCGGTGCGATTCCCGACCAGCCCCTCGAGCTTCTGGCGTCGCGACGGTTCGTGCGAATCCTGGATCAGCTTCGCGATCGCTACGACCGCATCGTGCTGGACAGTGCGCCGACCCAGGCGGTGTCCGACGCGTTGGTGCTCAGCAAGCTGTGCGATGCGGTCATCTACGTCGTCAAGTCGCACGACACGTCGATCGAGCTCGTCAAGCGGGGTGTGCAACGACTCCAGCAGGTCAACGCACCGATTGCCGGAGTGCTCATCACTCAGGTGGATATCGACAAGATCACGAGCTACGGCGGTGACTACTACTACCAGGGCTACTACGACTACTACGGGTATACCGAGAAGGGCGGTCGCAAGCGTCCGGGCAACATACGGCTCTCGCAGGAGGAATTGATCAGCATTCGCAAGGACGACAACCCTGTCGAACTCGACCTCGACGGGTTCGGATCCGATCGGCAGGCCGCAAACCGTGCGCAGCAAGCGTCAAAGGGCGGCTACTCGAGCGATGCGCGACAGCCCACGTCCTATGCGAGAAGCGCCGACGTTGATGTCGGTTCGGCAACCGCTGCCAGCGCGCCGACCCGGTTACGACGGTCAAGGCTGAACGACGACCTGGACATCCTTTGACAGCGATCGGCCGCAGGCCGCGAGCGGTCGATCCGACCGACCAAGCGGGGCAGATCTAACCGGCAGCGGGTCGCCGGGGCGCCCTGTCGCAGGCAGTCCCCCACCTTCGGGTGGGGGCCCTGCGTCCTTCGGCAGAGAAAACGGCCAGGCGATTCAGACGTCAGAGTACGAGTGGCTCGACGGTCAAGGTCACGCCGTACTGCTCCGCGACCGCGGTGGTTATCTTCTCCGCGAGGGTCATGAGCGCCCGCCCGGTCCCGTCACCGGTGTTCACCAGCACGAGCGCCTGTCGGTCGTGAACGCCGACGCCGTTCTCGGTATAGCCGCGGAAGCCGAGCTGATCGATCAGCCATCCGGCGGCAAGTTTGACGCGTCCGTCTGCCTGGGGATAGCGCACCAGCGCGGGAAAACGAGCGGCAATCGCGTCTGCCTCTGCCGTCGTGACGACAGGGTTGTGGAAGAAGCTACCGGCGTTGCCCAGTTCGGCAGGGTCGGGAAGCTTCGCCCGTCGAACCGCGATGACAGCGTCCGCGATGTCGCGCGCGGTGGGATTCTGGATGCCGTGATCGGCGAGCTCGTCGGCGAGCGCGCGGTATCCGTAGGTGACAGCGAGGTGATGACCCAGATCGAATGTGACTGACGTGATGACCCAGTCACCGCGCTCGCGCTTGAAACGACTGTTCCGGTACTCGAACGCGCATTCCGCTGCGTCAAGCTCGAGCCACCCGGCGCTCGGGCGGTGCCAGGCGCGAACAGAGGAGAGCCGCTGATCTAGCTCGACTCCGTAAGCACCGATATTCTGCACGGGTGCCGCTCCGACGGTGCCGGGAATCAGACTCAGGTTCTCTAGACCCGACAGCCCCAGGTCGAGTGTCTGCTCGACGAAGCCATGCCAGTCGAGGCCGGCGTCTGCCGTGACCTGCACAGCCCCGTTCGGATCGGGATCCGTCATCGTCACCGACGCGGTCGTCAGCCGAATGACGAAGTGGGGAAGGTCCCCGGTCAGCACGACGTTGCTGCCCCCGCCGAGGATGAGCGGCTCGAGTCCCATCGCGTCGGCCTGCTTCAACAGGGCAATCAGGTCGTCGTCGTTCGCGGCCTCTGCGTAACGCGCCGCGACGCTCGGGAAGCCGAACGTGTTCAGCCCGTCAAGCGGGTGATTTTCAAGAAGTTCGATCACGATCGATCCGTCGAGATTGGTCCCCGTCGACCGGTCGAGTCATCGCGCTCTAAACCGTCGTGTCGACAGACTACCGGGTGCGACGTGACAGTCACTTCGCTCTCGCTCGCACCGCAAAGGTCGTCGGCAAGTCAATCTTCCCCTGACCGACCGTCAGACCTGGATATGAACCTCGGGACGGTGCCGGATTCGAGCGCCGTCGGGTCTCGTCGATCGAACCCGCCGTCGCCAGTAGCGGGGCGGGTTCGAAGGGTGAGATCAGGCGCTCTTGACCGCCTTCATGACCGGCGCTTCGGCATGTGCGCCCGGTCGCCCGATGCAGTCGTACACCATGCCCGCCTCGACCACATGGGACGGCTCGTACAGATTGCAGCAGCGGCTCCTTCAGCTGCCTGGCGACCTCCGCCAGGTCCACGCTCCGGAATTCGCGCCACTCGGTGTTGATCAGCAGCGCGTCACAGCCCTCTAGGGTGTCCATCGCGGTGCCGACGAGCTCCATGCGCTTCTCGTCCGGGTAGAAGTGGCGCATCTCCTTCATCGCGACCGGATCGTAGGCGCGGACGCGGCCGCCGGCCTCGAGGATGGCTTCGATCAGGACGCGTGCCGGCGCCTCGCGCAGATCGTCGGTGTTCGGCTTGAAGGAGAGACCCCAGACGGCGAAGGTCTTGCCGGAGAGATCGTCGCCGAGGTGCTTGGTCAGCTTCGCGAACAGCACGTGCTTCTGGCGATCGTTCACGCTCTCGACCGACTGCAGCAACTCGGGCTCGTAGCCCGAGGCGCGCGCCGTGGCGACGAGGGCCTTGACGTCCTTCGGGAAGCAGGAGCCGCCGTAGCCGCAGCCCGGGTAGATGAAGTGGTAGCCGATGCGCGGATCGGAACCGATGCCGACGCGCACGTCCTCGATGTCGGCGCCGAGGCGGTCGGCGATGTTCGACAGCTCGTTCATGAAGCTGATCTTGGTCGCGAGCAGCGAGTTCGCGGCGTACTTGGTGAGCTCGGAGGATTTCCGGCTCATGAAGATGAGCCGATCGCGCCGGTTCCGGCAGAACGGGGCGTAGAGGTCACGCATGACCTCGATCGCGTGTTCGTCGTCGGTGCCGATGACGATGCGGTCGGGCTTCATGAAGTCCTCGATCGCCGCGCCTTCCTTGAGGAACTCG